>Ga0207671_10000152_pt1 | contig 107219 bp, 65 predicted proteins | sample KBSC24metaG_FD_184352 | JGI IMG/M metagenome (GOLD analysis project Ga0207671, IMG submission 184352) | Corn rhizosphere microbial communities from Kellogg Biological Station, Michigan, USA - KBS C2-4 metaG (SPAdes) (version 2) | ecosystem: Host-associated > Plants > Roots > Rhizosphere > Soil...
GGATTTGACGCTGTCGGACCGTTGGGTGGATTGCGCGTGTGGGTTGTCTCTGGATCGGGACACCAATGCGGCGATCAACATCCTGGGTCGGGCTGGGTTCGGACAGAACCTTTGGTCGTTAACGCAGAGCAATGGCTCAAGCGTAGGCCAAGAAGCCGTCGCCCTTTAGGGCGTGCGGAGTGTCACACACTATCTCTCAGGCTATACGATGGCTGAGAGCTTCTATGCAGGAACGAAGTATATCGGCTGGGAAGGCATCTGCATCGGCGATCCGCTGTGCTGCCCCTTTGCAGGCCGGAAGCTCGTCAAGCCCACGCTGGCCGCCGGCTTCTCCGACTCTCACGGCGGCGTGCAGACGGAAGATTGCAGCGAAGGCTACCTGGATGTCGGCTTGATCAGCAACGGTTCCTATACAGCTTACAACAACGTCAATCTGAGCGCAATGAAGCAATTCAAGGCCAGGGTAGCAAGCGCCGGATCCGGCGGCAACATCCAGATCCGGCTGGATAGTCCACAAGGAAAACTGATCGGGACATGTTTCGTGCCCGTGACGGGAGACTGGCAAACATGGACATCGGCGACATGCAGCCTGTCGCCAACTGTAACCGGAAAGCATACACTGTATCTGGTTTATGGTGGAGAGAACGGATTCCTGTTCAATATCGAATGGTTTGCGCTGTCCTGAAACGTGAATAGGATATGGCCGCGCCCGAAGTCTCTTTGGGCGCGGCCTTTGCCCTGGAGGCCGGGTGCGCAACCTGCCTCACAAACACATTCTGAGATCAGTTTATGCTGAATGTCATAACGGCATGTGTCGTGCCGTCGTTAAGGGCCAGCCTGTCTCCTGCTGCTCATTGATATTTGCTGCGCCGCTGACCGATGCGCCCAGGAAACTTGCGATATTCGGTAAACGAGAAAAAACGCCGGCTGCCATCCGTGGCTGCCGGCGTTTTTAATATCATTCAAAGCAAGTCTTGGTAATCGAAATATAGGTTATCGCTGCCATCCATGGCAGCTGTCCTTGCGACTCCGTGCATAGATTATATATCCGCTTGCCTGATTCGTTAAACTTCCATGACGCTCCCCAATGGAGCTTCTCCCCACTATATCGCTTTAAATGCCAATTTTCGCTGCTGCAGTTCATAAGCGTGATCAAGTGCTGCACAGAAGTGTCACCATAGGTAACGTAATTTTTGAAAATGTTGCCAAAAACGGTATCATTTTTCTGAAGATTGTGTATAATAGCAATAGTTACTTTATCCGGGAGCAGATAAGTTGATGAAAAAAGTGGTGCTGGTGACGCAGATGATCGAGAAACGCATCGAGCATGCGGATCATGTGCTTGCCGGCATTCCCGGGGAGCGGCAACTGGCCGAAGAGCTTGGCATAAGCCGGAGGACGGTTCGCACGGCTGTGCAGCAGCTGGTAGACCGCGGAGTTTTGGTCCGGCACGACAATGGAAGGCTGGATGTCCCTGAGCCGGCGGAGGGGCAGTCTCGGACACGGATTATCGGTGTGGCTGCGGCGGCGATGGCGTCGGCGGATATCGACCAGTGGAGAGAGGGGATTGCGGGGGCTGTCGAGGGACAGAACGTCACGGTGCGTCCTGTCGCCTTTGCCCACTGGGCCGATCCGTCTCTCCAGGAAGCTTTGTCTCGCCTGGATGGGATGTTTTTCGTTGCTCCGGCCGAGAAGCTTCCTGACTGGCTGGTCACAAAGATGATCAATGCTCCTTGTCGTGTTGTCATTCTGGATCAGGACGAAAGCGCGGCCGGCCTGCCTTCGGTGACATTGTTTCCTCCGGCAGCGGAACGCAAACTCTTCGACCATTTGCTCAAGCTTGGCCATCAGCGAATCGACTGCTTGAATACGCAGGCTGAGGATGCAGTGATCAAAGGAAGGATCTCTGTGTGGAAACAGTACCTGGACGAACATCGATTAGCAGGCCAACTGCGTTCTCAGGCCGTGCAGAAACCTCTTGAGTCCGCTTATCGGGTAGTTCGTGATGCCCTGTGGGAAGGACGGCCGATTGCTTCGGCGTTGTTCTGCACGACAGGTCCGGCCGCGATGGGAGCAATGCGAGCGCTGCATGAGGCAGGGCTGAAAGTCGGAGTCGATGTATCGGTCTGCGCGGTCAACGGCGAAGGATTGGGACAGTATATGGTTCCCAGTCTTACGGAACTGGCTTCGCCGCCGCGCACTCTTTATTTACGCCGTGCCGCGGATTGGATGCTGGGTGAGGGAGCGTGGCAAGGGCCGCTGCTGATTCAGCCCGAGGATGTGCAGTTGTTCGAAGGGGAATCGACCGGTCCAGCCCCCGAGTCGCAGGTGGTATCCCCAATCAAGGGCTAACAAGTCTATTTATTAGTATCTTTAAAGGAGCATCTTAATGTTTACTGTAGTCAAAGGACATCGTCAAGGTTTTACTCTTATCGAATTACTGGTTGTTATAGCTATCATAGCGATTCTTGCTGCAATTCTCTTCCCGGTATTCGCTAAAGTCCGGGAGAAGGCTCGGCAGACCAGTTGCGCATCGAATGAAAAACAGTTGGGGCTTGGATTTGCGCAATACCTTCAAGACAATGACGAGTCATTTCCGCTCGGCAATCCGAACTTCGCTCAAACCGGCGGCTGGGCGCATCCGATCATGCCCTATCTCAAGTCGCCGGGCGTATTCAAGTGCCCGAACGACCCGACAGACTATAACCCGGGGTACGGCGTATGGCAGACAGTCTCTTACGCCATTAACGATTCGCTGCTTGGCGACGGCAATCGAGATGTGAACTGGAACCCTCATGTGGCAACCGTTGCCAGCATGGGAGCCCCGGCTTCGACTGTGATGCTCTGCGAAGCATTCGGCGCGACGCTGGATCTGAATAATGCCGGCATCACGACCGACTATTCTCTTGGAGCCGACATGCATTCCGCATTTTGGGGCGGCTGTCCGATGGCCTGTTACGGCAAGTATGCCACCGGCAATCCGGTGGGGCAAACGCTGCAGCAAGCGCCGGGAGTCGGCAAGGGCATCCATACGGATGGCGCAAATTACCTGGCTGCCGATGGGCACGTCAAATGGCTGCATGCCGCCCAGATCTCTCCGGGCAAGGATGCGCTTGCCGCAAGCAACGCCATGGATGCTGCGGGAGAACATGCCGCCGGCACCGGCTATATGAACATCGACGGCGGAGCGCAGGGCAGCGCCGCGATGACGTTCAGTAAAATCTAGGCAAGCGATCTTAACTGGGACAAAGAAGCACTTAGTGCTGGGTCGAGACAACCACCCAGAGGGTACCCGCGCCCTACTCTACATGCGCAATCGTTATGGTTAGACGATGGCGTTGCCGACCTTAGCAAACGCAAAGGTTGGGCGTAGAGTAGGGTGCAGAACTCGTCTCTGCCCAGTAAAATGCCGTAGGCTATTCCCAGTATTTCTTAAGCTTTGCCCAGCATCTATTGCGTTTTGGCCCAGAATGAAGAACTCTGTCTCGACATAGAATGGCCGAAGGTCATTCTATATATCAGTTTCAAAGAATCTATTGCAATACAGATTTGTTGCCACTTCAAAGGAGAAGATAATATGATATTTAGACTAATCGCTATCTTTACGCATTTGGCGTTGTTTGTGCTCGCAATTGGGCTGCTTGCTGGGCGATCGCAGGCGCAGATCACGTCGGGAGCCGTTTACACTTTGACCTGCCGGGCGAGTGGGCTGGCACTCGACAACGAGGGATCGACAGCTCCCAGGAATGGGGTCTGGCAGTGGGGATTGACGGCCGGCGCCACCAACCAGCAGTGGCAGATCAACAAGTTACCGAATGGCTACTATAACATGGTATGCCTTACCAGCGGTATGGCGCTCGACAGCGCACACGCGTTTGCGAACGGCGGCGCGGCTATTCAGAACCAGCCTCTGCCCGGAAATAATGATCAGCAGTGGATCATCACAAGCGCAGGCAGTGGCTACTACACCCTGGTGAATGCCGCAACCGGCCTTGCTCTCGATAACAGGAGTGGCATGGCCAACGGAGCTCCGGTCGGTTTCTGGAAGCCGTTGAGCGGCAGTATCAACCAGCAGTGGCAGCTTACCTTTGTAAAGCAGCTTCCGATCGCGTCGGGCAGCATCTACACGCTCAAATGCAAGACCGGCAGTCTGAATCTCGACAATGCCGGCTCCACAAGCACCGGCAGCAATGTCTATCAGTGGGGCGCGCAGTCCGGCATCCCGAACCAGCAGTGGCAGATCAATGTCCTTCCCGACAGCGGCTACAGTCTGGTCTGTCTGACCAGCGGCATGGCCCTCGACAACCGGGGATCGACCGTTGACGGCGGCGTGGTGGGGCAGTGGACACCCCAGGCCGGGAATTCGAATCAGGATTGGACCATTGCGAGCGCCGGCAGCGGCTACTATACGCTGGTGTGCAAGACGAGCAATAAGGCTCTCGACAACAGCGGAGCCACCGCCAATGGTGGCTCGGTTTATCAGTGGACGGTCCAGTCCGGCAATGCCAACCAGCAATGGGCTATCAGTTCAGTGCAGATCGGAGCGAATACGCCGTTCACGTCCTATGAGGCGGAGGGCGGAACTCTTGGTGGGGCAGCAAGCGTGACCGCTCTGACGGGTCCGCCCACCACGATGTTCGCAAGCCCGCAGCTCGAAGCCTCCGGTCATGCCTATGTCAATCTGTCCGCCACGGGCGATTCCGTCACTTGGACCAACAATACCGGCCAGAATATCTCGGCGATCAACGTTCGCTATTCCATTCCGGACTCATCCGGAGGAGGCGGGATCACGTCGACGCTGAACCTGTATGTCAACGGGACATTCCGCCAAGCTGTCAACGTCAACTCCCTGCAGACCTGGATGTACGAGACGTCGAGCTGGTATGACGGCATGAGCCAGACGCCATCGTTCGGCAATCCGCATGTTTTCTGGGATGAGGCCCATGTCTTCATCACCGGGGCGGCGGTCGCTCCCGGCAGCACGATTACGCTGAAGAAGGACTCGGCCAACACCGCCGCATTCTACAACATCGATGTGGTGGACCTGGAGATGCCTCCGGTCGCGCTGACTCAGCCTGCCAACTCCCTGTCGATCGTGAGCTACGGGGCGGTGGCGAACAATGCGAGTGCCGACAGCACAACTGCGCTTCAGAACTGCATCAATGCCGCCCAGTCGCAGGGCAAGAGCGTTTGGATCCCGCAGGGAACGTTCTATATCAACACAGTCGTGCCGATATATGCGACAGGTGTGACGATCTCCGGCGCCGGTATGTGGTACAGCACGCTCTATAGCAAGCCGGCTCTGCCGACAACCGCGACGATCTTCGCGATGCTCGACACTGTGTCGTGCACCCTACGGGACTTTGCCGTCGATGGCAATGCGATCGACAATTCTCCGGCTGACGGCAAAACGGCCGGGATCAATATCAAGGGCAGTAACTGGCTGATCGATCGCATCTGGATCCAGCACCATGGCGCGGGAATCTGGGCCGACGGGTCGAACGGTACGGTGCAGAATTGCCGTCTTAATAGCCTTTGGGCGGACGGCATCAACCTGAATAACGGGAATGGCGCGGCGGGTAACAACACCGGCAACTACCTGACCGCATACAACAACTTCGTGCGTGGGGCAGGAGACGACGGCTTTGCAATCAACTGCGGCTCTGCGTCCGGCACTTCGGTGATGACCAACAACACGGTGCTGAGCAACACATCGGTCGCGCCATGGTGGGCCGACAACATCGGCGTCTACGGAGGCGTCAACAACCTGATCGCCAATAATCTGGCCACCGATTGCGTCAAGCAGAACGGCATTGTGCTGGGGCTGTACGCTAACCAGGACTATCTGCAGTCGGCGCTGTGCAGCGGCAATATGGTCTACCGGTGCGGCAGCCTGGGGTACGGCAATCAGAACGTTGCGCTTACTGTCGGCAATCCCGGCTCATCAAGCGTCATCACGAACGTCAACATCTTCGGAAATAAGATCACCGATTCTCTCTTCGGCGCAGCCGGCATCAATTCGGGAACAGGGATCTTGTTCTCGGGCAACTATTTCAGCACGCCCGGGCAGAATGCGATCGAGGTGGTGTCCGGCGCTCAGGGTAATGCGGTATTCACCTCCAACACGGTGGCGAACCTGCCCGCGGGCAAATCCGCGTTCATAAACAATTCGCCGAGCACGTTCACGGTCAGCGGGTCGGGAAATATCGGTTTCTTACCTTAACGGTTTCGCCGGAATAGCGCCGATAAATTCCTCGTCCGGCCTCTGCGCCAGGCTGGATGAGGAAGGTGTGTCGGTAAAGGTATCTATGTTTGTAAAAATGTATCCATAAACGGTATCAATTTTATGGATGTTGTGTATAATAGCAATAGTTACTTTCTCTGGAAGCAGACGAGAGAATGAAAGCAGGTCGTCTGGAAGCTTCTCGCTTCGGTTTATCGGATGCCTCGCTTACATCCATCATTAAAGGAGTGTCTTATGTTTACCATCACTAATGAAAGTCGAAAAGGTTTTACGCTTATTGAATTGCTAGTTGTTGTAGCTATAATAGCGATTCTTGCGGCAATTCTTTTTCCTGTCTTTGCCAAGGTCCGGGAGAAAGCCCGCCAGACGAGTTGCTCGTCGAATTTGAAGCAGTTAGCCCTGGGGCTCCTTCAGTACACTCAGGATTTCGATGAGACCTACCCGAATAGCAACGATCAATATGGCGAGGGGTGGGCGAGCCGGATCTACCCGTACGTGAAGAACGGGGGCCTCTACGGATGCCCGAGCGATCCCACATCGCCGGAGGCCGGATATGTCAAAGTTTCCTACGCCGGAAACGCGAATATGTTTGCAAGGCCGGTAACAGCCGCCGATTCCTATCCATTGATGTGGGCGGGTTGGGCGCCCATTCTCTCTCTCGCTCAGCAGACGGCGCCGGCAAATACGGTTATGCTGTTTGAGATCCAGAACAACGGCCACTGCGCCGGCGGTTCGCCCGTGCCCGGCGTGAAGGTGGATGACCCGCTGGAGACGAGCAGCGGAACTGCATTTGGAAATATCAACGGTTTGGTCGGCGGCAAGCCTCTGACCGGTTGCGTCGGAGCGGTGTACGCTACGGGAAATATCGCCGGTTACGCGCTTACCAATGCCGCCGGCAAGACGGCGGGCGTCCACACGGATGGAGCCAACTATGCCGCGAGCGACGGGCATGTCAAGTGGCTCAAGCCGAACGCCGTCTCTGGAGGCATATGGGCCGCGGACCCGAACGACGTCGAGAAGCACTATCCGGTGAACGGAGTGGCCGCGGGCACCGCCAGTCTGAAGCTGGAGTCCGGCAGCAGCGTCACGATGACATTCAGCCCGATCTAGGCGCCATGCCATCCCGGTTGGAGCCCTGACGCTTCAATCGGGGTGGCTTCCGCTCTGCCTCTCCACGATATCAAGTTCAAAACAACGCCGTTCTTAAAGGAGCCAGAAACTTATGAAGTCGCGTCTTCTCGATATGCTTTCGGTACGAGTAGGGCTATGTTTGCTCGGTTCTATTGTCCTAGGCCTCTGCCAGGGGAGGGCTGCCGAGGCGGCAAGTCCTCCAGGAGATGTCGTCGGCAAGGTGACGGTCGGTTATCAGGGCTGGTTTTCGGCCGTGGGCGACGGGTCCCCCCTCAACACCTGGGGACACACGAACCTGGAGATGTGGCCCGACATGCGAGAGTACACGCAGACATACTCGACCAGCGCGCTGGGCTTGTCCACTCTGGGCAACGGGCAGCCGGCGTCGATGTTCTCGTCATACGATCAATCGACGGTCAATCTCCATTGCAAATGGATGGCGCAGAATGGAATTGATACTGTTGCTTTACAGAGATTCGGCAACGAGATTGGTCCCGGAACGGCGGTGAAGGCGCAGCGTGACGGCATGGCGGTCAGGCTGATGAATGCGGCGCAGTCGACCGGCCGCAAGTTCTACATCATGTACGATACATCCGGCGGCACCGCCAATCTGCAGACCGACTGGACCAACACGATCGTCAATACGCTCCATCTCACATCGTCATCCGCCTATGCCAAGCAAAACGGCAAGCCGGTTGTATGCCTGTGGGGAGTGGGTTATACCTGGTTTTCGCTCACTCCCTCCGCGGGACTGGCGCTGGTGAACTGGTTCAAGAGCCAGGGATGTTACGTGATCGGCGGGCTGCCCGGATCATGGCGTTCCGGAAACGGCGACTCGCGGTCCGACTACGCTTCGGTCTACAACGCGTTCGACATGATCACCCCCTGGATGGTCGGAGGCGTGCCGGACGCCAACGCGCAGAGCTGGTACAGCGCGGAGATCGCGTACTGCAATGCGCATAACATAGATTATCAGGCGGGAGCGTATCCGGGCACCTCTTTCTTTAACACGAATGGGCCAGCCTCACCCAAGAACCAGATTCCGCGCAACCACGGCGACTTCATGTGGCTGCAATTCGCCGCCTTGCGCGCCGCCGCAGCGTCCAGCGTATACATCGCCATGTTCGACGAGTTGAATGAGGGGACGTCGATCTTCAAGTGCGCCGAGGATTCGTCGATGATCCCGAACAACCACTGGTTCCTTACCCTGGATGCGGACGGCACGCACGTTTCTTCGGATTACTATCTGCGGCTGACGTGTGATGGCGGCAAGATGATCAAGGGACAGATCGCGTATCAGGCTGCTCATCCCACGCCATTTACAATTTCCGGAGTTACGTTCTACCAGAATACTTTGTACAGCGGCGCGGCCGGCCAGTCTCTTGCCAAGGGGAACTATACGCTGTCGCAGCTTGCGGCGAAAGGCGTTCCCAACGATTGGGCATCGTCGCTACGGCTGCCGCCGGGCTGGAAAGTTATTGTGTACTCGGACGACAACTTCACCGGATCGTCCTGGACGATCACATCCGATACGCCTGACTTCGCCGGCCTGAGCCCTAACGCGAATGACACAGTGTCCTCCTGCAAGATCCAGTAGAGAGCTGACGGCAAGTAAGAATGCCTTGCCAGTATAAATAGCGAGAGAAAACTCCCTCTATCACCGATAGTATCGGTGATAGAGGGAGTTTTTTTATCAGGTGAAGATGCCGATTTAAGGGATCCCGATCAATTACTTATCATATAACTATAGTGTAATCCTTAGGGGCGTCGGTATTGTGTGTGTCTTCAAGATGAATTTTTACGTTAGGGCTTTGTGTAATGCACCATTATTTTACAATTCATCCTTTGAGTAAATTTCATATTATTTCTTCAGGGTTAATAGCGGCGGTTTTTAAACCTGGATTTGCCTGTGATACCAATTTATAGGTACTGCGGAAGTTGTTGTCCCTTATAAAATACTTGTTGACACCTTTATAACCCTATAGTATAATGGCAATGCCTGTACAGAAAACTGTACAGAACATTCTCGCCAAAGCAATATTGTTGTATTTTGCATCTCCGCTAGGAAAGGGAAAGGTCTATGGGCTCCACATTGAACCATAGCAGATCCATGAAAAAACCAAGTATTAATTTTAAAGCATTCACTTTGATTGAGTTGCTAGTTGTCATCGCTATAATAGCGATTCTCGCCGCCATCCTGTTCCCGGTATTTGCCAAGGTCCGCGAAAAGGCGCGGCAGACAAGCTGCGCTTCCAACCTGAAGCAACTTGGCCTGGCAATGGTTCAGTACACGCAGGATTACGATGAGCTGTATCCCGTGGCAGTCTTCGGAGGTGTTTCCAATTTCAACGGCACATTCGGCAACCTGCTCTATACGACTTATCCATATCTGAAGAGCCGGAATGTCTTTGCATGTCCGTCCAATCCTGCTAGTTCGAAGCTGGCGACATACGGCGATACTCTGAACGGCATCTATCCGAATATTCCATGCTCGTATACCATTCCTTATCAGTTGTTCAATCCGACATTCGGGGCGCCTCATAATAACGGGTGGATGCAGGAGCCTTCGGCCAAAGTGCTGTTTGCGGAGACCGTAGCGTACGCCAACTATCCGAACAACGAGTCGGCATTGGGGTGGAGCGACTGGAGCAACAGCACCAGCATTCAGTTCCAGTATAACGGCTTTGCGGGACACACCGGCACCATGAACATCGCGTACTGCGACGGCCATGTGAAGAATGTCCGGCCGGAGGCGACAGCCGGCGCAAATGGAGTTCCCAGCATATGGGGCAAGTTCGACGATACGACCCCCGATTCGTCCTGCCCCTCCGGCGTAGCGTTAACGGACTATTTCAACTGCGATAGCTACTCCCCGGGCGCCACGAAGAACCTGGCCGCTCTTGGAGCAAAATACAAGTAGAATCTGATCCAGATCCTACCTGATCCGAATCTCAATTACCCGCTGATTTCGGCGCTCGTCCCCGGCGGAACGAGCGCCGAAATCGGGCAGCACTGCGTCTTGTGATACACAAGACGGTTTATCAAGCAGGAGACATTATAAATGGATGTAAACAAGCGCGCCTACGCACCTCAGACCGATGCGGCAGTCCATAAATCGTTTGGATTCACTTTGATTGAATTACTAGTTGTTATAGCTATAATTGCGATTCTTGCTGCAATCCTCTTCCCTGTATTCGCCAAAGTGCGTGAGAAGGCTCGCCAGACTACATGCACATCGAACCTCAAGCAGATCGGTCTTGCGATGCTGCAGTACGTCCAGGATTACGACGATACATTTCCGGCTTCGACATACAATGAGACAGGTATCACTGCGACGCCAACCGGTGAGATCAACACGATGATGCTGGTCAACCCGTATCTCAAAGCGCCCAATGTTTGGGGATGCCCGAGCAACCCTTATAGCAAGTATGCAATGAACTACGGCACAACCAGCGTCGCCTTCGCCGGATATGCCGTCAATCTGCAGCTCTTCGGCGGCGCTTACTATGGCGCTCCGCATAACGAAGGCTTTGTCCAGCGCCCGTCGGATAAGCTGATGATTACGGAGACCGTATCTTATGCTTACGGAAGCGCTCCACCGCCTGCGGGAAATGGGGCAGGAGCCACGGCATTGGGCGACTTCTACTGGAGCCAGGCCAGCCATACGGATTTCCAGGTAAACGGCTTCGCAGGGCATACCGGCAGGATGAACGTCCTGTTCTGCGACGGCCATGTCAGAACATTGAAGCCTGAGCAGACCGCGGGAGCAAATGGGCAGCCCAGCTACTGGGGCGGTTTTGAGGACTCGCTGGGCGATACATCGTGCCCCAACTATAACCCTGCGAATATGCTGAACTGCGACGGCTATTCACCTGGCGCAACCAAGAACCTGGCCGCTCTTGGGGCCAAGTGGCAGTAGATCAAGTTCGTTTAGCTGCCGGTTAGCTCTCCGAAATAGATGCTTACGGAGCCCTGATACTCGCCGGTCCCGACTGCCTTTTTGCCGTCGGGGCCGGTGTCGGCGGCTCTGTGAAACTTATTGCCGATTGCAGGGATGGAGTTCAGCAAGGAAATGTCCGCAGCCGGAAACGGCGTGCGGGCATTGATTGCGTTGGCCGGAAACTTGGGAGTGAGCATCTGCAGGAACACATTGTCCTGGCCGGGAACGATCGTAATCGGACCCTCTGCCGTTTTCAACGTAGCCCATCTCACATCCGCGTAATAGCCTTTGAACTCCGGGTATCGGAAGCCTGAGTCGCCTGTCATAGTGTTGTTGTAGATGTTGCTCCAGACACCCATGCTCCCTGCGGCAATCCGGTTCTGCCAGGCGCGATAGGGGCCATTGCCAAGCCATGTCATGCCTTCGACATTTACATCGGGATAGTCGAAACTGACGCCGAAATAGTCGTGCGGCCCGCTCGCCGTATACTCGTAGTCCGCCTGAACCCAGCCACTGCTTCGAACACGCCAGCGAACAGACTTCATATCGCCGGTATAGAGGGCGGTTACGATATAGTCGCTTCCATCCTGATGACCTTCGATGCTTGTTAAGTTTGCGCTTCCTGTTGCAGGGCGCGGGCCGTTGATGAGGGAGAACTTCTGCCCTTTGCGCTCTGCTGTCACAAGCTGACCGTTCACTTTGCTGAAGGCGACCATGAGATCGCCGCAGCGAACCGTGATCCTGCCGGTTGTCTCCGATGCCTGAGCGTGATCGGCGCCCTTGGCCGCAGTTATCGCACGGAAGTCTGCGGCGTGGGGCAGCGGCCATGTCCAACTGCGAATCGTGTGGCCCTGCGGGTCGTTAACAGTCAGGGATAGAGCCTCGGCCTGACGCCAGTTTTGTGGCAGGTCGATCTGCAGTATGCCGCTTGTTCCCGGAGGTACTGACTTGCTGAGACGTGCCGTTCCTCTGTACAGGACGGTATCGCCGGTATTTGTGTCACCAGGATGAGCAAAGTTGCGTAAGGTCCAGTTATACCGGCACTCACGGGCATCGAGAAAATCATAGCGGTTTTCGATGGTGAGCGCTCCGGCAAAGTCCGCCGGCAACTGCTTTTCGCGGATGGCGATCGGAGACCATATTTCCTTGATGGCGTCGTAGCTGCCTTCCTTTTCCCGATAAGGCCCAAGAATGCCGTCGGGGGCAAGGTTTCCGCGTGTATCCAACCGCCCATCCAGATCGGTTCGCTTGACCGTCTCATCCAGAAGCGCCCAGATAATCCCGCCTCCTCCGACTTTGCTGCCACGTATGGCGTCCCAGTAGTCCGCCAGCCCCGCGCCCGCGCCGCCGTCGTAGAGGCCATGGAGGAATTCAGTGGGCATGAAGACCTTATTGCCGCTGGCCAGCTTCTCGATGCGGTCGTAGGTCGGGTAGTGGTCGTCGTTGATTGCGGAGATCGTGCCGCCGGGATGGATGACCTGACGCTGTTGCGGATCCCAGCGCGCGAACTCACTGTCAAGGTCCGTATTCCATCCGCCCTCGTTGGCGTTGTCCCAGAACAGGATGCTGGGGTGGTTGACGTCGCGCGTCACCATCTCCTCGACAAGTTTTTTGCCGATCGGGGTGTCGTATTTGTGCTGCCAGCCCGCAAGCTCATCCAGTACATACAGGCCCATCTTATCGCAGTCGTCCAGGAAGTGCTGGTCGGGCGGGTAGTGGGACATGCGCACAGTATTCATGTTCATGTCCTTCATGAGACCGATATCCATGCGGCTGATCTTGTCGCTGATACATCTTCCGGAGTCCGGCCAGAAACTGTGCCGGTTTGCGCCTTTTAGAAGCACGCGCTTGCCGTTTACATAGATGCCGTCGCCGGCGCGCAGTTCGATGGTGCGGAAGCCGAAGCGGCGCTTGATGCGATGGACGACCGTTTTGCCCCGCATCAGGCGTACTTCCAGCTGGTAGAGGTTCGGAGTTTCTGCGGTCCAGAGCCTTGGCGCCTGGATTTGACTTTTGAGTGTGACGTTCTGCTGAGCGGCGGAGATCGGCTGGGAGAAGACGTTCCCGATGGGATGCCCTTTGAGATCGAAGACCCGCGCCTGAACGTGGTCCGCTGCAGCGATGGCGTCGCCGAATACATCGATCGCAAGCGCGCCGCCGGCTTGAGCGTCGATGGCGATACGCTTGATGAACTCCGTGGGGACCGATTCCAGATAGACCGGCCGGTAGATGCCGCCGTAGTTCCAGTAGTCGCCGCGGCGTTCCGCGTTGTTGATGGATGCATCGGTGGATTCGTCGTCGACCGTCACTTCCAGGAGGTTATCCTGGCCGGGCTTGATCAACTCTGTGATCTCGTATCGGAACTGGTAGTAGCCGCCTTGATGGGCAGGGCCAGCGGAATGGCCGTTGATCGTTACTTTCGTATCCGTCATAGAGCCCTCGAATACAAGGAACGTTCGCTGTCCTTGCCAGTTCGTGGGTGTCCGGAAATGGCGTCGATAGCGCCCTTCCACGGGGACGATCGGGCCGCGCCCCATGTCGACGCCGTAGCTCAGCTTTCCGAAGCCGTGGAATTCCCATTGGGACGGCACGGGGATGGTCGTCCACCGGTTGCCTTGCTTTCCGGCAGTGCAGAAGAAGTCCCACGGAACGGCGTCGTCTTTATCATGTCCCGAGAGGTACTGCGTCTGTGTGTCCTGGGCGTGAACGCCGGCCAATGGCGCGCAGACTGCCGGGAGCAGGATCAGCAGAGGGAGCAATCGACGGCGTGAGTTGATCTTTGAAGTGTTAAGCATGTGTATTGGATGGTTATAGCGCATCGTTGCAACGTGTTTTGATTATACTATAGTGTTATGTAAACTTGACGATATCAATATTTCTCTGCTGTGAACGCCTGTAGAGTGTTGGTTAGTCGGTATTGGTCGTGTTGCATACGTTTTGCAGGTTGTGATGGATTATTGATGGTTGAATGATTGTTGAGATTGGCTGAAATATAATTCTTGACAGTGTTTTAACCCTATAGTATAATCATTTCGCGAGCTTGCTGCTCCAAGCCATATTAACGGATTGAAGTTTATTTGAAATAATTGCAATCTAAATGCAATTTAACATGGAGGAATGAATTTCTATGAGAGCTAAAATGTATTTCGGGACGTGGCTTCTCGCAGTCACCGTCTGCTTCTTCTGCTGTGCGGGCAGACCCGTAGGGGCCGCCAGTCCACCCGGCGATGTTGTTGGTAAGGTGACGGTGGGTTATCAGGGCTGGTTCTCGGCGGCGGGAGACGGATCGCCTGTCAACTCCTGGGGGCATACGAATCTTGAGACGTATCCGGATATGCGGGAATACACCCAGGCATATTCCGCCAGCGCGTTGGGGTGGCCGACCCTTGGAAACGGTCAGCCGGCCAAGCTGTTTTCGTCGTACGATCAGTCGACCGTCAATATCCACTTCAACTGGATGGCGCAAAACGGGATCGATACGGCGGCCCTGCAGCGGTTTGTCAACGAGATCGAGCCGGGGACGACAATCAAGGCGCAACGCGACGGCGAGGCGCAGCGAGTGATGAGCGCCGCCCAGGCGGCCGGGCGAAAGTTCTACATCATGTACGACATGTCCGGCGGAACGCAGTATGTGCAATCCGACTGGACCAATACGATCCTCAATACGCTGCATTTGACTTCGTCCCCGGCCTATGCCAAACAGAACGGCAAGCCGGTCGTTTGCCTCTGGGGACTTGGCTATACCTGGTTTGGCCTCAACCCAACCGACGGGCTTGCTCTGGTGAACTGGTTTAAGAATCAGGGCTGCTATGTGATCGGTGGCGTCCCGGGGCAGTGGCGAACCGGAACCGGCGATTCCCGCTCGGATTACGCAAGTGTCTACAACGCACTCAATATGATCATGGCGTGGGCCGTGGGCAGGGTCGTAGATGCCTCGTATCAGCCGTGGGTGTCCGGCGACTATTCGTACTGCACGGCACACGGCATTGACTATCAGCCCGATGCTTACCCCGGCACGTCGTTCTTCAATACCAACGGTCCCAATTCACCGAAGAACCAGTTTCCGCGAAACCATGGCGACTTCATGTGGGCGCAGTTTGCGACCATGCGATCCGTGGGCGCATCAAGCGTCTATATATCGATGTTCGACGAGACTAACGAAGCCACATCGATCTTCAAATGCGCCGAAGATGCATCGGCGATACCTTCCAACAAGTGGTTCCTGACCCTCGATGCCGACGGCACGCATGTGTCCTCGGACTACTACCTGCGCTTGACATGCGACGGCGGCAAGATGATCAAGGGACTCATCCCGTACCAGACAACTCATCCCACGCCGTTTGTCATTTCCGGCGTCACGTTCTACCAGGACACACAGTACGGCGGCGGGGCTGGCCAGAGTCTGGCCAAGGGCAATTACACAATGTCTCAGCTTGCGGCCAAAGGCGTGCCCAACGATTGGGCATCATCGCTGAGGCTTCCGTTCGGATGGAAAGTCATCATGTACTCGGGCGACAACTTCACCGGAGCGTCATGGACGGTCACGTCGGATACGCCGAACTTCCCGGGCCTCAACCCCAATGCCAACGATATGATGTCGTCGTGCAAGATCCAGTGAGGTCGTTACCCGTGTGGGTGATGAAGAGAAGACAGAAAACAAGATGAGCAGGTACGGAGACCTGCTCCCACAATATAAGCTTTTAGATAAGGGGGGCACAGAGGCTCCAAAGATTAAGAGACGACGATCGATAATGAGAGTGCTTGCCTCTTCTCCCATTGTAATCTATGGGAGGAGAGGAGCCTGCGGGAAGTACAAAGGAGAAAAGATGAGAAACATCGCTGTTGCAACTGTCGCTACGATTGCAACTCTGTTGGCCGCCGGCAGCGCACAGGCCCAATACGTGGGCGTAACCTGTGGTTGGAATTATAATAACGACCTGGGAGGACCGAACACGGGGATGGCTAATACGCCGTTGTTCAACCCGATCCCAGGCAGTCCGAACCTTACCTGGGACGATTGGGCTGAGGAGCTTGGCGCTGCACAGGTGGATTTCGTCTGTCCCAATCTGCGTGGATCGTTTCCGGAGACAGGTCTTAGCCCGGTTAACATTGCGCCGCTTATTACGGCATTGAACAATAAAGGGTTGAGCAATCGGGTTAAGCTGGCAATCTTCGATGACAACGCCAGCTCGTGGAACGCCCAGTGGAACGAGGCCAACGGGCGAGGATTTGGCAACGCGCAGCCGTTTGACATCAGCGATTCGAACAACTGGAAGTACCTCTGGGACTACGACTACAAGCTGTTCTATCAGACTGTCCCCGATGCGAATCGCTTTAAGATCAACGGCCGCCCCGTCATTATCATCTGGACCGGCAATACGTTCTTTACCGCTAATATGCAGGGCAACGCATCGCGTGCGATTACTTACGTGCGCCAGCAGTGCCAGAGCACATTCGGGTTCAACCCGTATATCATCGTATCAGGAGACTTCCTTACGAACGATACGACCTGCAACAATCCGGCGATCGTCGATGCCATCGAGAACTGGTTCACGCCGTCCACAAGTGGCGCGCCGGGGTGGACTCTGGCGACATTCAACGGCGTGAAGATCGGCGCGGGCTGCCCGCAGTTTCAGACGGCCGCCAACGGCGTGTGGGTCGATCCGAACCATGGGACGCAACTGGATGTGACGCTGCAAAATACCCATGGGGCAGGGGCTCTTGCCACGCTGATCGAAGGCTTCACCGACTGGGAAGAGGACGCGGCCCTGTTTCGCGCCCGCAATCTCGATCCCGTCAATGCCGTCCTTGGATACAGCTCGACCTACTACGACTACCCAAATCAGCGCCTCAATATCATGCGGAAGAATAGCAATAACCCGTTTCCCGCAGATCTGAAAGAGGAAGTTGAAGCCTGCGACACATTCGGCGGCGGCAGCGCAAAGCCGGGAGCGCCTAACTACTATCGGAATGGCAACATCTATATCGAGCCCACGTCGGATACAGGAGGCGGTTTCAATGTCGGTTCGATCAATGCCAACGAGTACTTCGAGTGGCAGCAAGTTCCCATCCAGGGCGCAAAGCACTTCCTGGTCCGTGCCGCGACCACGGTGGCTAACTGCAAGGTGCACTTTGTGATCGATGGCTCAACCAAGCCCTCCATCACGCTTCCCAATACAGGCGGTTGGCAGAACTGGCAGACTGTGGACGGCGGCTCCTATGGCACATTTGCCGCCGGATCGACACACACGGTGCGGTTGGTATCGGAGTCAGCCGGGCTGAACCTCAATTACTGGCAGCTTGGCGGCACGATCCCGATCGGCTCCAATATCAGCCTGCAATCGCGCTCGAACAGCAAATATGTGACGGCCGGCACGACGGGAACAACATCGCTGATCGCAAGCAGCACGACAGTAGGTACTGCTCAGTTGTTTAACGTGGTGGATATGGGGAACGGCTGCGTCGCGCTGAGGGCCGCAGCCAACAATCAGTTCGTCTGCGCCGATAACGGGGGCGTCAACCCGCTGATCAACAATCGGACATCTGCAGGTCTCTGGGAGACATTCCAGTGGATCGAGAACACCGACGGCACCGTTTCACTGCGGGCCAATGCTGACCAGGAGTTCGTTTGCGCCGACAACGCCGGCGCAAACCCTCTGATCGCAAACCGTCCCGGACATGGCCTCTGGGAATCGTATAACGTGGCGATACATTAGGGACTTAACCCCGGATACCTAACGCGAGGTTAAGTATCCGGGGTTAGATTCTTATGGCGCAGGTGTCGCCGATGCCTCATCCGAGAGAGGCGATAGACCTCCGCCGTTGACGGCGGCAACTTTATAGTAGTAGGTCTTGCCGTTGGTCAGGCCCGTGTTAATGTAGGTCGTGGTCGTGACGCCCGCGATGGCTGTCTCACCGCCGGGTGTGGTGCTGCGATAGACCTTGTAGCTGGCCGCTCCGGCGCTTGCCGTCCAGGACAGGCTGACCTGGCCATTTCCTGGCGTGGCAATGAGATTTGTGGGAGCCGCCGGGATGGGCGGTTGAGGCTTCGTTCCGGCTTCGTTGGAGTGCGCCGAAACGCCACCGCCGTTTATAGAGATCGCATAGTAATAGTAGGGAGCGCCGTTTATCAATCCTGTGTTAGTGTAGCTCGTGCCTATAACACCCGTCGCGATTGGCGTCGGGCTTTCGCCGCCGGCGGAAGTGCCGCGGTAGATATTGTAGCTGTTGGCTCCTGCTCCCGCTGTCCAATTGAGCGTGATCTGAGTGTTACCGGGTGTGGCTGTGAGATTGGCCGGCGCGTCGGGCGCGGGCGGTTCCGGCGTGGCGTTTGCCTCGAACGAATACGCGCTCGTGGAGAATGAGCTTACCGCCTTTACCTTGTAATAGTAGGTAACTTCGTTGGCCAGGCCGGTATTGATGAACGAAGTGGTCGTTACTCCCGTGGCAATGGGGGTAGCCGCTTCACCGTCGTGCGAAGTTCCCCGATAGATGTTATAGCTCACGGCTCCAGAGCTGGCTGTCCAGGTCAGCGTGACCTGTCCGGTAGCAGCTGTCGCGGCCAGACCCGTTGGCGCGGTCAAAGCTGGATAAGTCGTCGGCAGAGAGGTTGAAATGCGAAATACCGAGCCTGCGTCGAAGCTGGAGGACATCGGATGGCCACTGGTCGTTCCATACAGATTGCCGTCCCAGCCCTCGACGAGACTGTTTGATACGTCACTGAACGAGTGCAGAATGGTCACGGCCCCTGCCTGCGTCATCTTGAATGCCGTGCCGTTATCGGCTGAACCGCCGTTGCCGGTCGTTCCATAGAAACTGCCGTCCGATCCCTTTACAAGACCGTCATTTGGCCCTACTCCATCGTTTGCGACACTGCCGTCGTGGAATCTGTGCAAAATGACGTATGTTCCGGAGGGAGAGATCTTGTAGGCGATGCCGCTGCCGAAAGCGTTATCGATAGTCGATCCACCGTTCGAGGCCGTTCCATAGATCGTACCGGTCGGACCTTGAATTAGTTTGCCCGATGGCGTCGCTCCGTCACCCGAGATACTGCCATCGCCGAAGGAATGCAGGACAGTATAGACTCCTGCCGGGGTTATCTTGAAAATTACACCGTCGCCGGCTTCCGGGTTGATGATCCCCGGACCGCCGAAAGTGGTCGTTCCGTAGAAGTTGCCGTCCGCCCCCTGTAAGAGAGCGTTGGCTCTGTCTCCCAACGGAAAAAGAGGATTGTAATCGAACGAATGCAGAATGGTCACAACTCCGCCCGGAGTCATTTTAAAGATCGTACCGGCATCGTTTAATCCTCCCAGCCAGGTCGTTCCATAGAAATTGCCGTCCGAACCCATTATGACGCCAGTTGCCGGGCCATATCCGTCATTTGCTACACTGCCGTCGCGGAATGAGTGCAGAAGAGTGATATCTCCGGCCGGGGTCATCTTGAAGATTGTGCCGGACTCGGTCGTTCCTCCGGAATTGGTCGTTCCGTAGAAATTGCCCTCAGCTCCTTGAATAAGCGTTCCGGCAGGCCCGCTCCCCTCGGTTAAACCGTGAAAGGGGAATGAATGCACAATGCTGAATGCGCCGTTCGGTGTAATCTTATAGATCTCGCCGCCACCGGACGAAGCGCTCGATCCATAGAAATTACCGTCCGATGCCTGGAACAGATCGGGAATCGGGCTACTCCCGTCTATATAGCTGACGAACTGGTGGAGAGTTGTGAAGGCCGGCTCGGCTCCCGGCGTGGAACTTTGTGCCGCAGCCTGTCTGGCCCCCAGAGGCAGCGCCATAAGCAGTGCCAGGGGAATAGTCAGTAGCCGCGCTGGAATATGGAAGCGGCTTGCGGTGTCCGGGGACACCGGCGATGGAGCGGTAGACGATTTGCCTCGACGCAATACTTTCATGGCGACTCCTTCTCGTTCAAGTTGAATGGTTCGGTATAGCAGTCAACCTGTCGTCAGTATACCTTTATTCCACGTATTGATGATTTGGAATATTTAATAAAAATTCCGTTTATTTTGATGATGTTTGACCGTCGATCTTAGAACGCATGTGACATCTGAAAGTTGATTTACCGATTGGAATCAGAGTCCATTGCAGGACCGGGAAATATGGCGGCAAATGTACTGCGGAATATTTTTCGCAGAAGAGACCAGGCATTGAACTTTTTATAAAGCGCAGGCGTTAAGGCGAGTAACGGGCGCAATCAACGATAAGATAGCCGAAAGCAATATTATTTTATTGAATCTATTAGCAATCTATGTTAAACAGAATGGAGTGACGGATGTTCGTGCAATCAGATACGCATTTTCAATCCTGGCAGAGTTCCGAGATCGCTGAGATTGAGTTGCCTTCCTATCAATCTGACACCAGCGACATTTCCGTCAGTCTGGCTGAGGTAGATTTCGCTGGACTAAACAAGGCCGCGTGGTCTCACCACAATCAGGGAAATGCCGCATATCGCCGGGGTGATTTCGATGCCGCTCAAAAGTCGCTCTGGCGAAGCCGAGACCTCTTCCTGCAGATGGGGGATAAATCCGGGATCGCTTGGTGCCTCAATAGTCTTGGAAAGGTCGCCTATCGTCAGGGCAATTACGATCGCGCAAGGCAATATTCCGAGGATAGCCTGAGACTATTTCGCGAGACCGGCGATAGAAACGGAATTGGGTGGGCATCCAATGTTCTCGGCCGCATTAGTTATCGCCTGGGTGACTGCGCTATGGCTCAGCTTCACTTCGGGGAAAGTGTCACACATTTTCGCGCCCTCCGCAGTCGGGATGACCTGAAATTGTCGCTGGAGAACCTTGGCAAATCCCTGTTTGATGGCGGCGATTTCGAATCTGCCCGCATTATGTATGCCGAAGCGCTGCAATTGAATCGGGACGCTAAAGACGATTACGGGATAAAAACATGCCTTGAAAGTCTGGCGCACGTCGCGGACAAGCAGAACGATCCTGTACTGGCGAAATCGTTGATGGCAGAGTGCCGGCAGCCCGTCGTGGTTTTGCATATCCCAACCGTAAATGTGCTCGCAGGCAACGCCGGATACAACGAACATCAGCCAGCGATGTCACAGCTTATCAACCAGGCCGCTGTCCATACCGATCTTACTGCCCCCGATGCATGTCTGCTGCCCGAAGCGCCGTCTAAAAATCGGAATGCCCCGAAGCTGAGCGGTAAACATGTGGAGAAGGCGTCAAAGTCGAAGAACCTTTGCAATCAATGCCTTGTCTCACTTTGGAAGCAAAAATTTAGCGCTTAATGCTTCCGCCTACAATCACGTTTCGAGACTAGTAGATGCAGCGATAAAGCCGCCGCTGTTGGTATAACGGCGGCGGCAACTTGCCGTGGGAGGTTCCTACGGCGCAGGCGTCGCAGATGCCTCATTTGACTGCGGCGATAGGCCTCCACCGTTGACGGCGGCGATTTTATAGTAGTAGGTCTTGCCGTTGGTCAGGCCTGTGTTAATGTAAGTTGTCGTCGTGACGCCCGCGATGGCTGTCTCACCGCCGGGCGTTGTGCTGCGGTAGACCTTGTAGCTGGTCGCGCCGGCGCTTGCCGTCCAGGACAGGCTGACCTGGCTGTTTCCCCGCGTGGTGGCTAAGTTTTTGGGAGCTGCCGGAACAGGCGGTTGAGGCTTCGTCCAGGCCTCATTCGATTTCGTCGAAACGCTTCCTCCATTCACAGCGGCCACGACATAATAGTAGGCCGAGCCGTTAATTAAGCCATTGTTGACATAGCTTGTGCTCGTGATGCCTGTGGCAATGGGAGTTGCGCTCTCCGCTCCGGGTGCTGTGCCGCGATAGATATTATACGACGCCGCGCCGGCGCTCGCCGTCCACGCAAGGGTAATCTGAGTGTTGCCAGCTGTCGCAGTCAGCCCAGTTGGCGCAGCGGGCTGCGGTGTGGCGCTTACTTCGGATGAGTACATTCCTGCGCCGGTCGCGCTTTTCGCTCTTAGTCTGTAGTAGTAAGTTGTTCCGTTAGTGAGGCCCGTATTGACGAATGTTGTGCCCGCGATGCCTGTGGCAATTGGATGCGGCGATTCGCCGCCGGATGTGGAGCCGCGATAGATATCATACGACGTCGCGCCAGGGCTGGCCGTCCAACTCAACGTGACCTGCGACGTTCCTGCAACAGCCTTTACATTGGCCGGCGCAGCGGGAACGGGTAGGGGAAGGTCAGCCGAAAGACTGAAGACCATACCGAACTGTAGCGGCCCTCCTACGCCAGCCGTCCCATAGAGCTTGCCGTCAAATCCCTGAGTGAATGGCGATTCGGCGCTCGATCCATCGCTTATGCTACTGACGTTGAATAGATGCAGAATGGTTAATGATCCGGCTGGAGTTATGCTAAAGATCGTTCCACTGCCATCCCCACCCATGATGCAGGTCCCATAAAAATTACCGTCAGACGCCTGAACGATGCTGGCCGGCACCGTGCCTTCCCTTGTCGTAAAGTCATTGCGAAACCAGTGCAGGGTAGTCACGTTTCCGGCCGGAGCCATTTCGAACACGGTGCCAGTTGGCCCCGGTTGGGTAGAACTCGGGCTGCCCCAGACCGTTGTTCCGTAGAAGTTGCCGTCAGATGCCTGTATGATGCAATTGGGTACGGCTCCCTCGAAGTCGTTATAGGCGAACGAGTGAAGAATCGTGAGAGCTCCGGAGGGAGTCATCTTGAAAACAGCCCCGTCGTTGGTCGCGCCCCCATAGCTGGTCGTTCCATAGAAGTTACCGTCCGACGCCAGCGTCAAGCTAGAGGGCAGCTTGCCGTCATTGACAACACTGCCATCCTGGAAGGTGTGCAGAACGGTCATAACGCCGGTGGGAGTTATCTTGAAAATCGTGCCGAACCCGTTCGGGGTGTCGAGACTTGTCACACCGCCTTCAAAGGTTGTTCCATAGAAATTACCGTCCTCTCCCTGAATGAGGGGAGTACTCGGTGTCTTGCCATCGCCCGGTATGCTTCCGTCTGCGAACGAATGGAGAATCTTCACCGTACCGGAGGGCGTCATTTGGAAAACTGTACCGTAGCCCTGTAGCATGAGGACGCGCGCAGTCGATCCGCCTGCACTTGTCGTTCCGTAGAAATTGCCGTCCGTTCCCAGAGTAAGACCGGCAGAAGGATTTGAGCCATCATTGGCGACGCTGCCGTCTTGGAATCGATGCAAGATCTTCGTTGTACCATCGGGAGCCGTCCTGAATATTGTTCCATGGCCGCCTGGAAAGGGAACTCCGCCCGTCCGGGTGACACCGTAGAAATTGCCGTCTGGAGACTGAACCAGCTTGCCGGACGGATCTTCTCCGTCAGTCTGGTCGGCGCCGAATGCATGCACGATGGTAATGGGCAAAGAGGTCCCCGGTGTTAAGCTTTGCGCCGCAGCCTGCAGGGAAGCGAGCGACTGGGTCAACAACAGCGCAACAGGGATAGTCAGTAGCCGGTATGGAATGCGATTTGCGGAACTCAAAAGCATGCGAGATGAAAAGCGCGCGGATGTAACTCGAAGTATGTTAGTCATAACGGAGCCTTATTACACGATCAAATATCTAGGCTAGCAGCCAACCTGTACTGATTATACCTTCGCCCTGATTGGCTTTGGTGCAATCGCGTGATGGCTTTACACTGAGATTGAGAATAGATCAAGATATTGAACGTTTTGCGACTGGACACCTGCCTGCGCTTCATTTATACTCGTTGCATATGATATCGCCATCTTTCCCCGCGTTTCTGTCCGCATGCGCTGCCTTCGGACTGCTTGCGACTGTTCTGCAACCTGCCACCGCCGATGGTCCGCGGACATTCTGCAATCCCATAGACATCCCTTATGCATTCGGCAAGGACCAGCCAAGCCGCCGCGAGGCCGCCGATCCCACGGTGATTGTCTACAAAGGCGAATACTGGCTGTTTCCGTCCAAGAGCGAAGGTTACTGGCACTCCAAAGACTTTGCGCACTGGCAGTACATCGCTCCGACAGGATTGCCGATCGACAACTACGCGCCTACTGTCATGGAGATGGACGGCAAGCTCTACTGGAGCGCGTTCACGTCCGGGATCTTCGTGACGGATGATCCGTCCACAGGAAAGTGGGCGCCCGCCAGCGATACGAACAACAATGGCGATCCGGCTCTCTTCCGCGACGATGACGGCCGCGTATACACCTACAGCGGCTGCAGCGACAATGGCTCCATATGGGGCCAGGAACTCGATCCTAAAAATGGCCTCAAGCCCTTAACGGAGCTGAAGCCACTCTTCCATAGCGACATCATCGGGCACGGTTGGGAGATCAGGGGACAGCCCGACGCCAAACCGCCATACAAGCCCGACGATTCTTACATCGAAGGCTCCTGGATGACCAAGCATGGCGGCAAATACTATCTGCAATTTGCTGCTCCGGGCACCGAGATCAAAGCTTATGGTGATGGCGTCTACATCAGCGATCATCCACTGGGACCGTTCACCTACGCCCCGTACAGTCCGTTCTCCTCGAAATTCGGCGGATTCGTGGGTGGGGCAGGGCACAGCTCGACGTTTCAGGATCTCGGCGGCCGCTACTGGCACATTTCCACAATGGTCGTCTCCGTGAGGCATATGTTCGAGCGCAGGCTCGGCGTTTTTCCGACATGGTTTACCAAGGACGGGCAGCTCGTCACGGATACATACCTCGGCGACTATCCTCAGTATTTGCCGGGCGTAACTCACGATCTATCCAAGGGCAACACGCCGGGATGGATGCTGTTGACTTTGAAGAAGGCGGCGACCGCATCCAGCACACTGGATGGGCATCCTGTTGAGAATGCCTTCGATGAGGAGATCCGCGACTGGTGGTCGGCACAGACGGGCAATCCCGGCGAATGGCTACAGGTGGATATGGGCAAGCGCTGCCGGGTAAATGCCGCGCAGATCAACTTTGCCGATGAGGGCTCTACACAGATCGGCCGATTGCACGATGACGGCTATGGCTACAAGCTCGATCTCAGCGAAGACGGCAAAACTTGGACGACCGTAATCGATCGCAGCACGGACAAGCGCGATTCCCCTCACGACTACGCCGAGCTTTCGCAGCCTGTGTTTGCGCGCTATGCCCGTATTACAAATACGCATACTCCTGCCGGAGCAAAGTTCTCGATCAGCGGATTGAGGCTGTTTGGAAGCGGGCTTGGAAAAGCGCCGGCGAGAGTTGAAGGCGTTCAAGTGAGTCGGGATGCAGCCGATGAGCGCCAGGCGACGATCACCTGGAAACCGGTGAGCGGCGCAGACGGCTACATCGTGCGCTATGGCATTGCCAAGGATCGTCTCTTTACGAACTACCAGGTCTACACCGCTGAACCGCTGAAGATTCATAGCCTGAATGTAGGCGTCAAATACTACTTCGCCGTGGACAGCTTCAACGACAGCGGCGTGGGGAAGTAGCCTATCCCGGAGGCCTATCCCTGGGGATAGGCCTCCGGAGAATAGATTACGGCGCAGGCGTTGCCGATGCCTCGTTCGAGTAAGGCGATGCGCCTCCGGGGTTGATGGCGGTAACTCTGTAGTAGTAGGTGACTCCATTCGTCAATCCCGGGTTGACGAACATGGTGGTTGTGGCGTTCGCCCCATAGATCGCCGTTGCGCTCTCGCCGCCGGGGCTCGTTCCCCGGTAGAGTTTGTAACCGGTCGCGCCGGATACGAGCGTCCAGGTCAATGTGATCTGCTTGTTGCCGGGAGTAGCTGTCAGGGACGGCGCGGCAGGCGCGGCGGGCAGCGGCAGAACCAATACTTCATTCGAGTGCTGCGAAGCGCCGGCGCTGCCGATGGCGACCACATAGTAGTAATAGCGCACCTGGTTTCGTACACTGGTATCGGTGAAGGTCGTACCGGTGACGCCTGCTGCGATCGGAGTGGCGCTTTCGCCGCCGGGTGCCGTTCCCCGGTAGACATTGTACGATGTCGCGCCGCTGCTGGCTGTCCAGGAGAGGTTGGCCTGTGCATTGCCGGCAGTCGCGTTCAATGTTGGAGTGGCCGGCGCCGGCGTGGCGGACGCCTCGATCGAGTATGAGCTAGCGCCGCGCGCGCTTTTAGACCTGATCTTATAGTAGTAGGTGACGCCGCCCTGCACCTGCGTATCGACGAAGGTCGTGGATGTGACCGCCGACGCGATGGGAATGCCTGATTCGCCGCCCCGTGCCGTGCCCCGGTAGATGTAATAGCTTTGCGCTCCCGGCGCTGGTACCCAACTAAGGGTGATCTGTCCCGCTCCCGAAGTCGCCGTCACGCCAGTTGGAGCCGCGGGAATGAGTGGCGGCAGCCCGAGCGACAACTCGTACACGGTGCCCTGAGGGGTGGTACTTACGGAGCCTACTCCGCCTCCATAGGTCGTTCCGTAGAGGTTGCCGTCCAATCCTTGAGTGAGCCCGGCAAAGGGAACCGCGCCATCGTCCGGTACGCTGCCGTCGCTGAAGAAATGCAAAATGGTCAAATCGCCGCCGGGAGCCATCTTGTAGACCGTACCGCTACCGGTCGGTCCTCCGCTGGATGTCGTTCCATAGAAGTTGCCATCAGAAGCCTGGATGAGAGCGCCGTTCGGGAGAGATCCGTCATTTACAACGCTGCCATCCTGGAATCGGTGAAGTATGGCGTATGTTCCGCCTGGCGCTATCTTGAATACTGTTCCTCCGCCTGACCAGATCCCGGGCGGCTGCTTGGCTCCTCCTAATCCCGTCGTTCCATAGAAATAGCCGTCCGAGCCCAGCAAGAGGCTGCCGGATGGGGATGCTCCGTCTTGCGATACAGTGCCATCATCGAAGGAATGCAGGGTGGTCACTTTGCCGGCCGGCGTTACCTTGAATACCGTACCGAAGTTCGCCGATCCGCCCGCTGAGGTCGTTCCGTATAAGTTACCGTCTGGACCGAGTGTAAGGCTGCCGCCTGGATACTTTCCATCGTTTGGGGTGCTGCCGTCGCCGAATTTATGCAGAACGGTAAGGACGCCCGCAGGTGTTATTCTGTAAAACGTGCCAGAACCGCTGGATGCGTCCAGGATGGCCGGGGAGGTCGTGCCATAAAAATTCCCGTCCGGGCCTTGAATGAGCCCCCCAGATGGAGATGTTCCGTCGCTGGGCGCGCTCCCATCGCCGAAGGAATGCAGTATGGTCGTGTTCCCGGCCAGCGTGACTTTATATACGGTGCCAAGCTGAGCCGTTCCTCCAGCCCCAGTCGTTCCATAAAAATTACCATCCCTGCCTAAGATCACCGGCCCCGCCGGAATTGCGCCGTCGCCAGGCACGGTGGCGCCGTAGAATTGATGCAGAACGGTCACGGCGCCGTCCGGCGTAATCTTGAAAACGCCGCCATTCGTGGCATTGTGATGGTCGGGGGCGGAGCTTTCACCGGTCGTCCCGTAAAAATTGCCGTCCGTTCCAAGCAGCAGACTCGCCGCCGGAGCGCCGCCATCGCCGGCCGCGCCACTGAACCGATGGATGACGCCATACGACGGCGTACCCTGCGCCCTGACGGCTGAAGGTGAAATAAGCGCCGATGCTGCGATCAGCGCCACGGGAATAGTCAATAGCCTTGCCCGAATGTGAGCGCGGTTTGAGGCGTCTTTCGACACCACGGTTGAAATAAACGAATACCGAGATTGAAGCAGCCCAGACATTGCGACTCCTTATGGTACGATTGTATTCTTTAATACATATTAACTTTTATACGTTACGAAAAAGATGCCGGTTCATATTCGACTATCGATCAGCAAATCGTCTTAGCATCCCTCTAAGCTTTACGATACCTTTCATTGACTGGTGAATTGGAATTATTATAAAAACCTAATTCTCACTAACGCCAGCCTGTCGTACATTGATGGCGCGTCAATGAAAAGTACGGCGGCTACTATTTACAATACGCAGCGCTGGACGCGGAGTTCAAATTCTATAGCGATGGCCTCTATGTGAGCGCACACCGCTCCCGGAGCATTCTGCACTACTTTGCCATCGTTAATATTAGCGACAGCGGATTAAGTCTCTTGAGAATAGATCAAGAAATCGAATGTATTGCGACTAGACAGTGTGCTCTGCATCACTTATACTTATTGCACGGTGATTGTGTATGAATCACATTCCGGCATAGAGGTGAAGTATGCCGGAAGCAACATTGATTTTTATGTTTTGGTTAATACAATCGCAGTACTGAGTAAGTTTGTTAATTATAGTTAACGTTATATCACTGAGTGTAAGCCCGATATAAAGGATGATTTTGCTATTGTTGCTTTACAAGCTGCATCTATGGCGACATGGATTAAGCTTGCAGGTCCGATCCGAGAACGATCTCATGAACCATCAACGAGGAGAGAAGTAATCCGGCCTATGAAAACATTAATGAGGACACTTCCGCGGCTTCTATGCATACCGGCCATGGCCGCTGTGCTTGCCTGCGGTGGCAGCGCGGCATCTGCTGCCATCGGGGCTACTACGCCGTTTACAAGTTATGAGGCCGAAGCCGGCACAACCGGTGGGGGCGCGACGGTCGTTTCCCTGACGTCGCCGCCCGCGGACCAGTATTCCAGCCCGACGCTTGAGGCGTCCGGCCATGCATACGTGCAGCTCAATGCCACCGGCCAATCGGTGCAGTGGACGAACAATACCGGCACGAACATTACGGCTATCAATGTCCGCGCCTGCATCCCAGATAGCGCCGGTGGCGGCGGGACCACTGCGACCCTCAATCTGTATGTGAATGGGACCTTTCGACAGGCGCTTAATCTGAACTCCAAGCAGACCTGGCTTTACGAAGGCACGAACTACCAGGGCAACGACCAGAACCCGTCCCTGGGAAAGCCGCGCGTGTTCTACGATGATTTCCACACATTCATCACCGGCGCGGCCATCACGCCCGGCCAGACGATTAAGCTGCAGAAGGACTCCGGAAACTCCGCTGCGTTCTACTATATCGATGTCATCGATGTTGAGAACCCGCCTGCTCCGATCGCTCAGCCCGCCAACTCGCTCTCCATCACCAGCTATGGCGCGGTCGCCAACAACATCGGCGTGGACAGCACAACGCCTATTCAGAATTGCATCAATGCAGCGCAATCTCAGGGCAAGAGCGTCTGGTTCCCGCAAGGCACCTTCTATCTGAACGGCACGGCGGGGCTGGTCGCAAACGGCATCACCATTCAGGGCGCGGGCATGTGGTACAGCACCATCTACCGCAACGTGCCGCTGCCAAACAACTCGGGAGGGCTTGGCGCAACGTTCCAGGTGACATCGTGTACGGTGAAGAACTTCGCCACCGACTCGAACGCCACCAGCCGCGCATCCGTCGACGGATGCGGCGGCGCGATGGATACCACGGGCACGAACTGGCTGGCGGACAGCATCTGGACCCAGCATGCGATGTCCGGTTTCTGGGCGTCGGGAACTGGCGGGACGGTTCAGAACTGCCGACTGCTAAGCATCTGGGCCGACGGCTGCAACCTGAACAATGTCAGTCTGAATGGGACCGTGGGTAACAACCTGACAGCGAAGAACAACTTTATCCGTGGGACGGGCGACGATGGCACGGTGTTCAACTCCGTTAACAATAACGGCAGCACCACCTACACGCCGATGTCGAACTGCCTCATCACCAATTGCACGGTCATCGCCGCATGGGGCGGCAAGGACATCGCGATCTACGGTGGCAGCGGACAGACCATCACGAACAACTACATGAGCGACACCGCCCGCTACATCGGCCTTGGCATCGGCAAGTTCGGCACCAACGGCTCCGATCTCGTATCGGGCACCGTTTCCGGCAATGTCGTCGTGCGCTGTGGCGGCAACGGCTTCAACCAGGGCCAGCCCGCCCTGCACATCGGCAACGGCGGCGACGGCCAGGGAGTGGGCAATGTCGGCGGCGTCACCGTCAGCAACAACACCGTTCTTAACTCCCTGTACGATGGCGTAGGCTTCTCAACCAGCTCGAACATCATCCTCCAGAACAACGTCATCGCCAACCCCGGACGCAACGGCATCGTGATCCAGCCCCCGTTCTATCCCGCGCCTACGGGCTCGGCAAACATCTCGACCAATACCGTGAACGGCCTCACCGGCAGCAACTCTGCGTTCATCAACAACTCCGGCGGCTATACCGCCACCACCAGCGGCAATAGCTGGCAGGTCTCAAGGAAACTCGTCCCCGGTACCAACATTTCCCTGCAGGCCGTGGGCGCAAACAGCAAGTACGTCACCGCCCCCAGCACCACCAGCCCGCTGATCGCCAGTTCCACCACGGTCGGAGCCCTGCAGACATTCAACGTCGTGGATATGGGCGGCGGCAAGGTTGCCCTCAAGAACACGTCCTCCAATCAGTATGTCTGCGCGGACAATGCCGGAGCCAGTTCCCTGATCGCCAACCGGCCGTCCGCCGGAGCATGGGAGACATTCATGGAAGTCGTTGCCGGAAGCGGCAACATCGCCCTGATGGCCATGGTCAACGACCAGTATGTCACCGCCGAAAACGCCGGAGCTAATCCGTTGATCGCTAACCGCACATCGGTAGGCGGGTGGGAGACATTTGCGGTGGCGACGCATTAGGAGAAGAGGCCCCTGCGTACTGACGCCCTCGGGTTATCGGTGGGTCTGAAACGGCAGGCGCTTGCGGGGTCTCTGGGCGATGCGGCCTCGTAAGGAAGCACGAATAATGAACATCCGTACAATCTTCACAACATGTCTCGCAGCCGCGTCCGTCCTCGTCGGCCTCGGCGCGCAGCAGCCCGCTCATGCGGGCGATGTCGTCGGCAAGATCACGGTGGGTTACCAGGGATGGTTCGCGTGTCCGGGCGACGGCTCGCCGATCAATATCTGGTGGCACTATTCTCCGAATGGGCAGACGCCGAACAATGCCAATAACTCTATCCACTGTTGGCCCGATATGCGTGAGTTCACCAAGGGCTATCAGACCGGCTATGCGAACCTGGGCAATGGACAGCCGGCGAAGCTGTTTTCGTCGTGGGATGCTCAGGTGGTCAACACCCACTTCAAGTGGATGAAGCAGTACGGCATCGATACCGCCGCCCTGCAGCGATTCAATCCTACCGGCGGCGAAGGGCCAACCCGGAATGGTGTCACCACCGAGGTGCGGACGGCGGCGGAGACCTACGGCCGCAAGTTCTACATCATGTACGATATGAGCGGTTGGAACAATATGGAATCCGAGATGGAGGCTGACTGGACCGATGTGATCAAGAAGCGGATGCACCTCACCGCTTCACCTGCATACGCCAGGGAAGGCAACAAGCCTGTGGTCTGCATCTGGGGCTTCGGTTTTAACGACGGCAACCATGCCTTCGATGCCGCAAGCTGCGTCCGGGTCATCGACTGGTTTAAAAGCCAAGGCTGCTATGTGATCGGCGGCGTGCCCACTCACTGGCGGACGCAGGACAGCGATTCGCGGCCTGGTTTCATCGGCACGTACCATGCCTTCAATATGATCTCGCCGTGGATGGTAGGCCGGATCGGCAATGCGGGCGATTCCGACAACTTCCGAAAGAATGTCAACGATCCCGATATTGCCGACTGCAAGGCCAACGGCATCGCTTATCAGCCCTGCGTCTCCGGGCAGCGCGCGCACGGCGACTTCATGTGGCATCAGTTCGGCAATATGATCCAGGCGGGATCGCAGGCCATCTATATCTCAATGTTCGACGAGTACAACGAGGGCAACCAGATCGCCAAGACGGCAGAGGACGCATCCATGTCGCCCGCCGGCGCGCCCATGTTCACTCTGGATCAGGACGGCACCCATTGCTCGTCCGACTACTATCTTCGCCTCACCGGAGACGGCGGGAAGATGCTCAAAGGAACGATTCCGTTCACCTGGACTAGGCCGACACAACCCGTTGTCGGCGGTGATGGAAAAAAAACTCGTGCCGGGCACAAACGTCTCTCTACAGGCCGGAATAAACAGCAAGTACGTCTGCGTCGATAACGCCGGCGCTTGCTCGTTAGGACCTCTCCTTGCGTCCTCCCCGCCCGCCAGCGGGTTTTTAATGGGGAAGGCGCGTTTGCCCTTATTAAAAGCCTTACTCTGCTTGGTGTATGCGCTAAGAGTGCAAACGCCCCAGTCGACCGAGAACGCGCCCTCCCCGTGGGAGCAGGTCTCCGTATCTGCTCGAAGGAGGGGATAGGATGGGCTCCTAACGAGATGGTTTTCTTACAACCATATGCGTAAACCGATTTATTTGGTTGTAAAATATAACGCAAATAAGTAGATTTATTTATCTTGGTTGTAATTGTTGATGTGGTTGTTGTTTTGTGCTATATTATTTATGAAACCGAGTTGCTTATCGAAAGGAGGAGCATGTATCAATATTTAGCTCGCATATATACTTGTGTAATTGGCTTGTTAACGATATATTTAAATATGACAGCTAATACCTTTCACGGCTCGTAAAATCATCAAATACTTTTCTACTAAGAAAATATAAGGAAATCAAATGCAGAAGCTTCAGAAGCAAGGGTTCACTCTTATTGAGTTGCTCGTAGTTATAGCCATAATAGCGATTCTCGCTGCCATTCTCTTCCCTGTTTTCGCCAAGGTCCGCGAGAAGGCTCGGCAGACCACATGCGCGTCCAACATGAAGCAGATTGGCCTGGGAATGACGCAATACATTCAGGACAACGACGAAATGTTTCCGGCTGGAAACCCGATCGTGGTTGAAGGCCATCAGGTCAACATGTTCTACGCGCTGATGCCTTATGTCAAGAGCACGGCGGTCTTCTCCTGCCCCAGCAATCCGATCAACAATCAACCGATCGGATGGGGCAATGTCGGTCAGATCGCTCCGGACATGCAGCCGATACCGGCTTCCTATACCACGCCATATCAGTTGTTCGGTACAGGTTTCGGCGCGCCGCACTCCCAGGCATGGCTGCAGGAGCCGTCTGCGAAGCTGATGGTGACCGAGGCGCACCAGGCGGCGAACCTGAACGAGACCAACCTGGGCTGGAGCGATTGGAACGGCAATCAGTTCCGTGATCAGGGCTTCGCGGGCCATACCGGCTTGATGAACGCCCTGTTCTGCGACGGCCACGTGAAGAACGTGCGACCTGAGACGACCGCCGGAGCGAATAACCTTCCGAACATGTGGGGCCGGTTCGACGACTCCCCGACCGACTCAACGTGCCCGAATGGTGTGGGCACCTCCGACTACTTTAACTGCGATGGCTACTCTGCGGGAGCAACACATGCTCTCTCGCTGCTCAGCGCTAAATACAAATAAACACGGGCTTATTTGTATTGCTTGCGAGGTATTCTGAAACCTATCGGGACGATAGGACCGGCTCAAGGAGGAGACGATATCTGTGAATAGTAAACGGCGTCTGCTGGCGACCATCATCGCCGGAGGAGTTGTATCGATGACAGGCGGTATATTCACGGAAGAGACGAGGGCGGAAGACGCCTTGCCGGAGCATGGTCCTATCGTCCACTCAGGACAGAAAGTCGCTTTCCTGGGAGCGTCCATCAGCGAGTTCGGGTGGACGCATCCTGGCGGCTATATTAAGCTCTTTGTGGATACCGTGATCGCCAACGGTATCAATATTGTGCCGATACCCGCCGGTGTCAGCGGGAACACATCACGCGACATGCTCGCGCGGCTGGATAAGGATGTTATCAGCAAGAAGCCTGACTGGATGACGGTCGATGCGGGCGGCAACGATGTGTGGCACGGCAGCGTCGACTTCGACGAGTATATGGCGAATATGACGCAGATCGTCGAGCGGGCGCAGAAGGCCCGCATCCATGTCGTTCTGCAGACATGCACGCCCCTCTTCGAGGATTTGAATGGCGACTTCAACAAGAAGCTTGCGTATTACAATCAGTTCCAGCGGTATCTGGCCGCGCAGAAGAAGTGCGTTCTTGCGGATCTGAACCAGGCATCAGTGGATATTTTGAAGACGAAAACCGGGACGGAGAATATCCTGACCACGGATGGCGTCCATATGAACGACCGCGGCAACAAGGTTATGGCCAACGGCTTGCTTGAGGCGTTTGGCCTGACTGTCCGTATTTCCTAAGTATAAATCGGTTCGCAAAATGCTCACGCCGAACATTCGGCGTGAGCATTTTTTGTTTTATCGGGTTTACAGGATTGAGAAAATTGCTAACGTTAGTGAATTTAACCATGTAGTTGATAAATGGTAGATAGCTTAAGAAGCAGGATGAGCAAGTGCGAACCTCTACGTCTATGGTGATGTTTTAGTTGAATAACGCGGGGTCTACAACGGGGTTTCACCTCGGAAAAGCTTTGTAAAATATTTCTTGACAACAAAATAACCCTATAGTATAATTTGCCCGTATCTCAGTCGGCGGGCATTCATATCGCCTGATCTATCGGAACATAGCGATATCGATAGAGCATGTCGCTGCAGTTGCAATCTTTGCGGCAAGCTAAACTTTTAAGCAAACCACCCTCACATGACGCATCCAATTGCGGAAATGAAAACTCGGGAGTACGGACGTTGAGAAAACACCGAACCCTTACTGCGCTGCTGGCAGTGGGTATTACGACAATGAGCGGCGCATATGCCGAAGACGTGCCGGTATACAAGGATAAGACGAAATCCATCGACGCCCGCGTCGCCGATCTTCTTCCTCGCATGACGCTTGAGGAGAAGGTCAAAGAGGTCAGCGAGGACTGGGGCATCCCCGGAAACACCCGTCTTGGTATTCCGCCCCTCAGCAAAGCAGAGGCTGTCCATGGTTTTGGCTACGGCACGGGCGCGACGATATTTCCCCAGGCGATCGGACTTGCTGCCACATGGAACCCTAACATGGCAAACGATGTGGGAGATATCACCGGGCAGGAGTGCGTCGAAGCCAATACCTGGCAGGCATGGTGTCCGGTTCTCGATGTCGCCCGTGACCCACGATGGGGCCGGATGGAGGAGACCTACGGCGAGGACCCATACCTGGTATCGCGGATCGGCGTCTCCTGGATCAAGGCGTTTCAAGCGCATAACCTCATCGCCACCCCGAAGCACTTTGCCGCCCACGGCGGTCCGCTTGGCGGGCGCGACAGCAACGACGTAGGATATTCCGAGCGTGTGATGCGGGAAGTGTATCTGCCGCCGTTCCGCGCGGCGTTCGAGGAAGCCAAGGCGGGCTCTGTCATGAATGCCTACAGCACCTGGGTCGACGGCGTTCCCTGTGCGGAATCGCAGGATCTGCTGTTTGGAATCCTGCGACAGGAATGGGGCTTCGACGGTTTCGTCGTTTCGGACTGTGGCTCTATCGGAAACCTCCATACGAAGTTCGGTGTGGCGGAGGATAAAATCGCGGCTGCACGGGAATCCATACAGGCGGGCGTCTCATGCAACTGCGGCGATACATATAAGGGATTCCTGCTGAAGGCCGTTCAGTCCGGGCAGGTTTCCGAACACGACCTGGATTTTGCCGTGGGGCGCATCCTGGCGACGATCTTCAAGCTCGGTCTGTTTGAACGCCCCGTTACCGCAACGCAATGGGACTGGGAGAAGAACCCCGGATGGGACAGCGCTCCGCACCGGCAGGTTGCCCTCGAAGAGGCCCGTGAGAGCATTGTCATGCTCAAGAACACAGGCGTCCTCCCGTTGAGCAAGACGATCGGTTCTATCGCCGTCATCGGCCCCAATGCCGATGAGGCGCAGCTTGGCGATTACTCCACCAAGGCAAAGCCAGGGCAGCTGATCACGGTTCTCGCCGGGATCAAGAACGCCGTCTCCGCAAATACAAAGGTCACGTACGCCAAAGGCTGCGATCATACGGGGACGTCCACAGCCGGCTTCGATGAGGCCGTTCAGGCGGCGCAGGCTTCCGATGTTGCGGTACTGGTGCTCGGCGACAAATCGGAAAGCACTACGGGCGAGAACAACGACCGGGCCAATCTGGATCTGCCGGGCATGCAGGAGCAGTTGCTCGAAGCTGTCGCAAAGACCGGCAAGCCAGTCATTCTCGTTCTTGTAACCGGCAAACCCGCCACGATCGGGTGGGCGGCGGAGCACGTGCCGGCGATCCTCTCCACATGGTTCCCCGGCGAGCAGGGCGGCAACGCAACCGCGGATGTGCTCTTCGGCGACTACAATCCCGCGGGACGCCTGCCGATGACGTTCCCCAGATCATCCGATCAGCTTCCACTGTACTATAACTATAAGCCGTCCGGACGCGCTTACAACTACACGGACATGAGCTTTACACCGCTGTACCGATTTGGCTATGGCCTTAGCTACAGCAAGTTCACATACAGCAACCTGAAGATTGCGCCGTCCGCAACTCCCGCCGGCGACGCAACCGTGAGTATCGACGTGCAGAATACAGGCGGCCGCGACGGAGACGAGGTTGTTCAGCTTTACATCTCGCACACCGTGAGCAGCGTCGTGACGCCGATCATGGAGCTGAAGGGGTTCAAGCGAATCCACATAAAAGCCAACGAAAAGTCGACTGCGACATTCACGCTTACTCCTTATGAGCTTTCCGTGCTCGACAAGAACATGGATCGCGTGCTTGAGACCGGGAACGTCAAGATCATGGTAGGCGGGGCATCTCCCGAACCGCTTACGGACGGCGACGACCAGAAAACGAAGGTCGGTTATAAAGATCCCACTGTTGGAGTGGTTGGCAATCTCCAGATCAAGAATGCGCTGGCCGCCAAATTCGCATATGATTTGAACGTGCCATCGAAGTCATCCGTGCAGAAATCCTTTACGGCCACGGTGCGGGTGAAGAACGCCGGAGATATAACGGATGTCGGGGATGTCAAGCTGTTCGCCGATGGACAGCTCATTGGCTCGAAGCGGTTCGAACTTGAACCCGGCCAGGAGAAGCCAGTCGACTTCACAGTGACGCTGCCTAAAGGCGGTCGAGTCAATATGACGGCCATGGGCAAGTATGCGTTCGTCAGCAAGACGGTGCAGAGCAGATAGGCCACGTGCAAACGCCTGCTCGTTAAGACCCACCCTTATTCCCTCCCGAAGGGAGGGCGCGTTCGCCTTGGAGTAAGGCTACAGTCTCTTGACCATGCGCCAAGAAATGCAAGCCGTATGCAAAGGCGAACGATCCTTCCCTTCGGGGAGGACGCAAGGAGGGGTTGCTAACGTGCAAAGCCGACCTTGTGTAAGAATCAGGTAATCGAATGTCAGTTATAAATCCGCGCGCCGCGATTGGCGCTGTAACAATCATCTCCGGAATCATTGCGGCGTCGCCGGCAACTGCAGCCGTGCAGTTTACGCGTGAATTCGCTCCACAGCAGGGAGCTACTGTGCCTGTGGAGCAGCCGTATCGCTCCGAGATTTGCCTCAATGGTTCCTGGCGTTTTCAGCCTGTGCCGCTGCCGGCGTCGTTCAAACAGGATACCGGCGCGCCGGAATTGCCGCAGCCCACAGCAGACGGCTGGGATTCTACTCCGATCAAGATACCGTCGCCCTGGAATGTCAATGCGTACAACACAGGGGGAGGTGGGGACTTCCGTTCCTATCCAAGCTACCCGAAATCCTGGGATGAGGCCCAGATGGGGTGGCTTAAGAAGGATGTCACAATTCCGGCCGCGTGGAAGGGCAAACGGCTGCTGTTGAACTTCGGCGCAATTGCCGGCAATGCCGTTATCCTGGTCAATGGGCAGAAGGTCGGTGAGAACTTCGATATCTTCCTGCCCGCCGAGTACGACATCACCGATCAGGTCAAATTCGGCGCGTCAAATGAGATCCTTGTCGGGGTACGTAAGGCGTCACTCTTCAATGTTCGTGGAGTTACCGGATCGCGGCCTTATCCCGGCGGATCGATGTGGGGACAGGCGATTGCCGGAATCTGGCAGGATGTGTCTCTGGTCGCCGTCGCTCCCGTGCACGTGGCCGATACCTATATCAATCCCCAGGTCTCGAAGGATACGCTTTCTGATGACATCACCCTGCGCAACGACAGTGCGACGGCGCAGACTGTAAGAGTGTCGGCTGAAGTAAGCCCATGGGAGAATACGGCTGGAACTTCCGTGCTGGAAGCGCCCGAGCCGAAGTGGCGTCTCGGCAAATCCGTGCTCAGTATCGCTCCACAGACCGTCACCGTTCCGGCCGGCAAATCCGTTATCGTCTCGCTGAGAGATCAGGTCAAAGGCGCTCTGAAAACCTGGAGCCCGGATACGCCTAACCTCTACGGGATCGTTGTGTCCGTCAGCAGCGGCGCGGATGTGCTGGACCGAAAGTACACCCGTTTCGGCTGGCGTGAGTTCACATTCCAGGGAAACCATCAGCTTTTGAACGGCAAGCCTCTGGAGCTTCGCGGCGATTCCTGGCACTTCATGGGAATCCCGCAGATGACGCGCCGTTATGCCTGGGCCTGGTTCAAGGCGCTCAAGGATGGGCACGGCAATGCCGTTCGGCTGCACGCCCAGCCTTACCCGAGCTTTTACCTGGACGTCGCCGATGAAATGGGCGTGTGTGTTCTGGATGAGACTGCGACATGGGGGAGCGATGCCGGTCATAAGTACGACAGCCAGGAGTTCTGGGATCGCGCCGAAGACCATATTCGCCGTCTTGTGCTGAGGGATCGCAACCATGCCGGTGTCTTCGGCTGGAGCGTGAGCAACGAGATGGCCTGGTATGTCGAGGGCAAGCACCCGGACCTGATGGATCGCCTTAAGGGCGCCTGGGGAGATTGGCTGACGACTGCGCGGACACTGGATCCGTCGCGTCCCTGGGTCTCAACGGACGGCGACAGCGATGCCAAGGGCATTATGCCGACATCCGTCATGCACTACGCAGGGCCGAAGGATATCATCCGGACTGACAGGCCGTTCGGCGAGGGAGAGACGGGCGGCGCGTACTATGCGACGCCCAAGTACGCTTCACAGTTTAACGGATCGAGAGCCTATGAGTCCCAACAGGGCCGCATGGAAGGCATTGCGATCGAGGCCTATAAACTGATCAAGGGACAGCGTGAAGTCGGCGCATCGTATGCCAGCGTCTTCAATCTCGTCTGGTATGGCCTTCAGCCGCTTGAGCTTGGCCAGCCCGATACGAAGCGACCGTACGATATCCATGATGGGATCTTCTTCACCAAGTTCACCGAAGGCAAGCCAGGAGTGCAGCCGGAACGCCTTGGACCATACACGACGACTCTCAACCCCGGCTACGACCCGCACCTGCCGTTGTACCGCACATGGCCACTCGCCGATGCCATCAAGGCAGCATATGCGCCGGGCGGTCCGGTGGCGTCTCCGTGGGATCACAATGCGGTGGCCGACAAGCCTGCAATCGCTCCTGCGGCGAAGAAGATCGAACGGATTGTGGTGTTGGCCGGGCCGTCTTCGCTCCTGCCTAACGAGCTGAACCACTTCGGCGCAACGGTGGATGATGCATTGGCGCTCGATACGGCCGACTTCATCGTCGTTGACGGCGCAGAGCCTCCGGCAGATGGCTTGCCGCAGCTCAAGTCACGGATCGAGGCGCGCGTCCGGCAGGGAGCGACCTGCCTTGTGATCGGCGCATCCGATACTGCGTTGGGCGCTCTAAATACGCTGCTGCCCGCGAAAATCGCGCTGACCGACCGCAAAGCGACTTCTCTGCTTATCGCATCGCCGGACACTCTGGTTACTGGTATGGATAACAGCACGTTCTACTTTACCGAGGCGGGCAATATTCCCGTGATCCGTCACGGTCTGGAAGGACCGCTGGTATCCGGCGGCCGTGTCATCTTGAATGCATGTCCCACGGACTGGAGCAAGTGGAACGGCAATGCGGAGGCGGTCAAGACGGCGGCGACGCTGCGCAGCGAGCGCGAGGCAAAGCCCGCGGGGGCGGCGCTGGTTGAATCCAAGCTAGGTACGGGCCGGTATCTGGTGACGACGGTCGATCTGGGCTCATCATCGATGGATGTGCTGCAGACGACCACCCGTATGATGGAAAACGCCGGTGTCCGGTTCCAGGAGCGCAAGGGTGATTCTGATGCTGCCTTGGATATGATCGGCCATGTAAGCCAGGTTCTGGCCTGCGGGCACTTCAGTGCCCCGGATGTCGCCGAGCTCTACAATACGGATCACATCGGAATTAAGGATAGCCTCAAGCCCAAAGTGGGCGAGAAATCCGGGGGCAAGGAGTGGATGGTCCTGAAGACCGATGGCAACGGCGCATTCCAGTTCAAGAAGCCGGGCTTTGACGGGCCGACCGACAATGCCGCCGTCTACCTGAGCTTCTGGCTCTGGAGCCCTCGACCGCTGGATAATCTGCTGATTGAGCCGAATATGCCCAAGCTGGATCTCTTGATGGGATCCGACGATGGCTGTCAGGTCTGGCTGAACTCCAAGCTCATCAAAGAGGATAAGGGAGTGCACCCGATGACGCCCGACTCTATCGTATCAGAGGCGCTGCCGTTGCAGCGCGGATGGAACCACTTCATCGTCAAGGTGGTGCAGGGCGGCGGCGACTGGAGCTATGCAGCGCGCTTCCACTGCAGCGACGCCAAGTTCATGCTGGAATTGAAGTCGTCGGCGACGTCGCCGGAGTAGGACCTAATCCCTCCCGCGCCTTATAGCGCTCAATCCCCTTCCCTGCTAAAGGGCTAAAGCCCAGGGAAGGGGACGTTCATCACTATATCCCGCAGGATCTTAGCCTTGGGTTATGTTATCGCTTACGATAATATTCTTGGTTTTTTCAACGCAGTCAACCAAGGCTAAGAGGTTGGTGATTACGATAACGTCACCAATTGATAGAGGCTGAGGGCTGTAATTACGAACGTCCCCTTCCCGCAGTCGGGTACCGAAGGCACACCCTGTGGCGACTGCCCGCGAAGCGGCTTGGCAGGGAAGGGGATTGAGCGCTATAAGGCGCGGGAGGGGTTAGGTTTCTCAGACCAGCATGCCGCCCGATACCTCGATGCGTTGGGCGTTGACCCAGCGATTGTCTTCGGAAAGCAGTGCGGCGATCATCGGGCCGATGTCGTCGGGCTCTCCGACGCGGCCGAGCGCGGTGACTTCCGATACGCGCTTGTTCACTTCGGGATTGTCGCGAACCATGCCCCCGCTGAAGTCGGTTGCGATTGCGCCGGGGGCGACTGTGTTTACTGCGATCCCGCGGCCGCCGAGTTCCTTTGCCAGATACCGAGTCAGTACCTCAACTGCGCCCTTCATGGATGCATAGGCGGAACTTCCGGGAAACGAGACTCGGGTGAGACCCGACGAGACGTTTACGATTCGCCCACCGTCGTTGATGAGAGGCAGCAGCTTCTGCGTCAGGAAGAACACGCCCTTAAAGTGGACGTTGTAGATTGTATCGAGTTCTTCCTCGGTCGTTTGATCGAATGCGTTGTGGAGCGATGTGCCGGCGTTGTTGACGAGATAATCGAAGCGCTCGGCGCCCAGGTCAGACAGCGCGCCACGCACGTTCTGAACGAATGGATCGAAAGCGCCGATGTCGCCCGTATTGAGCTGTAGCGCGATAGCCTTGCGTCCCGCTTCGGCTGCCATGGCGACGACCTTTTCTGCTTCCGCCTGGTTTGAGTTGTAGGTGAAGATCGAATCTACCCCGCGTCCGGCGAGGCTGAGCACGGTGTTACGCCCCAGGCCGCGGCTGCCGCCTGTGACAATCGCGATCTTATTGGTTGATGTGCTTGCATTCGTCATTTTGTTTACTCCTGGCTGTATAGTGTTGCCCTAAGATACCCGTGGCAGCACTGCTGCATGAATACCGAAACTCGCTCATTTCTTGCCTATTCCTGCACAAGCCTCCATATCGCTGGAGAATAGAGGTATTGTTCGGGAATATTGATCTGGGGAGAAGAGCGACTATGGCGGATGCTCTGGTGGATGCCGTGAGGCGCTACACGGATGCGCGGACGGGGGCGAGCCCGTTTTTGACGTCCATCGAAGGGGTTATTGTTCTTCGGTCGGATCACGAGAAGGAGCCCAATCATCTGATTTACAAGCCTGCGATCTGTCTCGTGGTTCAAGGCACAAAGTGGACGATGTTCGGGGAGAGGCAGTTTGTCTACGGCGCGGGAAAAGCGCTGGTGGTCAGTGTCGAGACGCCCGCCTTCGGCCGGGTGATGGAGGCCAGCCCGAGCGAGCCCTATCTCGGGCTCATTATCCAGTTTGATCTGGGTGTCATGCGTGATGTTATGGAGGGGCTGACCGTGCCGCCGGAACCCAGTGACGACGATGATCCGGGCGTCTTCGTGATCGATTTCGGAGGCCCCCTGGCCGACTGCGCTCTGCGCATCGTCCGTCTGCTGGACACACCTGAGGCGATCCCGATGCTCTATCCGCTGATCATGCGCGAGATTTGCTACTGGCTGCTGACCGGTCCCAGCGGCGGCGCGGTGGCCCGCATGGTGCTGGCGAGCAGCCATGAACAGAGCATTATCAGCGCAATCCACGCGCTGCGAGACCGGTTCGCGGAGACCGTGCGGATTGAGGATCTGGCGCAGACGGCGCAGATGAGCCCCTCGGCGTTCCACCGGCAGTTTAAGGCGCTGACGTCGATGACGCCCCTACAATATCAGAAACGCCTGCGACTGCTCGAAGCGCGACGCCTGATGGTGGCGGATGCCGCAAATGCCGAAACGGCAGCCTTTCAGGTCGGTTACGAGAGCGCGTCCCAGTTCAGCCGTGAATACTCCCGTATGTTCGGCTCGCCTCCCAGACGAGATATTGTCGGAATGAGAGAGCTTGTGGCGTGACGGAACCTATTACAACCGACGACCTGCCGCCGCTCTCGAAGGTTGATGTGTCTCTTGCCGAGAGGGATCAATATCTCCGCTTCCATGTCACGACATTCGAACGTCTCTGGCGCACTCACTTTCATGTTCTTGAAGATGGCCCGTTCCTGCCGCGACCTATCGATGTCAGCGTGCAGGTCGTGCGCGATGCGCGATATCACCATGAGTGCAAATACAGTCAGTTTGAAAATTACCGTTACTTCTGCTACACCCTGTCCGGGGTAGGGGGAGTGCGTGATGCGTCCGGATCGTACTCGGTTCCGCCCGGGCATGGGTTTCTTGTTGAGAAGGACAATGCTGAGGCCAGCTACTTCTATCCACCGGAAGGCCGTGAGCCATGGCGGTTCCTCGCATTGAACTTCAATGGCTTGCCCGCCCACGCTATGACTCGCGGTCTCATTCAAAAATACGGGCCGGTATACGCGCTGCCGCCTGAGACGCCTATCATCAAGCGTCTATTAGGGTATGAGGCCGCCGGGCATGAGATCGTGAACATCCATGTCGCGGATGCTGCGTATCTGGTGACGGAACTTCTGCTGGCACTGCTTGCGGCAGGCCGGACACACGAGGATACCGATCCGCTGAACGAGGTGGTGAACCGCGCCATTCCCATTATGAGCGCGGATGGGGATGTGAGCATTCAGGAGGTGGCAAACCGTATTGGTGTCAGCCGTGAGCACCTCTCACGCTGTTTTCAAAAGCGGCTTGGATTGTCACCGCGCCAGTTCTGCCTGGAACTGAGAATACGCAAAGCCTGCATTCTGCTCAAGGATACCGATGCGCCCATCAAGGCGATTGCCGCACAGCTTGGATATGCCGACTATTCCAACTTCGTTCATGCATTCCACCAGGTGATGCATATGACACCGACCAACTTCCGCCTGCGAGGATCTTTGCTGCTTGCCCCGGTTGTTTCTGATCGTCTGACGGATAATCGCAGCGAATAACGCTCTGTTAAATGCAGAACTTGGATATCACAAAATCACAGGTGATGTCACAACGTCCCTCTTGACGCTCCGATGCCGCTCCTGTATCATATTAGCACGATACCACATGGACAGTGTGGTCAGCGCAGTATCATTTTAAGACATAGAGGGAGTTAATGATGAAAAGACAATTAGGATTTACATTAATTGAATTACTAGTTGTTATAGCTATAATAGCTATTCTTGCTGCTATATTGTTCCCGGTTTTCGCAAAGGTTCGAGAGAAGGCGCGCCAGACGACATGCGCATCTAACCAGAAGCAGATGGGACTCGCTATGCTGGCCTACGTTCAGGATAATGACGGTATGTATCCTGTGACTCTTGCCGGGGCAGGTGTTTCCTATTTCAACGGTATTACCGGCAATATTCTGTACACGACCTATCCGTATATGAAGTCACAGCAAATTTTCGGGTGCCCGTCCAATCCCGCCAGCACTAAGTTTGCGGACTACGGGGATACGCTGATCCAATATCCGCACATCTATGCCGGCTATTCGACGACCTTCCAGCTCTTTTCTCCCTTCTTCGGCGCGCCGCATAACGAAGCCTGGCTTCAGGAGCCGTCATCGAAGATTATGATCACAGAGACACAGGCCTACGCCGGTTCCGGCCTCGACGGCGCTCTGGCGTGGGACGACTGGTCCGGCAAAGCCGCCTTCGAGCGAATGGTGTTCTCCGGCCACACCGGCCGAATGAATGCCCTGTTCTGTGACGGCCATGTGAAGAGCGTAAAGCCGGATCAGACTGCGGGGGCCAACGGGGCGATCAATATGTGGGGCAAGTTCCAGGATTCTCCCACGGACAATACCTGCGTCGCCGGTGTTCAGATGTCAGATTACTTTAATTGCGACGGCTTCTCACAGGGAGCTACAACACATCTCGCTGCGCTGAGCGCTAAGTATCAGTAGGGGGAGCTGAATGCCCCCTTCGGCCCATCGATAACTCGGAGGCGCTTGCTCGTTAGGCCCCCCTCCTTGCGTCCTCCCCGAAGGGAAGGCGCGTTCCGGATTGCATCGCGTTTTTATTCTTGGCGCATGATCAAGAAGTGAAACGCCGCCTTAAACTGGAACGCGCCCTCCCGTGGGAGCAGGTCTCCGTACCTGCTCGAAGGAGAGGATGGGTGGGTCCTAACGAGCAGGCGCCTGCGTATATGAGGTAAGGTTCTTTCTATGTTAACCAAACTGGCAGCGATACTTTCGCTGACGGTAACTTTTGTTGTTTGTGCCCTTCCCGTTCGCGCCGATTACAATCCGCAGCGGATGGGCATCTCTCACACATATCCTTCTAACTACGATGACTGGGGAAATGCATTCCTGTCCGGCAACGGCAAAATGGGAATCATGGTCTTCGGCAATCCTCTGCATGAGACCGTCATCTACAACGATCGAGGCTTCAATCTGGCGAAAAACGGCGATCGTTCGTTTGCGCAGGTCAGCGCCGCCGATATTGAGACGATCCGTGAAGATTGCGCCACCGGCAACTTTGCTGCCGCCAATGCTCTGGCTGTCAGCTCGGCGCACTATCAAGGGGGCGGCGAGGGAAACCGGCACCCCGGATACGAGATGCAGATCTCGATCCCCGAAGACGGCCCGGTTACGAACTATTCCCGAACCTGCACCTTCAGAACGGGCGAGATCGACGTACAATGGACCGATAACCGTGGCGCATGGGAGCGCAAGTCCTTCGTCTCACGGCCGGATAATGTTACTGTCCAGTATCTGACCGCGCCGGCGCATGGCAAGATAACCTGCTCGATCGCTCTGGACGGCGATGCGCGGATGGGCTTTCCGTCGGATATGAAGTTCGATGCCATGGCTGCTCCCGGTCTCCTGAACATTCGCGCCAAATACTCGCCGAATCCGTTCAATGCAGGCTATGAGGGCGTCACGCGTGTCGTGACTTCGGGTGGAACACAGACTGTGGACGGCGGCGTGCTCCATATCGTAAATGCCGACTCGTTGATCATGCTGACGAGGACCGCTAAGTATTATCGGGACTGCGAGGCGCAGTGGAACAAGCGAGCTATTCAGAATCAGCTTGCTGCAATCCCGGCTGACTACAACAAGCTCATTGACCGGCAGAAGGCCGTGCATGGCGCGATCTACGATCGAGTGCATATCGACCTGGGCGCAAGCGCTGAGGATCGGGCTAAAACAAATGAGGAATTGCTGGCTCTGCAGAAGACTTCACCAACTGCCGTAAAGGCGCTCTGGGAGAGACTGTTCGATGCCGGGCGCTACTATTATCTCTCATCCAGCAGCGGTCAAACTCCTCCTGACCTGCTAGGTATCTGGACAGGCAATTGCAACGCAGGGTGGGGCGGCTTCTTCCACCTCGACGCCAACCTGAACCTCCAGGTTGCCGGCGGCAATATCGGCGATATGCCTGAAGCGATGGAAGGCTACTTCAAGCTGAACGAAGCCTGGCGAACCGACTTCGAGACCAATGCCCGCAAACTGCTTGGCTGCCGCGGCATGGTCGCCGCCGGCAACACGCCGGGCGCGACCAGCGGTCTTATGGCCGGCATCAGCGACTTCTATCCTTACCAGTATGCTACCGGTGAGGAAGGCTGGCTGCTGTATCCGTTCTGGGAGCACTATCTGGTAACGGGAGATAAGAAGTTTCTGCGTGACCGCCTCTATCCGCTGCTCAAGGATATGGGCTACTTCTATGAGGATTTCCTGACCAAGACCGATAAGAACGGCAAGTATATTCTCGCGGGCTCCGTCTCGCCCGAGAACCAGCCGTCCAATATGCCGATCTCTCTGCTGAACAACTCTAATTTCGACATTTCGGGCGCAAAGTTCTGCCTGACGGCGCTTATCCAGACCTGTAAGACGCTGGGAACGGATCAGGGGCCGGGAGAGGGCGTTGAGAAGTGGACCAGGATCCTGAATAGACTGCCACCCTACCTCATTAATTCCGACGGCGCGATGCAGGAGTGGTCGTGGCCGGGTCTCGCCGACAACTACAACCATCGTCATTCCAGCCACATGATGCCGGTCTGGCCCTACCGCGAGATAACGCCTGAGACCGACCCGCATCTCTTTGACGCGGCAAAGGTCACGCTTGCCAAGAAGGACCAGTACGACTACGGCACGGGCCACGGCTATTTGCACAGCGCCCTGATCGCCGCCGGCCTCGGCAACGGCGATGCTGTAAACCATAAACTTCTGTGGCTATCGCGCAACGGCTTTTACTTCGACAGCCTCGCGTCATCGCACAACCCCAAGCATGACATCTTCTGTACCGATGTCTGTAACACCGTTCCGACCGTCATCATGGAGATGCTGGTATCATCACGCCCCGGAACTCTCGAATTGCTGCCGGCTGTGCCCCAAACGCTGGACCATGGGGCGATTTCGGGTGTTAAAGGCCGTAATCGGGTAACGGTCCGAAACCTGACCTGGGATTTGGACAAGAGCTTGGTGAACTGTACTCTGAGGTCGGATATCGATCAGGACATTACACTGATCGAGCGCGACGGCATCAAGTCGATTTCGGTCAAAGCAAAAACGAGCGTCTCGACGTTGGGGCAGATCGCCAGGATCGTCCATCTCAAGGCAGGGGAAGATACCAGCGTTGCAATCTCGCTTGGAGCGTTGCGCCCCCATGTCGCTCCCGAAGCTTCATTGCCTCTATTGTCGCAGGGTAAGCCCGTAACGGTATCCTCAACGCGGACGCAGGATGGCGATGTCGGCGCCACTAACGCCGTAGACAGCGACGAATCCACGCGATGGTCGAGCGACTACCTGGATAACCAGTGGATCTATGTTGATCTTGGAGCGGTGAAGTCGATCGAAGAAGTGAAGCTGGACTGGGAAGCTGCGGCCGCCAGGGACTACGATGTCGAAATTTCTGACGACGCAAATACGTGGACTGTCATCAAATCGGTGACTGGAAACACTTCCGTAGGCTGGCTGGACTATCCCGGCCTTAAGGCTCATGGGCGCTATGTCAGGATCAACTGCAAGACCCGCATGACGGAATATGGTTTCTCGCTGCGGGAGTTTCAGGTGTTTGGGAAGTAGTCCGTAGACGTTTGCTCGTTAGGACCCACCCTTATTCCCTCCCAAAGGGAGGGCGCGTTCGCCTTGGCAATAAGCTTCGCTTTCTTGGCAATGCGCTAAGCGGAGTAAACTACATTACAAGGCGAATGCCCCTTCCCATCGGGGAGGACGCAAGGAGGGGATCCTAACGCAGAGAGCAATGGTTGTTAAGGTATTCCGAAATTATGACTTTGAAGTTGCCGCAATTCGCGGCCTTTTTCGTATCTCTGTCGGCACTGACTTGTGTTCAACATTCAGCCCACGCCGCATCCGCCCTCGACCCGATGACGATCACATCCGGCTGGCAGCTGCGGGATTCCGCAAAGGTCTCCGAACATGGAGATGCTTTGTCTCTCGCCGGCTATAAACCTGCCGGCTGGTATACGGCGACTGTGCCGGGGACGGTGCTTACGAGCCTCGTGAACGATGGCGTCTATCCGGAGCCGCTTTATGGGGAGAACAACCGGCCGGATAAGATCCCGGAAACACTCTGCCGCACGCCTTACTGGTACCGCACGCAGTTCACCGTTCCGAAGTCATACTCCGGCAAAAAGGTCTGGCTGAACTTCGATGGCATCAACTATGCGGCGCAGGTCTGGATCAACGGCAGGCAAATTGGGGAGATCAAGGGCGCTTTTACGCGCGGGATATTCGATATCTCGTCGGCAGTGACGCCCGGCAAAGCGGCGGCGCTGGCTGTTCTGGTAAGCCCTCAGCCGCACCCCGGTGTTCCTCATGAGCATACGCTTGCCCGGGGGATGGGACCGAATGGGGGCGTAACCGCCATCGACGGGCCTACCTTCCTCTGTTCCATCGGTTGGGACTGGATTCCGGCGATCCGCGATCGCAATACCGGCATCTGGCAGAAGGTGTACCTGTCGGCTACAGGGCCTGTCATCGTTAAAGATCCGCTGGTCACCACGGATTTGCCGCTGCCCAGTTTGGCGACGGCCGATGTCGGTATTCAGGCTACACTCCAGAATGTGACCGATCAGCCGCGTAAAGGCGTATTGAAAGGGAGTTTTGGAAACATTTCGTTTCAGCAGGCTGTTGAACTTCCGCCGAATGCGTCCAAAGTCATTGCACTCGATCCAAAGACCATTCCTGTCCTGCATCTCAGGAACCCGAAACTGTGGTGGCCGAACGGTTATGGTCCGCAGAACCTCTATAAGCTTCATCTGAGCTTTGAAGAGGGCGGCAGCGTTTCGGACCAACAGGATGTGACATTCGGCGTTCGCAAGATTACCTACACCGTGCCGGATTCGGAAAACCTGACGGTATCCGTAAACGGGGTCAGGGTGATGTGCAAGGGCGGCGATTGGGGAATGGACGAGGCGATGAAGCGCATTCCCAGGGAGCGCCTCGAAGCGCAGATCCGGATGCACCAGATTGCCAACTACACAATGATCCGCAACTGGGTTGGGCAGAGCACCAGCGACGACTTCTACGACATGTGCGATAAGTACGGCATCATGCTCTGGGACGAGTTCTTCCAGCCCAATCCCGGCGATGGCCCTAACGCGACCGACCTTCCTGTCTACCTTGCCAATGTCCGCGAGAAGATATTGAGGTTCCGTAATCATCCTTCGGTCGCCATCTGGTGCGCCCGGAACGAAGGCTATCCGCCGAAGGAGATCGACGATGGGCTGCGTACACTGATGGCGGAGCTTGAGCCGACACGGCTTTACCAGCCCAGTTCCACGGCGGGCCGGGGAGTCAATTCCGGAGGTCCTTACTTCTGGCGCAAGCCGCGCGAATTCTATGGCTTCGGGGAGGCGTTCAAAACCGAAATCGGCAGCGTCTCAATACCGACCCTCGAATCCATCCATGGCATGATGCCGCAGAAGGATTGGGAGTCGATCAACGACGACTGGGCGGAGCACGATTATGCCTCAGGGGCTTCGGGCAGCGACCGCTATAAACAGGAACAAGAAGACCGCTACGGCAAGATCGCAAACCTGGCCGACTTCGTGCGCAAGGGACAGATGGCGAACTACGAGGCGTTTCGGGCCATGTACGAAGGGCGCAACGCCAAGCTCTTCAATCCAGCCAGCGGCGTGATTACCTGGATGAGCAATCCTGCCCAGCCGAGCTTCGTCTGGCAGCTCTACCACCACGATCTGGAACCAAACTCATCGCTGTTCGCCGTAAGGAAAGCTTGCGAGCCGGTTCATATTCAGCTCAATGAGAGCAACGGGCATGTCGAGGTCATCAACAACCTCCCGGATCAACTGAGCGGCGCTCGGGCGCATATCGCGATCTACAACCTGGACGGCAAGATCGCATTTGAGCGCGATTACGATGTAACAGCGCCTCCCAGCAAAGCAACCGATTTGGGGGCTGAGGAGTGGCCGGCAACGTTGTCATCGGTGCACTTCGTGAAGCTGGAACTGCGCGGAACAGATAAGAAATTGCTCTCGGATAACTTCTACTGGCGCGCTCTGCCGGATCATCCCGACAACCTCCAAGACCTTGGAAAGCTGCCTGTCGTCAGGCTGAATACAGAAGTGACGAGACACGATGCGAACGGGAAATGCCTGCTTGACGTCACTCTGAGCAATCGCACGTCTAATATCGCTCTTATGGCCCACCTGCAATTGCGGCGCGCTAAATCGAACGACCGCGTTTTGCCGGTTTACTATACGGACAACTATGTGTCCCTTGTGCCGGGAGAAAGCCGGACGATCACTATCGAAGCGGCGCTTTCCGATTTGAAAGGTCAGAAACCCCTGATTGCCGTAGATGGCTGGAATGTCAGCGTCTGGCCCGATTGGGTTGAGAAGTACGCTGTCGTGTTGAATGTGGATTCTCAGGTGGATCAGTGGCCAGTTACTGGCCTGCCGGTTTATACGTCGCCGCCGTCGGATCATTTCCGAGTGGATTCAGGTGGAGAAGGCAGCGGGGCATTTGAGGGAGACAGCGGCTATACGGGCGGCTCGACGCACCCCGTGACGGAAGCGATCGATACCCACACTCCCATGGCCGGTCCGGAGGCGCTTTACCAGACGGAGCGCTGGGGAGAAAGCCGATATCTCTTCCGAATGAAGCCTCTGCCCACCGGCCACACGTATACAGTTCGGCTTCACTTCGCGGAGACAACCTTCGATGCCGCCGGCAAGCGCAAGTTCAATGCCGAGATCAACGGGAAGCAAGTGCTGACTGAGTTCGATCCCTTCCAGGAGTCGGGCGGCAAGTATAAGGCGGTTGTCCGGGAATTCAAAGGTATTGTCCCCGACAAGGAAGGCAATATCGCAATCCACTTATTCAACGGCACTGTTGATCAGCCAGAGATCAATGCCATCGAAATTTTCACGATGTGACAGCCGATCAGGCTATACTATTCAATGAGCTATAGCATGTTCAAGGTTTTTACGGAGCCAAAGTCACCGGTCAGGACGATTGGACTTGCCACGATTATATTTATCCACAGCTGCTGGTTATCGTATCACGCGTACCAGAACTCTCATGTTGTTATCGTCATTGCCCCGAACGGCAGCGATGAAACGGTTAGCAGTCCAAATTGACACTGCGAATGTCATTGAAAGATAACTTGCAGGCAAGATGTAACTATCCTACTTGCCCTCTCGAATATCCTTCAAAATCTTCCACACGCCGGGTGTTTGCCATGTGGGTGAGGGCAGCTGGGCGTCCCAGATGGCGACGCCCATTGTGCTGTCCTGCTTGACCCACGTTAGCTGTTCCAGAGCCGTATTGCCCCGCCACTTGTCTTTGTCCGAAGGCATCCCGATTTGCAGCTTTCCGGCATACTTGCCTGCCGTTTTCTTCTGCTCCGCGTAAGACCGCCAGTCCGGCGCGGCCATGCCGCTGTCGTCGTAGCCCATCGATGCAATGCCGTCCACAACCGGGAATAGCTCCGGCCACCAGCTTTCATTGGGCGCGTTCCATTGAAACGCCGTGAAGCTATCGACTGTCAGGTTCTTCTTCCGCGCATGCAGTTCTTTGGATAACGCCGTCATAAACGCCACGAACGGCTCCTTGTCTGCGGCGTATGTATCAGGTCCTTCCAGGTCAATATCCACGCCATCAAGCTGGAGGCGATCTGCCTCGGCGACCAGGCTCTGCACGAAATCTGTTTGATGATCCGCGAACGCTGCCCGAGCCAGCGGCCAATCCCATTTGACGGAACCATTAAAGACGCACAGCATCACCCGTATGCCGTGATCATGAGCCCAGTCTCGCAGCTCTACAATCTTGTCGTCCGACACGCTGTCGCCTCCCACTTTCTCAATGGCGCCCGTGAGGGTAGGAGTCCAGAACTGTAGATCCAGATGTGTGATGCCATCCTTCATGCCGGCATCGGTTGTGGCCGCCATAAGCTGCGTTTTGGATAGATCGACCGCATATGGAGGTATCCAAATCGTGACAGGATGGCGGTACCGCGCGAAATGCGGCGCTTTCGTGGCCGCGTCTTTAGCGCCGGCCAGTGAGGCTGTTGTCAGGAATGTGAGAGCCAGCAGGGAGGCCGCGGTGGCCGCGATAGTCTTCATTGCATTCGTCTCCGGGCACATGTGAGTATTTCAATGCTTTCGCCAAGTTACGGGTGTTTCCCTGCCTTGATACCTCTATCTAACCGGATAACAGCGATGAATTCCTTTTTTGCATAGGTATGCGCAATTTGAAAGGAGTTCTATGTGAAAGCGTGTAATTATCGATCGGCGGCAATTCCATAGCCGACCGTCTGTCGCAAACGTGGTCCTTTGCAATGAGGCGTTATATGTCCCACACTGAAACAACGTTCCGCGCCCTTGTCCTCGCCGAAAATGGCGGGCATCATGTCGAGTACTCAAAGCGAGGCAAGGTCTGGCTAGACCTGATCGCCGAGCAAGGCGGGTTCGCGATCGACTACATTCACAACACCGACCCGATTGACGAATCATTTCTGAGCCGGTATCAACTGATCATTCAGCTTGACTATGCCCCTTATGCCTGGACAGATGCGGCTGCTGCCGCATTTGTAAGCTACATCGAGCAAGGCAAAGGGGGGTGGATCGGCTTTCACCATGCAAGTCTTCTTGGAGAGTTCGACGGCTATCCGATGTGGCAGTGGTTTTCCGATTTTCTGGGCGGTATCCGATACGACAATTATATCGCCGGTCTCGTGCAGGGTGTTGTGAATGTCGAGGATGCTGGGCATCCCGTTATGAAGGACGTACCAGCTTCGTTTGCCGTTACCAAGGAAGAGTGGTACACATACGAAAGGAGCCCCCGGCCCAGCGTACAAGTGCTGGCAAGCGTCGATGAAGCGACATATCAGCCGGACTCTCCCATCAAAATGGGCGATCATCCGGTGGTCTGGACAAATCCCAATGTCGCGGCCAGGAACGTCTATATTTTTATGGGCCACTCGCCGGACCTTTTCGACAACGAGGCCTACACAACGCTCTTCCGAAACGCAATCTTTTGGGCTGCCGGAGGATAGGGAGAAACAATGACGATCGACAACCCTCTTTCCGATGGCGAGGGCGCTTCATCGCCAAAATTTCGCGTACTTGCTCTTTACTCGACAACTGTCGAATCTGATCATGTGCGTTTCGCCTATGCTGTGCTCCGTTTTTTCACGCAGATCGCCGCCAGAAATGATTTCCTGTTCGATGCCACCACCGATTGGCCGACCCTAACCGAAGCGGGCCTCGCCACATACGATGTCGTGATTTGGATTAACGATTTTCCGCAGAACGCGGAGCAGAGAGCGGCCTTCGAGAAGTATATGGAGAATGGCGGTTCATGGCTCGGCTTCCATGTCTCCGCCTACAATGACAAGCACACGAATTGGCCCTGGTTTGTTAATTTTCTGGGCGGCGCAATATTCTACACCAACAACTGGCCTCCACTCCCGGCCGAATTGATTGTCGATGACCGGGAGCACCCGGTTACCAGGCAAATGCCCACAGAATACACAGCTCCGGCCGAGGAATGGTATATGTGGAAGCCCAGTCCGCGATTGAACTCGGATGTGAAGGTGCTTGTAACGCTCAATCCATCGAACTATCCGCTTGGCACGAAGGATATTCTTACCGGCGGCGATATTCCCGTGGTGTGGACCAATACCCGTTACAACATGCTGTATATCAACATGGGGCATGGCGAAAGCAGTACCGGCTCAACCATCCAGAATACGATGTTCGAGGATGCAATTCTATGGCTCGGTGGTAAGGGAGGTTTACTTGCAGTCGAATAATTTGCAGACGTTCTCAAGGATCGTTGCGGGCTTTGCCCTCATTATTCTTTCTACACCAACACACGCAAAGGAAAAGGCGGCCGCCCGTATGCCTCAAACAGCTTTCAAAGTCGTCGCTTATGTCCCCAACTGGGTAGACCTGGCCACATTCACAGATACCATCGAATACTCGAAGCTGACACATATCAATATCGCCTTCGAGAATCCCGATAACGATACCGGCGATCTTTCTTACAACGATAAGAATGATCTGCTGATCGAGAAAGCGCACGCCAATCACGTTCAGATCCTGGTATCGATTGGCGGCGGCGCGGCATCCGGAGACAAGAAGCTGCTTGCGCGGTACTTCGACCTGATCAGCGATGCAAAGCGGGCCGGTTTCGTGACGAAGCTCGCTGATTACGTCAGCGCGCACAACTTCGATGGCCTGGATGTGGATATCGAAGGACCGTCGATCAACAAGGACTACGGCGCGTTCGTTACCGATCTCTCGAAGGCGCTGAAGGCGAAGGGTAAACTGCTGACGGCGGCTGTGTCGCAGGGCTATGGCGGAGATATGGTCCCGGATTCCGTGTTCGACGACTTCGACTTCATCAATATCATGGCTTATGATGGCACCGGCAACTGGGATCCGAATACACCGGGGCAGCATTCGTCCATGGATTTTGCCAAGAGCAATGTCGCCTACTGGCTTGACCGCGGCATGCCGAAGTCAAAGGCTGTTCTGGGAGTGCCGTTTTACGGTTACGGCTTTGGAACGGCGTTTCGCAACCGTGACTATCCCTATTCAGATGTTGTCACCACCTATCCAGGCGCTGAAAAGGTGGATCAGGTTGGAAGCACCATCTGGTACAACGGCGTTCCAACCATTACGGCCAAAGCAAAGTATGTCGTGGATCAGGGATTAGCCGGCGTCATGATCTGGTCCCTGGATTACGATGTCAAAGGAGACAAATCCCTGCTCGCCGCGATCGATAAGGGACTGCATGGGAAGTAGGTTCCTACGCCCACGGAAACGCCGGGGCGGGCAGGTGGAACAGAATGTTGAGCACGGCGAAGATCGCGGCCATGAGGCATTCGCCAATGATCAGGCCCAGGAAGATGGGCCTGAGCCTGGCATATAAAGTCATCCCGCCGTATTTAACGACATTCGTCTTTACAACCCATGCGACGAAGCACGGGAACCAGAACTCCACGGCTGCCCACGATCCGCTCAGCGCCAGCCCGAGCGGATGCAGGGGCCACCAGTAGAAGTTGGCGCGCAGAACGGTCAACAGGAGAGTCACGACTGCGCCGATGCTGAAGAATACGGGCATCTGCCAGTGTGCGCCCGCTGATGCGGCGGCGTCTCCGCCGGGCTTGAAATATTGCGCGTAGTCGGACAGGGTGAATTGCGGCTGCGTCTGCACCAGATACTGGTCGAGGCGCTGCGCTCCCTGCGTATAACTTACAAAGATGTTGAGCGGAACGGCGACGCAGAATGCGACGACTACTGCCAGAATGACGCGCTTCGCAAGCGACTTTCGATCAACATAGGCAGCATCGGCAATGCGGGCGGAATCCATGAAGCCCGTCAGCAGAAGGCCTCGCTGATCTCTAAGCAGGACTCCATCGACCAGAGCCAGCATTGCAAGGTTCTGTGGTCCGAGATCATGCACGGATCCGAACATTCGATAGATATCGATCGGCCGGAACGTGGTCTCGGTCATCAGCATGCCGCCCTCGGCAGTGGATCGCGCCATCACCAGGGCGATCATAAACACGAATACCACGATCTCAAAAATCCCCAGCCAGAGTGACATCCCCATTGTCCAAAGCCACACCGCCGACCCCAATACGCAGGTAACCAGACCCCAGAATGCAGTCCGATAGGGAATTGCTTCGTCAGAATCGTCGATATCTGACTTGCCGATGGCGGCGCGCCAGACGCTCTTCAAATGCGTGCGCGCCGACCAGAACAGATAGCCACTCAGGATGAAGTACGCCCCAATGGTCTCATAGCCGATAAAGAGTTTCGGAGGGTAGATCGGCATTGCAGGCATAGCCATGTTGTAGGAGACGGCCACAGCTTCCTGAAGCCGCTGGAACAGGAAGAAGAACCAGATAGAGAGTGAGATGTCCGTCGGCAGCAGGAAGAAGAAACCGATTGCCGCGAACGAGAACATCATCGGGCACCACCCGATCTGGTTCCATGGCGTCTGCGTGAAGAAGTCATTGAGGGGAATGGTCAACCGGATCTCGGGAATCATCGGATAGACCTGGTGGATGCCGTTATTCGTGTAAATGAGGATCGGGATCAACGCTCCAAGGCAGATCATTCCTCGATGTGATGACGCTGCGTTGTCGCCTGTGCCGGAGATCTCCAGTGGAAGCTGCGCCAGTGGGAAAGAGAGGCGCTCATTCTCAGACCATTGCTTGCGAAGGATCGTCGTCAAGCATATGAATGCCGTGACGACAAGCGCCAGCAGGATGCCCCAATTCAATATGGGACCGATCCAGAGCGCCCATGGAATATGCCCGCCACGAGGAATGCCGCCGTAAAACTGGTCTACCACATCTTGATGCCCGCTAAGGTTAGGATTGTAGGGGATCAGTTTATGGTTGAAGTGGAGATCAAAAATCTGCCGCCAGTTGTTGGCGTCGTTTGCGAAGTAGTGCGGCGCGACCAGTTGAGGGATGAACTTTTCGACGATCCCGTGAGATGTAACCATGGCTGCGACCAGCGCCATGCAGTAGATTACGAGAAGATCTGCGGATGAGAGTTTCCATCGCGTATTCGCCTTGGCGACTAACTGATTTACCGCCATCATCGTCAGCATAATGGCAATCGCCACAGGCGGCATCTGCAAGTAGCCGATCCGGAGTGTCGAAAGCACAAGTTCAGCCTGGGTTACTAGCAGAGTCGTTAAGATAACGGCCAGCAAACCAATCATGCCGGCGCGGGCGCGCACATGGGATCGCTTATCAGGATCTGTCTGAGGTTCTGCCAGGGCTGACGTTGTCTTATCTTTAAGTTTCATCGTTGTTTCAAGGCGCTGTTCATAGGTTGGAATGCTTCAATGACCCCATTATGTCATATGGTTATATGTTATATCATGGAGCTTCCAAGATGTCAATGCTTACGATCCACCCATTGTTCACAAAGCGGCGCTTGAATGCGAAAACTGGCAACATTCCCTGAGTATCGACAACTGATTCCCAGCCGCAGCGCGAAGGTATGAAAGTTTCCTGCAGAGGCAAGCGCTTCGCCGCTTTGGGGAGCAGTCAAGGAAGGTAGAGCGGCTATAGTTGAGAATTAATCATATTATCGTATGGTGTTTTCATTTCATATCAAACGATTATATGATATATTTATTCTGCCTATTGACAGAATTATATATCTGGTTTATAATGTTGCTGAATTAATCCAATAATAAACCAGTTCGATATTGTCCAATAAAGGATAGATTGGTTTTCGATTGGGCAGGGAGAAACTACGGAATGAAACGCAAACTTGGACGAAGTGGCGTGGAGATCAGCGCGCTTGGCATGGGGTGCTGGGCCATTGGCGGACCGCATAATCGTGGCGGTCATCCGGTAGGCTGGGGCGCCGTAAATGATGAGGAGTCGAAGCGCGCTCTGCAGCGCTCTTTCGAACTTGGCGCGACGTTTTACGATACGGCCGATGTGTATGGCTGCGGCCACAGCGAATATTTGATCGCCGATGCTCTTGGGGCACACCGTGATGAAATTGTCATCGCCACGAAGGCAGGATACACCTACATCGAGGAAACCCGGGAAGCTCCGGGCGAGAATGGCGACCCGAACTACATTCGCAAGTGCTGTGACGAAAGTCTGCGGCGGCTGAAGACGGATGTCATCGACCTCTATCAGTTCCACCTTGGCGGATACCCGATGGACAAGGCTGAAGATGTCCTCGCCATCTTCAATGAACTTGTTGAGAAGGGGAAGGTCAAGTACATCGGCTGGAGCACAGATGATCCTGCTCGCTCCGAGCTGTTTGCCACGAGCCCGCACTGTGTTGCCATTCAGCAGGGATTCAACCTGTTCGGCGGTAACCAGGAGACTCTGGCTGTGTGCGAAAAGCACGACCTCGCCAGCATCCTGCGCGGTCCTCTCGCCATGGGAACGCTCACCGGCAAGTTTACCGCCGACACGGAGCTCCCACAGGATGATATCCGGCGCGGATGGAACTTCAAGGAAGGCGGCACAGCCGACGCGATCAAAAAGGTCGAATCTCTCCGTGATGTCCTTACCAGCGACGGACGCACCGTGACGCAGGGCGCTCTCGCCTGGCTCTGGGCACGCAGCCCAGCCATGATCCCGATCCCCGGTTTCAAGACCGTGGCTCAGGTTGAAGAGAATGTCGGCGCGATGGCTTTCGGCCCGCTCACTGCCGGCCAGATGAAGCAGATTGACGACATTCTCGGCCGACCAGAGACACCTGCGCCGGCAGCAGCGTAGACGCCTCTGAATACCTATCCTCCTCGCCATGATAGCGACGGGGAGGATAGGTCTCCCCTAATGTCCGTATAGATTCCCAAAGTATTCGATCACCCACATCGCATTGTTTCCACGCAGCTGCCAGTTCGAGCCGTCCGGCAGGTATGACCAGCCTGCGACACCGATGTAGCCTTTGCTGGTAGCATTCCCCATGATGTTATTGATTGTCGTCTGATTCGCGGAATCGGAGCGGTTCATCCACGGAGAACCAGGGCCGAACTCGCCACATAGCAGGGGAGCGTTGCCCACATTCGATGGCGATACCGCCAGAGCGCCGCTATCTCCGTATGCATGGTAGTCATAGAAGTTGAATCCCAGCCCACCTACCGTACTGGAGAAATAGCTGGTATAGTCGCTGGAATTCTGGTCGCTCATGGTGATCCAGTTGTTCACACCGTTGCTGCGGGCCGCGGATACGGCCGAACTGCAGAAGGAACGGAGAACACTCCACGAGACGGTATTTGTTGCAAGATTGCCCTCGTTGATCAAATCGATCCAGGCCGTCTTGCCGCTGAGCGCCCTTGCGAACGGAACGAAGCCGTTATTGATGAGGGCTGTCTTGTTCGTGCTGTTGGTGAAGTAGTTCGAATGGCTCTGGACATCCATATAGTTGATGAACACGCAGTCACACGTAATCCCCTTGCCGTTTGCGCGTCCCACGAAATCCTGAATGTGGCTGATGTTCGTAGAGGATAACCCCGTGCATGCGCCGCTGCTGTTAAAAGTAAGGCCGTCGAGTCCTTCGCAACACCAAATCCGCACCAGATTGCAGTGATAGGTATATCGAATTTCGTTGAGATACGAATCGGCCGTAGAGCTGTTGTAGCTTGAGCCAAATCCCCAGCCATAGCCGATCCATGGATAGTCGACACCGACATAGCTCAATGAGGCGGCGTGCGCTGTGCCGGCCGAAAGGCATAACAAGCCGGCTGAGATGATGCCTGCTGTGGACTTCAGAGTTCGGATACCTCTGAGGAGACGTGCGCCAATCTGTATAGCCATTGTTTCTTTTACCTCTTATATAAAACTTGTAGCTTAAACGTAGAGGCAGCATTCTCGTACAAAACCATACAGTTCCAACTGCGTAAATTACAATCTCTGATTTGCAATTATATCAAAAGAACATTTTTGTATTATATAGCCTTGTTAACGGCAGAATGTTGCTGCTCTGGGTGTAATCATAAACTGTCTTCGGCTCTTTGTCAAGTAATTTTCGATAATTACTGCAATTATATGGTGTGAAGTCCTGTTATGGATTGGTATTTCATGATGTTTTGTGAAAGTTTCATTGTTAAGCGATTTTCATATGTCGCCCGCTTGTTACTCATAAGATTTTCATATTTGACTGGTACTTAGACGCCCGGTTGAAAAATCTTCGTGCAACGCACGACTGTAAGGATTTCACCTGTCAAGATTGATCCAAGGAGAAAGTGATGGCACAGAAAGCTCAAAACGTCTCTTCTACCGTTTCTGCATCAATTATCAGCCTCATTGTCGGAGGCGTTATCGGATTCTATGTTCAGTCTTTTGCTGCGAATAAGGCGGCCTCGGCAACTGCAGCGCCTTCGCAGACCCGTGGCGCCGGCGGTGGAGGTATGCGAGGTGGCGGTGGAGGCGGATTCGGCGGCGCACCGTCGCCCGGAGCTGACCTCGCGCGGCTCGTAAGAAATCTGGATACCGTTGAGAAGGTTCAGGGCGCTGCGTTGAATCCCACACAGAACGCCGCATTGTCCCCAATACTCACCAAAATCAAATCGTCCGACACGATTTCCGAGACGGATGCCAAGGCGGATGCCGACGCAATCCAGCAGATCCTTACTCCCGCTCAGAAAGATGCTCTCACTGCAATTCAGCCTCAGCGCGGTGGGCGCGGTGGCGGAGGAGCGGGCGGCCCTGGTGGTGGAGGCGGGTTTGGCGGTCCGGGAGGACCCGGTGGAGGCGGGCGCGGCGCGCAGGATCCCACCAAGCCCTTCGCATCCGGGCGCAGCGCAGATGCATTGGAAGACTTAATTGCATCAACAGGTAAGCGCTAACTGAAAAATCATCTCTCGTAACGTTATTAAAAATTCTAAATAATCGTAGCGGACACTTTTAATTCAGTGAATTGAGAGTGCCCGCTATTTTGGATTCCAGTCAAATCGCAAATTTAGTTCGAAGTTTGATATATTTTTGAGCATTCGAATGTATCGTGTATCTCAGGGATCGAAATGGCCACAAATGTGGCGTCAATCGGCAATCTCTATCCAGTTTTAGTTAAGAAAGGATGTTTGCTAGTTTTGTAATACAGTAGGTCGACAGCCTTGCAGAGGCTAATTGTGTAATCTGGCTTCAGGAGAACAGTATGAAGAAGTTGTTCAGGAATGTGTTTGCCACAATGATAGCGCTGATAGCGATGGCATGTATTGTTTCAAGCGTTCAAGCTCAATCAAATCCGACAATCAAGATCCATGCCGGAAAATATTACGATTGGTATACCGATCAAAATACGTGGAACTCCATCAGTTCCTATATCACTCCTAACTTCGCCACGTTCGACAACGCGGTCGACCAGATCGTGCATGATTGGGGCATTGCCGCGCCAACGACACACTTCTACTGCTATGTCGATCCTAACGGGACGAACGGCGCTTATGCTACCGGGGACATCTCTCAAGTTGATGCCGCTCGCGGAGCGTCCCCATCACCCGGTATCGGCATTAACTCCAACCTCTTTACTGCATCCGGTTATGGGGTAACAGGCGGGACAGCTACCGTATTCGGCGTCCACGAGATTGTGAATGATCTTACCGGACAGGTCTCGGCCGGCTGGCCGCGAGACTGGTGGGCCGATGATCGCAGTCCGTTTCCCGGTATGACCGAAGTCCATATCCTGAACGAACTCGGCCTTACAAGCATAGCGACTGCCGATGACGCCGACTTGAGCCACGATCCTCTTTACGTCATGTTCAAGAATATCCAGGCGCATTACGGCTGGGGCCTCTTCTCCCGTATGTTCTCGCTGATGGCCACCAATCATGTAAACTGGACAACGGTGGACAGTGGCCACAATCCGTCCTCGGTGCTTACAAACCTGGTTACCGCCTATATGACTATCGGCTCGGGAGACACCCTTTCAAACATAAACACGTACTTCACGAGCGCGGTCATTCCGGGCTATAACATCACCACGACGCAAACCAATCTGAATACCCTCGGCTACGGCGGCTCAGCGCCTGCCAACGGCACGCACACAATCACAAGTGTGCAGAGCGGCCTCGTTCTCGATGGCGGCGTGAACACGCAGGGGACGCAAATACAGTTCTGGACAACCAACAGCACCGATGATCAGTGGTGGACATTTACCAATCTGGGCAACAATACCTATCGAATCCAGAGCGTTCGCTCGGGGCTTGCTGTCGACGGCGGTGTCAACACGAGCGGCAGCAAAGTGCAGGTCTACGGCTCCAACGGTACTGTCGATCAGCAATGGGTAGTATCTTCCACGGCGAACGGCTACGTTATCACCAGCAAGCAGACCGGCCTCGTCTTCGACGGCGGCGCTAACCAGGTTTCCACCAAGCTGCAGCTCTGGGGATTGAATAACACCGTCGACCAGAAATGGATCATTCACTAACATGATGGGCCGATACATGCGTTTGCGACTGACGATGGTGTCGGCCCTTTTTGCCCTGCTGCCGTCGATTGCCGCCATTGGCGTTCCGATCGACGGCAGCAGTTTCGAAATTGATCCCTACGATGTCGTCGTAGACGGAGTCGATACCCGGACGCTCGTGTTCACGCACTCCGTTACCGACCTCTCCACTCCAGGTAACAGCGGCCCCAAACTTGCCCTGACGCGTACGTTTAGTTCCGGCAGCACAATCGAAGGCCCGTTCGGAACGGGCTGGGCCTGCAAATTCACGGCCGACCCTGCCTCTATTCCCGACGGCACTCAGTACCGATACGCTGTCCAATCAGGTCATAAACGGCTTGAACGTATCACAGACCGTCATGGCAGTTGTTTGGTCTTCCATTACGATGACGGCCATATTTCCCGAATTGATAAATGCAGCCGGAACGATGCGGGAAAATCGACCCTCGACTACTCCCTGCTCTTGAAGTGGAGCACTGACGGCGGTCATGCTCGGATCATATCCGCCAGTTCCTACCGGGACTTCCCTCGTCATGCGCTTCTGCAGACTGTGACCTATGCCTACGCAAACGGCATTGGGCATTCTGTAACCGCGCAACGCGGTTCCGATGGCAGCGTTACGAATTACGGTTATCGACGTTGGACTTCGGCAAGTCCGCAAAATAATATCGCAGGCAGAGACGATCTCCTCTCTTCGATTGCAGACGCCGACGGCGCAACGTTGCAAATCAAGTACAACGATACCTGGGAAGCTGCATACGATATCTGGATGCGCCCTTACGCAGATCATCCCGAAGTGTCGAAGATTGTGGAGCCTGTGGGACGCGTCGTTGATTTCGTTCCCGCTGCGCCGGATGCCGGTGGCGCGATGGGGTGCCATATCATCACCCATCATGCCGAACAGGTGAAGGACGCCACCGACGGCTATTCCATTCGCAGTGTCTACTATGTCCCGGAACCTGGCCGGATTCGTGTCGTAGCCGGCTGGCATTCACAGGGGGTGGAACGCTGCTACTCCCTGCCCACCGGCCTTCTGACCGAAGAAGATTGGTGCGCAGGCTTTGGATGGAGCCATCATGTTCCTGCAAAGCTCTTGGCTCTGCCGCGTATTGACATGGATTACGATGACCGCCACCACTTCTGGACGCTGGTCGATATGATGCATGCGGTGTTCTGGCAGGATGTGTTCTCTCCGGGAATTGCTGGGACCCAGCTATTAAACGGCGGGATCGTCTATCTCCGGAAGGTTTATATGTATGACGCACTGGGCCGGCAAACAACCAGTATCGTGAGCGGCTTTCCGTTTACCCCGGGACAGAGTCTTCCTGAAACGAACCCGCCAATCACATACACACGGCGTACATCATACTGGGGGCCGGAGAAGTATGGACTGAAGAAGATGGAAGTGGATCCGGCCGGCCGCCATGTCTACTACGACTATTATGATGTAACCGCTCCTTCGTTGCTGCGCGGCAATTTGCGGTCAATGAGCGGCAGCAACGATGTCGCTAAGACCGTCTCCGGCCGTCAAACGCACAATGGGGATGAACGAACAGCTAGATCCTGGTATACACCTGGAGGTCGTCTCTTGCGCCAGGAAACTCGCGACGCTGCGGGTGTCGTTACCCGCAAGACCCTGCATTATGAACGTCGAGACGGCGCATTCACGGGACGCATCGCGGGTATCAGCCTTTTTGTAGGTGGCCGTCCTGCATATGACCTCTCCTACACGTATGGTGGTTTTTCCGGCGAGGATCTGATCCGGAAAACAATGAACGTCTATGGACGTCCTGATGAAACATGGACGTGGAGCTACAGCCATTACTTTAGCTCCACAGGGCTGGATATGCGGCGAATTCCGACTCGCATCATTCAAACCGCGCCGGCGTCATATGGATTGCCCATTCAAGCCGTTGATTACCTTTACGATTCCTGCCTGGGCGAGCTTGGTCTCGTCCGGTACAACGTGGTGGACAACGATCCCGGCGAGCTTGTCGATACGTTGCTCCAGGATCAACATCCGCAGCAATTTGAATTTGCCTGGTACGCCCACGACAGCTTCGGCCGCGTCTACGATATGCGGTTGTATCATGCGTCATACGCGCAGCAGCGCTACCGCTACACGCCGGTTGTTCGGCGAGAATATTTCCGCCTTAAGAGAGATACCGGCGACCTGAGCGGATTCGATCCGCTATCGTTCAAGCCTGACACATCCCCCTTCGATCCTGCGGGAAACCTCCGCTTCATGCGAGTGATCAAATATGATCACGACGGTAATCCGCTGCCTGGCGCTCGAAGTGAAACATACTCGTACGATATGGCCAATCGTAGTGTTTCGGCGCGCAGTCCGGAAAATAAGAGTTTACTACCTGTATCACAAGGCAGGATGACGGATGATTGGGCCGTATCGCCTGAAACGAAAGCGGAAGAATATGATGCCTTCCGTGCATCACGCTGGTCTTCGCTCGATATCTCTTCTGACAAGATTTTATTGAGGAGCAAGATATCCGGCAAGAATGGGGATGGCCATACTGAAACCCTGTATGATGATGGTTTACCTTTGATGGAGCGCGAATATGATCACTCGGGGCGTTTAATCATGAGCCGAGCCGGCTTGCTCGGCGCGCGTGGAGTTGAGGCTGTGACAGAGTTGAGCGGTAAAGGCAGCGTTAAAATCAAGTGGATGATCGACGACGGGCAAGGGAAGGTTGTCGATAAGATGGAGGGAGCACTATCCCCCGCGCCAAAGCGCAGGGGATAGGTGTGTGACCTATGGTCCTGTGACCGTAAGCGCCGCAGTCTTTGTCACATCTCCATACGTCGCGGTGATCACCGGAGACTGTGTTGACGGAACGGCATGTGTTATTACCGTGAATGTCTTCAACAGGCTTCCAGCCGGCACAGTTATCGTAGACGACGGCAGCGTCATGACTGACGGATCGCTGCTGGATATCGTCACTACCAATCCGCCGGCAGGAGCCGGTCCGGTAAGCTGAACGCGTCCCGTTGTCGTGGCGCCGCCCGCCACCGATGCCGGCGCAAATGACGTCAAAAGCAAAGTTGGCGGGCTGACAGTGAATACCGCGCTTGCCGAGCCGCCGCCTGGAGATGGATTTGCCACGGTTACTGTGACATCGCCCGGCGTCGTAAAGTCGGCAGCGGGCACGGTCATAGTGAGAAGGGTGGATGTCTGTGTCGCCGGCGTCACGGCAAAGCCGCCGAACATTACTGTTGTAGCCGCAGTGAACCCCGTGCCGTTGATCTTGAACGTAAAGGCCGGGCCGCCTGCGGTGGTGCTTGCCGGGAGCCGGCTTGTGATCGTCGGGGTAGGGTAGCTGATCGTAATGTTCTGTGTATTTGTTGGCTCTGTGTTGCCGGCGGCATCGATACTATAATACGTAACGGTGTGGCTACCGTATGCCGTGATTGTGAGCGGAGCCGTGTAAGTTTGCGTCGTACCGCCGTCGATTGTGTAAAGGGTTGATGAGATGCCCGATGTTGCATCGGATGGTGTCAACTTCACCGTCGTTCCTGTCACTGATGCCGTTGTTGCCGGGGCAAGCGTGTCAATTTTGATGACCTGTGAGTGTGCCGCTTCTGCATTGCGCGCATTGTCCACACTCCAGTAGGTTATGGTATGCGTGCCGTCGGCTACGGTGAAAGGAGCAGAGTAGACCACCGGCGATCCGCCGTCCAGGGTGTAGTAAGTGTTCGCGAGCGGGAATGTATCGGCAGCCGCCGTCAGAGTTACCTGAACTGTACTCACATACCAGGGCGAATTACCAGGCGTGCCGGAGAATGCCGCAGAAGTTGTGGGGCGCACCAGAAGATAAGGTGTTGCATGCGCCTCTGTTGATGCGGTTGACGTTCCGGTTGGGCCTGTTGCAGTCATCTTGTAATAGTACGCCGTGCCGTTCGTCAACCCCGTATTCACGTACGATGTCCCTGTGATGCCTTTGGCGATCGGAGTTGCGCTTTCTCCTCCCGATGTAGTGCCACGGAGCACGTTATACGAAGTTGCCCCGGCGCTTGCTGTCCAAGCCAGTGCAATCTGGCCATCTCCGGCAGTTGCTGTCAGGCCATGCGGGAAGGTCGGCGGAGTTTGCGGTGTGGCGCTCGCCTCAACAGACTGCGCGGATGTTCCGTTTGTGTTCACAGCTGCCACCGTGTAATAGTACGTTGTGCCGTTAACAGTCGTCGTGTCTGAGTATGATGTGCCGCCGATACCCGTTTTCAGAGCAGTTGTGCCCTCGCCACCCGATGTCGTGCTGCGATACACGTTATAGGAAGTCGCGCTCGCTGTGGATGGCCAGGCCAGAATGATCTTGGAGACGCTGGGCGTGGCCGATAGTGACGCTGGGACTGCAGGAATGGCAATCGGCTTGACGCTCACCTCATTGGAAAGTGGCGACATGCCAAAATCACTGACAGCAGCGACCCTGTAATAGTATGTCGTATCGTTGGCTAATCGTACGTCTGTGTAGGCTGTGTTCGTTACAGTTGTTGCAAATGCAGCCGTATTATCGACACCAGGTGATGTGCTGCGAAAGACATAGTATGATGTCGCGCCGGGAACTGCCGTCCATTTCAATACTGCCAGAGTATTCCCGGCTGTAGCCGACAAGTCTGTAGGCGCTGCGGGAGCATCCAATGGTGTCGCGCTTACTTCTACCGATTGTGCTGAAACAGCGACTGAATTGACACCTGCGACTGTATAGTAATATGTTGTCCCGTTAGATACGGTACTGTCGATATAAGCTGAGTAAGGGCCGCCAAGCAGGCCGGTTGCGATAGGTGTCGGATCTTCAGTGCCAGGTGACGCGCCTCGATAGAGGTTGTACCGTGTCGCTCCTTTTGACGTATTCCAGTAAAGAGTTACCTTGCTATTGCCGGGATAGACCCTCAGCCCATCTGGCGTATCCGGCCCGGCTAATGGTGTAGCGCCTGCTTCGCTGGATAGAGGCGATGTACCGCCGGCGTTCACAGCAGCGACTTTATAGAAGTAGAGTGTTCCGTCAGTGACAGAATTGTCTGTAAAGGAAGTATCCGTCACGCCCGTCGCAACAGGTGTCGTATCCTCTCCATCTGCCGTTGTTCCTCGGTAGATGTTGTAGGAGGCCGCCCGTGTGACTGCCTGCCAAGTAAGGTTTACGCTGTCCGCACCTGCTTTTGCAGTTAAATCGATGGGAGCTGCCGGTGGGGCAAGGGGTATTGCGCTTGCCTCGGCAGACTGCGCCGACGTCCCGATCGGACTATAAGCGGCCACCGTATAGTAGTAGGTGATCCCATTGACAAGATTAGTGTCGGTAAACGATGTCGTCGGTATGCGAAGCTTATATATTGCCGTCCCTTCTGTGCCCGGCCCATTTGTTGTACGGTAGATGTTGTATGCCGTTGCGGCTGCGCTTGGCGACCAGCTCAACGCAATTGTGGCATTCCCGGGAACGGCGACGAGATCGACAGGAGTCGTTGGAGGCGGATTAGGAGTTGCGCTAACCTCGTTGGAACTTGGCGACGTACCCCAGGCGTTTGTCGCTGTGATCAGGAAATAGTATGTTTTACCGTTGGTAAGACCTGTAATGACATAGCTTGAGTTGGTGACGCCGGTCGCAATGGGAGTAGTGCCTTCGCCGCCTGCTTCCGTTCCCTGGTAAATATTATATCCAGTGACGCCAACGCTGCCTCCCCACTTTAGTGTCACCTGACCATCTGTCGCTGTAATAGAATATATTGACGGTTTGTAAGGCGCGCCGAATGGGGTAGCGCTTACCTCATCGCTCTGGGCGGAAATTTTGCCGTTGAAAACGCTTGCTATCGTGTAATAGTATGTAATTCCAGGAACCAATGACGCGTCGGTTCCGTTGCCTGTGTAGGTATAGGACGTCCCTGTGACTGTAGCAATCGCGCTTGTCCCCTCACCGCCTGGAGTTGTGCTGCGGTAGATCTTGTATGAAGTCGCGCCCGATCCTGGTTTCCAGTTCAGTGTGACGCTCTTATCGCCTGCAGTAGCAGTGACGTATTGGGGGGCTGTTACTATCGTCGCCAGAGCTCCAATGAGCTGGGTTCCTTTCGGACTGCCCCATCCGGTTGCCAGGTCATAGCCAGTTACTGCAGGGAAGTACAGGTTGGTGGTGTGGTTGCTGATATCGTGGAAGTAAGTCTGGTAATTATCTCCCATGCCGAGTTGGTAGATTGCCGGATTGAGGAAGCCGATTGGGTTTGTTTGCCCTCCTCGCATTTGGTTGACCATACTGCCAAGACCGGCCCAGAGCGACACTGCCGCGCTGGAGCCGCCGTAGTTTGACCATCTTCCGTTAACATAAATCGAATATCCACCTGTGTTGAGAGCGCCGTAGATGGAGACATCGGGCACATTGCGCATGGTATTGGAGCCAAGTGAGTCCGTAGAGATTGCGCCTATCTGATATGATGGAATGCCCCAGATACTGCTGATGCCTCCACCTCCACCCAGTCCGGCAGGACTTTGAAGCGGATGTCCCACAGCAGATTCAGACACGTATGTTCTGGAACTGGTTGTCAGATCTGTGCTTCCGACACCAGTGACCCACGGCTGCGATGCCGGGTCTTCCACGCTCAAGGTCGAGCCATCGTCATATGCGCCAAAGTCTCCTGCTGCCGCAAACATGCTCTGGCCCTGTGCAGCCATCTGTTGGAATATCGTGTTCTCCGCCGCTAGAAAGCTTGCACTCAAGCTGGATTCATTAACCCCCCAGGATGTGCTGATGGATTTCGCTTGATTATCGGAGGCTATCTTCGTATAGCAGTCCAGGATATTTGTAGTGTCATTCGGCGTTTCATAAACTAGAACCGTTGCGCCCTGCGCGAGAGCTAACTGCAGTTCGATATCCAGGGTCGTTTCTACTGTGCTGCCTCCCGTAACGACCGGACCACCGTCCACAAGTATAGATTGAATGGTTGCTGTTGGCAGATGAAATGCTTGCCCATAGTTGCTGATATCCGATTGAAGGAAGCTGCTGAATGCTACAACGCCGAGTGTCTGACCGACTCCGTTTGCGGCCCCGTTTAGGCCGTAAGCTATCCTTATGTCGCCGGGAGATAGCCCGAAATTAGGGCCGGTGCCAATTACCATTGGTGAAAGAATGCTATTGGTAAGGTATGGAGTGACCGGATGAATATTGGAATGCAGACGAACGGCATCGTCCAGGCCGACGACACCTGAAATAATCTTTCCTATACTCGATGGCACGCTTGGTTCCCGGTCAGGCGCGTGAAATATACGCCCATCTACTCCTTGAAGCCGAACCAGGCCGACACCGAATGCCGCCTGCACCGCCGCCGCCGGCCCCTTCACGTCGAGCACCGTTCGACTTGAAAACGTGCCTGTCACTGTGAGGCCATGCTGCCGCGCAAAAGATGCTGCCGCATCGTAGTCAGATTGCGTTGGTCCGAAGCGCTCGGTAAACTCCGCCGGCGTCAAATACTTGCCGTATCTCGGATCTGCTGGATCATAAAGTCCATGCAGAAGATCTTTCAAGCCAGACTGGTTTCGCAAGGGCAATGTAAGAGCCAGTTGAATCGGCTGGTTACTCGCCACCGACCCCACTGCCTGGGCGCTCTGAATAGCCGGAGTGACATGCCCGCGAAGCGTCATTCTCGCCTGTGGAGTATTTTGAGCCGTCGCGGCAGTGGCTAAGCCAATAGCCAAAACCGCAACTCCCGAGGCAAAACATCCTTGCTTTGTGGCGGAATTGACGGTACGGGATCGTACTGTTCGGTGGAAAACTGTCGACTTCGGTCTCATATAGTGCATACAATCTTTCGTAAGCGGTTGTCATCAGTCAAGGATTGAGCTTGACTGCTAACATCGGAAACGCCACGTACATTGTATGCTAAGTTCTGCGTTTTTAGTGCACTTTACGATTGCCTGCAATTACGCATTAAAAATTGCCCGTCCATGTGGGCGCAAGAGGTGGCGGATTGCCAATCTTGCGCCCACATGGACGGGCAGCATTTGTTTTATGTTTACTCCCGATCGCCGAAACGACCGGGAATAGACTTCTACGGCCCGGTGACCGTAAGTGTCGCAGTCTTGGTCACAGTGCCGTATGTGGCAGTGAGTACCGGCGATTGGGTCGATGTTACGGCATGTGTCGTCACCGTGAATGTCTTCACGACGGCGCCTGCCGGGACTGTTACCGTTGACGAAGGCAGTGTCATGACCGTTGGATCGCTGCTGGAGATATTGATAACCAGTCCTCCAGCGGGAGCCGCTGCGGTGAGCTGGACACGTCCTGTTGTTGAGACACCGCCTGCCACTGATGTCGGGGAGAACGACGTTAGCAGCAGGGTGGGTGGGTTGACGGTAAACGTCGTCGTGGCTGATCCGCCACCGGGCGCCGGGTTCGATACCGTTACAGTGACGACACCTGCCGTTGTGATGTCGGCGGCGGGGATCGTCATGGTAAGCAATGTGGCTGTCTGCGCCGATGGCGTCACGGCAAAGCTGCCGAACATCACCGTCGTGCCGGATGTGAAACCGGAGCCATTGATCTTGAACGTGAAGGCAGGACCGCCTGCCGTTCCACTTGCCGGGAGGCTGCTGGTAATGGCCGGCGCCGGATAGTTATTCGTGACGGTCAGTGTTTGAGCCGTCTCAATATTGCCGGCTGCATCGATGCTGTAATACGTGACGGTGTGGCTGCCGTACGCAGTAATGCTAAACGGACTTGCATAAGTCTGTGCAGCGCCCCCATCGATCGTATAGAGCGTTGACACAACACCCGATGTTGAATCGGATGGGGTGAGCGTTACCGTCGTACCTGCCACCGATCCTCTTGTTGCTGGCGCGACCGTATCGACCTGGATGGCCTGAGTATGAGCCGCTTCGGAATTGCCTGCATTGTCCGCACTCCAGTAGACAACGGTATGGGAGCCGTCTGTAATCGTGAACGGCGCGGTGTAGGTTGTCTGTGCGCCGCCGTCGATTGTGTAGTACGTATGTGTGATCGGGAACGTGCCGGCTGTCGCCGTCAGAGTTACCTGAACTGTACTCACATACCAGGGTGAATTCCCTGACGTGCCTGATAGCATCGCCGAAGTTGCCGGCAGTACCAGAGTGTATGGGGTGGCATGGACTTCAGCCGATGCCGTAGAAGTTCCGGTCGGGCCGGTTGCGGTCATCTTATAGTAGTACGCCGTGCCGTTCGTCAACCCGGTGTTTACATACGATGTTCCCGTGATGCCTGTGGCGATCGGAGTTGCGCCTTCGCCGCCGGATGTCGTTGAGCGAAGCACGTTATACGAAGTTGCCCCGGCGCTTGCGGTCCAAGCCAGCGTAATCTGGCCATCTCCGGCAGTTGCTGTCAACCCATGCGGATAGGTCGGTGGAGTTTGTGGCGTTGCGCTTGCTTCAACGGATTGTGGCGATGTCCCGGCTGCACTGACGGCTGCGACTGTATAATAGTACGTTGTGCCGTTAACGGTCGTCGTGTCCGAGTATGATGTGCCGCCGATGCTTGTTTTCAGAGCCGTTGTGCCTTCGCCACCCGATGTCGTGCTGCGATACACGTTATAGGAAGTCGCTCCCGAGACGGCAGACCATCCCAATATGACCTTGGAGATGCTGGGCGTGGCTGTGAGAGTAGCCGGCGCTGCAACAGGAACGGCAGGCTTGGCGCTTGCTTCGGTGGACAGCGGCGACGTGCCCTGGGAGTTCACGGCTGCGACTTTATAATAGTATGTCGTTCCGTTGGTCAGTCCTGTATTGACATAGGTCGTGCCCGTGATACCGGTCGTGATCGGTGTCGTACTCTCGCCGCCCGCAGATGTGCCGCGGTAGACGTTGTACGACGTTGCCGTGGCAGATGCCGTCCAGTTCAAAGTCGCCTGCGTATTGCCGGGTATGGCAGTCAGGCCTGCGGGAGCGAGAGGCGTACCGAGCGGAGTCGCGACTGCCTCAGTGGACTGTGCTGACGTGGAAACCGCATTCACGGCTGCGACTTTATAATAGTATGTTGTTCCGTTCGTTACCGTTGAATCAACATATGCTGGGGATGCTAACCCAGTCACGATTGGCGATGCTCCCTCTGCGCCCGCTGCTGTTCCGCGGTAGACATTGTATGTGGATGCGCCGGCGCTTGAGTTCCATGCCAGGGAGACTTGAGCGTTGCCGCCTGTTGCTGTCAGTCCTGTCGGGACTGTAGCGGCTGCGAGTGGAGTAGCGCTCGCCTCAGAAGATTGAGCGGATGTGCCGCCTGCATTCACTGCGGCTACCTTGTAATAGTATTTGGTTCCATTGGAAACCGAACTGTCAAGATACGGAATTGCCGTCACGCCGGTCGCGAGCGGAGTAGTGCCCTCGCCGCCCGAAGTTGTGCTTCGATAGACGTTGTACGACGTTGCGCCTGTGCTGGCTGTCCAGTTTACGCTGACACTGCCGACACCGGCTGTCGCTGTCACATCTGCGGGAATTGGGGCAGTCGCTACGGGTGTCGCGCTGGCTTCCGTCGATTGCGCTGAACTAAAGCCGGCACTAACAGCGGCGACCTTATAGTAATACGTCGTTCCGTTGGTCAACCCCGTATTATTAAATGTGGTGCCTGAAATACCGGTGGCGATTGGGGTCGCTCCCTCGCCACCCGATGTGGTGCTTCGGTACACGCTGTAAGAGATTGCATTTGTGCTTGCCGTCCAGCTCAACGAAACCGATGCATTTCCAGCAGTGGCTGCAAGGTTTGTCGGCGCGCTCACCGGCGCCGTAAGATCCGCCAGCAGAGCCGAGCCGATCGGACTGCCCCATCCGGTAGCCAGGTCGTATCCCGTGACTGCCGGGAAAAACAGATTGGTGGTGTTATTATTGACATCATGGAAATCGGCAGCATAGTGCGATCCCTGACCTATCTGATAGATTGGTGTATTGATGAACCCGATCGTGCTGTAACCGGCTGCTGTGCGCGCCTGATTTACCAGTCCGGCAAAGCCGGCCCAGAGCGGCGCGGCCGCGCTGGTGCCGTTATATCCGGCCCAGCTTCCGTTGAGATTGATTGCATAGCCGCCTGAATCGTAGTCGCCGTAGATAGAGACATCAGGCACATTGCGCTTGGTTGTGGAAACCAGAGACGATCCGCTGCCTACGCCCACCTGGTAACTGGGAATGCTCCAGTAAGTGCTTGAGCCGCCGCCGCTGCCGGCGCCTTTGGCGCTTCCTCTTGTATCCCCTGCAAATCCCCATGCAGATTCGGAATTATAAGTGCCGCCCGCGCCATTCACCGAAAGATCGGTGCCGCCCACGGCTGTCATCCATGGCTGCGAGGCCGGATCGTCGACGCTCAATGTCGAACCGTTGTCATAGGCTCCACTATCTCCCGATGCCGCGAACATGCTCTGCCCTTGGGCAGCCATTTGCTGAAACTGCGTGTTTTCCGCGTTTCGGAAGCTTGTACTTTGATTTGCCTCCGCCGTACCCCAAGATGTGCTGATGGACTTTGCCAGGTTATCCGTTGCGATCCGCGTGTAGCAATCCAGGATTCCACTGCCGTTCGGCGCTTCATACACCACGATCTTGCTTGCGTTCGGCGCCATTGCAATAAGCAGATCGATATCGAGCGTCACTTCCGCCTGGCCGCCCCCCAATGCTCCCGGACCGCCGTCCACAAGCACATTCTGGAGGGTGACTGCCGGCAACCCGAACTGATTTGTGTAATTCGTGATGTCTGAGGCCAGGTAACCATCAAGCTCAAATACGCCCAGAACCTGCCCAGAACCTGTCTGCGATACCGTATTCAGGCTGTACGCTTTCTTGGTATCCGCAGGAGAGAAGTTGCCTCCAGGGCCTGTTCCGGAAACAAACGGCGAGAGCATGCCGGGCGTAAGGCCAGGTAGCACAGGATGGATATTGGTGTGGAGCCGTATCGAATCGTCGAGTCCCTGAACACTCGAAATAATCTTTCCCATACTCTCGGGAACGCTGGGTTCGCGATCCGGAGCGCGAAAAATCCGTCCGTCCATACCCTGAAGACGAATCAGCTTGACGCCGAATGTCTTTTGAGCCACCGCTGCCGATCCACTGACGTCAAGGACGGTGCGGTTTGCATGCGTTCCGGTTACCTTAAATCCCTGCTGCCGGGCAAAATTCGCCACAGCATCGTAGTCTGCTTGCGTGGGAGCAAAGCGCTCGGTAAACTCTGCCGAGGTCAAGTACTTTCCGTACCTTGGATCCTTTGGATCATATAGACCTCGCAGCAAATCCTGGAGAGCCGCCTGGTTCCGCAGCGGCAAAGTCAGGAGAAGAGATACAGGCTGGTCGCCGGCCAGCGGACCGACCAACTGCGCAGTCAACATTGCAGGAGCGAAGTGCCCTTGAAGCGTCGTCCTTGCTTCAGGCGCAGCTTGGGCCGGCATACTTATGATCCCGAAGGTTAGCGCTGCCGCTCCCCATAAATATGGCCTTAACCTGTCCTTGGAATTACCTCTATGCCGTTGTTTTGCGTCTTTCGCAAACAATCTCATGTGCGCGTGTCACCCTTCCATAAAAGGATCATCATTGAGGATATTGTATTACAGACGCCTGGCTGATCATCAGGCGAGCCACTATATTGTATGACAAATATGCCATATCACAACAATATAAGAACTTGCTAATACTGCCCCATGATGGAGTATCCATGAATTACCATTTCATCATAATGCTTGATTGTGAAGCCATGATGAAAAGAATAGCCGCAGCCTTTTCCTCGAAGAAAGGGCTGCGGCCATTCGGCAGACGGGGCGAGGGATTAAGCTAATGTTGGTGTCGTCGAAGTCCTTATAACCAGGCGGGTCGGCAGGAGTACATGCTGATAGGCATTGGCGGGATCGTCAACGGCGCGAATACGGCTCAAAAGCATCGCCGCCGCGCGTTCACCGATTTGTTCGAATGGCTGGCGCACAGTTGTGAGCTTTGGTGTGCGAGGAAGATAACGTTCCAGATCGTCGAAACCAACGACACTTAGCGACTCGGGAACGGAATGCCCCATCTGCTCCAGCGCAACAACGAAATACTCAGCGAGAAAGTCATTGACGACAAACATAGCAGTGGGGCGCGGATCCATATTCATAATCTCGCTTGCTACCCGGTTGATCTCCGTCTTCAGGCTTTCCATCGCATAACTGCGGGCAAGCGGCAGCCGGAATATATACTCTTCAGGACTATCGAGCTGTGCTGTTCTCATCGCATCATGGTAGCCAGCGAGTCGATCTTCGATAGTCGTGACTGTCTCATCAGGCGCTAAAAATCCGATCCGCTTGTGGCCGATGGACGTGAGGTATTCCACGAGATCCTGCGCCGCAAATCTATTGCCGATTCCTACGAAATCGCAGCCGCGATCGAATGGAAGACGGTCGATAAACACGATTGGAACGCCGGTCGCCAGGACGCGGCGGATGTCGGGCAGCGTTTCTGCGCCACCCGCATGCGCCATAATAACTCCCGCAAGCCGCTCGTTCTCAACGATTTCCAGAGCATTTCGTTCGTGTCGCGCCACGCCTTCAGGAGTGCGGTCATAAGTGTTTAGCGTGATAATCTGCGCATCCGGGAGTGATTTGCGCACAGCCTCATGAACCGTCTGGATCGTCGCCAGCCAGGTTGGCCCCGGGCTGAAGGATTGCTCCGCGATGATAGCGATCGTATTTGTCAGGGAATTCGCGGCGCGCGGTTGCTCGCTGTTTGTTGAACTCGATGAACCGGCAACGAAAGTTCCGCGGCCGCCGTGCGCTGTAAGCGTGCCGTCGGCAAGTAAATCGCCGATCGCACGCTGCAGCGTCCGCATGTCCACCCCATACTCTTGCGCAAGCGATTTTCGGCTGGGAAGCATATAACCGGCCGGCCACTGCCCACGCTGAACACGCTCCCGCAGATCCAGTTCGATACGGCGGTAGAGGGGAGAATGATGTTCGACCAGTTCCTTGGGGCTAACGGACTTCATGTAATCGGCTCGCTCTAAATAATAATCGAAGATACTGTCACGTTGCAGAGTGGCGTTACAGAGTAAACATGGTAACGTCCGTGGTAAACCGTTTTGCGTAATAACGCTGCATGCCGCAGGGCCATTTAGTTAGGCATCTCGTCATATGATAACATAACTTAATCATATGGTCAAGTTGCAAGCCGGGTACTAAACTCCGCCGAGAGTATTCGGCCTTCTATTCGGGAAGGGTTAGGGAGGGGGCCTCGCGAATACTCTTGATGTGGATCTATATAACCCTGGCGCCATACTGATATGCTATCGCGAATGGCGTTAAAAGGATATCGCAATGTCTTATCAAATTCCAAGCGGCGCGGAGCGCATTGAAGCGCAGGGATGCCACTTGTCGGATGATGTTATGCCGGTATCGGCTCAGCCTGCATGGCGTCTCGAGTGTCCCTCCGAAGGCGCCAGAGTTGTTATCCATGGCACAGCCGGAAAAATCGGAGGAGATTGGTCGCCGGCGCGCCATCTGACATTTAACGTCTATCACAACACAGGGCACTCCGTATTCTTCCGTATCGCTCTGCGAACGGCTGAGACACAAACCGGGCGGGCGTCCGCCGAGTTCGACTTCGGCATTTTTCCGGGCCTGGAAGTGCCCGCAACATTGCCGCTGCGCTTTCTCGATATGCAGACCCTCTTTCTTCCACGCACACCGGGACGGCTAAAGAGCAATGCCTGGGGCACGCCGACCAATCCTGCTGCGGTCACGGCGCTTGAGTTGATTGTGCCGCCATCTGCCGGTTCGCAGACCGTTTGGGTGAGCCTGCCGCAAATCACGGAAAACGAACCCTCCTATGATTTGGTCCGCAATGCGTCTCCTGTCGTGGACACTCTGGGGCAGTGGAAGCAAAAGACCTGGACCGGCAAGACCGAAAGCGAAGACGATCTCGTCCGTCGCCTGCACGCCTGGCGCGATCAAGCCCTTGAGCCATTGGAAGGGGCGTTCGACAGTTATGGAGGATGGACCGGGCACAAATATGGCGCAACAGGCTTCTTTCGCCTGGAAAGTGAAGGCGATCGATGGTGGCTTGTCGATCCACTGGGGCATCCATTCTTCAGCGCCGGTGTCGATTGTGTAAATTATGATGTCTCAAGCCCAATGAAGGATCTTGAGGGCCTTTACGAGTGGCTGCCTCCGCGAGACGGAGTTTGGGCTGATGCCTGGCGGGGTGAGAGTCTTTGCTTCAGTACGGTGAACTTGATCCGTGCCTTTGGCGCTGACTGGATGGCTGAGTGGAGCCGCATTACGGCAAAACGTCTGCGCCATTGGGGATTCAATACCGTGGCGAACTGGTCGTTCCCGGGCTTTGGGAGGATTTATGAAATTCCTTATGTCACGACGATGACGCGCTTCCCCATAACGAAAGAGCGTATCTTCCGCGACTTTCCTGACGTATTCAGTCCCGATTACGCGATAAGCGCGGCGGAGTGCGCGAATGACCTTGCCAGTATAGCCGCCGATCCATACTTGATCGGCTATTTCATGACCAATGAGCCACACTGGGCATTCGGAGTCTATAACATCTCCGAGATAATGCTCGCGGGCGACGCGCCGTTTGTCAGCCGTGACCGTCTCATCGACTTCCTCCGGCAACGCTATGCCGATGATCCTGCGCGCCTTGCCGAAGCCTGGCAGACTTCCTTGAACACATTCGAAGATCTGCGACAGCCGATCCCTGCGGCGTCGAAGCTATCCGAAACGGCCGCTGCCGACCTCGACGATTTCAACCGGATCCTCGTCTCGGAGTATGTCCGCGTACCCACGGAGGCCTGCCGCCATATCGCGCCCAACCACCTCAATCTCGGCTTGCGCTGGTGCTGGGTTGGACAGGATTGTTTCTACGGAGGCAGTGAATACTGCGACGTCTTCTCGCTGAATCACTACCAGATGAAGCCTGATCTAAAGGTGCTGGAAGAAGTTTATCGAAAGTCGAAACGTCCCATTATGATTGGAGAGTTTCATGCCGGCGCTCTCGATGCCGGCCTGCCCGCAAATGCGCTTCGGGGTGTGCCGAACCAGCATCATCGTGGACTGTTCTACCAATCCTATATGGAGAATGCAGCGGCGATCCCATGGCTTTTGGGAGCACACTACTTCCAGTGGCAGGATCAGGCCGTCCTCGGACGCTTCGACGGCGAATGCCTCAACATCGGGCTTGTCGATATTTGCCAGAGGCCTTACGATGATATGGTGTCTCTTGCCCGCATCTCCAATGCAAGACTCGCGGAGATCCATGCCGGCTTGCTGAAACCCACAAATGAAGAGCCGATTGAGACGCCGAAAGAGGGATTTTAGGAGACCGGAACAAAGCGGCCTCCTAAAATTCGATATTAATGTCTACGCGCTGGCCGCTTTCTGAGTTGAGATTATGCGCCAGCGTGCGCTCCATACAACCCTATTCCCAATCGCCCATCCATTCTTTAATGTCGCCTAAGCACTGCTCCGACGGAGTGCAGACCATCTCATACTCCCGATATACTGCCGGCGATTGAAATGAGACAAGTAGGTCTCTTGCCTCTCGCCCATTCTGCGGTGGATTGGCTTCGCACTGCGGCGATTGTGCAATAAACGAATCCTTGTTTTCTATGGAGGCGAGAGCCGATATCAGAGATGAACCCGGTAGCAGGGGGCTACGCGGTTTGACAAGCAAGCTGGCAATCTCATCCGGGCCTGTTCGCAATTCTCCGGGATTGATCGCAACCGACCGGCTGAAAACTAACGAACTCAAGATACTGGAGAGGATGATCGTCTCTCCCTCTCCAATCCCAAGAGCGAGATAGCCTCCGTGAAAGGGATAGGGTTGGAACAGGTCTTTGTCCAATAAAATGATTTTTCGGACTAATTTACCCCAAAACAGAATCATGTCCTGATATGTTGCCGGCATGTGACTGTTTGGAGAAGATGGATCAGATGTGCCCTCAAGCCAGGCATATGCCTCATCTCCAATTTGGACCGGCCCTCGAATCGCGAAGATATTGAGAACAGGATGCGCTAAGGAGCGAACGACGTTCAGGGCTTCTTGTTCGTTGCTACCCCGGTCATGCAGCACATAGACTCGTCCTTGTCGTTGGGCCGTCAAATCTGCCGATTGCAGCCAGGCATAGTGGAGATTGCTCGTTGCGTGATATCTTGTGATAAGGTCATCCATGCTTCAACTCTGTCGTTGCTAATTTCAAATTGCATCAATGAGTTGGTGGACCGCTGCTTGATGGCGGAGGAGAAGATCCCGGCGAAGCTGATCTGGTTGGCCGGAAGGCTATCAAATAAGGGGAAGGTGTGGGTGAGCGCTCAGGTCATATGTTCCGTCAATTTATCTCGATCTTTGCATCTCTAATTCAAAATCCGTGATTTTTACCATTTTAAATACTATTTTGGCAATTCATCATATGCTACGCTTTGTCGGCGTTTTTATCCGCCTCTTGTTGTTTTTTTGCCATAAGGTAAAGTCGGGTTTCGCGGATAGCCTGAATACTCAACTCACGATCCGCTCTCTTGTCCGCTTCCATCTGCAATATTTCTGCCCACTCCTTCGGGTCAATGCCTGAAGGAGGCGGGTTTAACTTGAGGAGGCGGTCCATTAATGATTGGGTTAGCATGACTTTCCTCGGCCGACCTGATACCTAACATCTTTATTATATCATCTGTAAGTGGAATATCGGGCCTGGACATCTCTATTGACCTGCGAATTCTGTGAATATTTGCTCTTGGGCCAACGGCATCACCAAATATATCTGTAACGGGCACGGTATTAGGCACATATCCCAAATGAACACCGAAATGATCGAATGGGTAGTCATCATGCCCTAGTATATTCTCGTGTGCAGCTTTTAACGCGGCGTCATTATTTTTTAGGAAATGTGGATCAAAATGTACTGCCCCTACGACGTGGTATTCTGGCACATGATTGAAATCATTGAATTGACGAAGTACTTGCCCATGAGATGGTAAGCCGATTTTCTGCGCATCTTCATTTTGACCTAACCCTTCAATAAGATCTTTCCGCCCTTCAAATGTCATATTGCGTAACCATTCCTCAATATCATTAAAGGACTTAATATTTGCCCCATTGAAAGGATCAGGCTTAGCATTTCTTGCTGCGCGCGCCCGGATTGCGTTGACACGGTTCACGAAATACATATTTGCAGAATGTTCGCTGAGAGCCCCACTTCGAATTGCTTCACGAACGGCATGAATATATGCCTCGTTGTATGTTGGATTGGATAGGGATGTCATGTCTTTTTGTTTCGTAAGGAAACCGACCTCTCCCTTTACAATAGAGTTATTGAATGCTGTTCTTTTACCGGATGTCGATGTCGCCCACCCTGTGTGACCCCAATTTTGATCAATTTGTCCGTATCCAGGACCGCCGCGACGGATAACACCAAACGGGTCAGGCCGTCCATAGGGAGATAGTCCAGTTGTATCACCCAAAACTGGTGTTGTTCTGTGTAATTCTCCATGTGGATTTAGGAGATCTTCAAGTACAACTTCATGGCGATTTGGGCCGATTTTGAGTGATGCGGAACCCGGTGATGAGTGGCGGTTTGCAAACTCAGTCAAGGAATTCAGTTGTCGCACAGAATCTCGGTATATGGTTTCCATCCATGGTTTGATATGGATACCGAAATCTGAAACCATTCGTTTACTGAATTCACCAAAGTCGACGAAACCACGCCTCAGGTAGTCAGCGCCAATAATTCCGTAGTCGGCGATTTGAGGGATGAGAAGTGTTGGGTCGATCCCCGAGTTTGCCTGTCCCAACATTCTTCGCATCCGTTGGTTTGTACGAATACGTGCATCGCTGGCAGCCTGTGCAAGTGCATAATAAGGAGATGAAGTTTGCGTGGGATGTGCATTGCTTTCGCTACGCGTTGCCGCTGTGCCCGAACGTGCTTCAAGAGTACGGGACGTCTCCTTCGAAATATTCCATAATGGTCTCCCGTTCACATCTATAGCCTGGACAACGTTAGTGCGACTTATTGGATTGCCGTTATTGTCAAATCCTGGCCGAGCCTTATCGGGGAAGATCAGTTGCCCCTTATCTGTCACGTAGTGGCTGAGTCTGGGATCCTGCATCACACTCGGAAGGGGAAGTCCTGTTCCAACTTCTGAAGCAGGAACTATTGTATTGCTGCGCCCTGGAACTGATGTTCCGCTCTTCTCCACCTCTGCCGAAGCACGCTCCGCAATCCGGGCTGCTCCCGCTCTCGCAAACGGGAAGATGATCGAAGCCGCCATCGCAGGGTTGTCGACAATGCCTTGACCCACCGCGCTCAACGCATTCGTGCCCGACGCAATGGCTCCCTTAGCGTCGCCATGACGCGCCGCATCAATAGCCTGCGCTGACTGAACAAGCCACCCCGTCTGAGCATGGGGATCGTTGTTGTCCAGGTTCGGAGCCCCGATCATCGAACCCACCGTAGCACGCCCAAAACGGTCGGCCTGAGCCAGACCTGCCTCATGCATCTGAGCATCCGTGGAGAGCGCCCCGCCCAGACCTGCTCCCGCAGCGTGCATCGTCTCCACGGCCGATGTAGGAATGCCGGCCAGGAATGCCCCCACACTGTTGTCGATGACTTCCGGATAATCCAGAGTGCGCGTGTACCAGCCAGGCAGTTTCACCCCTTTATCCTTGGCCGCCTTCTTCACCGCAGTGGCCAGATGTGTCATGGGATTTACGGCGACCAGCGCTCGCCCGATGCCCTTGCCGGCCTTGTCCATCGTCTCGGGGAAGTCATGGTCCATAGTCTCGTCGTAGGCATTTCCCCACGTTCCTGCCGGAACCGTGGGAAATAGTGATCCGGCATTCTGCTGCCGTTGTGTCGTTTGCTGCGCGTTCTCCTGTCCCGGCCATGTATACGGGGCGCCTTGCTTCTGGGGAGCGCTATGCCCCTGAACGCGTGGAGCAGGCAAGTTTGTCTGTCCGTTTGGGCCGAAGATGACCGGTCCGCTTCCGTCTCGGGGCACGATGCGTGTTCTGCCTCCGTCCGGCGTGTTGATGTAGGTTCGCTTGAGCAGTCCTCCGTGCTGTCTCTCGAATGTAGCGAGAGCTCCATTGGGATCGTTGGTATTAAAGGGATCTTCTCCTGCCTTGGAGACATACTGCGTTGCTCCTCCCGATAGGGTGTTGACGGGGATGCGCCGTCCGTCAGGGGCTGTGAAGTATTCCTGTTTAGGCGTTTGCGCTGCCTTTTGTGCGGCCTGCTGGTTCTGAAAGTGCTGTGAATAGGACAGAGCGTTTGCTTGTTTCCATGCCGGGGCAGGTTTGGGTGGATTGGTTTTCGGGTTGATAGAAGCTGTTCTTTGTTTGGGCTGCTGGTTGCTTGGTGAGGTAATGGGTTTTCCCTGGCTGTTGAAATATGAGACCCTTCCGCTGTTATAGTTGACGCGTGTTGTGTTTGTGGTTTTGTCTACTGTTCTGGACTGCACTCCTCCGTTGGCTTTTGCTGCGTTGTAGATGGGTGTGTTAGGATCTCCCCATGTTGCATCGGGCCTGTTCCCGGATCGGCTTCTCCATTGTAGGAGCTGTGGCGTTTCCGTGAATGCAGGAGATGTGGGGTAGGGAGTGCCGGTTAGTGTGGGTGGCTGCGGCATGGTTGCCTCCAATAAAAAGCCCTCCGGCTGTTTGCCGGAAGGCTTGAGCAAAGACTAATCAGCCGTATATGACGGCATTGGGTTATTTGATGCTGGAACAAAGCCATTTAAGATCGCGGCAAGGGATGCCTCGATCCGGTCATGTGTATACGGTATCTATCTATCCACAAACTGTGGAATTGGTGGCGTTCCCGGGCTGAGATATCTAACCGGCATTGGGGCTATTCCTGTATTCTGTGGTGTGCCGGCGCGCATACGGGCGAGAGCTCGTGGTGAGTAATTTACTTTTGGAACCTGAGCAATTCCACCGTCCGGCCCAACGAACCGGCTGATTGGTTGACCGTTCCATACTTTTGCGCCGGAGTTTATGGCATACAGCAAACTTGGCAACTGTTTTGAAGATAATCCGAAATTGCGGTCTCGCATGGGCGGTTGATAGTTTGTGCCGGTGATTTGATTGGTCGTATTTTTTAGAGATGTATAGTCTTTCAAGCTAAGGTCTCCTGACGACAACTTGCTTAAAAGAGACTTGTTAACGGTATCGCCTATGGCGGGCGGCAATCTGTGAGGGTCAAACATTCGGCCAAGGCTTGATAAGAACCCTCCGAATCCGTTTCCGCCCTTCTCTTCATCTGTCGGCGGCGATGTAAGTTGGGGTGGCGATGTGAATTGAGGCTGGTCTGTGTTCGTAAGGTTGCCGGCAGGCGATGACGCGCCGCTAAAATGGAACGGCTGCCCTGTAATTCTGTCGGGAAATGGAGAGTAGCCAACCCCCATGTTCACAAGAGGAGTACTCTGTGCGCCACGTAGTCCAAGATTGAGATGTAGAGTCGTATCCGGGGCGAAGGTGTTTCGTGCCGCTGTTGGCTGCTTCTGGCTGTCTGATGGTGTGGGAGTTGGAGCTGGTTTGTTTGCCGGATTATTGGGATCGGTGCTCCAGGCCTCTTGACCGTCCTTCCGGCCGTTGATTTGTCCCTGCATTAACCCATTGCCGAGACTGAGTAAAGCTAGGGGCATGCTGCCCCGTCGAAGGATTCCCATTAGTTGTCTCCCTAATTAGCTCATTGCGTGTTAACCTGTTTTCGATCAGCCGCCCTTGCAGGCCTTATTATATGATCCGATGTAGTTGAACAATTGACCGGCCTGGCCAAGACCGCCCAGAAAGTCTTGCGATTGACTTTGCTGCTGCGCATCAAGGTAATTTGCGAGATTGCCGTATTGTTCTCCGAGGTTGTTGTAAATCTGTCCCTGGTTGCCAAGAGCGCCGCTTCCCTGATTGTAAGCGTTGTTCGATGCATCGCCATATAATCCGACCAGGCTGTTCATGCGCTGCAGGCGGTCTGCAATCTTTTGTTGTGCCAGCTGATTTTGCGCCTGCCCCATCTGGTTGGCTTGCTGAGCCTGAAGATAAGCCGATTGGCCCGCTCCTACCGAAGAAGGTGTTGCTGAACTCGACGTGCCAAGCCCCGAGTTGGCGAGGCCGGATTGTGTGTCGGCGATGGCTCGCTGCCATGCCGATGTCATGCCTGCGGTGGATTGAGCAAGATTTGCCGCATCACGCTGATTCGTGTATGGATCCTGTTTGAGATAGTCGGCGAGGTTGCCGATAGCAAGACGGTTCTGACCGTTATAGTAGTTATAGTCGCCGATACCGGTATGGGCGAGGTCCCCGAACTTATCCCCGACCAATCCAAGTCTGTGAAGGTAATCCCGTTGGTCGCGGCGGGCCGAATCTGCGCCGTTGTCGCCTCCGCCTCCGAACATTCCTCCCAATGCGCCTACAGCGCCGAGAGCCGCTCCAAATCCCATATCTTTCCTCCTATCCGCAGTGTCCCATTTGCATGTCCAACCTCATAAAGACCACCATTTGGCTCCGTCCGAAACGATGCGAACAACCTGAAAGGCAGAACTCAGATTGACGGAGCTTGCCCCATCTATCGTCTCTGTTCCTGCCGCAGCTACGATAGGGATATTTGTCCCGGAATTAATTCGCTTCAAGGTATAGGAGCGCCCGGAGATTCCGGCGGCTGCTGGGAGTGTCGCCGTAAATGCTCCTGCTGCCGCGTCCAGAAGCAATATTTCATCCGTATCGAGAATGGTATAGGCAGACGTAACTGTAGTAATTGTGTGTGGCAGCGTCCCCGGAGCTGACCAGGTGCGAACGCCTGCTGCTGTGGAAGCCAGCGCAAATCCATCTGTGGACGGACTGCCCAGAGCAGGTTCTTTGGCGGCGAACGATGCGAAATCGTTCGCTGAGAGATATCCGCTTTGCCCATCAGTAGCCGGTTGAATTGAAACATTGCTTCCCGCAGTCTGCAAAGGAGGAGAGAACGTAAAGCTTGGGCTTCCGGTTCCTGCGGTTGTTATGACTGCGGGAGGCGAACTCCGCGTATTTGAATGTGGAGTGGCGACAGTATGTTTTGAGAGTTGAGATAGGCTATTGGCGGATATCGGATGCAGAGGACCGCTTCCAGGCGGCCGGTAAAAAGGCGGTCGATTTGCCATGGTTCCTTCCTTTGCTGAATCGCGTATTTCTATCCGGGATCGCCTTCGGCAACCTCGATTGCCAGAGATGTGATTTTGCTTTGTGTCACGGTAGACCCGCTTACGCCGGCATAAATGTAATCGCCGATAATATCCGGCGTGATACTGGAAAAACGCAGGCTTGCCGAACCGGACACCGTATATGACTGTGAATACACAGACGGGCAATTGGCTGCCGATACGGTAAATGTAAGAGAGGTGGACTCTTTAGTCTTGACTGCGGCATACAATGCAGTCGCAATGTTCATGGCCCAATACGACGGGCCTTCTTCCTCCTGTCCCATGCCGCGTGTCTGCATGCTGAACGGCACGGCCGATGCTGTATCCGTTGGAAGATTCTTGTCGCCCTCACCTGCCAGCCTGTACAATTGACCATTGCTGCAACCAAGATAAATGGCGGTGGAGTCGGATGCATCCGATGTCGTGCAGGCGCCCGTCACGTTCATTTGCAGCAGACGCGTCCAGCCTTCGGTGCGAGTATCGTAACAATATGCAACGGTATTCTCTGCATCTACCGCCGAACCGGGGGCGAATACATAGAGCCGCCTGCCTGCGTACAACATAATGCAGCCCGCCAGCCTGTCGGGCAAGATAGGGGAAGCGCCGTTAATCGCTCCCGGCGCCAGCAGAGGTTCGATCTCAAGCGACTTCGGCTCGACGATTTCGCCTCCATCGTATTCCCACACGCCGTCGCCGGCAAGAAGCCACAGCGTGTTCTGAACCAGAGCATGTCCCTTCGGCGCGGCGCATCCCACTCCCGCGCTCTGCAAATGCCCGGAAAGCTGGAAGTTGCTGCCGTCAGTACCCGTAAGCATCCAGACACTTCTGTGCTTCAGAATAATAAGCATGGCTCCAAGCGGCACAAGAGCCTGGATATCATCATTGTCGACACCGCCGACACTGACCTGAACCCCTTTGATTGCGCCATAGGGATCGTCCGGGATATTCACGGAATTAAAATAAAGACCCGCCGCCTGTCCGGCTGTCACCAGCCACGATCCCGCCAGTGTTGAGCCCGATGCCGTCCAAATGCGATTTTGCCACTCCGTTACCGCCTGTGATCCATATAGCATTGCGCTGCGGTCCGGAATGTAGGCCGTGGCGAGAAACAGGGCGCTGTCAGGCGTGTCATCCACAATAGTCCGTGTCGTGTGATCCCATGTGACATAGTTCGAATAGGCTGCGTCCAGTTTGTCCGTCCACACTGGCGCTTCGGCAATCAGCCGTGCGGTCGGATAGGAATCCAGGAAGACACCGCCATATCTGTAAATGCGCAGCTTGTTCGTTGCGGAGTTTCGCGGCTCACTTAACGTAATTTGCGTCTTAGCCTTGTTGCCCGTCGGAGTAATAATCGCCGATGTCGCGCTCCCCTCGCTTTCGATTGCACCGTCCGTAGTGTTGCCTGTCGGTGTGCCACTCAACGAATATGCGGTATCCTCCACCTCCGTTACCAGATATGAATAGCTGGCCTGACCGATCGATAAATTGCCCGAAGCCGAGATCGGACCGAATGTGAAGAGATTCGTGAGATCGACGCTTTCCGGAAGGTCTGCCGTGATTTGCAGATACAGGTACTGAGCTTTCTGCCGGATATCTGTGACAACCGTCGATATGTCGCAGCTCAGGTATTTTCCCGTCGAATCTGAAATCAAATTCACCGGATTGGTCCACGAAATGTTTGCCGGATTGCTGCCCGCTGGCTGGAAACCGAGACGAAAAGGAATGGTCCCCGACGGCGTCGGCGCATCATAGTTCACCGAGATGACATTTTCAGCGCTGTAGTCGATAAAGTCGAGCAGTGTAGCCACGCCGCCGATGCTCGATACTGTTCCGGCTGAAACGCTCAGATGCGCTGCTCCGCCCGATACACTCGCGATCTTTGTATATCCGGCGGTAAAGCCCGTACCACCCGTGATGATCAAGCGCTTGCCAACATCGCCGTCAGCGAACGGCCTTGCGACGCTCGTCACAATGGCAGGATTTGAGGCATCGATAGCGAGATCCGTGTATGCGTCTACCGGAACCCCGGCAGTGTCCTGGGCCGTGTAATCTCGACGAATATAACAGCCGCCGAGATAATAGCCGCCGTCAACATTGTTTGCCGACACCCGAAGTCCGACGGGCGCGGTATCTACGACCAGACGCACATCAACCGGTTGAAGGGTTGCGCTGCGCAGATATACCTGCTGAGAATCGCCTGAACTGCTCAGGCGCGCCCTGATGAAATCGAAGTCGCTTGCAAGCGATGTAAACGAATAGGTAATCGACTGCTTGGTGGGAGAGTTGCCGGAATAAACCTTTAACGTATTGTCCTGCCGAGCATTGCCTACTTCGCTCGAAGGGAAATCCAGCAAAGTATCGCTGCTGCCCCAGTCATGTGTCCGGCTTGCCTCAAGCCCCAGTGTGGCCTGCCCGCCGCTTATCGATGCTGCTCCGGGTACTCCCTTGAGTGTAGCCACCCCGCTCGTCACCGAAAGGATTGTGTAACCCCCATTTGTCCAGCCGGTTCCGCCGGTTATCGTAATAACCTTGCCAGCATCGGTACTGAGGAACGGGCGAATCGCGCTTGACAGAGTCGCTGTGTCGCTTCCTGCCGAAGCGATTACAAGATCGGTATAGAGAATCGGTGGATTGACATCCGTTACCGCATCGACCTGTCCGGAACTCTGCGGGATCATGATCAAATCGAGCGTTCCGTCACTGCCAAGAGTCTGGAAACCGAGCGTAAAAACACGCGCCGTGGAAATGGTGCAGTCTGTTTCAAATAAGGTTGCATGACCTCCCATACTTCCGGCCGTCCCAGCCGATTTGGCCAGATTCGCTTTACCGTCCACCACCGATGTAATGGCGTAGCGGCCGATCAGAAAGCCGGAGCCGGAAAAGATCTGCAAATAACCGCCGGCATCCGATGTCTTGAATGCCCTTGTTGCGCTTGTGACCTGCAGACCACCCTCGCCGGCTGCAAGCACTAAGTCCGTATACATGGCGATTGACGATGCGTACGTTGCATTAGGGGTTTCCCAATCCACCCAGGACGCCCCTGCGCCGATATCGAAATAAGCCTGATTCGTGCCGTCGCCAACAGGCTTAAAGTCCATGGAGGTTCCGCCGGTCTGCCAGCCATCCGGTGGGGCGGCCTCGGCATGGGTAGAAGCCCCACTGAAGCCGGAAGCATATGTCGGGATCATGGCCGTAGATGGAGAAAGGGCAGGGTACGACTTCCAACGCATCTTATCCGAGCATGGATCGATCACCGTATTCGTGAGCGCGGCGCCAGGTGTAATGGGCGTAAGCAACGGCCCAATCCCTTCTGCTACATATGTCGCGTTTTGGTATAGCCCAACTCTGTAGAGCGGAGCGGAAAGCGTTCCCATACCGTTCGCAGCGCTCGCTGTGCCGGCAGGGGCATCCAGCGTAGCAATTCCGCCGGATACTGCTACGATCGTGTACACACCCAGGATGAACCCTGTTCCGCCAACGGCATTGAGCGTCCCATGCCCCCCGGATGCAAGTGATGTTCCCGCAGCGGTGTTCAACGTGGCGACACCTGAATCGACATCCAGGATGGTGTAGATTCCCGCCGTGAAACCGGTGCCCGCGGCAATCTGCAGTGTACTGCCCACATCTCCCACGCTTGACGGCAGTGACGCGCTAACAAACGGTCTTGACCCACTCCCTACCTTGGAAGGATCCGATTGCAAGGTTAGATCTGTATACTGATGGCCCGTTCCCGTAGTGATTTTGAGCTGTTTGCCGATATCGCCTTCCGTAAAATAATGTGCGGTACTGGCGATCTTTGAAGTGTCTGTCTGCACGGTCAAGTCATTGAGTTTAACGGCGCCATCTGTGATGTATGCGAATTTTCCCGAGCGTATAATGCTGCATTGCGCGCTGTTGAGATTGAAGTGTGTCTTGCTGTCGATCAGAATCTCGTGAGGCGTGGCAAAGCTTTCTGTTTCCAGCACATAGTAAACTTTGCCGCCTGACGTAAACAGGATCGTCTGTTTGCCGTCTTCACGGACATACAACAGGGGAGCATATATCGGCGCTCCGAGCATTGCCGACAGCAGCCCTTGTTTGCCGGGGCGCGTCACCAGTTCTCCTCCCTGGCACATCAGATTGTCCGCCTGCTGCAAATGCCCAGGGCCTAGATCTTGAGCCGGATGATATAAGTCCAGTCCCACAAATCGGCGCTGCTGGAAGAACTGATTGGGTATTGGCGTATTTGACATTGTGCTCGCCTCCGGGGGGGCTGATCCCTGGAAAAGAAAAAGCCTCGCCGTTTGGCGAGGCCGAATATCGGAACGTCAGCAAATTTCAACTTGATTGGCTTGAATCGTGGAGAATATCTAAACTAGCGTTTCAACCACCGCGATCGTTCTATAATGCTACCCGTATATGCATGTACCTTTGTGACAATAAGCACGTCGTATGGCCGATCAGCCTTAGCTTCAATACGATAGCATAAGAGATGGCGATGCGCCTCTATCGGTTTGTTTTGTGACAAAGCTTCTTCCAAGCTGGCTGATTTTGCGATATGAATTGCATCTTCAACTGATATTGCTTGTTTCTTAAATATTCTAGCCAGAATTGCGTCCCTAATAACGGATGGTGCTAGTTAAAAATTGTCTTTTCGATCACGTTTGAAATAGTCATGGCTGAGCCGAAGCTGAAGGTAACCACACCATCTCAGTTTTGGAGACCAGCCATGACCACCCTTGATTTTGTCATAGATTTGTTCGTTCGTGTCGATGATGCGATGAAAAATGTCCGCAAACACAGTCAAGCCAAGCTTTATCCCAGCGAACTGGTGACGCTAGGGCTGCTGTATGCCATCAAAGGAGATGGTGGACGGGCCTTCTGGAGATGGGCAGACCGTAATCTGCGCCCTTTATTCCCAGGGCTACCTGAACGCACGCGTCTCTTTCGCTTGCTTGCCAAACACCAAGATTGGGCCGATCGTTTCTTAGCGGATCCCACCGTGTTAGGCGTGATTGACAGCTATGGAATTGAACTAATCCATCCCGTCCGAGATCAAAGATCATAGAACACATAAAGACGCAACATCCGCGTATTGCGACCAAAGGCAAATCGAATTACCGTTGGATTATAAGATTATTTAATGGGCGTCAAATTCTGCTTCCTCCTCAATCAATTTGGCCTGGTCGTCTGCTGGGATACAGCACGGGAAAAAGATCACGACACAATCTTTCACCCGATGATTGCTCAATTTGACAAGCAGACGTTAATCCTGGCAGACATGGGCTTCCATGCCAAGGAAGGTGATCCGAGCAATCTGAAAGTCTGCAAGCGTGGCACCTGGAATGACCGCATGCTTGTAGAGACGACGCTGTCCATGCTTACTCACGTTTGCCATCTCAAGAAGCTGGCCCATCGCACCTGGCAGTATCTGGAAGCACGACTCGCTTTTGTGAGTGCGGCTTATAATTTGCTGGTGCAATGGAACGGGTTAAGGATCGATCCTGATCACCGAGTGAGGTTATCAATGACAGAGTTTGCGCTCTAAAACTGCAAATCCAAACTAGCACCATCCGTTAATACTTACCTGGCCTCTTTTGATCGATAGTTTTGCCAATAACATTTGCAGTACCACAGACACCCCCGATTAATCCTGTCTTAGCTAACGCATTGTGCTTGGTTTGAATCTTGGGAAGTGTCGAAAAACGCCATATTATCTAAGCACATAAATATGGCGTAAATAAACCTTACCTGTATAAGCATTGATTATAATTGAGGTGCACTTCTCTGTCATTTTATTTTTGACACCTATGCGATAATGAAATAATCCACGGATGACACCATATGGTTCACTGGTTGCCCATTCATCTGGACCCATTTCATCGGCAGCGATAAGAAGAGCTTCTTCTCGCGTAATCCATGGCCTCCGAAATCTGCAACATCTCGTAATAGTTTTAATCGACTTCATTTTGATTTCTTTGCCGTGAGTGTGTTATATAACGTGTTGGATGCTGCTATGCCACCCCCCAACAGTATACCGAGATCTCTTCCAAGTCCTAAATCAGTAGTATATGGCACTCCATTTGGAGAAGGCTCAAACGGATAAGAATAACCTTTACTCTTGTTTCCCACTGCGTGCGATTCCGCTGCTCCTTCTTCTAGGAACCTTATTAACGGCGACTTACTGTACGCCCATTCACCAAATTTCCCACGCATTTCGTTGATGCGAGAGCCAGGTTTAGGACTGAAATGTCGATGCATTAGTTCATGTCGTATCGTTTCTTCCAAATCTTCGCCTGTCAGCCCATGCTCTATAGTAATATTGCCTAAGTGATCCGTATAACCTTTTCCCCCACCTTTCGGATATCCATATTGCATGGTTTGCCCATATGCATTTGTATGTCCATTCGGACTGGCGTTTAGATCTGTTCCGGTAATTTCCTCTGGCCCCCACTTTCGAGACTTCGGTTTAGCAGCAGGCGCTCTTTCGATGGGCGTATTGTCCGGCAGTATGTTTTCCGGCGACGCATCATTTGTTGGCGTATGTTCTTGTAGCGTATTTTTCGGTAGTGTGTTTTCTGGCGGCGTATTTTCGGGCGATGGTGTCTGAGACCGTTGCCGATATTGGGAGCGTTGCCGATATGTTGAACCTAGCTTTCGTGCCCGTGTTGCCATCTTCATATCGCCCACAGCATCATACGCTGCCGCCAGCTTGTCCATATCCTTCGCAATCGCCAAGGCGCGGCCGCCGATCGGCAGCAGCACGGAGGCTGCGTTGAGGCTGAACTCCAGAGGATCTTCCTTAAATGCGCGCTTATAGTTCGGACCGATCGCCTGGATCGTCTTCATTGCCGCCTTTGTATCCCCGCCGGCATAAGCTCCGGCCGACGACGCCATGTCCTTAAACGTGCCGGGAGTTAATGCATCGGCCACACCATGAAGATATTTTATATGCTCAGCCTGTTCCTTACGGGCGCTGCGCACCTGATCCATATCGTTATTTAAGATGCCCTGACCTTCCAGCAGCCTGGATGCAACATAATTTCCGGCATGGCTCTCCACTCCCCATGCCATTTTCCCCGCGCCAACTGCCGCATCCTTGATCTTATTTCCAAGAATAGGAGCTCCGCGGCGAATGTTTTGACCTTCCTCGCCCATAACCTGCTTAATTGCGCCTGGGATCGCTTGCAAAGATGTTACAGAACTTTTCGGCGTTGCAAACGATCGCGCCCACTCATCTTTATCGATTGCCCTTCCCGACGGAGTGATGATGGCACTGCTTCCATCCGGAAACGTGACATGAGAGAAAGATGAGTTATTTTGGTCCGGCGTTACGGATGCGCCCTTTGGAATGAGTTGCCGTGCTGTATGAGCGCCTCCCACATGCTTTATGAATTGTGCCCCCATCGTTACTACCGGCGATGCATTCTGTTTTGTTTCCCCGGCTTTCGCCGCCGTAAATAAATCTCTATATGAAGTCTTTGCCGCCTGCTGCCACACTGGGATTTGCGTCGTTGCAATTGGAGATGGAGCAGAAGTATTCTGCTGCGGCTTTGATGGTTTTCCTTGGGGAGTTGTCGCCGTCTTGCGCGGAACCCTGGTCGGAAACGCTGTGGCAAGTGTCGCTTGCGGACTGGATTGGATATAGTTTGGTAGATAAGGCTGCGGGAATGCAGTTCCTGCTCTATTGGGGGTGAGATCTGCCTGGCCGCTCTGCGATATTCTTCGTTGGGGCTCCATCGTTTTGTCCTTCCATAAACAAAGCCGTTTCCAGCAACTGGAAACGGCTCGAATCTTGTGTTGAAAAGCCAAATTATGCCTGTGCGCCGTTAATTCGGACGATCATCTGATCAACGGCAAACGCCTTCAACCCCGCAACCGTTTCGTCGAAATCAGCTCTATCTATGATCTGCCTGGCGCACACAAGAAGCAGCCCGCGCGTCAAATGGAGGGCAGGCACATGCGCCAAAGCATGATCCACCGAATGCATCAGCGCATCGCGCACCTGCAGTCGCGCCTGCTCGATAGGAACATAGTCAGGAACCCGTGCGACGCTGTCGGCCACAAGAGCCCGTAGTGCCGGCTTGATGCTTTCAAGGGTATGCGCAGCCAGACCGCTTGACGTAAAAATACGCGGCAGGGCAAAAGAGCGTATCATCAATGATCCTCCTCATCCACGACACATACCTGGGCCGCGGCGAACGCCTCCGTAACAGCTTCCAATGCCGCGATATCCGCATTTTCGCCATGGTGAACATGCAGCCCGTTTTCGCGCAGCAGGCAAACTATCTTACGCCACAACCGCGCCCGCTTGATTTGCTTGATGCTCGGGCCGACTTCCGTTAACGCGAATTTCGCTTCGATCATGGTCCTCTCCTAAATGCAGTGCTTCAGCAGCGCCACTCTGTCCCCATAGAACACATCTGTATCGAGTGCGTGTGGAACTCCGTCCACTCGGCCGGCATCCGAATACTGCCAGATTGCGCACTTCGTGGATGGCTCGTGCCCATACCGGGCAATCCAGAGAAAGTGCATATTGGCCGGGAAAAATTGCGCCAGCTTTTCCTTGTAGAAAGAATCGCTTGAGTAGATTGCCGGCCACCGGCCGGTGAGCCGCTTAATTTCCTTGGCGCACTCATACGCATTGGCGCCGACCTGCGCGCCATCCGTCTCCACATCGAGCGCCAGTACTAGATCGCCCTTCTGCAGCGGCACGGTATGGACGAAGTGAGACGCCTGAGCAATGGGATCGGCTTTGGGGTCGAAGAAATGGTACGCGCCGCGGATAAGGCCCACAGACTTTGCCCGTACCCAGTTGGTGTAGAAGAGAGGATCGGTGTATGTCAGCCCCTGTGTTGCTTTGATCCATACAAATGACAGTCCGGCGTCGTGGACCGCATGCATCTGCACATCGCCGTCGCCATGATAGATATCGCATCCATATAGGGCAGGACCGTGTACTGTGATGGAAGGAGTAAGTTTCGGCATCGTCATTTCCTGAGTTAAATAAAAACGCCCGGACTGATGTTCAGGCGTAGCAATAATGAGACAGCCGTACCTTATCAATCAGGAGACAGCTGCCCATCCGTCTTCGTCACCGGTGGCGAGAGAGGGGACTTTGCCAAAACGCCCCCGGTAACGAGCACCGCCGCTGCGATCGCCTTCGGGTCGAGTTTGCCCTCATGCAGCGACGATCCCGCGGCATAGGCTGCCGACCCCAACAACGGCAATATCCAGGCCTTGTTGTGTTGGAAGCCCGCAGAAGCTGCCCGGGCCAGCGAGACGCCGAGAGCCTTGATATGGTTCATATTCTTTGCCCTCTATGACGCTCCGAACGTATCAAGTCGAGCCTGCAGTCGTGTGACCTGTTGCTGAAGCAGACTAACCTGCGCCTGCGCTCGCAAGGCCTCCTCACGCCAACGAGACGCTTCCTGTCGGCATTCGTCCACTTCCCGCTGGAGCCGCTCAACCTCTTTCCAAAGACCCTCCCTCAGATCCTTATTCTCACGCCACAACTGCTCCGAACGCTGCCGCTCCTCGTCCTGCTGCCTTCTCGCTTCCTGCAGAGCCACATCGGATCGCTTGAGAATAAGCGCCTGTACGATGTTAGCCAGCCCGAGCGCAGCTGCCACAAGCGCTCCCTGATCGATTTGCATAGGTGAAAATCCTCACAAAAGAAAAGCCGCCCCCAGTAAACAGGAGCGGCGTTGGCGTAAACGTTGTTGGTCGCTAATATTTATGTGAACAAGAAGAGTGGATTGACGCTAAGAAACAATATCGATACCTGCTTTCAGGTTGTTCACCTTGGTAGGCGTCAGAGGCGAGCCGTCTACCGGAGATGCATCGAATGCCTGCAAGCGGTAGCCGTATGACTGCGGCAGCGATATGCTCGCCCCATTGGACGTGGCTGTGCCGTCGCTGAAGCGTGGAGCCACAGATCGCGCGGAGGCGTCATCCTTTCTGGCATACATAACCGATTGCATTCCGTTCACGACGACAATGGATTCGGGCAGCGATTGCAGCGTGTAAAGATCGGTGTCACCGGGCGTTGCCGAGGCCACATATGTGCTGTCGCCGTCCGGCGTGGTGGCATTGACGAGCGAATAGTGGTCGCTGCCTGCACTGGTGTCCAGAGATACGGAATAGTCGCTCACGGGGAAGAGACAACCGACACGACGGTCACCTAAGAAGGTTGTCACTCCTCCATCTGATGTGGAAGCAAGATAGATATCATCGAACGTATTATCATTTCCGCCATTGCTGTCTTGAGCCCCCCAAAGCACAAGTTGGTTTGCTGTTGAGTTCGATGTCGCAGCAGTTATGACATTTGTAGCGGCAATAACGGTTCTGTTGCCTAGCCTCACCGTAACCTCCCCCGACGTTCCTGTTGAAAATAGAGTTTGCATCTCCGCATAATGCCACTGACCACCGGTTACTAGGCCTGGCACGCTTGGGGTCCCAATGAGTGTTGCTTGGCCGGGGCTCGCAAAACCGGGAGACGCTGCGCTTGTTCCACGAGTTACGTATAACTGTCCAGAGATATTGACACACAGCGACGCTTGGCATACTCCAGTATCGGCAAAGCTTACTAAGGTCGTATTGGAGTGAGGAAGAATGGTGAGATAGAACGCAATTCCTACTACCAGTCCGCTATAATCGCTCGTTAAGTTGCGAAGAAGGTTCGGTCCAACGCTGGCTGAGTGAATTTTGATGCCATTGCCACTGCGCGCGCTGACGATACTGTAGCCGTTTGGAGTGGTCGTAAAGTCCCACTTTGACAGAACTTGACTGGTGTCGTAGTGATCCCCACAACTATCGATGAATAGAAGCATTTTATTATTTCTCCGGGCCCATCCACAGAGTCGCGTGTACAATTCAAGATATGCAACCGCGTAAACAGATCGAGTTTCGATATCTTGAAGGTATGCGTGGAATTAATGCCATCTTTATCTGCATAAGGCATCTTTTCAGCCCTTTGCATCTATCAAATGGCATGGGAGATCAATGGGTTGTGGCGTTTTTATCGTTTTGTCTGGATACTGTCTCACGCTGTCCACCGAAACTTCCAGAGATCTCAAGGGTGTTTTGGGCTTCTTTATTTGTAGTTTCCGTTGGGTACTCTCTGCTTTGTCAAATTTATTCGGGAGTGCAATACCCCAGCGGCTGACGTGGGTGTTCTTCATTATAGAAACGAAAATAATGATGCAAGCCCAAGTTTGCCTCTCGTGGAGATGCACAATCACACACGTAAATGCTCTCCTGCTTAACGGTATGCCATAAACGCTCCACAAAAATGTTGTCTAAAGCGCGACTGCGGCTACCTACACTAATCTGGATCTCAGCACGCTCCAACTGGCCCGTGAAATCATGGCTCGTAACATGAATTAATGCTATAATAAGTTTAGTTTTCCATATTGGAGTCAAGTCTTGAGTAAGAAACGCATTGACTTCCTAGACGGCATGAGGGGATTGGCTGCACTCTATGTAGCTATTTTTCACGCCTTCGGAGAAGTCAGAGACAACACTGTTCGTGAATTCCCCCAGTCGATTAATTCGTTCCTTAATCCCTTTATGTATGGCAATATAGGTGTAGATGTTTTTATAGTTCTTTCTGGTTTTTGTTTGATGCTACCGATATTGAATGCTGGTGGTCGATATTCAAGTTCAGAACTAAAGAGTTATTTTTTTCGGCGTGCAAAACGCATTCTGCCGCCATATTATGCGGCATGGTTATTAGCGACCATTATTGTTACAATATTTCCCGTAATTGCAGCAACCCCTGGGGCAACTTGGCAAGGTGCAAAATCACCGATTTCGAATACAGTTATATTGTCACATCTGTTTTTAGTTCATAATTTACAAATGGAGTGGGAACTTAATATAAACGGACCGCTCTATAGCGTGGCCACTGAATGGCAGATTTACTTTCTCTTGCCTTTAATTCTTTTGCCGTTGTGGCATCGATATGGAATTTATGGACTTCTAATAGTTGCTGGAATCCTAGGAATTATCATATCTGCATCAGTTCCTGGAATCGTAGGTGCTCGTCCTTGGTTGATTGAATTGTTCGCGCTTGGAATGGCTGCTGCAATCTATTATAGAGTTTCCAAAAAATACTCAATTGGTAGACTCAAGCTATTATGTACTGCATCGTGGGTTACTGCTTGGATCGCTCATATATTAATACTTCGCCCGACAGATTTTCAGGTTATCATTGCCGACTACTTGGTTGGTATCGGGACGGCAACGGGGATTTTATTGCTTTGCAATGCAAACGAGGTTGACGCGTCAGCTAATCGCTTTAATGCATTAGGGTTATTTAAATCGAAACCTTTAATGTATATTGGCATGTTTTCATATAGTCTATATTTGTGTCACATGCCTATTATTGCCGCCGTACATGCGCTGGTATGGCACCTTGATTTTAGTCCCTTAGAATCATTAGTCGTTGAATTTGTAATTGGTATCCCTTGTGCTCTTATTTTTTCTTATATATTCTATTGGATTTTTGAGCGCCCTTTTCTTGCAAAACGCCCCAAAAATGAAAACGAAATTGTAGATAAGTCTTATAAAATTGCATAGATCTATTAACAATCTTTTGTCGTCCAAATATTTACTGATGATGTGCTGCCTACCCACTCTGGACACAAAGGTATTGTGTCATTCCACAGGCCATCACAGCAAATTTCTGTCGGAGACAAGTGATCGTTTGTTGTGCCACTTGGAGGAATAATTGTTCCTGGCAGAATACTTGTGGATCCGAATGCGACAAAACTAATTTCAAGACATAAGACAGTCGCCTCGATAAGAAATAGGCCAATTGTCGAAGGCTCGATTGCTGAGGCTGTTAGACGTGACGTATACATGCCATATGTGCTTGGCTCAAATGTCACCTGTGAGGATAACAGTTTGTTTGATACGACAGCCGTCGTTTCTAGTATCGCTTGAGTCTCAAAGATTATTCCCGTCATTATGTAATCCTCTTTATACCAATCTGTAGTCTGTTTGCTATTGCCGGGTTGTTGAAATCATTGAGTGTCCATGCAGTTGAGGTGAGTGGGTTTTGTCCCCAACATTCGAGGATATCACTGTAACCCGTGTTAATGAAGACTGGTGTTCCTACTACGACGGTATGTACTCCACCATCGCCCAAAACGGGTGCCACTGCAGCACCTGCACCTAATCCACTTGAATCAGTCTTGACATTTAAGACAGTTTGTACCGCAGTAATTGTTACTACAGACGTTGGTAAGATGTCTAGTTTTTATAAATCTATCAAGTTCGCTGATCCCGCTGATACAAACGTCAGATCATCATCCGGTATTGCTTGATTTACTGATTGCCAATTAGAGAATGCAGGAGACATACCCCCTATACTCCACTGTGTTAATTCCCCAGGACCTATTGGGAAATAGCATCCCACTTGTTGGTCACCGTCAAATCCCATGCAGGTATGTGTTCCGTCATCATGTTCATTGTTCAAATAAATATCATCGAAATAAGACCCTGCCCATGCGGTGGTTATCCCGCCGTGTATGGAAAACTGATTTGCACCGCCTGGCGTATTCGCGGTTGTAATGAAATCAATTGGTCCCGCGACTACTTGACTATTGGCTTTCAGTGTCATAGATCCTGAGGCAGTGTTCGAGAAGGTAACATCAAATTCAATGTAAATCCAAACATTTGGACGAACTAAGGCACCAATGCTATAACTGCCGATCTGTGTGGTAAAAGCAAAATCCCGCCAAAGGGATAATCGGCCGGATGCATCGAGCACAAGGACACACTGAAGAATTCCACCGTTCCACATGGCAGATATCGGCTGCTGTGGTCCATTAGTGATACTAGAGCCTGGGAGAACTGGGCATTTATACCGAAATCCCGCAATCAATCTGTTTTGCGGTACAGGGAAATTTCGACGACAAAATGTGTCGAAATAACTAAACGCTTGTGGGACAATATGCATGCAATTGCCTGTTGCGCCAGGCTCGTTCGTTATTATGCTACAGTTTCCAACAACATCCCACTTGTTTGTAATATGTGCAATATCGTAGTGATCGCCACAACTGTCCATGAATAGACGCGCCACTCGCCATATCCTCTCTACATTCACCTGAATTGTTGCGGGCCAATCAACTCCTGTTGCGTACAATCTACACAAGCCGCACAACAAATCGACAACACGATAGTTCTAACTGCCCGTCGAAGCATTTTATAGATCCAACATAAATACCAGCCTTCGCCCTCAACACTTCTTCCGTCGCCAAACATTTGCCCCATCCGCCGATTCCACCGTCCATTCAGTGCAAGGCGCCCCTTCATCGGCAGCCCACATCTTGCTGCAGCACACATGGGTTGGAGTAAGGTGGTCATTCGTCGTGCCATCCGGTGGCACAACCGTTCCGATTGGCGCAGGTCCCCAGAGATACTCAATGCAAAACTGCGACAAGCGCGCTCGCTGATCCACCTGACCGCCGACTGTCTCAAGAGTGAACTGAGAGAGACGCGCCTCTTGCACGGTCTGCCCGCCCAATGTCTCCAGCGCAAATTGCGACAGACGTCCCGTCGGCGCGGCGTCTGTCGCTGTCTCGATCGTAAATTGTGATAAACGGCTTGCCATACTCTGCTCCTCAATCTCCCTTGACGCTAAGAAACAATGTCCATACCTGCTTTCAGGTTGTTCACCTTGGAAGGCGTCAGAGGCGAGCCGTCTACCGGAGATACATCGAACGCCTGCAAGCGGTAGCCGTATGACTGTGGCAGCGATATGCTCGCCCCATTGGACGTGGCTGTGCCGTCGCTGAAGCGTGGAGCCACAGATCGCGCGGAGGCGTCATCCTTTCTGGCGTACATAACCGATTGCATTCCGTTCACGACGACAATGGATTCGGGCAGCGACTGCAGCGTGTAAAGATCGGTGTCACCGGGTGTTGCCGAGGCCACATATGTGCTGTCGCCGTCCGGCGTGGTGGCATTGACGAGCGAATAGTGGTCGCTGCCCGTACTGGTGTCCAGAGATACGGAATAGTCGCTTACGGGGAAGAGACAGTCGATATGGCGGTCTCCCAAAAAATCCGAGATGCCGCCGGTAAGATTTGCGAGATAGATGTCATCGTAATAATTGGTATTCGCAGCGCCTGGACCAGAACTAATTAAGGCAAACTGATTCGCATATTCGTTGGACGATGCGGTCGTCCTCACTCCACTGACGCTGAAGAGCAAATTGTTGTTGACACGGACCGAACACATCCCGCTTGATCCGGCGCTGAATTGCACTTTCATCTCGATGTAATACCATTGATTGTTTGTGATGATCGCGCCGCCCTCCGTCGTTGCGCCTGCGATTTGTGTCAGCGATGCCGGATTGAGAAAGCTTGAACTGGTAGTGCCTCCCGTTGTAACATAGACCCGCCCCGCACAGTCTACACAAAGCGTCACCTGGTACGTGCCACTGTCACCAAAATAGAAAATCGGTGTACTGATCTGTGGCAGAATATCCAGCTTAAACGCCATTCCTGCAACGAGACCGTTTTCATTGTTTGCAAGGTTGTGGATGAGGCCGCTGGAACCTGTTGGGGAATTATAAAGGGAGAGTCCGTTTCCGGTGCGTCCGGTTGTCACGATCGGTGGCAGCCCTATAAGGGGCGATTGAGCATCCCACTTCGAAAGAATATTCGCCGTCGTGTAGTGGTCGCCACAACTGTCTATAAAGAGTAGTGCCATCCTATTTGCTCTCCGCCGGCTGTGAATAATGCGCTCCCGCCAAATGTGGGTCGTTCGACCACAGACGCGCAAGCAGCTCAGATTTACCGGCTTCGTATTCCTGCCTCCACACCGGCGCCCTGGCCTGCAGCGCCGCGTTTTGCGCGTTCTTGACTGCAATCATCGAAGCTGCATAAAACACAAGGAGCTTGGCGAGGTCGCTCTGGAGCCAGGTTGGCGCATCAGTGTCTTCCACCAGACGCTTTGGAAGCGCCAGGCCGTTGATCATCACCGTTTGGGTCGCCGATGGGCGAGGGTAGAGGCAGATGCCGTCTTCGCCCTGGTCGAACCAATATTGCGGTGTGCCTGTTATATCGGTGACCCACGTGGGATACCAGACTTCAAGCGCCGAGTGGGAACAGCGCTGCAGCGGCAGATTATTCCAGGAAAGACCCCGAGCCGCCCATAAGCTGTTCCCACTCGGCACACTGACGACAGCCAGAGCGAAGCTCTGCGTTCCGGCAGGAACTGTGATTGTGCCGTAATCCAGAATTGGATAACATCCGCGGGCAAGGTCTTCCTGTGCCTCATTCAGATATTGAGTGATTGTGGCCGCCGTAATGATCTCGGCCGCGCCTCCTGTTCCGTTTGGCAAGTCGCCCGCTCGCGAGTTTGACGGCTCGCCCAGGCGCGACAACACATCGCTTCTAAGATCGCTTAGCTGGTAAGGATATGCCATTTTTGCTCCTGTAAAGAATCCTCTCGCTGCGTGTTGCCACGAAATGCCTTAACGCGATAACGTCTCGACATGAAGAAAGCCGCCTCGGATAAACCGGAGGCGGCAGAGAACATAATGCTATTTGGTACTAACGAATCCAACCGCCGTTGCAACATGCCGCGGGGGGCTTAAGTGAAATGTTCGAAACGATCCTCTGTTCGCGAGCCTAACCCAACACTCAAATATACTTCCAATGCCATAGATACAGCAACGTCGCCGGCAACATCAATATAAAGAGATATCCCAACTGCAACAGAGCAAGGAGAACACGATCCTGTGGACCTACGTCGTCTCTGGCCAAAACTTCAAGTGCAATCATAGACAAAGCAAGCAATGTAAACAGAATTAGAGGAATTAAAGAGACATAGCGTGCCGGCCAGAGAATAAAATATAATACATATACAATCACATATGGAATGTAAAACGTCTCATTATCAAATGGACGCGCATCACTGAGTTTAATCTTTGTCATAATCTAATCAATATTGCAACCTTCGAGCCGGTCGAAGGTTGCATGGGTAATATCATCAGAACACAACACGCCGATTATTTTGCATTCTGATCATCATTCTGATGAGTCAAATACCAGTAGTATAAAGCGGCTGGGGGCATAGCGTTTAGGCCGGCATCTATCCCACGTGACATCACAGCCTGGTGGCCTGCTGCTATAACACGCTTATACAGGGGCATCTTCACGATGTTGCCGTCCGGCGTTCGCATATAACCTTTCTGGAAGGTCTTCGCCTCCAGATCAAAAACTCCCGGCGGGGCCACGCGTACCCCATTCCACCTTCGCCAAAATCCAAGAGGTCCCGTTACAGGAACAGGCTTGAAATACTTATTAAGCTCCTGCGGTAGCGTTACCTCATTTGGAGTGTTGCTCACGAAAGTCACTGCCGTTCTCTTCCAGGGTTCTACCGGCACTCGATCTTTATCTAAAGCATAAATTTCGTACTTACCTGAAGCTAATTTCTGTTCCTTCGCAATACTCGCTTCTGCCGCCTCGCTAGTGAGATGCGCAAGTGTCAGATCCTTATCTGACGTCGATAAACGTTTACCAATATACTTCGCGCCCGTTGATACAGTTGTCCCGGCCTTCTTCATGCCCACTCCCGCCTGCTTCACGCCTGCCGCTACAGCAGCTCCGGCTTTCTGCGCTCCCGTCCGTAGCGCTCCACCATCCTGCGTCGCCCTGATCACCGATTTACCCAATGCCTGAACCGGCTTGACGAGAGCTTTCCCCGTTCCCACATCCACCAGCATCCGCGATTGCTTCGCCTGCTTCGCCGCCAGGTCTGCCTGCTCCTGAAGCGCCGCTGCTCCCCGGGCATCCCCCATGGCCGCCCGCGCCGCTGACTGCTCCGAGAGCGCCGCGCTCCGCGCCTCCATGCGCAACGCGTTTCCCATCGCCCCCTTCAGCCCCACAGGCAGAATCGTCGCTCCAAATGTCATCAACGCATTGGGCGTATCGTTCTGAAGCGCATCCAGGTAATTGGCCGGGATCTGCTTCAGCGTATGCGTTCCCGCCGCCGCGTCTCCCCCAGCATAATAGCCACCCGCCGTCGCCAAATCCTTCAGCGTCCCCGGCGTCGCCCGGTTAATCCCCGCGAGGCCATTATCCACATCCGCATTCCCCAAAGCCTGATGCCGGTCCGCCGCTGTGAAGCTGTTCATCGCCGCCCGCTTCTCGTTCGCCGCAACCTGCCGCGCCCCCTTCAAACCCGTCGTGTTCGCCACACCATTCGCGCCCAGCGCCACACCCGCCTTAATCGCCCCCGCGGTACGGTTCCCAAACTCCTTGCCATATTGGACCGCCCCCGCTACATACGGAGCCGTAATATCCCCAATGCCATGAGCCATCCCGCTCCCCATCTGATGAAGCGTTCCGGCGCGTCCATTCGCCCCAATAATATCGCCGAACCCGCTTACCCCCGCCTTAAAATAGTCTCCAGGCGTCGGAGCAGGATCATCATGCCCCAATGCATAAGTCGCGCGCTGCCAGGTTTGAGCATCCGTCGGTGTATGGTCCGGTAGGAAGTACTTCGCCTTCCCGTTCGCCCCAATTACACGAGTAATCCCCGTCGCATCCTTAATCATGCGTGGTTGCGCCCGTGGCCCCGGCGTAGGCGTCGCCTTGGCTGCCCCTCGTACCGGCCGCAGTGCAGGCGTCTTCAATGCCGCTGCCAGGTTGATGTCCGCTGCAGGATTGATCCCCATCAGGACGGAATATGGCTTGTTTACCGTGTCCTGCCACTTCGATTGCTTGGCAGATGATGCCTTCGCCTTCTGTTTAGGTGCTGCCGGCGACGCATTCAGTCCCGTAAACGGCTTTACGGCTGGAATGACGCTCTTGGGAAGAGGAGAGAACCCGTCGATTCCCAATCCTGGTAATAGTTGCTTCTGAGGGTCCATCGTTGTGTCCTGTGTAGAAGAAATGGCGTGTCGTTGAGTGCATATTCAACATGTCGCCTCTCGCTGTGGTTTTCGTCCCACCGCCTGATTGCGACGTGGGCGAAGCATGCTGGGGTAGTCCAAAGCAAAAGAGCCCCTGCGTTTGCTGGAGCTCCCAAAGATCATCCTATTTCGAAAGAAGCGATAAATGCCGCGGGCGGCCTAAGTGATTTTCCAGTAAGTGCCGTTAAAGTCGATCCACGCGCTGCCAGCATCTGGAGCGTTAAACGTCGATGGAGATCCGCAGTTCGTGGAATTCGCCGGCGAGCCTACCGACGTATTGGAGCGCGTTGTATTATCGTCAACTTGAAGCTGGGAAGCCATATGTTATAGTCCGATCCCGCTCCACAATCCCAGCCGCTTCTGCCCACCGGAGCCGAGAGGTATGCTGGGCAGGATGTAGCCGAGTACCGAATTCGCCCAGTAATAACCATAGCTCGATGCCCCTGCATCCGTTGGATGCAGCGAATCTGCCCACTGGTCCGCCCGCCCTAGAAACCAAACACCGATGTTCTTGTTTCCCGCCGCCGAGTTCGGATACGTCCCGCTCGCCACGATCTCGTCAATGGCATCACAATACTGAATGATCAAATCATTGCGTGTGCCGTCACCCGCGAGCTGCAAGTCCGGATAATTTAGAAACACCTTCACGCTTGGCATGTCTATCAGCAGCTGCGCCAAATAGTTCTGAATGTATGTCTTGTAGTTCGCCTTCGTCGTACCGGAGCCCGCATCATTCGTCCCGAGCGTGTAGACCACATACTTCACCCCCGCCGCCTGGAACCCCGTCAGCCCACTCGAATAGTAGTTTGGAGAACTGCCCGATGTCGGATCGAAGTTAATCGCCGCCATCCCCGCAAAGGCATTATTCGTGTACGTCACACTCCCCGCATTGCCCGGGTTCAGTAGATACTGCTGCATGTATCCGACCGGCGTAATCAGGGTGCCGCCTGGGTTAGCATGGTTATAAATGCTGTCGCCCACGCCACCGACCTTCACGGCAACCCCGTTGCCTCCCGGCAGCGCATTCGTGATCGTCGGGTAAGCATAATTGCGTATCCCCGCAACCGCCGCCCCATGACCTGTCTTAGGAGACCCCGCCGAATCCACAGCATAAAACCGGTACGTGTAAATGGAACCGTCCGGAGGGGTGTCAATCAGGTTAATGCCGTTCTTGTCGTAAGTAATCCCTGCCGAAACATTCACTGCACCGCTGGTCGCATTCGTGAACGTCGTCGTCCGGTAACGCCAGCAGCTAATTGTGTAGGGACCAATGCCGCCGTATGGCGGCGGGCTGTAAACTTTGATCGTGGTCGCCGTGTCCGGAACAGGCAGCCCCACGCCGAATGCCGGGTTAGCCCCATTCGCCGCAATGATCGAGATCGTGCAAGTATTCAGGCTTCCCTGCGATGGGTCCGTAATCGTCAGCGTCTGGCCCGCGCCTGTGCCGTCCGCATTTACCGTCAGCGTCGCCTGCGTATCGTTCTGGTAGGTAATCGACCCCGCGACCAGAGCCACCGAAGCTGCCCCCGAAAGCGCAAACACCGGCTGCGAAGTCAGCCAGTTCGTCCCCGTTCCCGTCAGCACAATCCCCTGGGCCTGAGAGCCAACCTGGATCGTCGATTGGTTGGCATTAAGGTTGGAAGCAGACTGGTAAGATGTCGATATCGTCCAGAACTTAACACGGCTGTTGAGCACCGCGTTGTACGAAATCGCATACGTCCCCGCGCTGTGCACGTGCGAGTCTGATGCCGTCGCCCCCGTCCCGGAAACCGTCGCAATAACATCCGTCGTAATCTTGTCTTGCAGAGTCGCAGAGAGATTTGTGCCTCCCGAACCATCGCTGACCGCTGAAAACGTAACGATGTACTGCCGGCCGTTTGTCAGCAGGAGCCCGGCCGGCGAATACGTCGCATTCACGACATTATTGCCCTGCGCAATTTGACTGAGCGCCGCCCCGTTATGCCATCCGATCCGAAGTGCGCCAAGCTGCACCTGGCAGTAAAAGCCCGATTTCGTGCCACCGCCGTCCAGGAACTGCTGTCTCAGAAGCAGATTCGTCTGCGAACTGCCGCCCGTTCCACCCGTCCCTGCCGAGCCGTCAAAAGACATCACCACCTGGATCTGCTGGTTGAGCTCCTTCTCCGTATCCTTGCGTCGCAGCCGGCACGTTAACTGAGCGTTAGCCCCAATCGTGGTAGCCTGAACCAGTACGTTCGATGCAATCGCCCATGAGCTTCCTTGATCGTCAATCCAGCCGTCACCCGTTGCAGGCGAAAACCATTGATCGGGAATGCCCACATTCGTGCTGCCGGCCGCCACCCCGAACGACGTATCCGCCCGTTGGAACGAATCATTGATGATGATTTGATAAGACATGGCAATACCCATCTGGAAATGAGATTAGTACACTGCGACGATATTCGTGGCCGTCGTATTCGTCGCATTGACACGTACCACTCGCAGCGGCAGGAAGCTGCCGGCCGTCACGCCAATAAAAGTCACGACATTTCCATTGACTGAAACGAGCGCAATGTTTCCTGCCCCCCCTATATAGAGACCCGAACACGGGCCGGGATTGAGATTGGCGGAATCGCTGGGGGTAATGGTCTGCCAGTCACCGGCGAGTGTTGCGCCCTGATGGTTAGTTGTGTATGTAGGCATATTGAAACAAGCTCCTTAGGCTGTGTCGTCAATTAAAGTGTCTACCATTGCTTGCTCGCTTTGTTGGCTCGGGATTAGTCTGCCTCCCTCTGGGATTGATGCGATGGATCAAGTATTATGATGGCATATTGTGCCGTTGCTAG
>Ga0207671_10000155_pt1 | contig 106931 bp, 94 predicted proteins | sample KBSC24metaG_FD_184352 | JGI IMG/M metagenome (GOLD analysis project Ga0207671, IMG submission 184352) | Corn rhizosphere microbial communities from Kellogg Biological Station, Michigan, USA - KBS C2-4 metaG (SPAdes) (version 2) | ecosystem: Host-associated > Plants > Roots > Rhizosphere > Soil...
TCCAAGTCCATCGCTAAGGCTCAGAAAGCCGGCCTCGAAGTCGACACCGTTCCAAACGTCGTCAAATGGGCCGACGTCGTTATGGTCCTCGTCCCCGATCAGACCGCCGCCAATCTCTACGCCGACGAAATCGCGCCCAACATCAGGCCCGGCACGCTTCTCCTCTTCGCCCACGGATTCAACATCCACTTCAAGACCATCACTCCCGCAGCCGGCATCGACGTAGGCATGGCCGCGCCCAAAGCCCCCGGTCACCGCGTCCGCGAAGTCTTCACAGAAGGCGGCGGCGTACCCGGCCTCATTGCCATCCACCAGGATTCAACCGGCAAGGCGCACGCCCTCAATCTCAGCTATCTCAAGGGCATCGGCTGCACCCGTGCAGGCGTTCTCGAAACCACCTTCAAGGAAGAAACGGAAACCGATCTCTTCGGCGAGCAGGCCGTGCTCTGCGGTGGCGTCAGCGCCCTCATCAAGGCTGGCTACGAAACCCTCGTCGAAGCCGGCTACCAGCCTGAGAGCGCCTACTTCGAAGTCCTCCACGAGCTCAAGCTCATCGTCGATCTCATCTATCGCGGTGGCCTCGCCTACATGCGCTACTCCATCTCCGACACCGCCGAGTGGGGCGATTATGTCAGCGGCCCGCGTGTCATCAACGACGAAAGCCGCAAGGCCATGAAAACCATCCTCACCGAAATCCAGAACGGCAGCTTCGCCAAGCGCTTCCTCGCGGACCAGAACTCTGGCCGCAAAGAGTTCCTCGCCTTCCGCGAAGCCGAAGCCAAGCACCCCATCGAAATCGTCGGCAAACAACTCCGCGCCAGCATGCCCTTCCTCGACCCCGTCACCGTCGAAGAAGTCGCCAAGAGCCGCTAACTCGCCTCAACAGCATGGATCTGTCTCCCGCGACCAAAGAACCAGGCTCAGCATCGGAAGCGCACAATTCGAGAAGCGTCAGGGCACGACTTCAGTCGTGCCAAAAATGCCCAAGAAAAATCGTGGGCTTTAGCCCCTGCGCCATCAAGTCCCTGCGAATATCGCAGGGCCTTTCTTCTTCACTCCACCAACTGCTCCGCAATCAACCGCACCCAAGTCTGCAGTTCCTCCGACCGTCCACCCAGATCCATTTCCGCCAGCTTCAACCCAAACATCTCCCACCCCGACCGCTTCTGGCACCCGATCACCATCCCCTTAAGCCCTGAATACCCTTGGAACCTCCAGTTCAACTCATCCGCCCGTCGCACAATCCACTCCGCCAACGCAATCAGATCCTCATCCGCGACCGCAGGCTTCAGTTGCAGCGCAAACCACAATAGCGCGACTCCATATTCGCGAATCGAATCGTTCTTTCCCTCCGGATCCGACTTCAATATCAACCACGCAAAATTCCGTGCCGCCTCGTCCTTCAATTCGACCGGCAGTGCATCCAGGCTCAACACCAGCTGTATCGTCGTCGAACACGTGCTCCCGTCGTTGTAGTGGTAATTCCACGGCTCATGCTCTGCACGCAGAATAGCCGCACACGAAAACGCCCGCATCCAATGTCCGAACTCGCCTGTCCTACCCGGCTTCCACTCCGGATTCTCCGGCTCCGACCACCGAATCAGTTCCAGCACCTCCATCGGAACCCATCCAGGATTCTCGGACAGCGTAATCGTATCCCGCAGCTGCCGCAGTGCCGCCAGATGAGCGTCGCCATCGCACCCGTAGTCCGCCATCGAAATGCACTCCAGCATCTCGTCCGTCACGTGCGCCGAGATCGCCCGCAACAGCACATCGCCATCCGGCTCGAACTTGTTCAGCAATTCCGCGATCATATGAAGTCAGCTGAAGTTTACCTGTTTTCCGCAGCTCAGATTCGGAACCGGCGTTTCGGCCGTCACAATCCCCTGTTGTCCCCGCAGCCCCACAGCATAAGCTTGAGGTCGAACTTGATCTCCTCCCGGAAGGTGACGTTCGTGAAAAAACTTCTTGCAGTCGCTTTATTCGCCGCCTTGATCTCCGCTCCAAAACTCGTCGCTCAAGATCCCCTCGATGGCCTCTGGCAGGGCTACGATGGCGAATGGCGTCACGTCTCCAACCAGCTCATTGCTCTCGCTGAAGCCACTCCCGCCGACAAGTTCGCATGGCGGCCCGCCCCCGGAGTTCGCTCCACCAGCGAGGTCTACATGCACATCGTCCTCGGCAACTTCTGGCTCCTCAGCGCCACTGGCCCCAAGATGCCACCCGATCTCAAACAAGGTTCGGAGAAGAACGTCACTTCCAAGCCTGAAGTCATTGCCTGGCTCAAGCGATCGCTCGAAGCCGTCAAGCAGGCGCATCTCGCCGCCGACCCCAAAGACATGTCCCGCAAACTCAAAGTCGAGGGCCGCGACGCAACCGTCGATGGCATGTATCTCCGCATCATGGTGCATGCCAACGAACACATGGGCCAGCTCATCGCCTACTCGCGCATGAACGGCGTCGCTCCGCCATGGTCCAAATAAAATCCTCAAAATCAGGTGACAACCAGATGACGACTCGCCGCGCCCTGCTTTTCGGAGCACTAGCTTTTCCGCTAGCAGCACTCGGTCTCGTCTCCGCTCAGACCACGCCTGCGCCTGCACCGCCGCAATCGCCCAGGGCTGTGCCTCCGACGCGCGATCCCCACACGGCCGAATACGTCCATGCCAGAGAACTCTCCGACGGCGCCATCCCATCCGCCAACGCCGACGGCAACTTCATCATCGGCCCCACACATCCAGCCGCATCCGAGATGACTGCGCCCGACCTCACTCACGGCGACGTCATCGAGTTCACCATGAGTTCCGCCGACAGCAAATATTATCCCGGCATCGCCCGCGACAAAGGCACTTTCGGCACGCCCGATCCTGCCGATCCCGCCAAGCTGATCATCACCAGCAGCCACCCCGCGCCCTACACACGCAAGGTCGCCGTCTACGTCCCGAAGCAATACGTCCCTGGTGCCGAAGCTCCCTTCATCGTCGGCGCCGATGGCCCCGACCACATGCTCTTCACCGCCCTTGACAGCATGATCCCGGCGCACAAACTCCCCGTCATGATCGCCATCTCTATCGCCAACGGCACCGGAGACGCCCAGGGCAGCGAGCGCGGTCTCGAGTACGACACCATGTCAGGCCGCTACGCCGAGTTTGTCGAAAACGAAGTCCTTCCCCTCGTCGAATCCAAGGCCCACGTCAAGCTCACCCACGATCCCGACGGCCGCGCCGCCACCGGCGGAAGCTCCGGCGCTGCCTGCGCTCTCATCATGGCCTGGTATCACCCCGAGCTCTATCACCGCGTCCTCGCCTACTCCGGAACCTGGGTCAACCAGCAATGGCCATACGATCCCAAAACTCCGCACGGCGCATGGGAGTTCCACGAGCACCTCATCCCGCAAAGCCCGCGCAAGCCCATCCGCATCTGGATGGAAGTCGGTGACAAGGACCTCTTCAATCCCAACGTCATGCGTGACAACATGCACGATTGGGTCGAAGCCAACGAACGCATGGCGCGCGTCCTCGCCGCGAAGAAATACCACTACCAGTTCGTTTTTGCAAAAAACGCTTTCCATGTAGACCGCGCCGTCAAGATGCAAACCCTCCCCGAAGCCCTCGAATACGTCTGGCAAGGCTACAAACCAAAAGCCGGCAAGTAACTGACACTCTCTCGTTCGCAAGAGCCCGCTAACTGCTAACTCGCTACGTCGCGCAGCGACGCTAACCTGCTGCTCTTGTCTTCTCCAAGGATCACCATCGGATCTCATCCAGCAACTCCCTCAGCCGCGCTCCCCTCCTCGCGTTCACCATCTCCACAAACGAAACCCTGCCCGTGAGATGTGCCCGAAAATCCGCATGCCCTTCCCGGTTCTGCGACTCCCACCCATGCCGCACGCAGTTCGTCAGCGTCGCCTTCAGCAGATCGTAGTCACGTCGAATCACATTCAGATGCTCGTTCGTCACGATCCCCGCCAGGTACTGCCTGACGCCCCGCCGCATGATCCGCGTCTTCCGATGATGCACCGCAAATCCCTCCTCCAGCAGGATCGCAGCAGCATGAATTGCAAAACGCTCCACACCTCGCTCGAAGTCTTCACCACCAGAGAACGCCAGGTCATCCGCATAGCGCGTATACACCGCGCCGCTTGCTTCCGCCAGCCCTATCAATCGGCAGTCCACTCGGTATGCGCAGATGTTCGCCACCGCAGGTGAAGTCGGCGCACCCTGTGGCAGATGCGGACACGCATACCGCTGGCGTGCCTCCGCCATCCGTAGCGGATCGAGCCCTTTTGCTTTCGTTGTCCACAGCGCCCGCGGCACCAGGTTCGTGCACAATCCACCCAGCAGATTCGCAACACCCTCCGGATATCCTGCGGCCCGAAACATCGCCTGCACCCGCGGCGCCGAGATTGACGGAAAGAAATCCCGCAGATCCATCTTCACCACAACCCGCTGTCCAACGTGCGGCGCCGCAAAGCTCTTGATCGACCGCCCTCTCCGAAACCCATGCACGACAGGATGCACGGGAATTCTCTCGATGATCTCCGCAAGAATCTGCCGCTGCATCTGCTTCAGCCGCTGTTTCGGCGCTTCAATCAGCCGGACATCGCGTCCCGGCTTACCGAGAATCCGGTAGTGATAGTGGCTAAGCGGCCCTTCAAATCCATCCTCACGGCGCGCAATCATCCGCTTCAGATCCGCAAACCACTCAAGCTCGCCTGGCGTTACTCGCAGCCACTCCGCCAGCGCTCCAACCGTCTCAATCGCCGGAACACCCCACGACCGCGCCGCACGCGCAGGCTGCATCGTCGCAGTCGGCGTAAGCCAGACAGCAATACGAACTTCCTTGCGATGTATTCGCAGCGCTCTCGCAAGCCCTTCATCGGTTTTTAGAAACTGGACGACGGTCCGTCGCCGAGGCCGCACCGCGTTTCCGAATCGCGCCACATAGCGCCGAGCCATTGGCCGAATCCAGCGCCATCTACGTCCAAGTGTTTGCGCAAGTCTCGCAGCGATTGCATCCTCGGTCGCCTGACCCGCCACCATCGAATTCGCCAGCGCCGCGTAGAACCCCGGTCCATGCATAGAAGAAATGCGGCAAAGCACGCCAACGAGTCTGGCCTTGCGTGACCTGCTCTACGCAGTCGCGTAGGGTCCGGTCACCCGATGAATCTCCAGTTATTCACGTTTCCCTGGGGTAACCCCGGAGAGGACCTCACCGGAACCGCGAAGTCCCGATGCAAGCCCGGCTTGGCGTGCTCCACCGCATCAGCATCATACCAGCGAAAGAATTTCGTGGGTGCCCCCGGTCCCCTGGGAACCGGGGATGAAACCGATCGTGCTGAAGAAACCTTCAATTCGACAAACCGGAGTGCTACTTCCGATCCAGCCTGAACGCCGCCGCCTGAAAATCCCCTCTGAAGTCGTCGCCCGTCTCCAGCCCATGGTTCATCCACCACGCACCGCTAGCCGTCATCGGACTTCCCTTCAGCACCGCGCCCTCAATCGGCGTCAAGGCATAATCCGCCTTCGGATCAAGCCCCTTCAGCTTCAGGATTGGAAACCCTCTCCCCTCCTGCGTTGAATGAATGAACAGAAACACCACCGACTGGCTCTTGTCCTTGTTCACCGTCTGCGTCGCAGAGAACTCGCTTCCATTCCGCGGCGAAATCAGCCGATACAGATCGCCCTGCACAATCGTCTTCTGCGCCTGGTGATACGCGGCAATCAGCCTTTTCGCTGTAGCCATCTCCGCGTCACTGAACTTCGTGATGTTCGCGCCAATACCCAGTGACCCCTGCATCGAACTCAGCATGCGATAGTTCAACGAAGTTGACCGCTTGTTCCCCCAGTGCGGAGAGTCCGTCACCCACGCCATCATCACCTGCGGCGTGTACGCATAGGTGAATCCATCCTGCTGCGAAATTCGATCGAAGGGATCGGTATTGTCCGATGGCCACACCTCGTCCGTGTACTCGAGAATCCCCAGATCCACGCGTCCGCCGCCGCCCGAGCACGATTCAATCTCCACCTTCGGATGCCGCTTCTTCAGCTCTCCCAGCACCCAATACAAGTTGTGAATGAACGCGACATACACCTTCTTCTGCTCCGCCGGCGGCAGCTGATCCCATCCCGGCTCGCTCCAGTTGCGGTTGTAGTCCCACTTCAGAAACGCAATGTCGTTCTCGTTCAGCAGCTTGTCCAGAAATCCCAGCACATAATCCCGCACATCCGGCCGCGCCAGGTTCAGCACCAGCTGGTTTCTCGCCTCTGACCGCGGCCTCCCCGGGAAATTCAGCACCCAATCCGGATGCGCGCGATACAAATCCGAATCCGGGTTCACCATTTCCGGCTCAACCCACAATCCGAAATCCATCTTCAACGAGTGCACTTTATCGATCAGCGGCTTCAGCCCATGCGGAAACTTCTGCGGATTCACATACCAGTCGCCCAGCCCCGCATGATCTGTCTTCCTCTGCCCGAACCACCCATCGTCCATCACAAACCGATCCACCCCGAGAGCCGCCGCCTTCTCCGCCAGCGCAACCTGCCCCTCCTCGCTCACGTTCATCTCGGTCGCTTCCCATGAGTTATAAATAACGGGCCTTGGTTTCGGCGCAGCCTCCTCTCCATCCCCCAATCTTCGCGGCAGCACGTGCGCAATCTCGTAGTGATGCAGTAGCCGAGAAGCTCCGCCCAATCCATGCGCGCTATACCCGCCATAGAAAACCGGAGTCTCCAGCTTCTCCCCCGCCTTCAGCACATACCCAAAATCAAATGGATTAAACCCACCCGTCACGCGAATCGCATCCAGCTGGTCCTGCTCCACCGTGATCCGCCACGATCCGCTCCACGCTAGCGCTCCAAACCATACCTCGCCCGCATTCTCATCGGGCGCATCTCCAGCCTGAATGGCAAACCACGGATTAGCCTGGTGCCCCGTCGATCCACGCCGGCTCTCAATCACGCGTTCTCCCGGCTTCAGCGTCTCCTGTGTCAGCGTCCACTCGCCTCCCCACCGGCCAGTCAAATAATCCAGCGTGTAATGTCCAGGTGGAACAGACCACGCCGCCGCTGCCGCCTGCTCAATCGTGATTGGCTGCTCTTCCTTATTCTCAATCGTTGCCGACCTCGAAATGATCCCCGAGTTTGGATCGATCGCATAATGCAGTGTCACAAGCACCTGTCGTTTGATGTCTTTGAGAACAATATTGAATCCATCTGTTGCGCTCTCGTGATGGTCGTAATGCAGCACCAGGTCGCGATTCCCGTCCGTAAACGTCACCTTCAACGCCGGCTCTACAAACAGCCCCGCACCCCACCCCGCATACTCCTGCGGCGTCGTTGTATACGACGAATCAAAGGATGCCGCCTCCCTCTTCGGAACCGCCGCCGGTACACGATCCGTCCCCGCCAGCCTTCCGCCCCAGTACAACTGCTGCACCTCGCCTCGCGAGTTCACTCCAAACGCATACGTGACGTTGCCGCCATCAAGGCGAAAAACTTTGCTGGCTCCGTCGTAAGTGGCGGCGCTCTGCTGGGCCATCGCCGCAGGGCTGACAATGCAAGCTGAAGAGCCGAGCACAATTGTTGCCATCAACATAGTGCGTAGCATGAATCACTTCCTTTGACGTGGATTTTGCAGACCGCCCATCATAGCATCGCCCAGCCCACTCCTATTTCCAGGTGATACCATTTCGAAACCATCCAAGAATTCCCCACTGAAGGCCGACATGAAAGCTGATCGGTATTTCTACAGCGCCGCCGCCGCTGTATTCCTTGCGTTGATGCTCATCGGTTTCCATCCCTTCTACACCCACGGCACCGGGGTGGCTGGCAGAAGAATCGACCCCGCTATCTTTCCTCTCGTAGCTGTACACGGCATCGCAACTGCAGCCTGGCTTGTGCTCTTTCTCGTTCAATCGCTGCTGATATCTGTTCGGAACCGTCGACTGCATATGCGGCTTGGCTGGAGCGCGGTCGCCATCGGTCTCACCATTCTCTGCACCGGATCGATGGTTGCCATCCGGTCTGTACAGGTATCTCCGCCCATCCTCTTCTTCGGCATGCCCTACGCGCGATTCCTTCTTGTCATGCTCACAGAAATCGCACTTTTCACACTCTTTCTCGCCGCCGGAATCCTCCTCCGCAAACGGCCTGAGATCCATCGCCCCATGATGCTCTTGGCAGCTCTCACCATCCTCGCCGGCGCCACCGTCCGCATTCCTGCCTTGTATATCGTCTTCGGCAATACTGGTTGGATGGGTCTCTTCGGGGCCGTCTTTTCCCTCGGTGCACTACTCCTCATCATTCGCTGGGCCCTCATCCGCCGCTTCGATCCGTGGTTTGCCGCCGGATATGCATTCTGGGTCGTTGCATACATCGCGTCCACAAGCCTGGCCTTTACCGATACATGGAGCCGATTAGCAGCTCAGATATTGAAGCTGTGATCACGCCGCCGGGAGTTCCCCTTCTGATCGCTGGCACACTTCAGCTCGCCCAATTCTCCGTTCAGTGCTCACCCAGACCGCTTCGTCACACTTCTTAACAGGCCCAGAGCAGGGTATGGGCTATCCTGAAGTCGACTCTAGCCGTTCCAGGAAACTGAGGTGAGTACGGAGCCAGTTCGGCCCAGTCGACGCGACCATTAGGAAGCGGCGACCCTCCAACTCAGTCACAGAGCCATATAGTTTTCCTGAAACGGCCGTCGCTGGAGGCCCTGGATGTTCTCCCCAACCCTATCCACGCCTGCCTGTCCAACGCCCGCTGAGAACATCGCGGCTGCGCTCGAGCGCATCACTCCGCTCCAGGGTCTTCCGTTCGAAGATCGTCTCTGGCTTGCGCAGCATGGCGAAGAGGTCATTGCGCAGCCCGGCGACATCCTCTTCGAAGAGGGCCAGCCGGCCGACCGCATGATCCTCATCCTCAAAGGAGAGATCCACGTCCGCCGCCAGCGCGGTGGGCCCATGGAGCTCTTCATCGGCCGCACCGGGCAGATGACCGGCCTGCTTCCGTTCTCGCGCATGAAGGCCTCCGGTGGACAGGGGTTCGCAGTCAGCCCTGTCTGGGCTCTTCTCGTCAACAAGGACCAGTTCCCGGCAATGCTCGAGGCTATTCCCTCGATGGCTCAGCGTGTCGTCTCCACACTTCTGGATCGCGTTCGCGAAGTCACCCGCATCGAGCAACAGGCAGAAAAACTCGGCGCCCTTGGCAAACTCGCCGGCAATCTTGCCCACGAGCTCAACAACCCCGCATCCGCCGCTCAGCGGGCTGCCGCCAGCCTTGTCATGGAGCTCCGTGCCAATCGCGAGAACCGCTTCAAGCTGGTCAACCTCTGTCTGACCGAGGAACAGATCCGCGGTATCGAAGCCTGGGAGCAGAAGGTCCTCGGCCGTTCCACACGTCACGAAACACGCGATGCCGGCGAGCAAATCCAGCTCGAAGAAGACCTTCGCAGCTGGCTCACCAAGCTCCCCTGTGACACCGCCTGGGAAGTCGCCGCCCAGCTCGCGGAACAGCGAACCACTGTAGCGGACCTCGAAGAACTGCGCAACCTCATGGGCCCAGGCGAAGCAGGCATTTCCCTCCAATTCTTCGCGCGTTACTTGAGGTCTTCGCGCTCCGTGGATACCCTCCTCAACTCCACCGCGCGCATCTTCGATCTCATCAGCGCCGTCAAAGCCTACTCCTATATGGATCGCGCTCCCATCCTCGAAGTCGACGTCCCCGCCGGCCTTGACGCCACCATCCAGATGCTGCAATCGCGGATGAAGAACATTGAGATCGAGCGCCACTACGACGCCGATCTTCCCCGCATCTCCGCCTATGGCAGCGAGCTCAATCAGGTCTGGACCGCCCTCATCGAAAACGCGCTTGATGCGCTCGAAGAAACAAGCCACGGTGGAAAGCTCAAACTCACCTGCCGCCTCGAAGGCGAAATGATGCTCGTCGAAATTTGGGACACCGGGCCCGGCATTCCTCCCGAGTTGCAGGACCGAATTTTCGAGCCATTCTTCACCACCAAGGCACCCGGCCAGGGCCTCGGCCTTGGACTCGACAACGCCATGCGTATCGTCCGCAAGCATCGTGGCCACCTGAGCGTTCGCTCCGACCCAGGCTCCACCTGCTTCCGCGTACGCCTGCCTTTGGACCAGCTCCAGGCCTACTGATCGTATGAATGTGCGGGCTTCAGCCCGTGCATTCATTCAGGGCATGACTTTCAGTCGTGCCGTTGAGCTGAACCAAAATGGGCATGGGCTTTAGCCCCTGCGGGTTCGGCCATCATCTCGACCTCTTCACAGCATTGCACTTTTTTCTGAGAATCCAAACGAGGATCCCAATGGCATCCCTATCCTCTGAAAAGAAAATCGAAACCACGCTGGCCGCCCTGCTCAACGTCCGGCGCTGCGCAGAAGCCATCGACTTTTACACTCGCGCTTTCGGAGCCATTATCATCTCCCGCATCGACGCACCCGACGGAAGCGTTGTCGCCCAACTCTCCATCGGCCAAAGCGTCTTCTGGCTTGCCGACGAATCCCCTTCTCACCAGAACTTCAGTCCCGAAGCCCTTGGCGGCTCCACGCTTCGCATGGTTCTCATCACCGACGATCCCCATGCCGCTTTCGATCGCGCCATCGCCGCCGGAGCTACCTCCGTCAGCCCGATCCGTGATGAGTCCTACGGCTGGCGCATCGGCCGCGTGGTTGACCCCTTCGGCCACCACTGGGAGATCGGAAGACCCCTCTCGGATCAGTGAAAGATGCCCGCTCTATCTGCTCAGCTCGAATCCAGACTGGCTCAATGGGAATCTGACGACACCCTGCTCGAATCAGCCCACTTCGCTGGCCGCATGGCGGTTCTGGATGACCTGGACCGTTGCTTCTTCGAGTCAGAACCCGTCGATGCCGATCCCGCTTCGGATCTCCGAAGCCGGGCGCGTGCACTCGCAAACAAACTCGAGTTCATCAACAACCAGTTCTTCCACACATTCCGCCACCAGATCCAATGCGGCACCACACCCGCCGAATTCCGTCCGATTCGGCGCAACCTTGCCACAACCGCTCCGCGCGGCCTCGCCTATGACTATCTCGACGACCTCGTCAGCGGTGTCCTCCAATTTGAATCACCTGCCGAAGAACCCCGCACCTTCGGCTCTGAATCCGTCTTCTACCAGCCCACTCCCGCTCGCCACATCTTCCACCTGATCACTGCCGCGGAAATCACGGATACCGATACGCTCATTGACTTGGGCTCCGGCCTCGGTCATGTCTCGCTCCTCGCTTCAATCTGCACAGGAGCAACTTCCATCGGCATCGAGCTCGATCCCGTCTGGGTTGCCAGCGCTGCCAAATGTGCGCAGAAACTTAATCTGCGCAACGTTTCCTTCCTTACCCAGGACGCGCGCCAAGCCGACTTCTCCGCCGGCTCTGTCTTCTATCTCTACACTCCATTCACCGGTACCACTCTGGCCTCAGTTCTCGAATCCCTCCGCAACCAGGCTGCCCTCCGCCCCATCCGAGTCTGTACCTTCGGCCCGTGCACCGTTGCAATCAGCAATCAATCCTGGCTGCGATCGATCACACCGCCCGTGACAGACCAGGTCACAGTCTTCTTCTCTCGCTCGTGAAGTGACGGCCCGCAGTCATCGCGACGAAATTACGTCACGTCACCTTCGTCACTCTGAATTCTAGAAAGTATCTTCCAACCCGCCCTGATTCCGCTAACCTGACTCCCAGCAGTCAACTGCGAAAGTAAATCGTCGCAAGCGGACTTTGGCACGCACCTTGCATTCACCATGTGCAGCCCTAAGCAGGATTTCGGGGGCCATCTCGCCGCTGGAGTAGCACAATGCATCTCGCCATCTCCCTCTCTTGCTATCTGCTCTTCCTTCTCGCCAAAGCCCTCATGCCTACGCAGACCGCAACCTGGCGTCTCGCCGAGCAGAGCAATCGCGTGCGCTCCGTTCGCTAGATAGATAGAAAAGCGTGCCCCATCCTTGCCAAGCAAGGTTGGAAAACGAGAACGCCCCCTTCCGATAGGGCGACGAAGCTATCGAATCCAGACATGCGATCTCTCCGACTCTGCTACAACTCTTCTGTAGCGTCCCGGAGGTCGACCGTGCCACATCTCTGCAAACTAGCTCTGATCATCACTGTCACCGTCAGTATTCCCCAAGCGCAGGAAACCCACGACCACGGCGTCCCCGAGAAGCTGGGCAAAGTCTCATTCCCCATTTCTTGTAGTCCCGCCGTGCAGTCCGATTTCAATCGCGGTATCGCGCTCCTCCATTCCTTCGCCTACGCTCCCGCAAACGCCGCCTTCCAGAAGATCGCCGCAGCAGACCCCAACTGCGCAATCGCTCACTGGGCCATCGCCATGACCCTCTTCCACCCTCTTTGGGATCTCCTGCCAGCAGCCTCCGTTCCCGCTGCCTCTCAGGAAATCGAAACCGCTCAGCGCATCGGCTCCTCCGATCCGCGTGAGAAAGCCTATATTCACGCCTACTCGCGGCTGCTTGAGGATCCCGGCACTGCCTTCATTGTTCGCAACCAGCTTTATGAACAATCCATGCGCGACCTCGCCGGCCAGAACCCGGCTGACATCGAAGCCCAGGTTTTCTACGCCCTCGCCCTGCTCTCCAACGCACCTCCATCCGACAGAAGTCACTCCCGTCAAAAACAGGCTCTCGCCATCCTCGAGCCCCTCGATCGCTCCAACCCCGACCACCCCGGTATCACCCACTACATCATCCACGCATCCGACAGCACCGAACTCGCTCCAAGAGGCCTAGCTGCGGCACGCAAATACGCGCGCGTCGCCCCTTCCGCGCCGCATGCCCTGCACATGCCCTCGCACATCTTTACCCGCCTCGGCCTCTGGCAAGACTCCATCTCCTCCAACCTCGCCGCCGCACAGGCCGCCCGCGATCAACACGACATCGGCGAACAACTCCACGCCATGGACTATCTCGTCTACGCCTACCTGCAACTCGGCCAATACGACGATGCGCGCCAGATTCTCGACCAGCTTGGAAAAATGCAGGGCCTGGGAATGGCCGACTTCAAAGTTGGCTACGCCGCAACCGCCATTCCCGTCCGCTACGCCGTCGAACGCCACCATTGGAGCGAGGCCACGGGCGTCCAACCGAATCCAAGTTCCGCACCCCACGTCGCTGCAATCGCTGTCTGGGATCGTGCTCTCAGCCGTGTTCGCGGCCAGCATCCCTCAGACGCGAGCACCGAAATCGCCGCGCTCGCCGGATATGAGGATCAGCTTCATCGCATGGGCAACGAGTATTGGGCTGCACAGACCAGCGTCCTTCGCATGGAAATCCTCGCCTGGTCCTTCCAGGCCAACGGCAAACCGAAAGAAGCCGAGACCCAGATGCGCGCCGCCGCTGATCAGGAAGACGCCATGGAGAAACTTCCCGTCACCCCGGGCCCCATCGTCCCTGCTCGCGAGCAGCTTGGTGAGCTCCTCCTCCAGCAGCATCGCCCCGCCGAAGCCGCGACCGCCTTCAGGCAATCCCTCGTAAATTCGCCAAACCGAAAAAACGCCATCGACGGCCTCCATGCCGCCGAAGGCAACCACGAATGACGGTAGCCGGGACGCGGTCAGCCGCAAGCTTCGGCCTGGCTCTCAATCGCTGACTTGCTAACTCGCTACGTTGTGCAACGACGCTGACTTGCTGCTTCTCGGCAACCGGACTTCAGAACGAAACATCCGCCGGTTCCGTCACCCTCATCACCGACTGATCCCCAGTCTTCTGCTTCCATGCCGCGCGAATCGCTTCCACCTTCGCCCGGTTCTCCGCCGTGTCTGGATAATCGATGATCAGGCATTTACTTCTGAGCCGCTCGGGACTCGTCTGAGTCTTCCCCTGCCATTGCCCGTACGCATCAACGACACTCAGCCCGCTTGCGAAGCGAGGCGTCACTTCCTGATCCAGAAACGACCGCCACTCCGCCTCGCTCACACCTTTGTCGGGCTGATCCGCCGACCCCAGCCCGAAGTAGAGCTTCGTATCCACCCAGCCCTTCGTTGCGCCGGGATGAGACGGATCTCCCCGCAACGTGGGCGCGGTATTGGCCCCTTGAATCTGAACAACTCGATGGATGCAGCCACATAGTGCAAGTGACAGGACCAACGCCGCCGCAGCAGCTCGAACGTACAAGATTAGGCTCTCCAAGTTGGGCAGGTCGATACTTATTTTTCTACTTCAACTCCACGCCAGAAAGCCACATATCCTTTGATCTTACGGGCAGCAGGCTTCGGGTCGGGATAGTACCAAGCCGCATCGGGATTATCCTGCCCGTCAATGTACAGACTCATATATCTCGCCTGCCCCTTCCACGGACAGGTAGAGGTCGTGCTGCTCGATCGGAAGTACTCTCGATTCAAACTGTTTTCCGGGAAATAGACATTCCCTTCAACCACTTCGGTCGTCTCGCTCTCGGCTATGACCTTGCCGTTCCAAATCGCTTTTGCCATTTTTCTTTCGCACCGCGCCTTTCGCCGGACCCGGATCTTCGGCGAACAGAAGTCTTTAGAACAATAACAGACATTGGACGCCGTAACGAGACCAATGGATTCCACCGATCCGGCCGGTGAAACCTGGTTGCCTTTCCAAGTGAGCCTGCAACTTGATGATTTCAGGTTCCATCCGAACACTTCCAATCAAGAAAGCCCGGCCTCTTTGGCCGGGCTCGCCTCTTGAAAAGTCTGCCCTATTTCGCTGCTTCAATCGAATCGATGTGAACCGACTTCTTGCTGGCATCCGCTGTCGCCTTCACTGCCACGTGATCGCCATAGTACTTCTTAACCGCGTCGGGATTGTCGATCGTCCAGACCTGCTTCTTTCCCTCGTCTACGAAGACCGGTGTCATTCCACCTTCCACGCACTTCTTCACGCACTCCGAGCCGCTGCCGGCGTGCTTGGCGCCGCACATCGAGTCCGAAATCCAGCCATTCATCGCTTTCGAGTCGGCTGCGTTCGCCGCCACGCCTGAGAACACCACAACTGCCAGGGTCACTGCTGCAATATGCTTCACTTTGTATCCTCCGGGGAAGTCAAAATCATCGAACCAGTCCATAATGCTCCTCTGGTTCTATAAACAACAAGTTGCTTCCGACCCACGCTTCCACCCGATCAATTACTTCGCTTCATTAGCTTGAGCTTGCTGCAATGCCCGTCGCCGCCCTTCGACGTTCTTGAAAGCAATCTCATACCGCGCCGCAGCCGCCGTGAACCGGTTTACCAGTTCCGACGTCTTGCTCATGAAATGAGGCATCTTCTCCCGAATATCCTCCAGGATGTGTGCGAACTTCGCCAGAAGGAAAAACCCCTCGGCGTTGCAATCCACAAATAGCTCAGCCGATACTGCCCCGTGCAGCACCATCGCCGCGCCCATTTCCCAATACGACAGCACCTGCCGGAAATGCGCATTATGCGGATCCGTCGGGTTATGCGCGACCGCAAAGAACTCCTCCGCCGTATTCGGCCAGAACTCCCCCGTCATCCACGCGCGAGCCTGCCGCAAGACGGGTTCCCTGCGTAGTTCATAAAACTTCAAGACGATCTCAGCATCAGCTGGCGTCGCAAGCATCCGTTCCATTCAGTAGTCTCCGAATGCCCATACTATCGGATTCACCTTCCACCTTGCTGTAGCCGCTCTCCAAATAGAAAAGCGGGACCCGTGAGTCCCGCCTCTAGTCATATTCCATAATTCAGGCAATCACACCGCCTGCAGTTCCTTCTTCTCCGGCTTCTCAATCACCGGCCCATGCGTCTCCGCGGTCGGTGGTGGCGGAGCATCCCCGATCCGCTTCGAGTAGTGGCAAACAATCTCTGCACCAGGCTCCGGCTGTGCAGCCTTCTTGTCTTTCTTCGGCTTCTCTTCCTCCGCACCCTTCTTCTTGTTGGGGCACTCCAGATATATGCCGCTCTTCAGGGTCTTCTCCACCAGGTATTGACTGCCACCCGGGCGCGATCCGCATTCCGGACATTTCTCCGGAACCGGCTTGTTGTTCGACGTAAAGTCGCACTTCGGATAATTCGTGCATCCCCAGAAGACATTTCCGCGCCGCGCCTTGCGCTCAGCAATATCGCCTACGCCGCACTTCGGGCACTTCATGCCTTCAATCAGGTTCTGCTTCACGTACTTGCACTTCGGATATCCCGAGCACGAAACAAACTCGCCATACGCGCCCTGACGCAGCACCAGCGGCTTCCCGCACACCGGGCAATCTTCGCCTGTCGGCTGAGCCTGGTTCTGCTTTTGCTGCTGCTTCTGGCTCAGCTTGCGAATCGTCTTACAGGGCGGATCGGCAGAATAGTCCGGGCAGCTCATGAACGGCCCCCATTGTCCGTTCTTCAGCACCATCTCCTTGCCGCAGTTATCGCAAAATTCCTTTTCCGGAACATCATCCGCGCCGGGCGCGCTTAGATCCGGCTTGGCAGAGAAGTTCTCCTTCGTAAAATCGCAACTCACTTGCTCGACGGAAATCTTCTTGCCCTTTGTGGCCGAATCCTCCGCCGCCTCACCGATCGCCGCAACCAGCGCCTTCGTGTCCGCTACTTCTTTCGCGAACACGCTATTGTCCTCAACCGTCGCGCGAACCGTCATCGGGAAATGGAGCGCGGCCGTGATCTTCTTCGTAACCGCCTTCGAATCCTTTTTCCAGGGACCCATCGCAACCGTTACCGGCTTCTTCCGGCTGAAGTTCGAACAAGAATAGAAGCTGCCGAATTTGCCCCATTTCAGAACCAGCGGGCTTCCGCACTTGTCGCAAACCTGGTCGGTCGGCTCTTCCTTCCGCTTGATGTCTTCCATGTGCTCGGCTGCAACGGCAAGCTCCTCTTCAAAGTGGTCATAGAAGCCGTTCAAGAGGTCAGTCCAGCGCTCCTCGCCATCTTCCACCGCATCCAGCTCGGTCTCCAACTTCGCCGTGTATTGCATGTCGAAGATATAGGGGAAATTGTCCACCAGCAGTTTAGTCACCACGGTTCCAATCTCCGTGGGCACAAACTTCGCCTGCACCTTCTTCACATATTCGCGATCCTGGATTGTGTTGATGATCGAAGCATAGGTCGACGGCCGGCCAATGCCCTTCTCTTCCAGCACCTTCACCAGCGAGGCTTCATTGTAGCGCGGTGGCGGCGACGTAAAGTGCTGCTCATCCGCAAGCTTCTCCAACTCGAGTGTCTTCACATTGTCCAGGTTCGGAAGCTTGTTGGCCGACTCATCTTCGTCGTCGCCCTTCTTGTCCTCTGCAACCTCGTAGATCTTCAGGAAGCCGTCAAAGCGGACCACAGATCCGCTGACCCTGAAGTCATAAGTCTTGCCGTTCTTCTCCGACACCGCTGCAATCTTCGCGGTCGTCACATCGAATATGGCGGGCACCATCTGCGATGCGATGAAGCGCCTCCAAATCAGCGTGTAAAGTTTCAACTGCTCGTCGCTCAAATAGCGCGCAATCGACTCAGGAGTTCGCGATGCATCCGATGGACGGATCGCTTCGTGCGCGTCCTGCGCGTCCTTTTTACCCTTGTAGTCGTTCGGCGATGCAGGAAGATACTGCGGCCCCAACTGCCTCTTAATCCACTCGCGTGCGCCTTGCACCGCTTCCGGCGATACACGCGGAGAATCCGTACGCATGTAGGTGATAAGCCCGGTGGTTCCATCGGCGCCAATGTCGATGCCTTCATACAGCCGTTGCGCCACACCCATCGTGCGTCGCACATTAAACCCCAACTTGCTCGAAGCGTCTCTCTGCAGCTGGCTCGTGATGAATGGCGCCAGTGGCCTTCTCTGCTGCTCGCGGCTCTGTACCGATGCCAGAGACCACTTCGCCTTCTCCAGGGCTGCAAGCACTTCCTGCATCCCCTTCTGGTCTGGCAACGCATTCGACAGATATTGGTCTTTTCCGTCCTTGTCCTTGCCGTTTGCAACCCGCACCGGTTCGCCATCAATACTTACAAACCGTGCCTTGAAGCTCTTGTCCGCTTGACGCTCTGCGTGCAGAAATGCATCCAGTGTCCAATATTCCACGGGCTGAAATGCATTGATCTCGGCCTCGCGCTCCACAATCAGGCGCACCGCCACGGTCTGCACACGCCCCGCCGAGAGTCCTCGCCGCACCTTGTCCCACAGCAGAGGAGATATCTGATATCCAACCAGCCGATCCAGCACGCGTCGCGTCTGCTGGGCATCAACAAGATTCTGATCCACATCGCGGGCATGATTGAAAGCGTCCTGCACCGCTTTCTTCGTGATTTCGTTGAAAGTCACGCGGCGGATCTTCTTCCGCTCCTTCGCATTCGTGCCGAGTTGGAGAGCAAGGTGATACGCAATCGCCTCTCCTTCACGATCAGGGTCAGGCGCCAGAAAGATCTCGTCTGCGCTGGCAGCGGCCCTCTTCAGTTGCGCTACAACCTTTTCCTTGCCCGGAGACACGACAAGGGTCGGTATGAAGGTGCGGTTCTGCAACTCCACCCCAATGTCGTTTTTTGGCAGGTCCATGATGTGCCCGACTGACGCCAGCACCTCGAAGCCCTTGCCTAGATATTTCTCGATCGTCTTCGCCTTCGCTGGCGACTCCACGATCACAAGTGATTTACTCATTGCCATCCTTGATTCCGTATTACTCTACCCTATCCTGCCTGGCCACTTGTCCCATTCGATATGCAGGGTTGGCCATTTGACTCAGCAGAGCATGTTCTGTTTCCTTCTTGATCTCGTCCTTCTTCAAATCAGCCGCTGCCGAATTCAGCTTCTGCAGCGAATTCAAGACCCGCAGGTCGTTTCACTGGTCCCGCATCCTTAAATAGATGGGCTGCAAGATTTGCAAGCTAACACGGAACCGGCCTTGGTTTCCACTCCCCTTCGACTCGCGTGCCCCCTGAATCGCAACCTCTCCTCCGCGCAAACCTCATCGAATGTGCAGTTCGTCCAACTCGCAAATTTCGCGAAAAATCTTGGGATGAAAAACCTGCTCACAACGTACGCACGTAATTCTTCCCCGGCAGGCAGCGCACTCTTCCGCTGATCTCCAGCTCAAAAAGAGCCGTAAACACCTCGGACGAAGTCAGTTGAGTCTCAAGCTTTTCCAGCAATTCATCCATCTGCACCGACTCGTCAGTCCGCAGCGCCTTCAGCACAATCGACTCTTCCGCTCTCAGCACTGGGTCCGGCAGAAGAGATGCAGCTACTTCCGCTTCGGATTCATTGCCGGCCTCCTGCTCAAGCTCAAGTCGTACTTGCGACGGCAGATCCTCCCACACGTCCTCCCAACTCGCCACCAGCTTCGCCCCCTGCTTGATCAGCGTGTTAGGTGTCCACGAGTTCTTCGACGTTACATTCCCCGGCACTGCATACAGATCCCGATCCTGCTCAGCCGCGCAGCGCGCCGTCACCCGTGTACCGGAGTTCTCGCTTGCCTCTACCACCAGAACGCCGACGCTCAAGCCGCTGATGATCCTGTTCCGTCTCGGAAAATTCTGTGGTGCCGGAAACGTCCCCATCGGCACCTCGCTCACAATCGCCCCGCCAGCAGCGAGAATCTCCTCCGCAATCTTCCGGTTCTCTTTGGGATATACGACGTCAATTCCTGTCCCCCACACTGCCACATTCGGCATCCGCGCTCCCAGCGCTCCTCTGTGCGCGCAGGTATCGATCCCCCGTGCCATTCCGCTCACAATCACCAGACGTCGAACCGCCAAGTCCCGCGCAAGCATCTCCGCAACTTGCATCCCATATGGCGATGGATGCCTCGTGCCCACAATCGCAATCGATGGCCGCGACAGCAATCTCGCATCGCCCCGTACCCACAGCACCGGCGGTGGATCGTAGATTTCCTTCAGCCGCTCCGGGTACTCCGGAGATGCCAGAGTAATCAGCGTCGCATCTTTCTTCCTTATTCCCTCGGCCTCTTCCTCAGCCGCGCGACGCGCCTTCCCGTCAAAAATGAACTGCGCCGCATCTGCAGGGAATCGCAGTCCCTCCAGCTCCGTTAGTGTCAGCGCAAACAGCTGCGACGCACACTGCAGCCCTCGCATTGCATCCGCAATCCGCTTCGGACCAAGATTCGGTGTCAGCGCCAATGCCAGCAGCGCTAAATTGTCCTCATCGATTCGTCCAATGCAGCTTGATCCCGCAGAACCTCTATCTTCTATTGCCATCTTCACTTGCGCACGCATGCACCTGCACGCCGGCGCCGTCCTTCAAACTAGAGAAATGATTAGTATTGAGGCCCACATTAATCGCCTGCCGATTCGAAGTCAAGAAAACCACTGTGACCGTCGGCACTGCTGAACACGGCAATCCTAAACCCGCAGTTGATAGTCTAAAGAATAGAGTGAATTCAACTTCGCACCTTAGGCTTCGCATTGCCGCCATCCGTTTCCTGAACCCCACACCCCTCATGTGGGACTTCGAACACCCACCGCTCGCAGCCGAACTGGCCCACCGCTACGAACTCAACTGGATGCTCCCCTCCCAATGCGCCGACCAGCTGGCATCCGGCGCTGCCGACATCGGCCTCGTACCCATCGCCTCTCTCGCTACAACCCCCGGCCTGCGCATCCTCCCCGGCTGCACCATCGCTTCCAAGCACGCCGTTCGCTCGCTCTTACTGGTCCGCCGCGCTTCCCAGCCGCTCACGGCTTTGCGCAGCGTCGCAGCCGATACAGCAAGCCGCACCACCATCGCCCACACGCGTATCCTCTTTCACAAATGGGGAAATCCTGAGGTGCCGTTTACTCCCATGGCTGCCGATCTCGACGCAATGCTTGATCGCGCAGACGCCGCTATCCTCATCGGAGATCCTGCCCTCATGGCATTGGAAGAACGCGCCAACCGCATCGAGCGCACCGGCGAACAGCTTGTCTATCACGACCTCGCCGAAGAATGGCGCTCGCTCACCGGCCTCCCCTTCGTCTCCGCCGTTTGGGGCGTCTCACCCGCAGTCCCAATCGACCAGAACATCGCCGACGACTTCATCCGCTCCCGCGATCACGGCCTCGAAAACATCGACGCACTTGTCCGCTACTGGTCCCGCCAGCTCCCGCTCTCCGAACAGACCGTTCGCTCCTATCTCACCACCAACATCCACTACATCCTCGACGAAGAATGCGTCGAAGGCATGCGCGTCTTCTTCCGCATGGCCGCCGAAACCGGCGTCCTCCCCGCATACAACCTCCCTGCCCCCGACCTCGTCACCAAATAAAAACGCCCGGCAATCACGCCAGGCGCTTCCCATTCATCTCGACCAACCTATCCACAAGCTAGTAGCTAGAAGCTTCGTCAGATCTCCCACCTCAGCAACGCCGCTCCCACCGTGAACCCGGCGCCCACTGCCGCCAGCAGCACCAGGTCGCCCTTCTTCAGCTTGCCCTCTTCAACCGCCGTCTCCATCGCCAGCGGAATCGTCCCCGCCGAAGTATTCCCATACTTCTCGATGTTGATAATCACGCGATCGGCCGGCATTCCCAAACGGTCTGCAGTCGACGTAATGATCCGCTTGTTCGCCTGGTGTGGAATGAAACAGCCCAGATCAGAACCCGTGATCCCATTCCGATCCAGCAGCTTTGTCGTCGACTCCGCCATCTTCCGCACCGCAAACTTGTAAACCGCCTGCCCATCCTGGTGGATGTAATGCATCTTCTTATCCACGGTCTCGTGGGTTGAAGGATTCAAACTCCCACCCGCAGGCATGTTCAGCGAGACACCGCCCGAGCCATCCACCTCGTGCACAAAGTCGATCATCCCGATTTCGCCCTCTTCTGCCGGCTCGATCAGAACAGCTCCACCGCCATCTCCAAACAGCACACAGGTCGTGCGATCTGAGTAGTCCGTCATGCGCGTATTGGCGTCTGCGCCGCACACCAGCACCATCTTGTGTGCCCCGCTCTCCACCAGCTTCACGCCGGCCTGCAGCGCGTACACAAATCCGCAACAACCGCCCGAAACATCGAATCCCCACGCGCCCTTCGCACCCAGTTTGTCCTGCACAAGGCAGGCAGTCGAAGGAAACATCATGTCCGGCGTTACAGTGCCGATCACGATCGCCTCAATTTCCGTCGGTGCGATCCCGCGCGCGGCCAGGCACTTCTTCGCGGCCTCCACGCAAATTTCGCTCACGCCTTTGCCCTGCTCCAGCACATGCCGCTCGCGGATTCCCGTGCGCTCCATGATCCACTGGTCGTTCGTGTCTACCATCTTTTCGAGATCTTTATTGGTCAGGACTTTCGGAGGGACGTAAGTTCCAAGGGCGCTGATCTTGGCGCGCCTGCCCACCACGGGACGAACGGCGAGACTCAATGATTTTCTCCTTGCACAACGCAAGCCGCTCGGTCGCTGATCCCAACCCCTGATCCTCTGACACCTGAAGCTCGCAAAAAAGTACCGGGTGACCTACTGCGCCCGTACTAGCCCGTTACCGTTGCTTCCTTCCGGACCTGGCGGGTTTGGCGGGATTACGTCGCGTAGGACCCGGCACTGATTGATTTTAGCACCTGCGAAGCACCGAAGCTCCGCACCCGACCCACATTGAAAAACTGAGCGAATTCCGCAGCAAAATCACATTCCCGTTACAATAGAAATGTGAGCAAATCTTCCCAACCCACGGCTCCCACCGTGGGCTTTGTTTCGTTAGGCTGCCCCAAAAACCTGGTCGACTCCGAGGTCATGATGGGCCTCCTCGATCGCGGCGGCGCGCGCCTGACCTCCAAGCCCGAAGACGCCGAAATTATCGTCGTCAACACCTGCTCTTTCATCGACACCGCCAAGCAGGAATCCGTCGACACCATCCTCGAGATGGCCCGCTTCAAAACCGAGGGCCACGCGAAGAAGCTCATCGTTGCCGGCTGCCTCGTCGAACGGTACCGCGACGAGATCCGCAAAAGCATTCCCGAGGTCGACGCTGTCGTCGGGACTGGCGAACTCGAGTCCATCCTCGAAGCCGCCGGCATCGCCCGCCCCGCCGCCGTCACGCCCGCGCTCTTCAACATCCTCACCGCCACCGGCTCCAGCGAAATCCGCTCCGGCCAGGAATCCCTCTCCGGCACCCACAAAACTGAATTCCGCCCCGAAGGCGACCACCGCGAGCGCCAAGGCCGTTTCAGCCGTGACGAATGGCAGGGCGCAACTCACCTCCTCCCCACGTACCTTTACAACGAAGACACCCCTCGCTTCATCTCCACCGGCCGCACCTCCGCATACATCAAAATCGCCGAAGGCTGCGACCACCCATGCACCTTCTGCGTCATCCCCAACCTCCGCGGCAAATTCCGCTCGCGCCGCTTTGAATCCGTTGTCGCCGAAGCCCAGCGTCTCGTCGCCTCCGGAGTTCAGGAAATCACCCTCATCGGCCAGGACACCACCTGCTACGGCGAAGACCTCGGCCTCAAGGATGGACTTGCCGCTCTGCTCGACGCTCTTGCCCGCATCGACGGCGTCCGCTGGCTGCGCTTCCTCTACGCGTATCCAAATCGCATCACCGGCAAGCTTCTCGAAACCATCGCCAGGCACAACAACATCTGCAAGTACCTCGACGTCCCCCTCCAGCACGCCTCGCCCGAAGTCCTCAAGCGCATGAAGCGCGGCGCCGGAGCTGACATCTTCCTCAAGACCGTCGAAAAAGTACGCTCCGCCGTCCCCGGCATCGCTCTCCGCACTTCTTTCATCGTTGGCTTCCCCGGCGAGTCCTCATCGGATTTTGAAGTTTTGGAGAAGTTCATCGGCGAAGCAAAGTTCGACTGGCTCGGCGTCTTCAATTACTCCGACGAAGAAGGCTCCAAGGCCCACGCCCTCGACGCCAAGCTTCCCAGGCGCACAATCGAGTCGCGCAAGCGCCGCCTCATGAAACTCCAGCAGAAAATCTCCAAGCAGGCCAAGCAGCAGTGGGTCGGCCGCGAGCTCGTCATCCTCGCTGAAGGCGAAAGCTCCGAAACCGAACTCCTCTGGGAGGGCCGCACCGAGTTCCATGCTCCCGAAATCGACGGCAAGGTTTACATCAACGACTTCGGCTCGCTCGACAACCTCGAAGCCGGCAAGTTCTACCGCGCCCAGATCACCGAAGCACACGACTACGACCTCATCGCCCGCATCACCTCAGGCCCACTCTGATCAATCTCATGAACGACTCCATCCTGATCAAGTCGCCCCCATCTCTCCAACAGATTGAAGCCCGCAGCAAAAACCTCGATTTCGGAATGGCCTCCGATCCTCGGACCGGTGCGCTGCTCGCCGCACTCGCCACTTCCAAACCTGGCTGCCATTTTCTCGAACTCGGAACCGGTACGGGCATTGCCACCGCATGGCTCCTCTCCGGCATGGAAGAGACATCATCTCTGATCAGCGTCGACATCCGTCCCGAGTTCCATGCAGTCGCCAAATCAGTCCACGGACACGATCCCCGCCTCACCCTCGTCCTCGAAGACGGCATAGAGTTTCTGAAGAAACAGCCAGCACGGTCGTTCGACCTCATCTTTGCCGACGCCATGCCCGGCAAGTACGAATGCCTCGACGAAGCCCTCGCCCTCGTAAAGCCCGGCGGCTTCTACATCGTCGACGACATGCTTCCGCAGCCCAACTGGCCCGAGGGCCACGACGCCAAGGCCGCCGTCCTCATCGAGCGACTCTCCCGCGAGACTGAATTCCAGATCGCCCCGCTCTCCTGGTCCAGCGGCATCATCCTTCTCGTCCGCCGCTCTGATTCCGCAGCCTGACAACACCCCCTGTCCCACTCGCATCAGACAACAGCGTTACGATATTCAAGGAGACTTTGCCTCGGAATATCGGTGGGTGCCCATCCATTCGACACTTTTTGTCGAATGGGTGGGAAACGAAGATTTCTATAACTGATGGCCGCTAAGAAAAAATCCGCGAAGGTTCTGCATTGCCCCACTTGTGGCATGATCGTCACCGCGAAAGACGAGGACTTCCCTTTCTGCAGCGACCGCTGCCGCAAAATCGACCTCGGCAAATGGGCGATGGGCGTCTACAAAATCAGCTCACCCATTCTCGACCCCGAGGTGCTCGAAGATCTCGGTGAACTTGGCCGGCAGGGCGGCAATCGTGACGACGAATAGCTCTGCCGAAATCCCACCACCTCAGCCCAAGACCCGCACCCTCTGGGCCTGGGCCATCGCCACCTTCTTCGGCGCAGGCCTCGGCAAACCCGGCCCCGGAACCTACGGCTCCGTCGCCGCAATGCTCCTCTGGGTCTTAGCCGGAATCGGCCTGCATGCCAACCCACAACTCCTTCTATTACTGCTAGGTGTAGGCATTATCTTCTCTATCGCTTTAGGCGTCCCCGCCGCCACCATCGCCGCCCGCGAGAGCGGCCGCCACGACCCCGGCTTTGTCGTCATCGACGAGGTAGCCGGCCAGTGGATCACGCTTCTCTTCTGCCCCGCCGATTGGCGTCACGGCCTGATCGCCCTCATCCTTTTCCGCCTCTTCGACATTACTAAGCCCTTTCCAGTCCGCCGTCTTGAACGCCTTCCCGAAGGCTGGGGCATCGTCTTCGACGACGTCGCAGCCGGACTGTATGCTTTGGGTGTAGCATCGCTCCTGCGCTTCTGGATCTGACACACATCTGGGTGAAATAAAAGACATGCCGCGCACGCGCATTCAATCCGATCGGGAAGAAATGACACCGCGTATCGACGAAGTCGTACCCTCGGCAGCTCTGCCCAAAGGTGAAGTCGAACTCCACGGAGAGAACCTGGGACCCACACCCACCGGCCCCCCGGTCGTCGTTCTCGGAACCAACCACGCCATGGTTCTCATGAGCCGCCCCGGCCGCATCTCCTTCCGGGTACCCGATAACGCCACCTCGGGTCTCGTCGAGGTGCGCACTCCCTCTGGAGTCAGCAACGGAACCTCGCTCAAGATTGCCCGCGAACTTTCCAGCGGACTTCATCCTGTAACCAGCCCCGCCGTCAGCCGTTCCGGAATGATCTACGCCACCATCTCCGGCCAGCGCGGAAAAGAAACTCCCGTCTCCGTCGTGCGCATCAGCCCCGATGGCCGCGGCACTCCCTTCGTCTCCGGAATCCTCAACGCCACCGGTCTCGCCTTCAGTCCCGAGGGCGACCTCTTCGTAACCTCTCGCGCAGAAGGAAACGTCTACCGCATCGACGGCGCCGGCGAATCGACACTCTACTCAGAAGGGATGGGTGTTGCTACAGGCGCAGTCTTCGATGCGCAAGGCAATCTCTTCGTCGGCGATCGCAGCGGAACCATCTTCAAAATCAATCGCGACCGCAAAATCTTCGTCTACGCCACGCTCGAGCCCAGCGTCTCCGCTTATCACCTGGCCGTCGATACCGAGGGAACGCTCTACGTCACAGGCCCCACGCTCTCCTCCAACGACGCCATTTGGGCCATCAACACCCATGGTGAAGCTCGCCCCTGGTACCGAGGCCTCGGCCGCCCTCAGGGGCTCGCCCTCGCCTCAACCGGCGACATCTACGTCACCGCAAGCCTCCACGGACGTCGCGGCCTGGTGCGCATCACGCCTTCCGGCGAAGCTACGCTCGTTGTCGCCGCGCCCCAACTGGTTGGCGTAGCCTTCTCCCCCCTCGGCTCCGCAGTCCTCGCCGATAACGACGCAGTTTATGATGTGGAATTGGGAGTAGAAGGCATGGCCGCCTTCTAGCTCTTTGCCATCGGCTACAAGCTACCGGCCACTGGCTACAGGCTCCCCAACCACATCTGATCCGCCACCGACTAAACTAGAAGCTAAAGGCTAAAGGCTGCTCTTCATGAAATCCGAAATCATCGCTGTCGGCTCCGAGATGCTGACGCCCTTTCGCCAGGACACGAACTCCCTCTATCTCACTGAGAAGCTCAACGAACTGGGCGTCACTGTCGCCTTCAAGACGATTGTCGGCGATCGTCGAAAAGACCTGGTCAGTGTGATTAAAACCGCTCTCACGCGTACCGACATCCTGGTCCTCATGGGCGGACTCGGTCCCACCGAAGACGACCTTACGCGCGAGTCCGTAGCTGAAACTCTCTCGCTGCGCCTCAAGCGCGATGCACAACAAGTAGCCGCACTTCACACCCGCGCGGCTGCATGGCGCATCAGCATGCCCGAAAACAATCTCAAGCAAGCCGACCTCATCGAAGGCGCCGCCTTTCTCACCAATCCCAACGGCAGCGCTCCCGGCCAGTGGCTCGAAACCACCTACTCCGGCTTCCGCAAAATCATCATGCTCGTTCCCGGACCTCCGCACGAGTGCAAACCTCTCTTCGATACAGAATGCATTCCGCGGCTTCGCAATATCCTCCCAGTGCGTCACATGGCGAAACGCACCCTCAAAGCAGCGATGATTCCCGAGTCGCAGGCTGATAAGCTTCTCGCGCCCATCTACAGCACCTACACCGACGTCGAAACCACCATCCTCGCCCACGCCGGCGACATCCAGCTCACCCTCATCTGTACTCATCGCAACAAGGAGCTGGCAGAAAAGCGCGTCGAAGAACTCGCCACCAAACTCGAAGAGGCTCTCGACGACTGGATGTACTCCTCCGAAGGCGAATCGCTCGAGCAAATCGTTCTCTATTACCTTGGCCTCCGCCAGGCCACCCTCGCCGTAGCCGAAAGCTGCACCGGCGGCCTCATCGCCCAGCGCATTACATCGGTGCCTGGCAGTTCGCGTTCCTTCCTCGGCAGCGTCATCGTCTACTCCAACGAACTCAAAACGCAGTTCGCCGACGTCCCCGCCGAACTCATCGAGAAGCACGGCGCCGTCTCTTCTGAAGTCGCGTCCGCACTCGCCGAAGGCATCCGCAAAAAAACCGGCGCAACTTTAGGTCTCGGCATCACCGGCATCGCCGGACCCGGTGGCAGCACGGAAACCAAGCCCGTCGGTCGCGTTTACATCGCGGTCAGCGACGCGCAGACCAACGAATCCTTCGAGCGCAATTTCCGCGGCGACCGCAATAGGGTTCGCGAGTGGGCCAGCCAGCAAGCCCTCGACCTCGTCCGCCGCAAGCTGATGTAAACCGCAAGAAGATCGAGCGAGTCTCCTCACTGAAACTGGGTGCCCCATCCAAGCTCTGCTTGGGTGGGATACTTGAAAGTCCTAATCTGACCAACCCGCTTGTGTCCTTATCGAAACCAATTTTCACTAATCCCCTCATCCCGCCCATTTATCTTCTCTACTACGGCTCCTCATCAGCCGAAAAGAACGGAGACTTCCCCAATGCCTCTGCCCAATGACGAACGCGTCGTCGCTCTCGCCAACGACCTCCTCGCGCAATTCCATAAGCTCTTCGGACCGCACCCTGGCTTCCGTCCCGCTCACGCCAAGGGCCTCATGCTCAGCGGAACCTTCACGCCCACGCCCAGCGGCGCATCGCTCACCAAAGCCCCGCACGCATTGCGCGAATCCACTCCCGTCACCGCACGCTTCTCCAACTCCACCGGCATTCCCCAAATCCCCGACAGCGCGCCGGATGCAAATCCCCGCGGCCTCGCCATTCGTTTCAATCTCGCTGAGCACGTTCACACCGACATCGTCGCGCACTCCACCGACGGCTTCCCTGCACGCGACGGCTACGAATTCCTCGAACTCCTCCAAGCCATCGCCGCCAGCGGCCCTGAAGTCCCCTCACCCAAACCGATCGAGCAATTCCTCGGTGCACATCCAGCCGCTCTTCGCTTCGTTCAGACACCCAAGCCATTCCCATCCAGCCTCGCGCGCGACACCTACTTCGGGGTCACCGCATTCCGCTTCACGAATGCAGCAGGAAAAACTCGCTACGGCCGCTATCGCATCATCCCCGAAGCCGGCAACGACTACCTCTCCGACGACAAACTCTCGACTCTCCGCGAAAACCATCACTACGAAGAACTCGAGCACCGCGTGAAGCAATCGCCCATCCGCTTCAAGATCTTCGTTCAGGTTGCCGCGCCAGGCGATGTCACTGACGACGCCACCATCCACTGGCCCGAAGACCGTGAACTTATCGAACTCGGCACCGTCGAACTCACCAGCGTCCTCCCCGACAGCATCGTCCAGCAGAAGAAAATCATCTTCGACCCCATCCCCCGCGTCGACGGCATCGAGCCCTCCGCCGACCCCCTCCTCGAACTCCGCGCCGCCATCTACCTCCTCAGCGGGCGCGAACGCCGCGCCGCCAAAGCCTGATCGTCACCGTCGCGCGAACCACCAACAAGCCGGTGTACCTCCATCCAAGCGACGCCTAATTGTCGCTTGGGTGGGAACCAACATTCTCAATTCCAAGAAGGCAACCCCTATCCCCTTGTTCTCTCGTCTCCTCGTCCCCTGCCTCTTTGACGTCCCCCGCTCCACTTTGAAAAACTCCCTTCATGCGATACAGCGGCAGGATTGAATATGCGGACGCCCGAAAAATGCGCACCCGCAACAAGGGCTACTACCGCGTTCTCCACTGGCCGATCTGGATCTGGGTCTTCTTCCTCGCGCCCGGCCCCCTCGTCTTCAGCCTCTTCGCCCACGGATTCAGCAAGGCCAACGCCGCATGGCTCGCGCTCGTCCTCATCGGCACCGGCATCGCCGGACTCAAAGGCCAGCTCCCCGGCTGCGAGCCAGCGCCCTATATCCTCCGCTTCGACGAAGACCGTCCCAACCCGCTCTACCGCAAAGTCTGCTACACCTTCGCCTGGAACGCAGTGATCAATTTCGCCTCGCTGAACCTCATCGGACTCGTCATTGCCGTCATCACCGGGGTCTGGACCATGAAGCAGCTCTACCAGTACGTCTACTTCCCGCTCGCCATTCTCATCCTTCTCCTCGGCGCACTCGGCAAGCTCCCCCGCGTCGGCAAATCCACAAAAAATGAAGGCATCGAGCGCCGCTACTTCTACGGCTCCGTCTGGGCCGTCACCATTTCACAGACCATCCTCCTCGTTCTCTGGAAGACACTTCCGCTCACCCGCACCGGAAGCCTTATCAAGCTCGTCATCTACGCCGCCCTGCTCTTCCTCATGGGCTCCTTCGCCTACAACGGCGCACTCCCCCGCACCCGCCCCATCCTCCCCGGCGAACTCATGGTCGACTGATCAACTTACGAGATCAAACTGCAGGAAACACATCCTCAATTCATTTCGCATTGGAACTCAGCAATACATCCGATCAACAGTTCCCGGAGGGAACGCACGAAAATAGCCCAGGATGAAGCGAAGCGGAATCCTGGGATAACGACCAACAACAACCCCAGTCCCGTAGGGACGTCCGAACCGAAACGTGCTTTCGTGTGATCACGAAGGCGGACCGCGCCATGTTTCACTCCGGCATCTATTGCTGCCTGACTCGCGATCACTTCGATAGCGAAGACAGTACGACCGCAGCGCCTTCCAACCCGTCTGCATGAAAAGCTTCTGATAAGCTTTCGCTCGTGGCCATCCGCAAAATCTGGAAACTGACGATCATTTTGGTCGCGTTTGTCGCAGCGGGAATCATCGGTATGGCTTATTGGGTGTGGAGTGGAATGAACGCCTTGACCTCGCTGGAACCGGGCATGGTCGAGCTTAATCTTCCTTCGGGCGTAACTGCGTATCTCCGACGTCAAGCCTATCTCGGTAAACCGGCGGTAGTTTACATCTCAGCGAATCCAAGCTTCTGCGCACCATATGACAGGTACCACGACTACAAATTGCCCCTTGTGATTCATGGCGGTCCTGAATCTCCTGTTTTCATCTCTTACACGAACAACACTATTGTGGTGCATAGCCCTGAACCGTTGATAGGCCCGTCGTTTGCACAGCCGAGTTCTTTCAGCGTGACGCTTGAGAAGCTCACGCCCGAGGCGTACGCAACCTATGTTGGGAATGGTCGAAGCACTAACGAACTTCCCAAGTCTTGGACGAGAGTAGAAGTCCCTTTCGGAAACAACACTTGCGCGCCATAGTTTCAAGTGAATCTAAAGAGGTAGGACCGGCGTACCCTCTTCCTCATTCGCCAGCCCGCTCAACCAGCCTTTACTTCGCCACCGCCTTGTACCCCGCCCCTCCCGCCTTCTTCATCGCCGCCAATCCCTCATCCACCGAAAGCAGTGGCGTAGTCTTCACGCTCTTGCACGAACCGCCTCCCCCGACCGCCATCGCGAACGCCGCAGCACTCGTATTATCCGGGAAGTCCACAATGACAACCGTGTCGTAATCGCCAAAGCAAAGCCACGCGCCTTTGAGCGTGCCGCCTAGCTTCTCAATCGCCTTCGATACCACCGCACTTCTATCCTGCGGCTTCTTTGCCAACGCAGCCGTGGCCTCAGGGGTATACGCAACCTGCACAAGATAACTGGGCATACGAGTTCCATCCTTTTCATCAAGATTTGTTCCGGGCATCAAGGGAGCGCACTAACTATACATCTGCTCTCAACCGCAGGTCGCAACAAATCTCATCGTCCCTCCGTAAGCCCAACCACCTCCCGCGCCTGCTGCCCCACCCACTCCTTCAGCCCCTCGGGTTCCATCACCCGGACAGCCGCTCCCATCCCCAGCACAAAGAATCGCGCCATTCCCTCATCATCGAAATCCACCTCCAGCGCAACTCTGCCCTCCCCAGCCCTCCTCGCCCACTCACGAGAAGCCTCTCGTGTCACGCACCACGCCTCAAGTCGCCGCACCGCCTCCGCCCGCACCGACAACACCGTCTTGAAACTCGCCCTCTTCTTGTCCAGTTCCGCCGTCGCAGCCTTCCAGTGCTCCGCCAGATCAAACCGTGCCGGCCGTTCAAACTGCACCGCCAGCACCGTCACCTTCCGCATCCGCGACACGCGAAACGTACGCATCCCCTTTGACGTCCGCGCCACCAGGTACCAGCTCAGCCCCTTCGACACCAACCCAAGCGGATCCACCGTCCTGCTCGACTCCTCCCCATCCGCCTTCGTGTACTCAAACGTCAGCTTCCGATCGCGCGACACTGCCTCCTGCACCACAGTCAGCATCGACACATCCTCGCCAGTGCCTCTCCACCCCGTCGGGTCCACATGCAACCGCTGCTGCATGTGCGCCGCCTGGGCCTTCATCGATTCCGGCATCGCCGCCATCAGCTTGTTCAGCGCGCTCTGAGCCGCCGCAGCCATCCTCGGATTCCCCAGCGTTCGCGGCTGCGCCATCAGCAGCGCCCGCAACTCCGCCTCATCCAGGCTCGGCACATGCGTGCGCCAGCCCTTCTCCAGCTGCCAGCCGCCCTGCGCTCCCCGAACCGCCGACACCGGAATTCGCGCCGCGCTCAGCGCTTCCAGGTCGCGATGAATTGTCCGCTGCGAAACCTCCAGCTGCTCCGCCAGTTCGCGCTCCGTCACCTGCCCCCGCGCCTGCAGCAGCAACAGCACCGACATCAATCGATCAGCTTTCATCGCCCCGAACTTTTCCTCAACATTTCTTACTTTCTCAAATCAAATATGACACAGATTGTCATATTTGCCGAGCGAAGATTGATTTCATCAGTCGGAGGTCACCGGAATGTCCGCTCGCAACGTCTTCCTCTACGTCTTTGACACCATGGCCGATTGGGAAACATCCTTCGCCGTCGCCGGCATCCACAATCCCCGCTTCCAGCAGCATCCCGGTCGCTATCGCGTCGTCACCGTAGGCGCAACCCGCAGGCCCGTCACCACCATGGGCGGCCTCCGCATCGTTCCCGACACCTCTCTCAGCGAAATCGAATCGCACGACGCAGCCATGTTGATCCTGCCCGGCGGCGAAACCTGGGAATCCCACAGCAACATGGCAGCCATCGACGTCGCCCGCGTCTTCTTCATTGAAAGCGTCCCCATCGCCGCCATCTGCGGAGCCACCTTCGCCCTCGCCCGCGCCGGCATGCTCGACGACTTCCACCACACCAGCAACAGCCGCGACTACCTCCTCTCCTCCGGCTATCGCGGCGAGAAGTTCTACTGCGACTCCCCCGCCGTGACCGATGAAAGCGTCATCACCGCTTCCGGCTTCGCGCCCCTCGAGTTCGCTCGCGAAATCTTCAAGACGCTCGATCTCTACACTCCCTCAGCTCTCGATGCCTGGTACTCCCTCTTCAAATTCGGCAACACAACCCGCTATCAGGAACTCGCCAACTGCGCCGCTTGAATTCGAATCCAGTTACCAAGGAGAGAACCCCATGATCCTCAAGGACTACTTCCTCGCCCAGCTCGACCGTGAAGCCGCCTCCACCCGCAAAGCCATCGAGCGCTTTCCTGAAGGACACAACGACTTCAAGCCCCATCAGCGTTCGATGGAGTTCGGCTACCTCGCCTCACTTGTCGCCAGCATGCTCGGCTGGATCGCTCTCATCATCGACCGCGACGCGCTCGACCTCGACGCCCCTGAAGGTGCCGAATTCCGCACCAAAACCCTTAACACCCAGGCCGAGCTCCTCGCCAGCCTCGAAACCGCTGTCGCCAAAGCCCGGCGCGCTCTCGAGTCAACCACAGACGAGCATCTCGCCAAGCCCTGGGCTTTCAAAATAGGCGGCAACCCAGTCTCCCAGAACCCCCGCGGCATCATGATTGCCGACGCGGTCTTCAGCCATCTCGCCCACCATCGCGGACAACTGACCGTCTACCTTCGCCTCCTCGAAGCCAAAGTCCCCGCCCTCTTCGGCCCCTCCGCCGACGAGCGGTTCTAAAACGGCGGCCGCGTTAACGCCCTAACACGCGCAAACGCGGCACCCCGCTCCCGTCTCATTTTCATTCCCAATTTCCTGCTAAACTCTGTTTGATCATGCTCCTGGCAATCAGTCTGCTCGTCCTGGCTTCCTATCTGCTCGGGTCCATCCCCGTCGGATATCTGCTGGTCAGACTTTTCCGCAATCAGGACATCCGCTCCGTCGGCAGCGGCAACATTGGCGCCACCAACGTTATGCGTTCCGGCGGAAGAGGCCTCGGTGCCGCAACCTTCGCGCTCGATGTAGTTAAGGGAGCAGCAGCCGTTGCTCTCGCCGCCTGGATCGCGCCTCAGTTCGCATCCGCCGGCATCTCTGCTCGTGATTTCGAAGCCCTGGCAGCCGTAGTCGCCGTTCTCGGACACATGTTCCCCGTGTGGCTCCGCTTCCGCGGCGGCAAAGGCGTCGCCACCGGATTCGGCGTATTCCTCATCGCCGCGCCCTGGGCCGCTCTATCCTCCATCGCTCTTTTCCTCATCGTGCTCATGCTCAGTCGCTACGTCTCGCTCGCCTCCATCCTCGGTGCAGGCAGCTTTCCGGTCTTCGCGTATTTCCTCGTCCACGGTGAAAAGCCCCCTCTCTTCATCGCAGCGCAGATCATCGTTGCTTCGCTCATCATCCTCAAGCACCACGCCAATATTCGCCGTCTCCTTACCGGGACCGAAAATCGCTTCGGCTCGCGCACTCAGGAGAGAAAACCCGCATGAGCCACATCGTCGTTCTTGGAGCAGGCGCCTGGGGCACCGCCATCGCTCTTTCCCTCTGCCGTCGCGGAGGTCACAAGGTCACCCTATGGGCTCACAGCAAAGAAGAAGCTCGCACCATCAACCGCGCCCATGAGAACACCTTGTTCCTCCCGGGATTCCCGATTCCGTCCGATCTCACGGTCACTCCTGACCTCGACCCCATCTCCACGGCCGAGATCGTCGTCTCCGTAATCCCCTCCGAGTTTCTGCGCCCCACGCTCACCCGAATCAGACACCAGTTCCACAACGGCCAATTCATCGTTAGCGCCACCAAGGGCGTCGAAAAAGTCAGCCACTCGCGCATGACCCAGGTCATCTCCCATGTGCTCGAGCCCGCGGGAATCCTCGTCTCCATTGGCGCCTTTTCCGGCCCCAGCTTCGCCATCGAGGTTGCTCAAGGACAGCCCACCGCTGTCACCGTGGCCTTCAGTGACATCCAGGTCGCGCAATTCATTCAGCAGGAATTTGGTTCCGAAACACTGCGCCTGTATACCTCCAGCGACGTCATCGGCGTCGAACTCGGTGGAGCCCTCAAAAACGTAATCGCGATCGCCGCGGGCATCGCCGTAGGCTGCGGTCTGGGACACAACTCCACAGCGGCCCTCATCACCCGTGGCATCGCCGAGATAACTCGCCTGGCAGTTGCCTGTGGCGGGAACCCCCAAACCCTCGCCGGTCTCAGCGGCGTTGGCGACCTCGTTCTCACCTGCACCGGATCGCTCTCACGCAACCGCACCGTCGGCCAGGCACTCGGTCAGGGCCGTAAGCTTCCCGAGATTCTCGAAAGCCTCGGCGGAAAAGTAGCCGAAGGCGTCCTCACCACCCGTGCCGCACTCGAACTCGCTCGCGAGCACGACATCGAGATGCCCATCACCGAGCAGATGGAGCTCATTCTCGAACAAGGCAAAGACCCCCGCGAAGCCATCCGCGAACTCATGCTCCGCCCCGGCAAAGGCGAACACTAACTAGTCTGATCGATCCTCCGACACCTCGATTCGGAAGGAGCAGTCGCCTTCAGGCCACGGTTCTGGTTCCCAGTCTCGCTGTGGTTCTACCCCTCCCTCGCTTTTAGGACCTGAGATACGAGTCAGGGACGGTCACCCATTTGATTCGGAGGGAGCAGTGGCCTTCAGGCTGCTGCTCCCTCCGCTTTTATCTGTGACGGATTGGAGGAACCGGATGGCAAGCGGAAGCGTAGTTGGTTGCAGGGATCAAACAGCGGGCTACGGGAAGCGGCGGGTGGCCCTGTTTCCTCCGCCGTTTTCAGAAGGAGCGCTGGGAAGATATGCAGACTTTCAGCGATACGCTCTACGAAGTTTTTCGGGCGATTGCGGCGAACAAGCTGCGGAGCTTTCTGACGATGTTCGGGATTGCGTGGGGCGTGGGATCGCTGCTGGTGCTGGTGGGGCTGGGTGAGGGATTTCGTTCGGGGCAGCATCGCAACCTGGCGCGGCTTGGAAACGATGTGGTCATGGTGTTCAACGGGACCATCCCTGCTGTTGCAAACCAGCATACGGGAATGCGTCCTTACCAGTTGACAGTGGGCGATCTGGAGGAGCTGCGGAAGCTGCCGGAATTGCGCGGCGTGACGGCGGAGCTCACGCGGAACGATCTGTACGAGGTCAGTCCATACAGCAATACGTCGAGCCACGTGGTAGGTGTGTATCCAAATTATCCCGTGGTGCGATTTATCCCCATGGCACAGGGCAGGTTTATCGACGATGCGGATGTGACCGATCGCCGGCGTGTGGCGGTGCTGGGATCGAAGGCTGCGACGTTGCTGTTCAGCGGACGGCCGATGATGGGCGAGACAATCACGATCAACGGGACCGCATTCAAGATCGTCGGCGCGGTGGAGAAGATCACGGTAGGCAATAACGATTACGACGACCAGAAGGTCTACCTGCCGGTGTCGACCATGATGGAGCTTTTCCCGCTGAAAGGAGACAACATTGCGCAGGATGCGCTGAGCTCGATTCAATACCAGCCGGCGAAGAAGGGCGATACTTCAGATGCGTCGGTCGCGGTGCATCGCGTGATTGCGAAACGGCATGGATTCCATCCGGCGATGAAGGATGCATTCAACGAGTGGGACACCGTGCGGATGCAGAAGATGATCGGCGCGATCTTCACGGCGATGGATATTTTCTTAGGCGGCGTGGGCATCGTGACCCTGGGGCTGGGTGCCGTCGGAATCATCAATATCATGCTGGTGTCGGTGACGGAGCGGACCAGTGAGATCGGGTTGCGGAAGGCGCTGGGCGCTACGAAAAAGAGCATCCTGGGGCAGTTCTTCTGGGAGGGGCTGCTGCTGACGGGCGTGAGCGGCGGGTTGGGAATTCTGGCATCGGCGGGATTGATGAAGCTGCTGGATTCGCTGCTCACCGGCAAGATGCCCGGATGGGATCCGCCGCGGCTGGTTCCGTGGTCTGCGGCGCTGGCGATGGTCTGCCTGATGCTGAGCGGAATTGCAGCGGGATTGTATCCGGCGAGCAAGGCGGCGGCGCTGGATCCGGTGGAGGCGTTGAGGAAGGAGTGAAAGAGCAAGCTTCTAGCTGCTAGCCTCTGGCTTCGTTAACGTGATAACTACCTTCCTTCAAATTGCGAACCCGGTTTTGGAGTGACAACGCGGATGAGAAACGGGTCGCAATTCGCCTTCAATTAGCTAGTAGCTAGCGGCTAGAAGCTGGAGTTGAACATGCTGAAAGATATATTTGGTCAGGCCTGGGAGGCGATGTTGTATAACCGCCGCCGCACGGCTATCACGATGATCGGGATGGCGTGGGGGATTGCGACGGTTGTGCTGCTGCTGGCGTATGGCGCGGGATTCAGCCGGGCGGTGCAGGCGATTTTCGCCCAGTGGGGCACGAATATCATCGGCACGTTTCCGGGAACGACGAGCGAGCAGGCGGGCGGCGAGAAGTCGGGCGTCAAGGTGCGGTTCACGATTGATGATGTGGACCGGCTGAGCGCGGCGGTGCCGGGGATCAATCACATTTCGCCGATTGCGTTCAAAGACGTGACGGTGCAGAACGATCTGCACTCGTATACGTGGACGATCAATGGCGTGCGATCGGTGTTTCAGGATATCTGGAAGCTGGATACGGATGCGGGGCGCTTTTTCAACGGGCAGGAGGAGCAGCAGCGCGCGCATGTCTGTGTGATCGGCTCGGAAGCGAAGACGAAGCTGTATTCCGGCGGATGGGCGGTTGGAGAGACGATCCGGTTGAATGGAGTGCTATTCACGATTGTGGGAGTGCTGAGCCCGAAGATGCAGGAGGGCGGCGAGGACAACAACCGAAACCGGCAGATTTACATTCCGTTCAGCACGATGAGCGATCTGACGGATACGAAATACCTCGGCGGAATCTGGTTCAACTACACCGGGGACTATCAATTGGTGGAGCAGAACTTGAGGGCGACGCTAGGAGCGGCGCACAAATTCAGACCGACGGATCACAATGCGATTTTCGTGGCGAACTTGATGACCCAACTTCATCAGTTCAGCATTTTGTCATTAGCGCTGCAGGTGCTGCTGTCGCTGGTGGGCGCGCTCACCCTGGGCATCGCGGGCATCGGGCTGATGAACATCATGCTGGTCGCCGTGCAGCAGCGCACGCGCGAAATTGGCGTGGAGAAGGCTCTGGGCGCGCAACGGCGGCATATTCTTACGCAGTTTCTGGCCGAGGCGATGGTGATTACCGGCGTTGGCGGTATGAGCGGCATTGGGCTGGCGTATCTAATCTCGGTGCTGGTGGGGCGGATTCCGTTCTACAGCGAGATCGCGCTGCATGCCGAAGATGCGGATATCCGGCTGCTGATTTCGCCGACCTCGGTGGTGGTGGCTACGGGGATCCTGATTGTGACAGGACTGGTGAGCGGGATGATCCCGGCGATCAGGGCTGCGAATCTGGATCCGATTGAGGCGTTGCGGTACGAGTGATCTCAAGGGTGCGTAAACAATCTTCACAAATGCGCTCAGCCTAGTTCTTGAGCGAGTCCAATGAGAAGCCCTTCAGGCCCGCGGATGTAGCAAAGCCGATATGTGTCTTTAAACTGGACTACTTCTCCGACGAGCTGCGCACCGAGTTTGCGGAGTCTTTCAAGCGTCTCGTCGAGGTCGTCCACCGCAAACATGACGCGGAGGTACCCTAGAGCGTTCACGGGGGCGTTGCGATGATCCTCGATCACAGGCGGCGTGAGAAAGCGAGAGAGTTCGAGCCGGCCGTGGCCGTCCGGCATCCGCATCATCGCAATCTCGACGCGCTGATCCCTCAGTCCAGTGACACGCCCAGCCCATTCTCCTTCGATCGTGGCTCGTCCTTCGAGCTCGAGGCCGAGCTCGCGGAAAAAATCAATCGCCATCCCGAGATCATTCACGACAATTCCGACATTGTCCATCCGTTTGAGCGCCATATGTACAGTCTACAAAGTGTCGTCTAGTGTGATGAACGGAACTCTTTTGACAACGCCGGAGCAAGTGGCGTGTGGCGCCGGTCTCGAGTTAATTCGCAACGAAGTGGGGTGCCCCGGTCCCTCGCTTTTGGGGACCGGGGAGGTTGAACACATCAACTTGCGGACTTTTTATCCTCTCTCTGGTCTCGCTTCGATTCATCCTTCCTGCGCAAACCTCCGTGTAGAGAATCAGCCCCCCCGCGCTTTCTCAAAGTCAAGCCTCAAAAATTTTCCACGCCTCTACACCGCTCATTCCAAACACAAAAAAGACTTATCCGCTTTGCAGACTATCTCGTCTCGCGGCTCATAATGGAAATCAAGAGAAACAAGCGATGCACTTCGTCAGGCTTGCAATGCTGAAGGGAAGATTCTGCGTCTCTATCGAGAACATCACTTCTCGATCTCTCACCCAGGCGCCGTAAGTCCTTTTCCAAGACACACCTACAGCGAACTCCAATGGGCAGACATATTTGGCGACACCCCCAGTCTGCACGCTCATGAAAGCAAAGCACTTCCTCCAGGAAATAGGGGTGGGGGGTGTCCGCAAACGGACAGGTCACGTTACCCTCGGCCAGACTCGGGGAAACGTTCTGCCACAAATCGAGGATGAACAGCTAAACCTGGAAGTGCCCTTCCTCAGTGAATCGTCTTCGACTTGCGGTTCATGTAGTCCATCAGGAGATATTCGCCGAGGGTGTCGGGGGTGGTGAAGTATGCTTTGCCGCGGCACATCTCTGAGACTTTGTGGACGAACTGGACAAGGCCGTAGTCGGAGGCGAGCATGAAGGTGTTGATCATGATGTTGGAACGCTTGCAGCGCGCGACCTCCTCGAGGGTTTCGCTGACGACGAGGGGATCAAGGCCGTAGGCATTTTTGTAAATGCGACCGTCGGGGAGCGTGAGCGCTGAGGGCTTGCCGTCGGTGATCATCACAATCTGCTTCATGTCTTTGCGCTGGCGGGCGAGGATGCGCTGGGCGACGCGCAGGCCCTCGCGGGTGTTGGTGTAGTAGGGACCGACCTTGACGCGCGCGAGTTGGGAGACGGGTAGTTCTTCGGCGGAGTCGTGGAAGAGAACAAGGGAAAGCGAGTCGCCGGGGTACTGGGTTCGGATGAGATGCGAGAGCGCCATGGCGACTTTTTTTGCAGGAGTGAAGCGGTCTTCGCCATAGAGGATCATGGAGTGCGAGCAGTCGAGCATGACGACTGTGGCGCAGGAGCTCTGGTACTCGCACTGGTGGACATGGAGGTCGTCGTACTCGAGATTGAGCGGAAGGCCGATGCCTTCGCGAGCGATCGCTGACTTGAGAGTAGTGACGGTGTCGAGGTTGAGGGTGTCGCCAAACTCATATCGTTGAGACGCCCCGTGGGCTTCGACCCCCGTGGCCCAGTGGCGGGTATCGTGGCGGCCAAAATTTGACTTGCCAAGAGATCCGAGGAGATCGCGCAGCGTTTTGTAGCCGAGGAAGTCGAGGCTTTTGTCGGTGACTTCGAAACGAACTTCGCCCTGGACGTTGCCGGCCTGACCCATCGCTTGCGACATCTGAGTGGGGTCCATATTCTGGCTGTATGAGATGTAGTTTTCCTGCTGCATGCGCTGGATGAGCTTGTCGACGAGCTCGTCCATTTTGTTTTGCTGCATGGCTTGACCGAGTTGCTCGCGAATACTCTCGTCGAACATGTCGCCGGATTCGAGAAGCTGGCGGAGGGCTTCGCGCAGGTTGTCGAGGGTGTGATCGAGATCCTGAAAGTGCGAATAGGGATCTTGAAAGCCGGAGTTGAGCAGATAGTCGGAGAGAGCTTTGAGCAGGTCTTCGATCTCCATCTCTGAGGCAAGATCGCCGTTGAATTTGGTGTAGCGAACGCGCTTCATGCGATACTCCTTCGACGTGCGCGGCGGGTGCTGATTAGCTAAAAAACGGGGGTGCCCCAGGTCTCGATTTTGAGACCTGGGAATTCAATTCAATCCGCCGCCGCGGCCGGAACGGCGGGAGCGTTGCCAGTCGTCAAATTCAACTTCGAGATCGCGCTCGGGTTTGCGTGATCCTTTTTCAGGTGCTGCAAAGCCGCGTTCTTCGCTGCGGCTGAGTTTGCGGTGCGCAACGAGACCTTCGAGAAGGAACTCGGATGCGGCCACTGCGCGCGGAGATTCATCGGAAGCCTTCACTTCAAGGGGCGAGAGTTTTTCGAAGAGGCCCTGGATTTTCTTGAGATCGGCGAGTGCGGCTGAGCTTGACTGGTTGTCGTCGAGCTTGACGGTTCCGCCGAGATTGAACCACTGCTCGATCTGCTGTGTGTTGGTCTCGCTGAAGTAGCGGTCGTAGATTTTGCCCACGGCGGTGCGGATGAGCTCGCGAACGACGGTGTCGGCTCCGCGCATCTCGCCTTCGTATTCGAGTTCGAGCTTGCCGGTGATGCCAGGAAGAGCCGCGTAGATATCGCTGATGCGTGGGACTGCGGGCGACTCGCCGTTGACCAGAGCACGGCGTTCGGCGTTGGAGATGACCAGTTCCATCGTTGAGATGGGAAGCCGCTGGCTAACGCCGCTGCGCTTGTCGACCCGCTTGTCTTCGCGTGCGGAGAAGGCGATCTGTTCGACGACGGCACGGACGTAGGGCGGAATTTCGATGGAAGCGGAGCCGCGTTCGGACCAGGCTTCCTGCGCGGTGATGGTGATGCCTTCTTCGAGGCTCTCGGGATAGTGGGTGCGAATTTCAGAGCCGATGCGGTCTTTGAGCGGAGTGACGATTTTGCCGCGGGCCGTGTAGTCCTCTGGGTTGGCGCTGAAGACCAGAGCGACGTCTAGGGCGAGGCGAACAGGGTAGCCCTTAATCTGCACGTCGCCTTCCTGCATGATGTTGAAGAGGGCGACCTGAATTTTGCCGGCGAGGTCGGGAAGTTCGTTGATGGCGAAGATGCCGCGGTTGGCGCGAGGGAGCAGGCCGTAGTGCATGGTGAGTTCGCTGGAGAGGTCTTGGCCGCCACGGGCCGCTTTGATTGGGTCGAGATCGCCTACGAGGTCGGCGACCGTGACGTCGGGTGTAGCGAGTTTTTCTACGTAACGCGATTCGCGATCGAGCCATGCAATCGGCGTCTCTTCCTGACGCTCCGCGATGAGATCGCGGCAGCGTTTGCAGAGTGGCCGATAGGGACTGTCTCGGATTTCGCAGCCGGCGATGTAAGGCAGATGCTCATCGAGGAGTGAAGTAAGGGCGCGGAGGATGCGGCTCTTCGCCTGTCCGCGAAGGCCGAGAAGGATAAAGTTCTGCCGGGAGAGGATGGCGTTAATGATCTGGGGAACGACGGTGTCTTCAAAGCCGACGATGCCGGGGAAGAGAGTTTCGTGCGCCCGGAGGCGGCGAATGAGGTTTGAGCGCAGCTCATCCTTTACGGTGCGGGTATTCAGGCAGGCTTCTGCAAACTGTGTGCTTCTGCGCAGTTCCCCCAGAGTTTGGGGAAGAGGGTGAGCTGCTGGCATTGAGTAGGCTCCTGTTCCGGTAGACCAAACCGGCGTGTGTATAGTAGACGCGCGATGAGGGGATTCCGGCGCAGCGAAGATTACGCCGTTTTCATCGCCTGAAGCAAATGATTATGAACGATCGGGCACTGGAATGCGAGCGAAGTCAAGCAGTCGCAAAGGAGAGTTCATGAATTGTGCGGCGAAGTGTTGAAGATGCAGGTCAGTAGCCGTTGGCGACGAGCCAGTCTTCGGTGATGTCGAATTCGGTTTTTTGGGTAGTCTGCATCTGCTGCCAGGCGAGTTTGACGAGGACGTCGGCTTCGACATTGAGTGAAGTGCCGGGCTGGAGGGAGTGGAGATTGGTGCGCCAGTAGGTTAGAGGAAGGATGGCGATCGAGATTGTGTCGCCGTCGACTGCGGCGATGGTGAGGCTGATGCCTTCGACTGCGACAGAGCCTTTGGGGACCATCCAGTGACGGATGCTGTCGGGAACACGAACCTTGAGAGTCCAGTCGGTGGTTTCGCGATTGAAGTCGGGGCTTGAGGCGGGGATTACGGGATCAAGTGCGATGAGGACGCCGGTTCCATCGACGTGGCCCTGGACGATGTGTCCACCAAGCGGGCTGCCGGCGGCGGTGGGGAGTTCGAGATTCACTTTAGCGCCGGGTTTGAGGGAGCCCAGAGAGGTGCGGTCGATGGTCTCCTGCGCGAGGTCGGCATGGAAGAGCTTCGGGTCGACATCAAGCGCGGTGAGGCAGACACCGGAGACGGCCAGAGAGTCGCCCTCGCGGAGGCGGCCGGCTATTCCGGGAGCTTCAACCGTGATGCGGCGGACACCGCCTCGGTCGGTGAGAGAGACGAGAGTGCCGGTCTGCTCGATGATGCCTGTGAACATGGATTCATTTTAGTGGACAGTGATCAGGGACCAGCACAGCTTGGGAGGGTGCGCCTCGACTCTCAGGGGAGCCTGGAACGAGATTGTGTGCCAGGCCCCGGCTGAGGGATTGCCCATTGTGATCAGGCGAAGGAGGCGAGGGCCTTCTTCTCGTCGTCGTAGACGTCGAACACGGTGTAGAGCTTGGTGATCTGCATGAGGTCGTGGACGCGCTTGGTGAGATTGAGGAGTTTCAATTGGCCACCACGGTTTTTGACGGAGGTGAAGGAACCGGTCAGTTCGCCGAGGCCTGCGCTGTCGATGTAGGTGACTTCAGCGAGGTTCACGAGGATCTTCTTGAATCCATTGTTGACTTGATCGAGGACTTCTGTGCGAAGAGCGGCGCTAGCGTCGCCTAGGGTGATCTGGCCGCTGAGGTCGACGATGGCGATTCCGTTCACTTGCCGCGTACCCATTTTCAAACTCATTCGTGTTCTCCTTCTGGGGTCAAACCATATTACTCGCTGGCTGTGCACGCGAGGCGGTGTTCACAGGGAGCAGCGATCAGTGGTCAGGGATCAGGGAACACGGGACAGTGAGCTAGGAAGCCAGGAGCGGGGAACAGGATTGTCGAACGATCACAGTAAACTGGCGACTGTGATTCCTGTTGGGTACATGGCGAAGAGGGGTTGCGAGAAGCCGCGAAGTCTTGGGCTCCCTCCGGTGGAGGACGTGTACTCGGTCAGCAGTCATGTGAACGATGATTTTGCGGAATACATCGATTTCTGGAAGCACAACGGGTATTGGCTGTTTGATTCGCCGGAGTTGATTCGGGAGGTTGCGGGCGAGAAGGCAGTGTCGCTGGAGGACGCGAAGTTGTTTTACTACGAAGCGTACGAGATGGAGTTTGATGAAAAGCAAATGAGCTGGTCTGCCTTTGCTCCGGAATCTGGTTTGAAGACAGCAGTTTCAACCCCCGATGAGAAGAGGCTGGAAGGATTCGATCTTGTGACGTTCTATGTGAGGAGCTCGCCGGAGTGTTCGCCGCTATCGTGCTGCGGAATCGCCAAGGAAATTCCAACGAATGAGCATTGCCTTGTCCGGACGTTTGAAGAGGCGAAGGCGGCATTGGAGGCAGGGAAGTTCAGCGGCGCGGAGCCGGGGCCGTATCGGATTTTTGCGGTGTACTCGGTGGAGTGGCCGGAAGAGAGGTAACAGGGAGTACCAGGCACGTAGTGACCGGCGATTCGCCGCGACAGGATATTAGACAACTGCGGGTTTCTCCGCTTCGCCCATTGACACGGGGTTTTCAGTCGAAAAGACGGCCTTCTTTGTGGGACTTGCGGCTCTTCAGGGGCGGGAAGTACTGTCGGTGACCACCGTGGATTTCGTTGTTGTGGGCTGTTGAAGTTCGAGAGCGGTGATGGGAGTTTCGAAGCCGGTAGGGTCCTGATCGAGACGGACGCGCACTTCGGGGGTTCCGGCGAACCAGGCGGCGAAGATGAAGCCGATGAGTGCCGCGGAAGCTGCGACTCCACGGAATATCCACTGCGCTGTGGCGCCCTCGACCATGAAGCTAAACGCCAGGAAGGTGAAGGCGAACCAGAGCCCGAAGAACTCGGCGATGAGGGCGCGAGGGCCGTCGACGGCTGGGTCCTTGTCGAGGCGCATAGCTGTGCCGATGATTGTGGCGACCGCAAAGAGCCCGGTGAGAAGCCCAATTCCTAAGAAATTGAGTACATCCTGAGAAGACATGGCCCGAGGAGCCTCCAGATTGTTTACAGCGGGTCCCTGAAGACGTTCATGGAAAATTAATACAACCATAATTTGACGCCTGTAAAGAGCAAGGGGTTGTCAGAGCCGTCAACTAGGCTGTGACGGTTTGCAGAAGGGGCTGATCTCTTTTTGGAATCAGGAACTTTGCCAGGGATCGTGCAGGACAGAGGAGAGGGCTATGTCGTCGCCATAGCGCTCGATTTCCACATTCGCCAGGGGGATGGGACCCGGAATGTCTCTGAATGCAGGTATGGCGTCTCCGCCCATGATCTGAGGAGAGACAAAGAATTGGAGACGATCGACGAGGTTTTGGGTAAAGAATGCGGTGTTGAGGCGGGATCCGGTTTCGGTGAGGAGGGTGAGAATGCCTTCGGAGCCGAGATGGTCGAGGACGCCGTGAAGAGGAACACGGTCAGTAGTTGAAAGTATATAGACGACGCGAACGCCGCGGAGTTGGAGTTCGTTGATTCGGGCTCTGTCGCTCGAGAGGGTGAAGATGACGAGGTCATCGTTGGCGCTGCGGACGATCTTTGAGTCGAGCGGGGTGCGGAGTGTGGAATCGAGGATGACACGGAGCAATGGACGGCGACGGCGAAGGCCGGTGCGGTCGGTGAGCAGCGGATCGTCGGCGAGTACGGTATCGATGCCGGTGAGGATTGCGTCAGCCTGGTTGCGGAGTCGCTGGACGGCAGCGCGGGATTCTTCGCTGGTGATCCAGTAGGGTTCACGTGATCGGCGTGATTCGAGCGGCGGGGCAATGCGGCCGTCGAGGGTCATGGCGACCTTCATGAGTACGAAGGGGCGCTTGTTCTGGATCCATTTGGCAAAGGCCTCGTTAATGCGGCGGGCTTCTTTTTGGCAGATCCCGATTTCGGTCCGAAGGCCTGCTGCATGCAATGCTTCCATGCCGTGGCCGGCGACGGTGGGGTTGGGGTCGGCGGTGGCGGCGACTACGCGTGAGACGCCGGCGGCGATGAGGGCCTGGGTGCAGGGGCCGGTGCGGCCGGTGTGGTTGCAGGGCTCGAGGGTGACGTAGGCGGTGGCGCCGCGAAGACGGTCCGCATTGTTACCTTGTCTAGCGTTTTTGAGGGCGGCAACTTCAGCGTGGTCGAGGAGATCGTATTCGTGCCATCCTTCGCCAATGAGTTCGCCATTGCCGTCGATGATGACGCAGCCTACGGCGGGGTTGGGTGATGCTAGGCCGATGCCGCGACGGGCGAGGTCGAGAGCGCGGTGCATCCAGTGGGCGTCTTGGGCGGGAGTAGTCATGCGGTTTGGTCGAGACGAGTCCAGTTTACGGCTCTGAGTTGGTGCTAGCGTTGCCGGGCACGAAGGGCCCACTGCGGGTCCCTCGACTTCGATGGGCTCCGCTCGGGATGACCGTCGATTGTGATGTGCGGGTTGTTTTGGTGCAGAGATAGGGTTTGATCGCGCATCAGGGGCTGAAAAGCGCTTCGCTCCGCTCGGGATGACAGTCGTGCTTGCCCTGCTGACTTCTGTGAGTGCTAGCCCAGCAGTGCGTCGACGAAGGCTTCGGGGGAGAATTCTAGTAAGTCGCTCATTTTTTCGCCAACGCCTACGAAGCGGACGGGGAGGTTGAGTTCGCGGGCGATGGCGACGGCGATGCCGCCTTTGGCGGTGCCGTCAAGTTTGGTGAGCACGATCCCGGTGGCGCCGGCGGATTGGGTGAACTGGCGGGCCTGCTGGAGGCCGTTTTGTCCAGTAGTTGCGTCCATGACAAGCAGGACTTCGTGAGGCGCGCCGGGGACGAGCTTGGAGGCGGTGCGTCGCATTTTGTCGAGCTCGTCCATAAGGCCGGACTTGGTGTGGAGCCGGCCGGCCGTGTCAACGATGAGCTCGTCGATGTTGCGGGCCTTGGCGGCAGAGGCTGCGTCGTAGAGGACGGCTGCGGGGTCGCCGCCCTGGCGGGTCTTGATCATTTCGACGCCACTGCGGCCGGCCCATATTTCAAGCTGCTCGATCGCGGCGGCGCGGAAGGTGTCGGCGGCGCAGAGGAGGACTGACTTGTCTTGCGCGCGATACCAGGAGGCGAGCTTGCCGCTGGTGGTGGTTTTCCCGGTGCCGTTGACGCCTACAAGGAAAGTGACCTTGGGAGGCACAGGTGGTGTAGCTACGGAAACCTGGGGAGCACGGAGAATCTGGACCATTTGCTGCTTGAGCAGTTCCCGGAGTTCTTCGCCGCCTTCGATGGCCTGCTTCCGGGCGCGCTCGCGGAGGGCATCGATGATTTCGTTGGTGGTCTGGACGCCGATGTCGCTCATGATGAGCACGGTTTCAAGCTCTTCAAGGGAGGACTCGTCGACTTCGCGGGTGAGCGCAACGATGTCGTTGATGCGGGTGGAAAAGTTCTCGCGGGTGCGCGTTACGGCTTCGCGCATGCGCGAGAAGAAACCTGATTTCTCGGCTTCCTCACCGGCCTCTTCAGCAGCACGGGCTTCTTGTGCTTTCTTTATGTCTTCTTCGTCGTAGCCGGTAAATAGAGTGATCATTGCGGGATCGGTCCAGTATTGAGTTTATCGTGAGGAGCGGAGCTAGCGGGGTTAGCGTCGCTGCGCGACGTTCGCGGTGTTAGCGGAGTTAGGACGATCGCGGACGATCGGGTGAGTGCGATGAGGTTCCGGTTCGTCACTTTTGCACAGATCTTGGGTTGATGGGGCGGGAGGGTATCGGGAAGAATCTTTAGATACCCGCGAGATCCCGAGTGCACTTACGAAGCGGGGCGGAGGTCTGGAGCGAATGAGCAAGGTTCGTGTGCTGGTGGGAACGCGCAAGGGTGCATTTATTTTGTCGTCGGACGGGAAGCGGGAGAAGTGGGATGTGAACGGGCCCTTCTTTGCGGGGTGGGAGATCTACCACATGAAGGGATCGCCGGTGAATCCGGAGCGGGTGTATGTCTCACAGACGAGCGGGTGGTTTGGGCAGTTGTTCCAGGCTTCCGATGACGGCGGGAAGACGTGGTACCAGCCGGGAGTGAAGACGGAGGATGCGGGCGCTCCGCAGTGGCCTCCCGTAAAGAGCAATCGCTTTGTGTATGACTCGTCGGATGCGACGGGGAAGCCGCTGACGACGCACCAGTGGTACGACGGCACCCAGCATCCGTGGGAGTTCAAGCGGGTGTGGCACGTGGAGCCTTCGCTGACGGATCCGAACACGGTGTATGCCGGAGTTGAGGATGCGGCGATTTTTCGTTCGACGGATGGCGGCGCGAACTGGAGCGAGATGCCGGGGCTGCGGGGACACGGGACAGGACCGCAATGGCAGCCGGGCGCGGGGGGGATGTGCTTGCACACGATCATTCTCGATCCGAGCAATCCGGAGCGGATTTTCATTGCGATTTCGGCGGCGGGTGCGTTCCGCACGGATGATGGCGGGAAGACGTGGAAGCCGATCAACAAAGGATTGAGGTCGCAGTTTATTCCGGACCAGGATGCGGAGGTGGGGCACTGCGTGCATCACGTTGCGATGAATCCGAAGCGGCCGAATACGTTGTTCATGCAGAAGCACTGGGACGTGATGCGGTCGGACGATGCCGGGGATGGCTGGAAGGAGATCAGCGGGAACCTGCCGACGGATTTCGGATTTGTAATCGATGTGAATTCGAATGATCCGGAGACGGTGTACGTAGTGCCGATCAAGAGCGACTCGGAACATTTTCCGCTAGAGGGGAAGCTGCGCGTTTATCGCAGCAAGACAGGCGGGAACGAGTGGGAGGAGCTTGCGAAAGGCCTGCCGGAGAAGGACTGCTACGTGAACGTGCTGCGCGATGCGATGGCGGTGGACACGCTGGATAAGTGCGGCGTGTACTTCGGCACGACTGGCGGGCAGGTGTATGTGTCGCCGGATGGTGGGGACAACTGGAAAGCGATTGTGCACGATTTGCCGGCGGTGCTGTCTGTTGAGGTCCAGACGATAGCGTAAATTGGAGTATCTCGTATCCAACCCTAACCGCAAAAGCGACGTTAGGATGGGGCACCCAACTTCTCTCAGCGGACGGGCTCATGTCGGATTCAGTACATAACGTGCGCGTGCAGATTCCCTACCACCTGCGCAACCTGGCGCGAGTGGAAGGGGAGATTGCGCTTGAAGTGGTGGGGCCGGTGACGATCCGGTCGGTGCTGGATGCGCTTGAGCAAAAATACCCGATGCTGTGTGGGACGATTCGCGAGCATGACACCCTGAAGCGGCGGGCGTTTTTGCGATTCTTTGCGTGCGAGGAGGACTGGTCCCATCAGTCGCCGGAGACGGAGCTGCCGGAGGCGATTGCTTCGGGGAAGGAACCGTTTCTGATTATTGGGGCAATTGCAGGCGGGTCGGGACCCGGGAATTCACGAAGGACTCCCCATCTTGAGCTCACGATGCAATCTTGAGATCGCAAAGGAATGTCATCTTGAGCGTCGATCGCGCGGCGAACGCGAGTCCAAGGACCCGCAGTTGATTTCAAACTCCACCCTGCTCAATATCGCTGGCAGTTAGAAGCTAGGAGCTAGAAGCTGTTCCTAGCTACACTGACCCCATGCGCCCCGCGCTCCTCCTCGCCTTTCTCGCTATCACCATCCCTGCCCCCGCCCAGTTCACCCTGCAGACCAGCAATACCACCGCCGACCTCCGCGGAATTCACAACGTCGGCAACGGAGTCGCCTGGGCCAGCGGCACCAACGGCACCGTCCTCCGCACCGAAGACGGCGGATACGTCTGGCAGTCCTGCTCCATCCCACTCGGCGCCGAGAAACTGGACTTCCGCGGCATCCAGGCCTTCGACGCCAACACCGCCATCGTCATGTCCTCCGGCCCCGGTGACCAATCCCGCCTCTACAAAACCACCGACGGCTGCCACACCTGGAAACTCCTCTTCACCAACCCCGACAAAGAAGGCTTCTGGGACGCACTCTACTTTGAACTTGGTAAATGGGGATGGCTGCTTGGCGACCCGGTGAATGGAATGTTTGCACTCTTTGCTTCGGACGACAGCGGCAAAACATGGACGCGACAGGATAACAACGGCCTCAGAGCCACCTCGGAGGAACAGGGAGCATTTGCGGCCAGCAACTCTTCGCTATTTTCAGTCAATGCAGGTGTTGTTTTCGCATCCGGAGGTGCTGCAGGAGCCAAGGTCTATCGCGAGACAGAGACTTCGATCTGCCTTGACGATTGCTCTGAATCCGATCTCGATCTCCATGGACGCAAAAACAAGTGGGATGTTCAGTCCACCCCGGTTGGCAGACACTCCCCGAGTTCCGGCGTATTCTCTGTCGCTAGGAGGCCGCACCCGATTGCAGAAGGGTTGAGCGAAGCAATGGTCGCAGTAGGCGGCGACTACACCAAGCCAGATAACTCAACGGCAACCGCAGCCTTCACAAACCACAGGGGCGATCACTGGACTTCGTCCCCCACTCCACCCCATGGCTACCGGTCATCCGTCGCTTACGATGAGCAAACCAAAACCTGGATCACCGTAGGCCCCAACGGCACCGACATCTCTACCGACGACGGCCGCAACTGGCGTCCCATCCACCCCGACCCAGCCCTCCACGAAACCCCAGACGCCGACCGCAACTGGAATGCCCTCTCCCTGCCCTACGTCGTAGGACCAAAAGGCCGCATCGGCAAACTAAACCCCGCCGCCCTCCAACATGGAGATCTGAGAATTCTCCGCTAGTCTAGAAAGCTGTCATCCTGAGTGCACGGGGCGCCCCAAGCGTACTCTTCAGCTTGGGGGTGCTAAGCGAAGGATCCGCTTTTCATACACTGCCCGGATTCTGGGTGGCAACGTCCAAGCCTCCACAACGACGTGCGCACCCAGATCAAGCTAAAAAGCTTAGGTGGAAAACGAGAATGCCCGCTCAATTTGAAAACGGAGAATGAGTACAGGCAACTCAGCACGCGCACTACCGCGTCGTGCTCACGCCCTTTTGCCGCGACAAAATAAATCCCTGCCGCCGGTTCTTCGACGCCCCATCAATCTGCTTCCAGAACGCTACGAAGTAATCCACCGCCGAGATAGACGACACCAGAACCGTGAAGTAGATGGCCGCAATCGCAATCCACTGCACCGGGATCACCAGCACGCCAAACTGCCACTGGTACCACCCATGCGCCAGGATCGCCGACACCACCGACACGATCTGCACCACGGTCTTCAGCTTCCCCAGGTCGCTCGCCTGGATCGTGAATCCCTCAGCCGACGCAACCGACCTCAGCCCCGAGATCAGGAACTCCCGTGCGATGATCACCACCACGATCCACACCTTCACCACCTGCGGCACATAAGCCACCAGTTGGATCAGCGCAGCCGTAACCATGATCTTGTCGGCAATGGGATCGAGCAGCATTCCCATCGTCGTGATCTGCGCCCGCTTCCGCGCCAGGTACCCGTCCAGCCCATCGGTGATCGAAGCCAGCACAAACAGGACCGCCGCCAGGATTTCCTGCTCTCCATGGAATCCCCGCAACGGAAAGTGCGGCGACAGAATCCATAGGAAGAGCGGAATCATCGCGATCCTGCTCAGCGTGATGGAATTCGGGAGATTCACTTCTCTACTCTAGGTCTTTCAGCTCTTTCAACGCGCTCGTGCCCGTTATGTTTCCGAACCGCCGTAACTGCCATGGCGTGCTGATGCCCCGGGAACCGGCACCACTATAACTATAGCCCTCATTGCTATAGCCCCTCAAACCAACACTTGATGAATACCCATCCCATTGAGACCCTTACGCGTGAAAAGGACAGTCTTTCAACCACGTGCCCAAGCTAGAAGCTAAAAGCTCTCAGGCCTCGCCCACCTTCTCCCCCAGCACATCCAGGAACGGCTCCTGGCTCTTCAGAATCCGCTTCCGCGCCTCGGAAAGCCCAAACCACGCCCCCCGATCCACCTCTGGGATCTCCAACTTCCTCCCCGATCGCGGCGGCCACTCGATCTCGCAGAAATTGCTCTTGAGCTTGCCCGGATCGCAATCCCCCTCAAACGCCCATGCATTCACAATCTTCCCGCTCGTCTGCCTCACCGTGCCCAAAGCGATGAAATTACCCTTCGCGGTAAACCCCGTCTCCTCTGTGAACTCCCTCTTCGCCGCATCCAGCGGCTCCTCTCCATCCACGTACTCGCCCTTCGGAACCGTCCACGCCCCGGCATCCTTCCCGGTCCAGAACGGCCCACCCGGATGCACTAGAAAAACCTCCAGTTCCCCGCCCGTGCTCCTGAACATCAGCAGCCCCGCACTTCGTTTCGCCATGGCGCCAGTATAAGTTCAGGCATCGTTTAACATCAGGGGCAGTGCTCGTCCTCGACACCCAACTGACGGCCGGTGAGGTTCTGCGCGCCTTTCACCGGGATGAGCCCAAGCTCATTCTCGGCGCAGCAATCACCACAGTCTCTGTTATTGCCCTCGGCATTTGCGCCATCCGCCGCCGCTTCGATCCGTTACTTGTGTGGCTCGCCGTCTTCGCTTGCCTCTACGGCGTACGTCTTTGGATCGACTCCGAGATTTTCAATCTCACCATTCCTCAGAGCGGGTTCTTTCGTCACCTCCGCGCGGGCATCAATCCGCTCATTCCAATCCCAGCCTTTATCTTTTTTCAGGTTGCAGGACTCCTGCCTAATCGCCGCAGAATATTCGTCCAAATTCTGGTCAGCATATTCCTTGCAATCACGGTACTTACATTTATCTATGGACGTACTCCCCTCTTGCACACCATCAACAACGTCCTCGTCGTCATCGCGCTCATCTCCGTCCTCCTCCACTCCATTCGCGCCGGATCACCTGATCGCGATTTCGTCATCCTTCGTCGCGGCATGCTTTGTTTCGTCGCGTTCGCCTTGTGGGACAACACCGCCGGTAACTACCTCGGCTGGACCGACATCGAGGCTTACGGCTTCGCGACCTTTCTCGCCACCATGGGCTACGTCGCCGCTCGTCGCATGATCGTGCGTGACCGCCAGTACACCGACCTTCAGCAGGAACTCGATCTCGCCCGCCGCATTCAGCTCTCCATCCTGCCCTCGTCCTTCCCCCCGTCCCAGTCATTCCGAGTCGCCGCTAAATACGTGCCCATGACCTCCGTTGCCGGCGACCTCTACGACTTCCTCGTCGCAGACGACAAGCAAGCAGGCCTCCTCATTGCCGACGTCTCCGGCCATGGCGTTCCCGCCGCACTCATCGCCTCCATGGTCAAAATGGCCGCCACGGCTCAACGCACCCACGCAGCTGATCCCGCCGCGCTCCTCCACGGAATGAACTCCGCTCTCTGCGGCAACACCCAGGGACAATACGTCACCGCGGCTTATGTCTACCTCGACGCAGAATCGAGCGCGCTCCACTACTCCGCCGCTGGACATCCAGCCATGTTGCTCCTCCGCGACGGCGCCGTCACTGAAATCGCAGAAAACGGAATGCTCCTCGCAGCCATCGACAGCGCCACATACCAGAGCAAGTCCCTCCCGCTCAAACCCGGCGATCGCGTCCTGCTTTACACCGACGGCATCATCGAAGCCCGCAACAATGCAGGCCAACTCTTCGGCGAGCAATCTCTCTCAACCGCGCTCCAAGGCACGAAGAATCTCACGCCCATGGATGCAGTCGATCATCTCCTCGCCTCAGTCCAACACTGGGCCAAATCGCAAGACGACGACCTCACCGTCCTCATCTGTGACTTTCTCGGAGCCACAGCCTCGTAGACACAACATTTGGGTGCCCCATCCATTCCGCGCTTTTTTGCGGAATGGGTGCGAAACAAAAAAGCCAAAATAAAAACGGGCCGCCGAAGCGGCCCGTCCCACAAATCCAAAAATAAACCCTACGCGTATATTCCCCGCTGCTTGATCGTAAACGCCACCCGATCGATCGCCAGCATATACGCCGCAATCCGATTGTTTACGTTGTGCGCCTCTGCATACCGCACCACATCGTCGAAGCTGTCGTGCAGAATCTGCTCCAGCTGTTCGTTCACAATCGCTTCTTTCCAGAAGTAGCCCTGACGGTCCTGCACCCACTCAAAGTAGCTCGCCGTCACGCCGCCCGCATTCGCCAGGATGTCCGGCACAACGAACACGCGTTTGTCCGCCAGAATCTCATCGGCAACCGCTGTCGTCGGCCCATTCGCGCCTTCTATAACCACCTTCGCCTTGATCTTTTCCGCATTGCGGCTCGTGATCACGTTCTCCGTCGCCGCTGGAATCAGCACGTCGCATTCCGACACGATCAGTTCTTCGCTCGGCATCGCCTCCGCGCCTCGGAATCCAAGCAGCGTTCCGTTGCGATACTTGTACTCGATCAGCGCGTGAATATCGATCCCATTCGGATTCGATAACCCACCATCCTTCTCTGCGATGCCGACAATCTTGTAACCGTGCTCCATCATCAGTCGCGCACCGTTAGAACCCACATTGCCAAATCCCTGGATGACGACGCGGCACCCATCGATCGGCATATTCAGGTAGCGCAGGCTCTCATCGCAAACCACCATGACTCCGCGGCCTGTCGCTTCCACGCGCCCGCGCGATCCCCCAATGTTCAACGGCTTCCCTGTGACCACGCTCGTAACGGTGCGGCCCATATGCATGGAATACGTATCCATGATCCAGGCCATCGTCTGCTCATTCGTATTCACATCGGGAGCAGGGACGTCTTTTTCCGGCCCGATAAAGTCCACGATCTCGGCCGTATATCTGCGCGTCAGCCGTTCCAGCTCACCCTGGCTCATCTTCTTCGGATCGCAGATCACTCCGCCCTTCGCTCCTCCGAAGGGAATGTTCACCACTGCGCACTTCCAGGTCATCCACGCTGCCAGCGCCCGAACCTCATCCAGCGTCACATCTGGCGAATACCGGATCCCGCCCTTCCCCGGACCGCGTGCAATATTGTGCTGCACTCGGAATCCAGTAAACATCTCGATCCGGCCGTCATCCATCGCCACCGGAAAGTGAACAATAATTTCGCGCGTCGGTGTCCTCAACAGCTTCCAGAGTCCGTCATCCAGATTCAGCTTGCGTGCTGCAAATTCAAACCGCGCGCTTTGCGCCTCCCAGGGATTGATCTCCTGGTCTAACGACATGGTGGGTGTTGCTGGTGCCATACAATCTCCAATTCTTGCCCTGCTGCCCATTCATAGACGCAGCAGGCTTTCCCCGGTTACTCGGGATAACTTCCTATTACTCGCTGCAGGTTTTTCCCTGACGCGCTCTCTTGGGCTCAGAAACTACCGCCCTTTGCCCAAACCTTTGTGAGTCTAGGCCCCCAGCATGGGGTCGTCAAGCCACGGCGAACCACGCTGGGAACCCCTGGTACTGACCCGGATTCCCCATCTCGATTCGGTTCGCATCGCTTAACCTTCAGGTCGGTCGGAAAGGAAAGTGCCCCTGAATTGACCGCCCGTCCTTTTCCGGCCGGGTGATTCTTCGGGTACGAGCGGAACGTCTATCTCGCATACAGACATTTCGATGTAATCCGCTGACGTTAAGATGGTTATTGTCCTACAACATTGGTAACCGGGCGTTGGGAGGAACGCGCTATGCTCTCTGGACGGCTGGGCTACACTCAACGTGAGTCCGATGCCAACCTCCAGACCAGCTTGTTCCGTCGCTACTGCCGCGGAAAACGACCTCGCCGACTCACCTGGAGACCGGATGTCAGCTGCTGACAACATTGTGCTCATCGACGACGATCGCGTCGTCGGCGAAATTGTCTCCGGTTTGGCCAACTCCATGGGCCTCCAGTGCTCTGTTACCAGGACACCTGACCAATTCTTCCAGCGCATCGGTCCCGAAACCAGCGTGATTATCCTTGATCTCGTCATGCCTGAAATGGACGGCATCGAGATCCTCCGCCTTCTCGGCGAGCGTAACTGCAAGGCCCGCATCATCCTGATGAGCGGCATCAATATCCGCGTCATCGAAACCGCGAAGAAGCTGGCTCAGTCCCTTGGCCTTTCCGTCATCGGACACCTCCAGAAGCCATTCCCCATCCCGCAATTGCAGCAGATGCTCACCGCAAACTTCGCTCCTGATCGGCCCGCCGCCGCCGTTGAAGAACCGCAGCTCGAAATCCCCGACGCGGATCTCTACCGCGCCCTCGAGCGGAAAGAATTCGTCGTCTACTATCAGCCGCAGATCAATATCGCTACGGGCGTCGTCACCGGAGTCGAAGCCCTTTCCCGCTGGAATCACCCCGAACTCGGCCTCGTCTTCCCCGACAACTTCATCTCTCGCATAGAGACCCTCGGCCTGATGGATAACTTCTGCTGGGCCACCGCGGAGCGCGCTCTCGATGAGGTCAAGCAGTTCTCTGTGGTCAACGGCCACCTGCCGCGCCTCGCCATCAACGTCTCTGTCAGCTCTCTGCGCGATCTCAAGTTCCCCGACATCTTCATGAACCTCGCGCGCAAATACGATTTCCCCGCCGAGCGTATCGTCCTCGAAATCACCGAGTCCGGCCTCATGGAGTTCTCACTCGCCCTCGACGTCCTCACCCGACTGCGCATGCGCAACTTCCAGCTCTCCATCGACGACTTTGGCACCGGCTACTCGATGATGAAGCAACTGCAGAACGTGCCTGCGATTGAGCTCAAGATCGACAGAACCTTCGTGATGCATATGCATTCCAATCATGCCGACCTCGTCATGGTCGAAAAGATCATCGAGATGGGCCACGAACTCGAAATGGAAGTCATCGCCGAAGGCGTCGAAACCGAGGAACAACTCAAAATGCTCCGCGCACGCGGATGCGACGGCGTCCAGGGCTACCTCTTCAGCCGCGCTCTCCCCCCCGCCGAACTCCTCACCTGGCTCCAGAACTACCGCGCCCAGACACTTCACTAAACCAATTCCGTATACCAGTAAGTCCATTTGCAACCATCCACGCCTGTCATCTCGACGGGAGGTCGCCGCAGTGACCGCAGTGGAGAAGACCCGCAGTTGCCTTTCACTTCTCGGCTAATGTCATCACCCCTTGCTAGAATTCGCACCGAGGTATTCAGGCAGAAGAATGCGAGGTGAAGAGTGCCCAGGGACGAGATTGTCCTTGCGTCCGAATCGCCGCCGTGTCAGCCCTCGCAGGTCTGATGGTTGCCCACATCATTCACGCTCAATCCACAACAGCTAACTCTGGAGCGCAAAAGCCTACGGTGCACCTCAACATCCCGCAGTTCGACGCTGCGTCCATCAAACCGGCGCCCCCTGACTACGACAAAACCCTGGTTCAACTCACTCCGGATGGCGCGTCGTTTCACAACTCGTCGCTTCACACGATTCTCGAAACAGCGTTCGCGGTCGACGACAAGCACCTCATCGGCGCGCCCTCATGGACCAGCACAAAACGCTACGACGTCGAAGCCAAGGTCTCCCCAGAAGATGCACCAAAGCTCAACAAACTCAAAGGCGGCGAACGCAACGCCATGCTCCTCCCTGTCCTCGCCGAGCGCTGCAATCTGAAATACCATCGTGAGACTCGCGAACTGCCCGTCTACGCACTTGTAGTTGCCAGGGGTGGACCCAAACTCACGAGGGGCGAACCCGACCCTCCCGGCGGACCCAAGTTCCCAGACCCGGATCATCCCGAAGATCCGTCAAAAGAGCACTACAAAGTGATGACAACGCCCGGCCGAATCGAAGCCGACAGCCTCCCCATGTTCATCCTCGCCGACCAGCTCACGCGCCTCAACGCTCTCGGCCGTCCCGTTATCGACAAAACCGGCCTGACAGGCAACTACAATTTCACTCTCCGCTGGACAGCCGACTTGCCCTTCCCCATCCTGCACGACCCCGATGGCCTTGGCGCCGCCACCGCCAGGGACGAGAACACACCCTCCTCCCTCTTCACCGCCATCCAGGAGCAGCTCGGCCTCAAACTCGAGTCCCGCAAAGACCGTTCCGAAGTAATTGTCATAGACCACATCGACCCGCCCTCACCGAATTAGTCCTTCCCCCTGCTTCACTGAAGCACGAAGTCCCGCGCACCCTCGCACAACGTCCAGAGACAATCGCCCATGCATCCATGCAGGCGGGCCGATCTTCACGCGAATTCAATGCCCGCCACGCTTAGCCAAATTTGATCTCATGCAAAGGAGTCAACCAATCCAGAGCTGCTCCCCAAATCGAACCAACCTCACTGCCACAACCTCCATCACAGTCATCGTCTTATTTGGGCCGAAGAAACTTACTTTCTCGCAATCGGTTTCATATCTGACACGGATCGAGCGCCCGCGCCATCCGCAAATTGCAACAGCAAAGGACTCCCCTGAATGTCTCCGCGGAAATTTGCCATCCTATGTTCCTTGCTCCTCGTCTGCACGCTGTTTTCATCTCCCGCCTACGCTCAACCGGACAACTCATCGTCCCAATCACAGGACAATTCAAGCGTTGAGGGAACAGTTGTCGCCTCCAGTCGCACCAGCTTTGTCGTCAAGTCCGACAACAATCGCTTCCAGGTATTTACCTTCGACCGCGACACCAATAAGCCGGCCACTCTCGCCGTCGGATCGCAGGTGCGCGTAGAGTCCGATGAGGTCGACGACAGCGGTGCGCGCCACGCCACAAACGTCACCGTCACAGATCAGGCGCAGAGTACCGGCTCAGCTGCTTCTCCAAATCGAAATGCCGCCCCGATACCTCCCCAGGTGCGAAACGTAGAGAACGACATCAAGCATGAAGCTCGCCGCTGGCGCTTGGGCGCGCGTGCCGGAGTGGGTCTCGATCCGGAACTCGTCATGTTCGGCGTTCACTCCCAGATGGGTCCCATCTTCTCGCGCAACGTCTACTTCCGGCCCAACGCCGACTTCTCATGGGGTGAGATCACCGACATGGTCGCGCTGAACCTCGAAGCCGTCTATCGATTCCCGCGTGCGCGCAGAGGGGCATGGTCGCCATACATCGGCGGCGGCCCGGCATTGAACTTCATCCACCAGAGCTTCAAGACTCAGGCCAGCGAACAGCGCGATATCTCATTCGGCAACTTTGACTACGAAACCGGCTTCAACATCCTGATGGGATTCGAAAACCGGCACGGCACTTTCTTCGAGGTCAAGACCAGCCTCTATTCGCAACCCGCCCCTGTCCTTCGCCTGATCCTCGGCAAGAATTTCTGACACAGGGCTCTCCCCAGGGGGTGCGCTCGGTCCCTCGCACTTGGGGACCGGGGAATTACCGACCGAAGCTCCAACGACCGCCACGATTCCTGGCAGCGATCCCGGTCCACCTCGAAATGTTCGGGCAGACACCGAATGAGATCAATAGATCGCCGGTGCCCGATGCCTCGCACTGCGCCACCAGGTTTTCGAAAAGCCCCGCTTACTCGTCGTAGTGAAGAAGGCTGAAAACGTCGTATTCCTTGAAACGGTCGCGGCCCTTAAGGAAGTCGAGTTCAACCGCAAACGCAAGTCCGGCGATCTCACCGCCAAGCTGCTTGACGAGCTTGACTGTCGCTTCCATCGTGCCGCCCGTGGCAAGCAGGTCGTCGACGAGAACAACGCGCTGGCCGGGCGCAATCGCGTCCATGTGGATCTCGAGGGTGTCGGATCCGTATTCAAGGTCGTAGGTGACGCGGGCTACGGGGGCGGGCAGCTTACGCGGCTTCCGCACCGGGACAAAGCCTGCATTCAGCCGATAGGCGAGGGCCGGGCCAAAAATGAATCCACGCGCCTCGATGCCGAGAACCAGGTCGATCTTCTTTTCGATATAGTACGCAGCCAGAGCGTCGATGAGCTTGGCGAAGCCGGTCTTGTCTTTGAGGAGAGTGGTGATGTCGTAGAAAAGGATGCCGGGCTTGGGAAAATCTGGTACGGTGCGCACAAGGGCCTTGAGCTCTTCCACGTTGATCGGCTTGGGTTTGGGCATGAGCTGATTATAAAAGGCGCGTGTCAATCATCAAGGATCAGGGCTTACCAGGCGCCTTCGATCCGGAACGATCCCAGGTTCTTGGCTTCCTTGTCATCAAGGTAGTGTTCAATCAGCCGATCGACGCGGCTGCCGCGTGGGCCGCGGCGAAGGCTCTGGCGCAGTTCATCCAGATCTTCCGTGGAGCCCGAGGCTACTACCTCGACGTCGCCCTCCTCGGTGTTGCGGACCCAGCCGCGAAGGTCGAGTTCGCTGGCTTCGCGGTGAACAAACCAGCGGAAGCCAACTCCTTGTACGCGTCCTTGAACGAGAAAATGAAGAACCATGAGCCAACCTCAGTCTTTCAGAGGCCGGACTGGGCGTGCAACTGCCGGCGCGCTACACTGGACCTACCCATGGTCTTTGTTCTCGATAACTACGATTCGTTCACCTACAACCTTGTCCAGTACCTCGGGGAACTTGGCGCCGATATCCAAGTCCGCCGCAACGACGAGGTTACAGTGGACGAAGTGGAAGCGATGAAGCCGGAGCGCATCCTCCTGTCGCCCGGCCCCTGCACTCCGGGCGAAGCGGGTATCCTCGTCCCCCTGATCAGAAAGATGGCGGGTAAGGCTCCAATTCTAGGCGTCTGCCTGGGCCACCAGGCAATCGGCGAGGCCTTCGGCGGACAGGTGGTGCGAGCGCACAGCCTGATGCACGGCAAAACCAGCAAGGTGGATCATGACGGCAAAGGAGTGTTTGCGGGTCTGCCGACGCCGCTGACGTGCACCCGATATCATTCGCTGATCGTGGCGGAAGGATCATTGCCGAAAGAGCTGGAGATCACGGCGCGCACGCCGGAGACGAACGGTGCCGGAAAGAAAGGCGAGACCGTGATCATGGGCTTCCGCCATCGCAGCCTTCCGATTGAAGGCGTGCAGTTTCATCCCGAATCCGTGCTGACCGAAGGCGGTCATCAGATGATCCGCAACTTCCTGGAAATGTAGGCCAATGCAAGTTCCCCGAAACGCGGTGAAATTCGGGCTCGGTTTGTTCCTGATCGGGTCGGGCGTGTGTTCGTCTTCAGGCGTCTTGGGCCAGGCTCCCCAGCAGACCATTCAACCGCAGACGACAGTACCCCCTCCCGCTCCAGTTACGAATCCGGCTCCAGCACAACAGCCGGTTAACGCGCCGCCGGCACAGTCAGCTCAGCCGGGTCCCACCCAGGCAGGACCCATCGCGATTGTTCCTCTCGACAACAAGGATCCGGGGAGTGCGGCCATGGTGACGGGCGCGCTCCAGGTCGCGAATGGACGCGCGATGATCGCAACCAACGGCGCGATTACTGCAGGCGCCAGCACAACGGAAGTGACGCTGCCGCATCGCGGAGTCCTGCGCGTTTGTTCGTCTACAACCGTGAAACTGGCGTCCGACGCAAGCGTGCCAAAAGATGAAGTGCCAGGGCTCATGATGGTCATGGATCATGGAGCCATGGAAGCGAGCTTCGCAACTGGGCGCAATTCTGATGTGCTGCTCACCCCTGATTTTCGGATTTTGATTGGCGGCCCCGGCGCGGCCGACGTTAAGGTGCGGCTCGGGCAGCATGGGGACACATGCGTTGATAATGCGGGTGTGAATGCGCCGTATGTGCTGGTCACGAGTGTGTTTGATGGAGCTATATATCGAGTCCAGCCCGGACAGCGCGTGATGTTCCAGCACGGCAGCATCTACGCCGTAGTGGATCAAGAGAAGGAGCCGTGCGGGTGTCCTGCGCCGGTGCGCCCCAACAGCAACGATTTTCCTGAGGCGCAGAGCGCTGGGTTTACTCCGCTGGCGCCCGTCGGACCTGCTGGCGCAATTCCGCAGAATACTCCCACTGAGGCGACGGATACTTTCGTTCACAAAAGCGGTGAGCCTGCGCAGGACACCGGCACAGTGGTCGCAAAGCACAACACTCCCCTGCCCCCCATTGAGCCGGTTGCGAAGAAGCCGCACAAGGTGAAGAGCAACAAGGGGCCCGGGTTCATGGGGCGAATGGGGCACTTCTTCCGCCGTCTCTTCGGGGCCGAGTAGCGATTCGCTAGTCGTCGTATCTTACTGCCTCGATACGCTGGCGGTCGGAAACCGGAACTGTCATATTGATTCAGATCCGCTGCTGGCAGGCTCGACAGGCCAGAGAGAGGGTGCGGGCGTGGTCTGAGGCGCTCTCGTTGCCGCCACACGTTCTGGAGCGGGTGCAAGTAAGTAATGAAAGAACGCGGAGATCGCAATGGTTACGGCGGCGCTCGCGATGCTGAGGGTCAACTGCAAGGCTGGTGTGTGCGCAAAGTAGAGGAACGGTATCCGAACGATACCGTTCACCAGGAAAATTGCCAGCGAGTATTCACCGACTTTCTCGAGGGCGTGGGAGTTCCTGAGGATCGGGCGCAGTTTGCTATAGATCCAAAGCCCAGCGATGACAGCCGACAGCGAAATGAAGTGTGCAAAGAAATGATATTGGCTGCCGATGATCAGGACAGCAAATGCGGGGATCGCAACGAACCAGCTGATTCGAACCGGATATCGGGCCGCAATGATTCCAAGACAAAATACGCGCATACGCGCGATCGGGGTCATTGCAAGAGTGACAGACCAGTGCGCGAGAACCGGATTGGCGGCATGCGTAAAAAAGAAACAGCCAATTGAAACGACCGCCAAAGCCGGCCAGCCAAAACGACGGGCTAGGCCGCGCAGGAATGGGAAAAGAGCGTAGGCCTGCATGATGAAGGGTATGAACCACCATGGGCCGATCGGAGGAAAGCCTAGTCCGGGAAAGACCGTAGAGACTCCTGCAAACATGAGAAGAATGCCCGGTCCCCCATCGTGAATCACCGAAAACGCTCCGTTGTGCATCGCATCGAGCACCGCCCAAAAAGCGACCGCTAGAGCAAACATCGGGTACAACTTCTTTGCTCTGGACCACATGAAGGATGTCCAGGAAGATTTGTCGTCCCAATGGCTTTTTGCCAGGCCGTAAGCCGAGAGGAAGATGAAGATCTGAACGCCGAAATGGCCGTAGAAGGCGAACAGGGCCTGAATCGTTTGCGATGGGTCGACGACGGCACGAAGGAACACCCCAAATCTGTCGGGGTTGAAGTCGAATTCGTTTTCGCGGACGTTGACAGCGATGTGGAAGAAGTTATGGAAGACGATTGCCAGAATCGCAAGAGCTTTGAGGATAGTGGTGTCTTTTCTATCCAGTTCGTTAAGCGGCAGATGTGATGCAAGTTGCTTTGACGCGAACTGACGCATGCGCGGAAACAGCGACTTCGAGCCAGCCTGCATCGACGACCGTCCTATCACTGCCTAAAGCGACAGCACACCCATTTCCTGTTGCCAGGGAAATCCCTGGTTTCGCGCCATCTTTTTGAATCAGGGGACCCCGGCCGCGAACTTTTGCTCCTGGCCCTCTGGTTGCAGCAGGGACTCAACCGGAAGCTTTTGTGGGCAGCAATAAGTTGAAGATTAGCGTGAATGTTACTTAGGGGCAAGTGGCCGAGGTAATGAAGGTAACGTGCCCGCGACATTGGTCTGTAAAGAAAAGTCCGTCAGACTTGTCGGGCGTGTTCGATCGCCCGAATCACCGCCTGGGCTTTGTTAAGAGATTCCTGATGTTCGAGTTCCGGGACCGAGTCGGCTACGATTCCGGCGCCGGCCTGCACATAGCCTTTGCCTCCGGTAGTGAGCAGAGAGCGGATAGCGATGCAGGAATCGAGATTACCGGAAAAATCGGCATAGAGGACCGCGCCGCCATAAGTACCGCGGCGGGAGGGCTCGAGTTCTTCAATGATCTCCATGGCGCGGACCTTGGGCGCGCCGGATAAGGTGCCCGCGGGAAAACATGCGCGAAGGGCATCCACCGCAGTCAGGTCGGAGCGGAGTTTGCCTTCGATGGTGCTGACGATATGCATCACGTGGCTGTAGCGCTCTACGAACATCAGGCGATCCACTTTGACGGAACCGAATTCGCTCACCCGGCCGACGTCGTTGCGCCCCAGGTCAACGAGCATCACGTGCTCCGCGCGCTCCTTCGCGTCGTGCATCATTTCGTCTTCGAGCCGCTGATCCTCTTCTTCGCTGCCACCGCGAGGACGCGTCCCGGCGATGGGACGGTACTCCACCTTGCTGTTGTGTACGCGAACGAGAAGTTCCGGAGAGGAACCGGCGAGTTCCAGCGCCATGGGAGCCTTTCCCTTGCGCACCGGCTTCGCGGCAGCAGTGCCCAATGGTCCGTCCGGTGTGAAGCGAAGGAAGTACATGTAGGGGCTGGGATTCACCGTGCGGAGAGAACGGTAGACCTGGAAGCTGTCCATGCCGGTGGAAACATCGAGGCGCTGCGAAAGAACGGCTTGAAAAATGTCGCCTGCCGCAATGTACTGCTTGATGCGATCGACTGCGGCGCAGTAGTCATTCTTGCTGGTGCGGCGATTGACTTTGATGGGCTTGCCGGACTTCGCGATGGGGAGCTTGGGTAGAGGACGGGAGAGCCGCTTCTCGAGCGCGGCCAGCCGCTTGACCGCCTTTGTGTAGGCCGCGTCAGCACTGGTCAATGTTACGTCGGCCGTTGCGATCATCCATATCTGCTTGCGAACGTGATCGAACGCGAGAACTTCGTCGAAGAAGAGCAGACAAGCGTCGGGAACATTGAGTTCGTCTTTGGTGTGGCTGGGTAGTCGCTCGATCTGCCGAACTGCGTCGTAGGCAAAGAAGCCCACAGCGCCGGCGGTGAAAGGCGGCAACCCTGCAATACGTGCCGGCTTGTGACCGCTCAGTGCGTCGCGAAGAACGTGAAAGATGTCGCCGTCAATCCGTATCGTACGACCGGCTTCAGTAACCTCGATCTCGCGGCCGCGAGCGACGATGCGCTTATAAGGATTGAGTCCGATGAACGTGTAGCGGCCCACCTGCTCGCCGTTCTCAACAGACTCCAGCAGAAAACACTCCCGCTCCTGCCACGTCGCCCGCAGGAAGGCCGACACCGGGGTTTCGAGGTCGGCGGTCAGCGTGTGGTAAACCGGCACCAGGGTATGCTTCTTCGCCAAGGCGATGAAGTCCTTGCGACTAGGCTGGATGGAGTTGAATGAGGGCTTCACAGCTTCAGTGTAATTGGGGCAATTGCCAGGAATGTCATCGATCCACGCTCAACATTGGAACCCAAGCGGATCGTTAACGGAAAGCACTCTACGGCCGCTTCGTTCAAGGGTGCATGATCCACCACAGCATCGCCGAAGTGATCGCAAGCGCGCCAAAGATCGCGGCCGCTAATCGCATCCAATGGCGGTCCTCTGCGCCCAGTACCAGCACCGGCCCTGATACATTCCTCCCTTGTTCGCGACCACCGCATAGAGCACTTGGTCCAGGTATCAGCTCCGCTGTGCCACCGGTCTGAATACCGAACCTCTTGATGATCCCCGGAAGACGCGACGCAGGAAACCATGAATTCGGCCTGAGAATCGTGAACCACCCGGCTGTCCCGACGCTGAATCCCCTCTGACTCACCGAACGAAGAATCTTCATGGCTCCCTCCTCATTCAGTCGACTCCTTTGGACCGTGCTGGGAGGCGACGCGATCTCCTCAGATTCCCGAATCCCTGATGCATTCTTGCCTATCCGTCCAGCCTTCCAGGAACCCGACCTTCTATGTATTAGAACACTAGTACACCTTCCGGGTTGCAGAATTTTTTCGGGAAAAGCTCCACCTCCTTCTGCGTATCATTCTCCTTTTCCGTCGCACAATCAAATGAGGATCCGAGCCAAGGCTCAAGAACTAAAGGGATCCGCCCCCTTCCCCCGACACCACCGATATCGCACCTCGCCCCCGGAACCACCCCATCGCTCAGGACAAGTGCTGTCAAGCCAGTTCTCGGCGTGGAGACCGGCCCCGCCGGCAGCCGCAATCTTGAACGCCTCGGCAATGGCCTTCTTCTGCTCCGCCCCCGTGGCCGCCGGATCCGGCGACACAAACAACGCCACCCCGCTCCGCGCAATCACATCGAGCCATTGCCGATTCTGTTCCCATGGAATCGCGCGCGTGATTCCCACGCAATCCGGATCGAGCGCAAAGAATGTCCGGTCCTGCGCCAACCGGAACGCCAGCGTGTTCACCCCCATCTTCCGAGTCCGCTCCCAATCCTGCCCGCTCGTATCGTCCCCTGTCCGCTGCGACTCGAAGATGCCCGCTCCGAGATGCCCCACCGTGTTACACCCAAGCACCAGTGTCTTCTCGCCAACAGCCTTCCGCAACTCCAGGTACAAATCCCGGATCACCTCCGCATTCGTCCGCGACCGGTCGTGCAAGTGCCAACCTGGAGTGGTCGGGCTCGCCCCCATCTCTGACCCCCACCGACCCAGCAGATCGTAAGTCGAGTAGTCATGCTTCACCAGCTCAAACCCGAACTCAACCACTTCCCTCGCCTTGGCCGTGATCAGTTCCAGCGCTTCCGGCACCGTCGGATCGTAAGCCAGGTCCGAAGCCCTCTCCTTCCGCGAACCAAACCGCGCCCCCGGCGCCAACAACTCCTGCCGAGTGTCCGCCGGCGCGATCAGCGGCCGAATCCAGATCCCCGGCCGAACCTTCCGCTCTCTGATCCCTGCCGCAACAGCCCGCATATCCGGAAATCGCGCGACATCCCGCCACCCATCGTCGACCACCGTAAACGGCCGCACCTCCAGCCCCGACGAAAGCTCCGCCATCAACTCCGCGTCTCGCAGCGTCTCCTTCGCAGAATTCTTGCCGTATGCGTAGTACCAGTCATTCGATCCGTACAGCGCCGCCCCGGACAAACGCGGCTTCTCGCACATCACCCCGCAGAACGCCCGCGCAGACTCGATCGCCTTCTCCTCCCGCTTCCCTGCCCGACTCACTATCGTCGCCGCATGCAGCTGCCGCGACCCAAGCTGAACTCCGTCTCCGCCATTCGAGACATTCAGCCACAGCGACACGCCCTCCGCATCCACTTGCCAGAAGCAGAGCGCCCCCGCACCCGTCTTCACTCCATAACCGTGACAGGCAGTTCCATCCCATGTCAGGAAGGACCACGGCATCACTCGCTCAGGCACAAGCCCCTGCCACGCGAGGTCTCCATAGCTCCGCTCCCAGTGATCCCCAAGACATCGAATCCCCGGCGTCACGTCCGCTGCCCACCGCAGGTGGATATGCGTCAGTTCATTCCCAGGACTGGAAACAAACACCGCCATGCCACCCGCACCCGGCTCGAACTCAACCTCAATACCCTTTGCTTGCCACGCGCTTTGAGATCGAGTGAGAGCAATCGAGTGACGAACTCCCGCGTACGCGCTCACATGATCCGGAATCCGAAGCACATCCAGCAAAGCAGCGCCGTCCGCAGTCGACATGCCTGAAGGCGCGGCACGACCCTGCGCCGCTGCGGCTGCAGTGGCGGCACTTGTCGCAATAGCTCTACCAATGAATGAACGGCGAGTAAGACCCGAGTCGTTGTGCACGAATCTGTTCTAACACGCCACTCGCTTCGACCTGTCAGCTCAACCGAATCAGGCTCGATCCGGCGCCGGCTTCGCCAACAGCACGCCCAGCGCACAACTCGCCATGCGCGCCAGTTCTCCATCCGCCCGGCTCGTGAGCACAACCGGGACCTTCGCCCCAACCACCACGCCGGCAGCCAGCGCACCAGCGAGGTATTGCAGCTCCTTGAACAAAATGTTCCCTGCTTCAAGGTTCGGAACCATCAGCAGGTCCGCATCCCCCGCGACTTCCGACTTGATCTTCTTGATCCGTGCCGATTCGCTCGAGATTGCGTTATCAAATGCAAGCGGCCCATCCACAATCGCCCCGGTAATCTGCCCGCGATCCACCATCTTGCACAATGCCGCAGCATCAAGCGTCGACGGAATCGCCGGGTTCACCGACTCCACCGCTGAGAGAATCGCAACCTTGGGATTCGAAATCTCGATCGCGTGCAGCATGTCGATGGCATTCTGCAAAATATCGACCTTGGTCTCAAAGTCGGGCTGAATGTTAACTGCCGCATCTGTAACGAAGAGCGTCTTATGATACGACGGAACATCCAGCGCAAACACGTGGCTGATGCGCCGTCCCATCCGCATCCCCCCATCGCGAGAAACCACAGCGCCCATCAATTCGTCGGTGTGCAGCGAGCCTTTCATCAGCATCTGCACTTCGTTCTTGCGCGCCAGTTCCACCCCGCGTAACGCTGCCACACGGCTCTGTTCAACGTCAACAACGCAGATGCTGCCGAGATCGATTTCCATCTTCTCCGCTAATGCCCGGATCGCTTTCTCAGGTCCGATCAGCACAGGCACAATGAGATTGTCTTTAAACGCTTGGTACGCGCCGCCCAGAGAAACCTCGTCGCACGGCCACACAATCGCGGTTCTGACCGGCGGCTTCGTATTCGCGCGCTCAATCAGCCCCATGTACTTTCGGTATTGGTTGTTAACCATCAGCTCTGGAACAGGCAATGTTGACCAGCGCACCTTCTCAGTCGGTGCCAGCAGGTCCGCCGTGCCCGAGAAAATAGCCGTCCCTGTTCCATTCTTGGCGTCGCAATCGAAAATAATTTTCTTGGTCGCCTCGTCCTTCGACACAACCTTCACATTCACCAGAATCCGGTCGCCAACACGAATCCGATTCTTGAATGACAACGACACGTTCGTCAGCGTGCAGCCCGGCCCCGGCGTATTCATGCTAAACAAACCCGATATCAGCGATGCGCACCACATATTCGGCCCAGTCGGAGGAATCCCGCCCCCGCGCTGCGTCTGCTCGTCAGAGTTCAGCACCGCGTGGAAGCCGGAGATTGAAGCAAAAGCCATCGCATCGTCTGTCGTTAATACATGCTCCGTCGACGCAGTATCGCCGATCGCGATCTCGTCATACGTCTTGCTCTCGATGAAGCCCAGATTCATTCAAATCCTCCCGCACATGCTGACAGATGTGCCTCAGCCAATCGTATTGGCTGCCAACAGAGTGCGAAGTGACCCGAGTCACCGTTGTGGGTTGCCCTTAACGGTTTATGACGCTCTAAGTCAGTGAGTTAGGAGGCGTTCCCTGGAACCTGATCCGTCTCGTTCGAGACCAGTGCTGCCTCGTCACCATTGCTCTGCAGCATCTGCGCATCCGCGAAACGATAGCCGACATAGACGTCCGTAAGCAGGTATACCGGCTTCGAAGGATCATCCTCGATCTTCTTGCGTAGCTGGCGCACGAAGGTCCGAAGATATTCAACCTCCTCCCGGCAATCCGCGCCCCACACCGCCGTCAGCAGCTTCGCGTACGAGATCACCCGTCCGGCACGGCTCATCAGGCAGTAGAGGATGTCGAATTCCTTCCGCGTGAGATGTACCGGCAGCAATCGCTTTGTCACACTGCGCTTTGACGGGATCAGCCTGATCTCTCCGATCTCAATGGGAGCATCCTCGGCGCGCGCCGGAGCGTGGACGCGTCGAACAGCAGTGCGAATGCGGGCAATCAATTCACGCGTACTGAATGGCTTGGTCACATAATCGTCAGCCCCAAGCTCAAGCGCCTCCACCTTCTCTTCTTCCCCATCGCGCACGGTTAGCATCAACACAGGTAGCCGCGGGGCAAAGGCGCGGATACGCCGCAGCGTCTCAATGCCGCCGATCCCGGGCATGTTGATGTCCAGCAGCACAACGTCATACGCGCCCGAGTGCAACAATTGCAGGGCTTCCTCCCCGCGCGAAGCCTCGTTGAACTGAAAACCGAGTTCAAGAAGCGGCGCGCGCAAAGCTCGGCGAATGGCGGGCTCATCGTCGACAGCAAGAATCCGAATAGCAGCCTGGTTCATTACGACTCCCTCTTCTGAGTTTGGGCCGGTATAGCCGCGTAGAACGTGTTGCCTTCATCCTGATCGCTGGCGACCCAGACATATCCGTTGTGAATTGTCGCGGCCCGTTTGGCGACAGAAAGACCGATGCCGGTACCCGGTGCGCGATTCGATGAATTGGAGGACCGATAATAGCGATCGAAAATGCGCTCGCGGTCCGCGATTGGGATCACCGGACCAAAACTGTGAACTGAGAAAACTACCTCTCTCTTCGATTGCACAGCACGAAGCGTAATCGCGGTCCCATAGATAGCGTACTTGCAAGCGTTATCGATGTACTGGTTCAGCAGCATTGTCATTAACCGACGATCGCAGCAGAGAACCAGCTCGTCGTCAGGTACGTCGATTTCTACCTTCATCGCGGCCAGCCGCTCGCTCATGCTGGCCACTACCTCATCAATCAGGGACGCCACGTTGATTGGCACGGCATGGACAATCACCTCATCCGCGTCCAGGCGGGCGGTGGTGAGCAGCTTCGTGGTCAGCTCGTTCAGCAGGTCCGTCTGCTCGCTGATCAGGGAAACAAGATCGGCCTGCCCGGGGGAGAGCTTCCCCATTTCCGACAGCCCCGTTGACGCTGCGCGAATTGCCGTGAGCGGTGTCTTGTACTCGTGCGCGAGTGAATCCAGCACCGTCGCTCGAAGCTGCTCCGTCTGCCGCTCGGTTTCGATCCGGCTCTCATTGGCGAAGGCGCGGTAGCGGTCGAACGTCACGGCAATCAACGATGCCATGGCGTTGTTGGTCAGCGGACTCGTGTCGCCACGGATCACAAGTGAGCCGATCGGCACGTTGCCAAGACGAAGGACTCTTCGCGCGATTCCTGTCTCCGCATCATCGTCAGAGCTTTCGAAGTAGTACACATTCTGTGCAAGCTCTTGCGGATCGACATTCCAATAACCGGCCTGGTAGATCTCGTGCAGGTCGGCGTCGAAGATAACAACCGCTTCAAGCGCGAAAATCTCGTGGACAAGCTCGGCCAGTTGTAAACCCGGCTCGACGTGCAGGTTCATCTGCAGAGTACGCCGCGTGAACTCATAGAGGTCCTGCATTTGTCCTCCCCACGAGTCAGACGATCGCCCATGTTCCGTTACGCGCGCCGACAGCCTGCTGATCACCAGTGCCGTCAAGATGAACGCAAAAAGTTCGATCGGATTGGCAGGATCCGCTGCCGGATTGGTGCTCGCCATCCGCGTCGTGAAATAACTCTGCACTCCCACAGCCGATAGCGAAACAACCGTGGCCTGCCAGAACCCGCACCACAGCGCGACCGGCACGATGATCAGCAGGTAAAGAAGCGCCGCGACAGGAAGCAGCCACTGCAGCCAGTGCGTTAGAAATCCAACCACTAACACCGAAACAATGCCAAGGGCGCACTCCGTCGAAAAGAGAAGTGTCTTTGCGCCGGCGGCACGTAATCGTCTCTCGCCGAATGCGGACCGAAGCGGAATATACGCTCCAGACAATCCTTTTCCTCTCCTTTCGTCGCTTGCGGTTGGGCTACTCATGGGGCGTTCCGATACCCGTCCACAAAATGCAGGTCCTCTATCGATGTGAGTCGGATCTGAGCGGCTTGCTCGAAGTGCCTTCTTCCATGCCTCGAAATGCTGTACCGAACCGAGACTGGTGAGCACCCGCGTGCAGACTGCTTATGCGTTTCGTGCGCGGGAGATGTTCTCTGATTTTAGCAGTTCCTTATTTCGCCTTTATGTTCTGAAGTCAGGTGCGGCTCCAGGCACGACTCTGGCGGCCGCGATCAGCTTGAAAAGACAGCCCCTCCGCGCCTTATGAATTCTTTTTCCGATCCTCATCTCTTCTTTATGGATCGTTTGCGTTACTGATGCTAGCCGCAGCGTTTGAAAACCAATGACGAGCAGCACTGGCTGCGAATAGCCCAAGATTTCTTTGCCTTCGCAAGGAGCCGATACTCGTGTGCTTGCTCAAACTTCACGGGAGCGTTTCGTCATCTTGAGGATCGTCGAAACAGCTTCTTTCCCCGGGAAATCTTTCGTTTCTTATCCAATCTTCTTTCAGGAGGAATTGTGGCGATATCCGGTAGCTTGAATCATCGTTCTCTTCAATCGCTGGGCGCGGCTGCGCTCATGGTCGCAATGACGGCGGCAGCGCAGGCGCCAGCAACACCCCCGCCCGCCGCTCCCGCTGACCAGGCGCCGGCAGCAGCTCCTGCCGCCGCCCCCACTTGGAGCGTGGGCCCAATGGATCTCAGTGGTTTGATCGACGGCTATTACAGCTACAACTACAATCGCCCGAGTACCCTGGCCAACGGACAGGCAAATGATCTGTACAACTTCAACGACAAGACCGACCAATTCAATCTCAGTGAAGCAAGACTCACCCTCAATCACGATCCTGACCCGGTCGGCGCTCACGTCGACCTCTTCTATGGCCGTACAAACACCCTGATCAATGGCAGTTCTCACGACCAGGGAGACTACATCGAGCAGGCTTTTGTCAGCTTGAAGCCGCCCAAAGCAAAAGGCCTGGAACTTGACTTTGGCAAATTTGTGACCTCGGCGGGCGCTGAAGTCATCGAAGCCAAAGACAATTGGAATTACTCCCGCTCCATCCTCTTCGCGTGGGCCATTCCATACTTCCACTTCGGGCTGCGCACATCCATGCCGGTCTCGAAGGTGGACACCCTTGGTGTGCAGATTGTCAACGGCTGGAACAATGTGACCTCCAACAACGGCGGCGTCACCATCGGATTGACAAATGCCCTGGTCAAGCCGAAGGCCAGTTGGTTCGTCAATTACTACACCGGACCATCCAATGTGAACACCCAGAAGGGCTATCGCAACCTGATTGACACCACTCTGCTGATGACCCCGAGTTCGAAGTTCAGCGCCTATGTCAATTACGACTACGGCCAGAATCGCAATAACTTTGACACCGGCGAAGGCATCGACAAGTCCCTCAACCATTGGCAAGGTGTCGCTTTTGCTGCCAAGGCGCAGATGACCGGCACACAGGCACTCACAGGCCGCTACGATTACTTCAAGGACTACAACGGGTATTCGACCGGCACCGCGCAGAACCTCCAGGAATTCACCGGAACCTACGAGTACAAAATGGCCGAGGGATTCTTGACCCGCGTCGAGCTGCGCAAAGACTGGTCCGATCAGGAATTCTTCCACAAGGGCGACGGCGGGTTCGTAAAAGGTCAGTTCACCGCCACTGCCGGATTCATCGCTTTCTTCGGACCCAAACGATAGTGTCTAACCATTGAATTACGGCCGGGATGCGCACCAGCACCCGGCCGTAATTGCTTGCAATCGAGAGTCCTGCACGCACTCCGTCGCGAAATCTTGTTTCTTCATTTCATCTTCATCTGTCGACGCCTACCCTCTGAGTAATCCCAAAGCAGAACGCCTGCCGCAACGAAGGATCGTATGACAAAAGAGGCGATTATGTTGGAACTTCTTCTTTCAGGTTTCTTCGCAGTTGCGTGCTTCAAAGCGCGAGCAGCGGATGCACACAACCTGAAATTCAAGGATCTGTTTTATCTTTCCGACCGGCTCGATCGTCTCCGCCGCACCCGCTGGCAATGGTGCGCCATGGTGCTGGTGATCGTGTTCAGCCGGATGCAGATGCAGGCGCCCATCGTTGCGGAGCTCACCGGACTTGCCCAGTTCATCATCTTCCTGGCGCTGCCCACCGCCCCTCGCAATAGCTTCACGAGAACCGCTAACGGGCACTAACGATTTCTGTTCGCTTCAACTTCCATTCTTCAATCAAGGAGACAGTACATGGCAGCAACCAAATCACAAGGCAAGTCATTCACGCTATTCATTGTGGGGGTCACCGCGGCCGCTGCGGGAATAGCGTATTTTTCATCGGGTATGGGAAAGCTCGCTCTGATCGGAGGGCTGATTGTACTTGCCCTTGCGTTCGGCATCTTTCTAAAGATCAAGCCGGATGAAGGCGCGATCGCCGATAAAGGACAACCGGCAGCAATGCGAATGGCTGGTGTCGTCGCTGCAATTTTCGGCTGGGTAATCGTCGTGTTCGGCCTGAATCTCTCCACCAGCGTTTCAGGGCGGATGACTACCACGCTGATCGGCATTGCGGTTTCATTGGTCGGGTCCCTCGTCCTTCTTCCCATTGCGGCAAACAAGAACGCGATTTGGAAGGCATAAGAACCCAGGCAAGCTTCAATCTTCCCTCGGCGACAGCATTTCAAAAGGAGACAGATTTCTGATGAAGATTTTCCGTATGGCATCGGCTACATGCGCCCTTGCAATCCTGATTCTGGCAGGGGCAGGGACAGTAGCTCGCGCTGACGCCGCTCCATCCGCGTCCGCCGCTGAGCTCAAGGACGCAGCGTCCAAAGCGCCAACAACTTCAACTCTCGCCGCAGGCGATCCCGGCGGCACAATCACCGGAACCGTCAGTGACGTTCCGGTTTCTGATTCGAAAGCTGGTCTGAGCCTCGGAGACGTAGCCAATCAGGTTGGCCAAAACAAAATCGGCATCAACTTCACCTGGACCCTGCTCTGCGGCTTCCTTGTGATGTTCATGCAGGCCGGCTTCGCCATGGTTGAGTCGGGTCTCTGTCGCGTGAAGAACGCCAACCACACCTACATGATGAATTTCTTCGTGTATGGATGCGGCCTCTTCGCGTACTGGATCCTCGGCTTCGCTATCCAGATGGGCGGCGCAGCGGGTAATGGAAACCTCGGAGGCCTTCAGCCTCTGGTCGGCGAACACACGCTCTCACTGTTTGGAAAGACGTGGGGCATCTTCGGCCAGAGCGGTATGTTCCTCTCCGGGCACTCCTACGACGTAGGCGTGATGGTGATCTTCCTCTTCCAGATGGTGTTCATGGATACCGCGCTCACCATCGTTACCGGTGCATGCGCTGAACGCTGGAAGTTCCTCACGTTCTCAGTCTCATCCGTGCTCATGGGCGCCATCACCTATCCGCTGTTTGCCAACTGGGCATGGGGCGGCGGCTGGCTGGCGCAGTTGGGCACCAACCTCGGACTCGGCAAGGGATACGCCGACTTCGCGGGATCCGGCGTAGTGCACTCCGTCGGCGGTGTTACCGCCCTCGCCGTGGCGCTGATCATTGGCCCTCGCATCGGCAAGTTCAATCGCAATGGCTCGGCCAATGCAATTATCGGACACGACATCTCTGCCGTGCTGATTGGCTGCTTCATCCTGGCCTTCGGCTGGTTCGGCTTCAACCCCGGCAGCACCCTTGGCGCTTCAGCCGCTGGCTGCCTCCGCATCGGCTCTGTCGCTGTCAATACCATGCTCGCTGGCTGCACCGGAACTTTCGGCGCCCTGCTCTACATGTGGTCCATGAAGGGCAAGCCCGACGCCTCCATGAGCGCAAACGGACTGCTCGCAGGCTTGGTGGCAATCACTGCACCTAGTGGCTTCGTCAATCCAATCGCGAGTGGCATCATCGGCCTCATCGCCGGCGTTCTCGTTTGCTTGAGCGTTGCATTCGTTGAGAACACGCTGAAGGTCGACGATCCGGTCGGCGCGATCTCGGTCCACGGCGCTTGCGGCCTTTGGGGAGTCATCTCAGTAGGACTCTTCGCTGACGGCACCAGCAATTACGGGGGAGCATGGAACGGCGTCTCCGGATCTGTAACCGGGTTGTTCTACGGCGATGCCAGTCAACTTGTTGCACAGCTCGTCGGCGTCTCCACTCTCATCGGCTTCGTATTTGGCTTCAGCTACGCTCTGAACTGGGTGCTCGACATCTTCCTCGGTCATCGTGTCTCGGCTGAAAGCGAAGTTGCCGGGCTCGACCTGCCGGAAATGGGACAGCTCGGCTATCCGGAGTTTGTCTTCACTCCAGAGCCGGCGACCATGTCGGTTGCTGCACATGCTGCAGTCGCCTGAAAAACGTGAATCTGCCGCAGGCTCACCGTCTGCGGCAGATGAACAGCATTCTCGGGTGCGGCAGGGCTATTCCGGGCGTTCGCCTTGCTGCCCTCCCTTTACGTACTAGAATTTCGGAGCTCAACACGATGTCTCAATCGCAGATGACCATTCAAGATCCCGAAAACGTATTAGCGAATTTGCCGGCAAGTTCTCTCGCGCTGCAGCAGGCCCTTGGGCCCAAATCTACAAAGACGCTGCAACGGATGTTTCGCGATCCTCGTGTTCTCGATCCCGCCGAACGCAGTGATCTGATCGCTTCCCTTTCCAGCGCCCTCGAACTGCTGCCCGGAGTGCCCGAGATTCGCGTGATGCTTGGAATGACATTGTGTGGAGAGTTGCGCGCGCAGGAAGCCTTGACTCATTTGCGCAAAGCAGTCGAGCAAGATCCCGCCTGCTACATCGCCCAGCTCAAGCTCGGCGAATTGCTGATGAGATTGCGCATCTGCGATCAGGCCGCACACCACACCCATCAAGCAGCCCTGCTTGCTGCCAACGACATTCAAGCCGAATTGGCACGCCGGCAAGCCACAACACTTCGCCAGATGCAAAGAGAGGGAATCGAACGCGGTGGATACCGCAGTGCGTTCGCCTGGATGAAATCCTTCGGCAAACGGCGTTCATCGCAGGCAGGCCAACCGGCTCTCGCTGTCTCTGAGTAGTGAAGGATGCCCGCATCCCTGCAATTAGCTCTACTCATCGCCATCTTGCTTCCGGCCGGAAAAATCGTTGCGTCCATCAGCACGCGCTACGGAATTCCAGCAATTCTCGGTGAACTCCTGGTCGGAGTCGTCGCCGGACCCGGCTGCCTCAACATCCTCCACATGCCGCTGTTCAGCGGCACACCGGCCGCTGACGCCTTCCTGCTGATCGCACAAATCGGCGGCCTCGTGCTCATGTTTATGGCCGGGCTCGAAACTGACATCAATCGCATGCGCGAGGCCAGCGCAACCGCGTTTCTGGTCGCTCTTTCAGGAGTGATCTGGCCGTTTTTTCTCGGTGCCGGAGTCGCACACCTCCTCGGGCTGTCGTGGAGTACTTCAATGTTTCTTGGCGGTGCGCTCACCGCCACCAGCGTCTCCATCTCGGCTCGAACGCTCATGGATGCGGGCCGCATGACGTCTACAGAAGCTTCTGTAATCCTCGGCGCAGCGGTGATCGACGACGTGATGGGACTGTTTGTGCTCGCGTTCCTGGCCGCTTCCTGCAGTACAGGAGACGCGCAAGCCTTTGGTGTCGCTCCAGCGTTTTCGCATTGGTTACAGGTGCACGTTCCATTCGCGGGTCGCCATCCACTGGTAATCCAGATGACCGTCATTGCCTTGTGCGTCACAACTTACTTCGCGGTTGCGTATGGCTTTGCGAAAAAGTTTGTAGACCCCTTGATGCGTCTGTTCAGAAACATAGACGCCAATGAAGCCGTTACCAGCTGCGTTCTCGCTCTGATCCTGATCTACGCCGTCAGCGCAGAATGGCTGGGCAGCGTAGCAGGGATTACAGGCGCCTATCTGCTCGGCTACGTATATGCGGGATCAAAGCTCAAGACCCTGATTGAACAGACCTTCCATGCCCTGGGCCATGGCCTTCTCATTCCTCTCTTCTTTGTCTCCATTGGGCTCTCCAGCAATTTCCGTGCCCTTGGAGGTCATTGGATGTTGCTCATATCGATCTTCATCGTTGCTGTGGTCAGCAAATTGGTCGGTTGTGGATTCGCGGCTTTGGGAATGGGCATGGGACCGGTCAGAAGTCTGCGCATCGGATGCGGCATGATATCTCGCGGCGAAGTTGGGCTGATCGTTACCGCCATGGGCGCGAGTTCTCGCATATTCGGGGAGCCTGAAGTAGCAGTGATGGTGACAGTTGTTTTGCTGACTACCCTCCTCACGCCCCTCATCATGCGCTGGGCATTCAGCATTCCTTGTCCCCACGATCTTGAACTCGGCGGGAATGAACAGCCACAAGAAGCCATGGAGTATTCGTGGGACTAGCTACTCCAAGTCCCATTTCCATCTCGAGAGAGTATCGCTGGAGCTGCGTGGGAGTCAGTTCTGGCCCCCATGCGGCACAAACGGGAACCGGCAGTCAGATTTGTTCGCAAAATTTCTTCTGCAGGCACGGATCCGATCCATGCCCGAAGGAGCACCCCATGTTGGACGTCGTGTTTGGTCAGGCTAGCGATCCTGGCAAGGTTCGAACCAACAACGAAGATTCTGTCGGGGTGTTTGTGCCCAGTTCGCGTCATCAGGCACGTTCGCATGGATACTTCTTTGCTGTCGCCGACGGCGTGGGCGGTCTCGATCTCGGTGAGGTAGCTTCTTCGACGGCAGTTTCCGTCCTTGCGAAAGAGTTCGAAAACTCACCGGGTGACGCAATGCTGATCAGCCTCGTGCCCCGCCTTGTCCAGCACGCGAATGCTGCCGTCCACGACCGCACCCTGGCGCCTGAATTTCGAGGAAAGAAAATGGCCACAACCGTCGTGGCCTGTGCTCTGCGCCACGATCAGGCCGTCGTCTCCCACGTAGGCGACTCGCGATGTTACCTCGTGCGCAAAGGACACGCAAAGCTGATCACCCATGACCACTCCTGGGTCAACCAGCAACGGGCAATGGGAGTGATCACCGAAGAGGAAATGGCCTCTTCCGAATCGCGCCACGTGCTGATCCGGTCCTTGGGCCAGGAGATGTTCGTCTCACCCGAAACTACCGCCTTCACCGTGTACCCGGGAGATGTGCTCGTCTTGTGCTCTGACGGCGTTCACGATGAATTGCCCGAGGGCTCCATTGCTGCAATCGTTTCGCAGAGCAAACCAATCGAAGATATCGCCAGCGAGCTCGTATCGCGCGCTGTCGAAATCGACGGAAACGACAACACCACTGCGGTCGTGATCAGAATCCGTTCTGTGGAACAGGTCGGCATGTACCGCGGGCGTCCATACCGGCTGCCGTCGTGACCACCGCTCCTCCATGCGCTCGTATGAATTCCTTGTATTTGGGCCCCGATTTCCGGATAGAGTGAAAGAAATCCTGATTCGCAAAATGGAGTAGATCTGCCCCATGGGCTTTCTCGACAGCATCGAAACTGGCTCTCAAATCGACTTTTATCGAATTGAGCAGCCGGTAGCGCGAAGCGGTATGGCGTCGATCTTTCGCGCCACTGACGTGCGTGACAACCGCGTCGTTGCACTCAAAATTCCAAACCCCGACATGGAATCCGATCCGATACTCTTCGATCGCTTCCAGCGCGAAATCGCAATCGGCGAAAAGCTCGATCATCCGATGGTGATGCGCGTCTATGGCGGCGAAAAACGTTCGCGTATCTACATGGTGATGGAGTGGTGCGAAGGCTCCCTCCTCCGCGAAATCCTCTCCCGTGGCCGCATCCCCCACGATCGAGCCATCCGCATCGCCATCAACATCCTCGGCGCGCTTGAGTACATTCATGAGCACGGCATCTTCCATCGCGATCTCACGCCCGAAAACATCATGGTCGATGCCAACGACAATATTAAGCTCATCGACTTTGGCGTCGCCGGAGACACCGGTGCCAGGCGCCTCACCTATGCCAACTTCACCGCCACCCTCGGCACTCCTGATTACATTTCTCCTGAGCAGGTACAAGGAAAACGAGGCGATGGGCGCTCCGATCTTTACTCCATGGGTGTGATCCTCTACGAGATGCTCACCGGCAGGCTGCCTTTCTCCGGCTCCTCTCCCATGCAGATCATGAACAATCGCCTGCTGAACCATCCCCTGCCGCCCACCACCGCAGATCCCACAATTTCTCTCCAACTGCAAGAGGTCCTTTATCGCGCCATGGAACGGGATCCTCAAAATCGATATGCACGAGCCCGCCAATTTGCACACGACCTGCAGCATCTGGACGATGTAGGTGTGGAAGACCGGGTCGAAACTCGCGACTGGAACAAAAGAAAATCACATACCTCTCGTCAGGTCGCTTATTATGCAGCACTTGCGCTGATTCCCGTTGTTATCCTGTTGGTGATGGTTCTGGTCGCTCGCCATCGTTGACCGACCCCCTCGCCGGCCAAATCTTCACGGGTTCTTTATGCCCAGAACCCTAGACTTGATGCTGAATGCCACACAACCATTTTCCTGTCCGGAAGGAGAACCATGTCGACTGAGTACCGCAATTTTCTCGCGCTCCCATATGACGAGCTCGAGGAACTGAATCTGCAAGCAAAGGCTGACCGGCTCAACCGCGTCGCCATCGATGAAATCCGCGAGAAGCGGTTGAAGTATCTGAAAGACGAAAAAAGAATCAAGGCGCTTACCGTTCTGTTCACCGACCTTGAGGGCCGCCTGCACCTCCTCGACTACGACAAGAAGTTTCTCCTCGGCTCCTACGAAAACCTCACCTTCGATGGCTCCTCCATCCGCGGCTTTACTGCGCAGAAGGAGAGCGATCTCCGCCTCGGCATCGACTGGAGCGCCTTCTACTGGGTTCCTTCCGACGTCTTCGGCAACGGCAAGTGCCTCGTCTTCGGCACCGTCATCGACAAGGATGGCACCCCTTACTCCGGCGACCTCCGCGGCGTCCTCAAGACCTACGCCGAAGCGCTCTACAAGGAAAAGGGCTACACCCTCAACGCCGCGAACGAGATTGAAGGCTTCCTCTTCGCCGGCAAGGATGCCGAGCGCAAATACCACGAGACCACCAAATTCGACTTCATCAACACCGGTGGCTACTACCACTCCCTGCCTCTGGACCCCCTCCGTCAGTTCATCGACACCGCCGCTGAAGTGCAGCGCGCCATGGGCTTCCAGAACGAAAAGGATCACCCCGAAGTCGCGCCCAGCCAGTTCGAAATCAACTACGGCTATGGCGAAGTAGTCGCGGCTGCCGACCAGATCCAGCTGTACAAGCTCCTCGCCCGCCAGGTCGCCAACAACATGGGCTACACCGCCAGCTTCCTGCCCAAGCCGGTCGTCGGCGTCAATGGCAGCGGCATGCACACCAACGTTTCCATCTCAAAGGACAAGACCAACCTGTTCTGGGACGAGAAGGGCCAGGAGAAGCTTTCAAGCTTCGGCTGGGAGTTCATCGATCGCATCCTGACCCACGCGCTCGACATCTGCCTGATCCTCAACTCGAGCGTCAATGCATACCGCCGCCTCGATCCGCACTTCGAAGCGCCGAACCAGATCAAGGCCTCGGCAACCGATCGCGGCTCCATGGTCCGTGTGCCCATCGGAAACTCGCGCTCCATGCGCGTCGAAGTTCGCTCCGTCGGCCCCGACGCCAACCCGTACCTCGCCCTCTATTCGATCTTCAAAACCGGCGTCGACGGCACCACCGCGAAGATCGAGAACCTCCGCCAGGCCGAGCGTTACCTGCCCGACCACATCCAGGCCGCGATCGACGACTTCAAGTCCTCGAAGTGGATTGCCGACATCCTCGGCTCCGATGTGCAGGGCCGTTTCGCCGACCTCAAGCAGGCTGCAGCCAACCGCTGCGCGCGGGAACTCGGCACCTTCGTCAAGGCGCCGGAGGTGCAGTTCCATCACGAGGTCTACAACCAGTCCCTCTGGAACCTTTTCTAAACCCCGACCACTCCGGACTGGACAACACAAACGGCGCGATCCCAATCGCGCCGTTCTTCTTTCTTCCGAGGATGTCGAAGCTAATTGTGCGGTTCCGTGTCAGAGTCATGAGTTTGTATCAGGGCACGACTTCAGTCGTGCCGCAAATCGCGAAAAAACATTTCGGGCTTTAAAGCCCCGCAGCTCAAAGCGGCTGGATCATGAGATAAACCGCGCATCATGTATTAAGTACAAAAAACAGGAAAAGATAAAGAAGGAAAGCGCCAAGCACGGCATCACAGCCGCCTACACCGTCAGATGCCTACGGATCAGACAATCCTGCGACCACAATTCCTCATTCATCAGCCACCAGCCCCGATCCCTGCAAACTTGAATCTCCTGGAGGGAGATCCCGAGAATAGCCCAGCGTGAAACGCTGGGTCCCAGCCACAATCTGGCTCGCGTCCCGGAGGGCAGCCCGAAACTCGTGAGTTAACTCAAGCCGTCTGTATTACTGACAGAGACTCGTCGGAGAAATCGGCCGTGTATCGCAAAACCACCCTCTACATCGATATCGACGACACCATCATTGCCGAAGTCTTGCCCGGTGCCGGCCGCGATCTCCGGCCCTGCGTCATCACCCACCTCACTGTCCTCGCCCAGCTTTACGACTGCTGCTGGCTCACCTCCTGGCCCTACTCGCCATCGGATGCCCCGCATTCCGGCATGTCCGTCCAAACACTCATGATTGCGCTCTACGCTCACCGCGTAAACGAGACTTTCCGTTACGCAACCTGGGATCACAATCACCCCGACGGCAAAGCAGGATTCGTTCTCCAGCCCGACCAGCCCGAAGACTGGTACTGGCTCGAAGATCCCATCCCAATAGGAGAACTCGACGTACTCACGGCAGCCGGCAAACTCGATCGCTACATTCCCGTCGACCCGCATGGCCCCTGGGCATTTCTTGATGCCATCAACGAAATTTTTCGGCGAACCGGTATCACCCGCGCAGATTTCGACCGCATCGGCGCCCGTCCTGAATGGTTCGATAGCGGCTCCCTCTCGATTTAGAGTTCTCCTGCGTTGCAGCAAAGCAGTTCCTTCACATTCACTTCATCGATGCTTGAACAGAATCCGTAGACACCGTCACGCGTACTGTGTACGATGTTTTTCCGATCCCGATCTTTGGCGCTCACGCCCTCCGACAATTTCTTGTCGAGCTGAAGAAGGGATAATTTCGACATTTCCCCGCTCCAACCGCAACCGAAAGGAACAACATGACCAGATCCCGTATGTTTCAGATCATCGGCACTTGCGCCGTCGTCGCAACAATTGCGATAGCCGTGTCGAACACACCCTCTCATGCAAAAGCCGAATCCGGCGATTCGCGCGTCCAGATCGGACTCAATGCCGCACCCGTTCCTTTAAACATGAAGGGCAAGAATGTCGCGATGGTGGGCCTTGGCAGTTACTTCGTCAACGTCGCCGGCGATTGCGATGGATGCCATTCCGCAGGTCCACCGACTCAATATGCCCCGGGAGGCAATCCCTATTTCAGTCAGCCGGAGATGGTGAATCCAGCTACTTACCTTGGCGGAGGGAGGAACTTCGGCGCCTTGATCCCAGGCTCAGCTGAAATCATCACGCGCAACCTCACTCCCGACGCCAGCGGCAAACCGATCGGTGGCGACAGCTTCGAAGAATTCCTCCACACCATCCGCACCGGCATCGATCCCGATCATCTCCACCCCCCGTGCACGGGCGCACCCAACGCCAATTGCATTCCAAAACCATTCGATGGAAACCTGCTCCAGATCATGCCCTGGCCGAACCTCCGTCATCTCTCCGACCATGACCTTCGCGCGATCTACGAGTACCTCAGCACTGTTCCATGCGTGCAGGGCAACTACCCCGGAGAGGATCCTCACCGCTGCGGGTGAGACTTCAGTGAACCTAAAATGCAGGCGTCCGTCCGGGCGCCTGCGTGTTTCAATCTCATCAATCATCTGGACAGTTTCCGCAAACCTTCTCAGCCACCGAGGAACCTTCCCGTCCAGATTCCAAAGGAATCTGGGAAACCACTTTTGCCCTCGTTGTAAGCCTCAGTAGAGCGGTGCTGCTCCTTGCGGCCGCGTCTTCCAGCGCCGGTGAATCCACAGCCACTGGTCCGGGTAGCGCCGGATCCACGACTCCAGCACATCGTTGCACTGCTGTGTCGCTGCCAGCACATCCGTCTCATTATCGCCATTGCGCTCAAAATGAAGTTGCGGCCCAAAGTGCAGCACATACTTATTCTCCCGCGGTTCCCAAAGCATGAACCCCGGCAGCACCGCAGCTCTCGTCTTCAACGCCACACGCGCCAACCCCGACGCCGTACAGGCCGCGATCCCGAAGAACTTCACAAACTCGCCCTGCGGCGGAGTCATGTTCGTATCCATCAGAATCCCAACCGTCCCGCCTTCATGCATCGAGTGCAGCAACCCCCGCGCGAAGTCGTCTTTGTGCAGAACGCGATTGCCATGCATGCATCGGATTCGGTTTACGAACTCGTCGAGCTTGCGATTATCGAGCCTCCGAATAACCATTCCCATCGGGTGCCCCATCAGCGAGTGATAGAAGCTTGAAAGCTCCCACGCCCCCAGATGTCCCGTCAACACCAGCACTCCGTTTCCGAGGGCCTCCGCCGCAAGATAATGTTGCAGCCCTTCGGTCCGGATGCGTTGCCTTGTATTCTCGCGTGTGTAACCCGGCATATGACAGAACTCGACCAGTTGCCAGCCCAGGTGCCGATAGACTCCCTGCAGGATTTCCTCACGCTCGCTCGCGGGTAACTCCGGCATTGCAAGCTCTAGATTCCGCTCCCCTACTCGACGCAGTCTCCTCATTGCGTGATATACGGTCCACGCCAATGCGCCCGCCAGAAGGCGGGACAGCCAAAGCGGTATCCATCCAAGCAGGCGTGCGACCGCCACCACCAGCCAATACTCGAGCGTCTTCTGCATCGTTTGAGGCAAACACAAGTTTATGGCACAGATCAGCTCCGCCCCATATATCGAGCATCACCGACCTCATTATTTGCAAAAGCAAAGAGGCGGCCCCCCGAAGAAGGCCGCCTCTTACTCCTGACCGGTACTATTGCGCCTGCTTCGCTTCGGTGAAGTGACGCGCAACATCGCGAACAAACTCCACCGCAGCATCCGGCACCGCTACGTTTCCCTTCAGCACATTCTCGAAGCTTTGCGGCGCTCCGTAAAAGGTCTCCGTGTCAACCTTGTTCTGCGACACACCCGTTCCATCAAGACTGATTCCGGCAAAGATACCCTTGTTGCGCGAGTAGCTCAGCAACTCCGCATTCATCTTCCAATCGGTTGCCGCTTGTCCAGCACGGCCCACAGGACCGGCCGCCGCCGAGGCATCCGCCCCGATCTTGAACTTGCTCTTCAACAGGTCCTGGAAGCCGCGATTGTTCACCGCAACCAGGATCAGGTCAGTAGACTGCCCGCCAATCTGCAGTCCCCACGAGCCTCCTGCCAGCCGAATGAATACTGGAGCGCTCCAGCCCTTTCCCGTGCGGCAGGTCACCACGCCCTGCCCGTATTGCGCGCCAAATACAAAGGCGCCTTTGATCATCCCTGGTACCACGCCCACGCATGTGGCCTGCTGCAGGATGTTCTGCGGGATGGTATTGTCTTGCGCATCCATGATCTGATCGAGAACGTTTTTGGCCGCTTCGATGCGGTCCTGAAGGTCCTGCTTGGATGAGGCAGCGTTCGCAAACATCGAACTCGATAAACAAAGACAAAGGGAAGCAATGATTTTCTTCATCTGGGGATTTCCTTTCACGTTACCGCACACCAGGAACAAGCGGCGTCCGGCTGCTGGATGTTAGGACAGCAACTCACAGCCAAAGTCGCGCACTAGACGCCGGAAGATCGGGCGGAGGAACAACTTCGTATAACAGCCTCTCGCTTAGGCTACAGCACGCCTATCCGGCCGGAATGCACAGATTCGTCCCGAACCATAGTCGGGACCAGCGCAGTGAAGAGATTCGTCTTGCGGATTTCAGGGTGAGTGCAACAGGTGGGACGCAGAAGTCAAAAAAAAGAGGAGTTCGCAGGCTTCATGCTTTACATGCTGCCTGGGAACTCCTTTCCCCAGATCTGCGTTGTTTCTGAGACCATTATGGGTACCGTATCGATTTGGAACAAGAGTACTAAGGTTCTAGAATATTGGTAATCGTTTCTTGGTTCCTCAACAGGTTACTTCGCCCAACGTGGGTGTTTGCCGGCTAAACCACAGCGGGTTCAGCGATCTGCTGGTATTGGCTTTGCGAGGGCGATGGCTTGTAGGAGCCATGCAATGCGCGCATCGAGAGCTCGATACGATTCTCTGCCCCGACCTTCCGCATTAATTTGCCGACGTGCGCCTTCACCGTCCGCTCCTCGATCCCCAATTCTCCTGCGATCTCCCGATTCGACCGCGCCAGCAGTAGCAATTGCAAAACCTGCTCTTCGCGAGCCGTGAGATGCGGACGTGGACTCGTCACGCTGGAGTCTTCGCCTGAGAGCAGCCGGTCAATTAGCTTGGAAAGCAGTTTCCGCGGCGCCCAGATCGAGCCTGAAATCACCACATCCAGCGCCTCGCGCACCAGTCTAGGGCCGGCGCCCATGTCCAGGTAGGCCCGGGCACCGGCAATGATGGTATCCATCATCACCTGCTCGTTGCTGTCTGGACCGATGACAACCATGCGCAGAGTCGGCCGCTTCCGCCGTATGCCTTCGAGTACCCCAAGCTTCTTGGTAGAACTGCTCCAGTCGATCAGAACGTATTCAATCGCATCATTGTCGAGGTGTTCCTCCAAGGTGCCTACGACCGGCACCAGCGGAGCCTCTCCTGGTTTCGCATGGTTTTCGAAGATACTTGTAAGGCCTTCGAGCCGCATCGGTTCATTCGCAACGACACCAATTCGAATTGGGTCTGTACTGTACATCGCGGACATCGAGCCTCTCTCCTTGCCTTGCTCCAATGAGCGATCGGGCCATTCGCTTTTCCACTGACTCGAGCCGCTGACGCACCCTGCCAGGGACGCTCCATCCCTTTTATTCCCTGTACCTTCAACCCGGAGACGGTTACTCCCGGCACTCCAGTCATGGTTACCTGAAATAACAGTATCCGGCAAAGTCACTCGTTCGCCTAGGGTTTAGGTGCGATTGAAGGTACATTGCCCATCTCCAAAGTCACAATGACGGACTCAGTTGAGGTGGGCCGGGAAGGCTGCTCTCAAGACGTGAACTGAATCACAGGAAACACAATCAGGGCCTCGTCCCTCTTCTGGTCACAATCTGCAAAATTCTCCCGCATCTATGTTCCACAAATGAGCCAAACGCTGTACCATCAGTCCGGTAGGGCGTGGTACAGTCGAAAACAGTCGCGCAATCGAGGTGACCGCTTTGATTAAACAAGACATCGTGCACCATGTGATCGAGCGCACAGGCCTACCCCGCACCAAGGCCGAAGCGGCAGTCGACACTGTGTTTGAAGGTCTCAAGGAAGCTCTGGCAGCGGGCGAACGCATTGAACTGCGTGGTTTCGGAGTGTTCAGCGTTCGCGCACGCAAAACCGGCATCGGCCGCAATCCCCGAACTGGCACCGAAGTCAGCATCACGCCGGGCAAAGCCGTGCGCTTCAAACCCGGTAAAGAACTGCATACATTGACCGAAGGCGCTCCAGCGACGTCGTCCAAGACTGAGCCATAGCCCGCGCTTCCCTCCACAGTTATGCGGGTGAGGAAAGTTTTTTGATCCGAACGGCTATTTCTCAAATGAGAAGTGGCCGTTTCCATTCCCGTTTCGAATTAATTTGCTATCTTGATCGCCGCAATCTTGCGAATCCCCGCGAGATCTTCTTCGCGCTGCACAATCAGTCGCAACCCGTTCCCCTCTGGATAGTGCTGCGCGGCCGCGAGAGCATCCTGCACGGTCTTCGGCAGATGCGAGTGCTTTGCTGAATTCACTGCCTTATCACTCAGAACGAAACTCGCCATGAAGCAGTCTTTACCGGGGCTGAGATAGAGGATGTTGCGGCCTTTCTTCTTCAGACGCAGACTCCATCCGTACTTCCGCACCACCACGCCCTTCCACTCCTGATCCGAAACGCCCTCCTTCTCGCTCATCCACTCGATCAACTCATTCCAGAGCTTCGCCTTCGGGCCCAGGGCCTGCATCACTTCCGCCTCCGTCGGCCTGTCCGTCTTGCCGATGAATGCGTTGCAATATTCCATCTGCCACCTCTCGCGAAGCGGAATTTTAGCGCGCAGGAGGCAGGATTGGATGTGACGAACGAAAAAGTCGATCAAGGACCATGGAGATCGGCTAGACGTAGTGCGAATCGTGCCGGCGCCCGAACTCCAACATAAGATTCCGATCAGCCGGGTGCCCGGTCCCTCGCACTTGGGGACCGGGTTCCTGCTCCCTCCAGAAAACGGACTCATCGATGAATGGGCGTTGAAGTCACATCAGCCGCTGCGCATCCACGTCCACCACAATGTTTCGTCGCGGAATCCCCGCCCCATCCGCTTGCGCCAGCGCCCCCCGCAGCGCCGCATTCAGCGCCTTTCGCGAATTCGCTTTGAGAATCAAATGAAACCGATAGACATTCTTGATCCGCGCAATCGGCGCCGTGCACGGCCCGAGCACCCGCACTCCCTCAGGCGTAGCCTTCTGAAACCACTTCCCGATCTCCGCCGACCACCCCGCAGCTTCCTCCAGTTTCTCCGACTGGACGAGCACATTCGCCAGCACGCCAAACGGCGGATAGTGCATCCACCGCCGATACTTCAACTCGCGTTCCGCAAAACTCGCGTAATCATGTTTGCTCGCCGCGACAACCGCGTAGTGATCCGGATAGTACGTCTGCACGACAACTCGCCCCGGCAGCTCCCCGCGTCCCGCTCGCCCCGACACCTGCGTCATCAGCTGAAACACCCTCTCCGCCGCGCGAAAATCCGGCATCGACAGCGCATGATCGCATCCAACCACGCCCACCAGCGTGACCCCATGAATATCGTGCCCCTTCGCGATCATCTGCGTTCCCACCAGCAGATTGATCTCTCCCGAGTGCAGTCGCGCCAGCAGATGCTCCAGGTCATGCCGCCCTCGCACCGTGTCCCGATCCATCCTCCCGATCCGCGCTCCGGGGAAAATCTCCGTCAGCCGCTCTTCGCCCTGCTGCGATCCCGCGCCCAGATAATACAAGTGCTCGCTCTCGCATTCCTGACACTTCGAAGGCACCGTGCGTTTGTACCCGCAGTAGTGGCACTCTAGCCGCTGCCCGGCCCGCGCAACCCGATCTTCTCCTGAAGAAGGCTTATGGTGCGTCAACGCAATCGCGCAATTCAGGCATTCCAGCTTCTTCCCGCACGCCCGGCAGATCACCGCAAACGAATACCCCCGCCGATTCAGCAGAATGATCGCCTGCTCTCCTCGATCCAGCGCCAGCTGAGTCTGCTCCACCAGCGACCGCGAAAAAAGCTGCTCCTGCCCCGTCTCCTGGAACTCCCGCCGCATGTCGATCAGCTCAACCTCCGGCAGGGGCCGGTTCTTCACGCGATCGTTCATCTCGATCCGCGTGTACTTCCCCTGCTCCGAATTCTGCCAGCTCTCCAGCGATGGCGTTGCCGACCCCAGCACAACCACCGCGCCCTCCAGCTTCGCCCGCATCACCGCCACATCCCGTGCGTTATACCGCGGCGTCTCCTCCTGCTTGTAACTCTGATCGTGTTCTTCATCCACCAGGATCAAACCCAGATTCGGTGCTGGTGCAAAAATCGCCGACCGCGTCCCGACAATCACCGGCGCCTCGCCGCGATGAATTCGCCTCCACTGCTCCGTACGCTCTTCCGGCGTCAATGCCGAGTGCAGCAGGGCCACACGCTGTCCAAACGCCGCATCCAGCAGCCCCGCCATCTGCGGTGTCAGCCCGATCTCCGGCACCAGCAGAATTGCCGACTGACCGCGATCCAGCGCGCGCTGCATCGCCTTCAGATAAACCGCCGTCTTCCCCGACCCTGTCACTCCGTGCAGCAGGAACGCATGGAACTCCCCCAGCTTCGACACGATCGAAGCCAGCGCATCCAGTTGCGACTCATTCAATGTCAGCGGCTGTGCGGCCCCTTCAATTCCGCCCAGTCGAAACGCCGCTGCCCGCTCCTCGATGCGAACCAGTTCTCGCTTCACCAGCGTCTGCAGCGTTGACGACGGCAGCTCCTTCTTTCGCAACTCGGCAAGCGGAAGCTCTCCTCCATTTGCCGCCAGCTCCGCCAGAATCGCCTGCTGCAGCTTCGTCAGCACCGGCAGGCGCGTATCCGGTACCAGTACCGCAAACCGCTCTGTCCGCCGGGCATCGCGCTCCACAGCCGACGTCTCACGCGCGATCCACTTCCTCCGCAGCATCAGAGCCAGCACCTGCAGGCTCGCTGAAGTAGCCGTCCGCAGTGTCGACACCTTCACCCGCTCCCCCGCAGCCAGCTGCTCCAGCACTCTCCGCTGTGTTCCGCGCTCATCCACGCCGGGTGCCCCATCCACAAGCTGTGCCCCATTCATCGAACGTCTTTTGTTCGATGAGTGGGATTGAAGTTTCCCCCCATCCCCATCCAGACTCGAAGCCAGCAGATCCCGTCCCGTATCCGTGATCCGGTAGTAAACCGTCCGACGCACCTCCGCCATCAGCGGCAGCATCGTCCGCAGAACCTCCCCAAGCGGCGCGAGATAATAGCCCGCAATCCACTCCGCCAATTCCAGCAGGTTTTCTCCAAGCAGCGGCTCATCATCAAGCACGGCTTCCAGGCGTTTCGCTTCAAACTCCGTTGGCTCTGCCACCCCGATGGCCGTCACCACCCCAATCAGCTTTTCATTCCGGAACGGCGCAATCACGCGTGCCCCGCGCGCCGGCTGCTCAAAGTCAGGCACCGCATACGTAAACGTTCGGTCCAGCGGAACCGGCAGCGCGACTTCGCAGAAAGAAGGCATAGTGAGCAACCTTCAGTTTAGCGACCCCGGCTTTGCACGCCGTGTGCAAAGCCATGCCCTCACCTTTCCGCTCCCGAGTCCTTCTCTCGTCCATGATCCAATTCCTGACCCTGTTCTCTCGTTCCATTGTTCCGTCGTTCTCTTGTTCCCTGTCTTTAGTACAATTCCACCGATGACCACCAAGACCTCACGGGCCAATCCAACTGCGCGCAACGCTCCGTCCAGAAAAGCCAACCCCATCACCATGTCCATCGACATCGGCGGATCGGGGCTCAAAGCCATGCTGCTCGATGGTGCCGGCAAACCCGTCAGCGATCGCGTACGCGTCGTCACGCCTGCCGTGCCCACGCCAAGAGCCGTGCTGAAGGGACTGGATGAGTTGCACAAGGCGCTCTCCACCTGCGATCGCGTATCCGTTGGCTTCCCGGGTGTGATCAAGAAGGGAGTTACCTACACCGCCGCGAACCTCAACCCGGCCTGGTACAACTTCCCGCTCGAAGCAGAATTGCAGAAACGCTGGAAGAAGCCTGTTCGCCTGGCCAATGACGCCGCCGTCCAGGGCTACGGAGCCATCAAAGGCGATGGCGTAGAACTTGCCATTACCCTCGGAACCGGTCTCGGCTCCTCTCTCTTCACCAATGGCCGCCTCTGCCCGGGACTCGAACTCGGCCATCATCCCTGGAAGAGAGATCGCGAATACGAGGACTACCTCGGCCGCCGCGGCCTCGACAAATACGGCAAGAAGCGCTGGAACAAGTTCGTGCAGGAAATGATCGAACAGACCTTCAAGCTTTTCAACTGGGACCATCTCTATCTAGGCGGCGGCAACACCAAGAAGCTCACTTTCAAGCCCGGCAAGAACGTTGAAATCGTCTCCAACGAAACGGGCTTGCTCGGCGGCGTAGCGCTATGGCGCGAGTGGGATTAACCGGCTCACATTCTCAGACCAACAAACTTCAAAGGAATACCTGTGGCAACCGCCCAGAGGTATTTTTGTATGCATGCCCTCATCCGGAAGCGGAACCTGATACCGCGCCCGTTCGTATACGGACACATGCTCGCGATTGCGGACACGACGTCTTGCCCAGCACTTTCCGAAGCTCTTGCGTGGACGCGAGTTGATCTGCAAAGTCGATGGCTCGCCACGTGCTTGCAAGTTAGCGAATAGCCTTTGAGGAACACATGCAAAAAGCTCTCTTCGATCTGAAACTTGCTCTTCGCCAGTTGCGCAACTCTCTAGGCTTCTCCGTCACAGCAATTCTGATGCTGGCCTTCGGAATCGGCGCAACCACCGCCATCTTCTCGATCGTCGAAGGCGTACTGCTTCGCCCGCTCCCCTTCCCGGATTCGAACCGCCTGATGGTCCTCTCGGATCACCTCGAAGGCGTGAATGTCGGCGGAGGCGACGAGGTCGGTGTCACCGTGCGAGACATCATCGCTTACACACGCGACACCCGCTCCTTTACCGCGCTCGGCGGATACCAGTTCTCCGGATACGAGTTGTCGGGCAGCGGCGATCCCGCACAGGTCAGCGGTGCGCGCCTTACGGCAGGCGTCTTCTCCGCGCTGGCCGTAGCACCGGCAATGGGACGATTCTTTTCCGTTGATGAGGACGAGCATCATCAACAGGTCGCGGTCCTCAGCTACACAACCTGGCACAACCGGTTCCACGCAGACCCGCACATCCTCGGTACCAAGATCCTGCTCGATCGCAAGCCGTACGTCGTCATCGGTGTGATGCCCCGCGGCTTCGAATTCCCTCTCGTCCCCGGCCAGCTCAACCGCTCTGAGCTATGGGTACCGATGAGCTTCCCTCCCGAAGATCTTCTGCCATCGCGTGCTGCCAACTGGAGCTACCAGATGATCGCCCGTCTCAAGCCAGGCATCACCCTCGCACAGGCTGAGACTGACGCCAACCGCGTCGCCAAAGAAATCATGGCCGGCTACCCAGCCGATATGGCCAACCTGCACATAACTTCACTCGTCCGCCCGCTTCAAAAGGACACCGTCCAGCAATCCCGCTCACTGCTTAACACACTCTTCCTCGCTGTCGCCGTGGTTCTGCTTATCGCCTGCTTCAACCTTGCCGGCCTCATGCTCGTTCGTGCCATCCGCCGTCAGCGTGAAGTCGCCGTGCGATTGGCCCTGGGAGCCAGTGGCGCCGCACTCGTTCGCCAGGCCGTGCTTGAGAGTCTTATCCTCAGCGTCAGCGGCGGAGCGCTAGGCCTCATTTGCGCCGGAATCGCGCTCAAAGTCGGTAAGAGCGTCCTGCCCGAGAGCCTTCCCCGGGTAAACGAGATCTCGCTGAGTTGGCAAGTCATCGGCTTTGCCCTCGGCCTCGCAATTCTCACCGGCCTCGTCTGCGCACTCGCCCCTGCCTTCACCGCTATCCGCACCAACGTCAACAACAACCTCAAAGAAGGCGGACGCACCGGCACCGCTGGTGGCGGGCACGCTCGCCTGCGCTCCGCGCTCGTCATCGCGGAAATCGCAATCGCTCTCGTCTTGCTCACCGCCTCCGGCCTCCTCCTGCGCAGCTTCGACAAGATGCGTGCCGTCGATCTCGGCTTCACCGCGCAGCACGTCACCACCGCGTCCTACGGCCTGCCGCAGCAGCAGTACTCAAAGCAGCCGCAGGTCGACGCTTTCAATCGCGAACTCTTGCTCAAGCTCAATCAGCTTCCCGGTGCTCAGTCTGTCGGCCTCACCACCATGCTGCCCTCGCAGGGGATCAACAACAACCAGACCTTTGTCATCGACGGATATACCCCGCCTGCCGGCGCTGGCATGAATCTCGCCACCGTCTCGCAAGTCGAGGGAAGCTTCTTCCAGGCAATGGGAATTCGCTTGATGCGGGGCCGCGTCTTCACTGAGTCCGATCATGCCGGAACCCAGCTCGTCGTCGTCGTCAATCACAAGTTCGCACAGCACTACTGGCCCAATTCTGATCCAGTCGGCAAACGCCTCCGTATTGGCACAGTGCAGATGCAGACGCCGTGGTTGACCGTCATCGGCGAAGTCTCCGACACGCAGTTGCTCTCCGCCGACAATCCCGCCACCGAACAGTACTACGTCCCGGTCAAGCAGGCGGAAGAAGGGATCGGTTCTCTCGGCTCTCCCGACGACCTCAACGGCAATTATGGCTATATCATTCTTCGTTCTGCCGTCCCGCCTGAACAGATGGAGAACGCCATCCGCGCAACCGTTCGTTCCATCGACCCCCTTCTGCCGCTTACCCACGTCCAAACCATGGAGCAGGTAGTCTCCCAGTCCGAGTCCTCGCGCCGTTTCAACACCGTCTTGATCTCGAGCTTCGCCTTTGCAGCCGTTCTGCTCGCTATCCTCGGCATCTACTCGGTCATCGCCTTCTCCGTCGCATCGCGCGTACAGGAGATGGCTATCCGCATGACCCTTGGTTCCCAACGCACAGCGATAGTCCGTCTCGTGCTTGTGTCAGGTGCGAAGCTGGCGGCAATCGGCTGCATTATCGGACTGGCCGGTGCCGCTGCGGCCTCAACCCTCCTGCGCTCCATGCTCTTCAATGTGAGCCCATTCGACCCGCTCGTCCTTGCATTGGCCGCGGTTTGTGTGCTGCTCCTGGCTATCGGCGCCTCGGCTCCTCCCGCACTCCGAGCAGCCTCCGTTCAGCCCATGCAAGCCCTGCGCGGAGAATAAACGGCCCGGACTCGTCCACAAGTAAAGAACAGCTCGATTACGCTTTCGCAAACTCGACGTGCATGCATCGCTCGCTGTTGGTATTCCGCCGCACGCGAAATCCGAGATTCGTCAGGTCAAGCCCCGCGAGAAGGCTTTCGCCTGCGCCGAGCAGTACGGGTGCATAAACAAGGTGCATCTCGTCAACGAGACCGGCAGTCAAGTACTGACGAATCGTCGCAGCCCCACCCCCGATTCTGACGTCGCGTTCTTCGGCTACCTCACGCGCGCGCTCCAGCGCCTCATGGATGCCGCCCGTCACGAAATGAAAAGTCGTCCCGCCTTTCATCTCTATGGGATCGCGAGCGTAATGCGTCAGCACAAAAACCGGAACGTGATAAGGCGGCTCTTCGCCCCACCAACCCTTCCAGCTGTCATCCGGCCACGGACCCCTGACCGGACCGAACATGTTGCGTCCCAGAATCCAGGCACCGACATTGGCCATGGCTTTCGCGGCAAATTCGTCATCCAGTCCGCGACTGCCGCCTTCCATTCCGTGCATCTCGCGCCATGTCCGCGTGTCAAAAAACCACTCAAAGAGCGTTGGGCCGCCTTTTCCGAGTGGCTGCTCAGGCCCCTGATCTACGCCCGCGGAAAATCCATCCAGCGAAACTCCAAAACTGCTTACCCGAACCTTTGCCAACGTTCTCACCTGCGATGATTCGCGACCAGCGAATCAAGATTTGCGACCTCCGCACGAACGCGGAATGTCCAGTGTAGCCTGCACACTCCGCGAGTCAAAAGTCGCCGCGTGCCCCATGTCCCCTGCAGTTGGGGACGTGGGTACGATCAACCCAGCCCTTGGGAGGATGTTCCGATCACGCTGGATTCTCGCTCTTATCCCTTTCACTGGGGAACCCGCCACACCGCGCACCCCAGCTCTGCCGCAGCCGCTCGCGCTCTTCAGGAGTCATCTTCTCCCACTTCTCTCGCCGTCGCCCGCGCCGGTTGTGACCACCGCCGCTCCAACTCCCAAACAGGATGCGGCTCAAGAGCAGAATCCCAAGCGTCTGCCAGAACGTAATCATGTGGAATCCAAACAGCGGCGGCAGCAGCCAGTTCCACAAGTGCATCACCAGTTCGCCAAACAGCCACACAAACAGAACAATGGCGGGTGGCGCAATCACGGCAATCCAGATCTTCTTCATAACTATCCTCATTTCTCCCAAAAACTCATCGTGCCAAAAACTCGTCGTGAATGCCCTGCAATCTCTCGCGCAGATGCAGCACTGCATAACGCTTGCGCGAAAGCAGCGTGTTCACGTTCACGCCGCTCTCCATAGCGAGCTCCTTGAAACTCCGTCCTTCAAGCTCGTGGGCAACGAAGATCTCGCGTTGATCCCGCGGCAGTTCCGCAATTGCTCGCCGTAGCTCATCCAGCAGCACGTTGCGCATATACTCCGCTTCGGGTCCGCCGTCTCGCGCCGGCAGCAGATCCTCCAGCTGGAGCAACTCGCCTTCTTCTGTCTCCATTGCTGCTTCAGTGAAAGCCTGAGGTCGCTTCTTCCGGAACAGATCCGTGATCCTGTTCCGCGCCACGCGGTAGAGCCAGCCGGTAACGAAATCGATCGGCAACAATAGCCTGTGCGCACGTACCAGTTCGAAGAAAACCTCCTGGAGCAGGTCTTCGACGTCGGCCTCATTCGCCACGTGGCGGCGGATGAAGCTCCGCAGCCCTGGCTGTTCTTTCGCAATGACGTCCGCGATTTGCCGGTCTTGCTCCATCATTGCGATCATGCCTGATGCCCCATCATCTACACACCTTGACGGACAGGGCGAGCAGATATTGTAGGCAAATTCAGCATCATTTTAGGCCGTGTAAGTCACTGAATCCAAAGCCTAGTGCAACCTTGGCGGTAGCGCCTTGACCCAACGGGTGATAGTCAGCAGCCCGCGCAAGGTCGATTCTTCTTGTATTGCGAAAGCCGAATTCGCCGAAAGTGAGCAAGAACATGGGCGCATTCTTAATGATTCTGATATTTCTGCTTCTGACGGTTGCGCCGCCCATCATTATGCTGGCGCCAAGCCGTTCCAAAACACATCGGAAGTAGATTGTCACGGCACGCATCGCCGGGCATCAATCAAGTGGAATCATCGCGGAGGTAGCGCGTGAAGAGATCCACCAAAGCAGGAATCGCCAGTGCAGTTCTACTGACAACCATCTTCCTGCCGCCCTACGCAGAGTGGCGCGCACCTGTCAACTTCGCTTGTGCCGTTTTCGCCTGCATTCTCGGCGCGCTCGCCGCAGCAAGCGGCAGACGCTGGTGGCTCCTCATTCCCGGCTCCATCGTCGCAGGCTTTGTTCTCGCCCTCTACTTATCCGTCTCCGCATTCTGAGCGAAACACGCATCCCTACTGAGTCGAACCTTTCAGGCCAAGCGCCCGCACATACCCCTCATTCATCTTCTCGTTCGAATAGAGAATCTTCTGTAGCAAATCATCGAAGGCCGCTTGCGCGTCTTCAGGCGACGGCCTCGCCGCAATACGCTTCTCCGCGTTTCCTGTTCCCCCCTGCGTCTTACTCAGCGCGATGATCGCGTCCCAGTGAACCGGACGGTCAAACGTGACCTCGCTCGAGGGCGCATCCATCTTCTTGTACGGCCAGAAACACCATCCCACGTGATTGTCCTCCAGCGTCTTCACGAAGGCCGCAACCCATTCATCCTTGTTCTCGCCCGACTCGCCCAGCCAGATCGGCACCTTGTACTTGTCGCGAAAATCCAGATACTCCTTGATCACACTGACGTCTGTTGCCGTCCAGTACTTGTGAAACGTGTACATCACATTCGAATCGAACGGCTTTCCGAAGACTTTGAAGTTGCTGTCCCACTGCGCGCCGCCCAGAATCACGACGTGATTGGGGTCCACCTCCCGCACCGCCGCCACCATCTTTCGATACAGCGGCTCCAAGCCAGGATTGAATCTCTGCATCTGCGGAAAGTGCGGAATCGGCTCGTTGAGCAAATCGTATCCAAGCACAATCGGCTCCTTCGCGTAGTGCGCTGCAATCCCTCGCCAGATCGCAATCGTATGCTGCTGTGCCTCCGGGCTCAGATACAGCCATGGATACCCGTAGCTGTCGTCGATGTTCGTTCCCGTCTGCCCGCCCGGCGCGCAATGTAGATCGATGATTACGTAGATGTGATCTTTGCGCGCCCATTCCACCAACCGATCCAGCAACCGAAAGCCTTCGCCATTCTCACTGTCGAAGAACTTCCAGTGAATCGGCACACGCACCGAGTTGAAACCCATTGCCTTGATGCGGTCGATATCTGCCTGGGTAATGTACGTCTCGCGCCACTGCTTCCAGAACGCGTCGGCCTTCTCAGGACCGATCAGCTCATAGCTGAGTTCCTCGATCTCCCGCGGCGACTGCGCTGTGTCGCCCAGGTGAAACATATATCCTTCCGGCTCCAGCCAGTTCCCGAGGTTCGTCCCGCGCAGCGTGAGCGCCTTGCCTTGGTCATCAACCAGATTCGCACCGGAAGTATGAACAAAACCCGACTGAGCCGAAACGCCGCAACCCAGGCACATCGCCACCATCAGCAGAAGAAATGCACGAAAATTTCCGTTCGTCATCGCGAGCGAAGTATAAACCCTCGTCCGCGCATCCATCCGCTCGCCGGGTACCCATCGAAGCAGCAGCTCCCCTGCCGCTCGCATGGAAAACGAGGAAGCCGCCTGTCCAAATCAAAACAACCCTACGTCTCCGATTTGGTTCAGGCCACTTTAGAAGCGCTCGGCTTTCTACTCGGTTCTCAGCGCTTCGATGGGATTAACCGTAGCCGCCCTGTGCGCCGGCAAGAAGCTCGCCGCGAGAGATGCTGCCGCGAGTACCACCGCTACCGTCGCCAGTGTAGGGATGTCCCATGCCGCTACGCCGAAAAGCAGTTTGCCTCCGAGCATGGCTGCACCGATGGCACACGCCATTCCAATCCCAACCCCTGCTGCCGTTAACCAGCTGGCCTGCCTCATCACCATGCTGTAGACCGAACTCCGCTGCGCGCCGAGCGCCATCCGGACGCCGATCTCCCGCGTCCGCTGGCCAACCGAGTACGCAATCACTCCATACAGTCCAACCACGGCGAGTACAAGTGCGATCACCGCGAATCCATTCACAACCCACATCGCAGTGTGGTGAATCAGCGCTGACTGCGTTGTATTTATCTGGTCTTGCATTGTGAGCTCGCCATATGTTCCGAGCGTTGGATCGACCTCGTGAACCGCCTTGATCAGCGAAGGCAGAATCGCCTTCTCATCTCCGCTGGTTCGAACTGCAACGGCAAGGAAGTTACCGGGACTCTGATACAACGCCTCATATTCAGTCGGCCAAAGTTCATCGTCCAGGCCACCTTCACGCACATTGCCGACAATTCCAATGATCTCCCTCATCGATTTCGCATCGAGGCTGCCGTTCGCGATCATCTTTCCGATCGGATCTTCCCCGGGGAAATACTTCTCGGCCAGCTTCTGATTGATGATGATCTTGCTGCTCTTCGAAGCATCATCGTCTTCGGTAAAAAGCCGTCCGCGAATCAGCTGGGCTTTCAGAGTGGGCAAATAGCTCGGGCTTACATCGCGCTCATTCACCTCGTTGTGCTCGCCGTGAAATGGCTTCCCGACAATTCGAATCCAGTCAGTATTGCAGTTACATTGAATCGGCAGATCAGTCGTGATCCCGACGGATTCAACGCCGGGAAGCGCGGAGAGCCGCCGGTTCACTTCCCGAAAAAGTGCGACCTGTTGTTCGGGCTTGGAATACGCCGCCGGAGGAGCGACTACTTGCACCGTCGCCAGGTGGGTGGTGTCAAATCCCACATCCACACGCAGGAGCCTGTAAAAGCTCTTGCTCAGTAGTCCTGCTCCGACCAGGAGGATGACTGCGATGGAAAGCTCAACGACCACAAGATTGGCCCCCATCCTCCGCCAGAACCGGCCAGCGACGGAGCGATTGCCGTCACTCAGGGCGTCACGAACATCTAGGAAAGAGAGCCGGAGAATCGGAGTGGCAGCCAGCAGCCCGGTTGCGAGCAGCGCAATGCAAAGACTGTACGAAGCCTCACGCCAGTGGATTCCCACGCGCTGGAGGAACGGCAGGAACTGCGCCATTGTTTTGGGAATGAGGCTTGTGAGACCCTTCATGGTTCCATTCGCAACCAGGATGCCGGCAGCGCATCCAAGTGTCCCGAGCAGAATTGCCTCCGTCACAAATTGTCTGGAGATGCGTGCCGGCGTTGCGCCCAGCGCTCCGCGAACCGCAATCTCCCGCCGGCGTGATTCCGAGCGGACAAGCAGCAGGCTTGCCACATTGACGGATGCGATGAGCAGAAGAAGGCCGGATGCCGCCAGAAGCGTAAACATGATGGGCTTCATCGGCCCAGTGATGATCTCCGAAAGGGGCTGCACGACCGCGCCCTGGCCCTTGTTCGAGCCCGGATACTGAATTTCCAGTTGCGCGGCGATCGCCTTCATCTCATTGAGCGCGGTTTGGGATGTGACGCCGTCGCGAAGGCGGCCTATGCCGAAGAGATTGTGGCAGCTCCGCCTCTGCTCGCATTGATTTTTATCGAGCAGGGGGACAAAGAACTCTGCGTTGGCGCGAGGCCCAAATTCAAACTCGCGCGGCAAGACACCGATAACCGTATAGGCTGTGCCGTCCAGTGTGATGGACTGGCCGACGATCTCGGCTCGCGAGCCGAATCGCTTTACCCAGGATCCGTAAGTGAGCACGACCAGCTTTGCGCCGCCTGGATGATCTTCGCCCGGAAGGAAACCGCGGCCCAGCATCGGCTTCACCCCAAGCGTACGGAACATCCCGTCGCTCACGCGGGCAGCGGGAACCGGTTCAGTGCCGGAAGGTGTGCGCAGCAGGTATCCCGACCCGCCATACACATCGAGCGAACTGAACGAGTGATTCAGACGATTCCAGTCTTCGTAATCCGCCCGGGACAGATTCGAACGTTGGAGCATCGCTCCGTTTTCAGCTACATCCATCAGACGGTTTGGCGCCTGATACGGCAATGGCTGAATCACCGCGGCGTCGACAAACGCAAATATAGCGACGCTTACTCCCATGCCAACCGCAAGGATAAAGATCGCGGTCAAACCGAACCCAGGGTTTTGCCGGAACTGGCGGAGCGCGAAGCGCAGATCCTGTCCGATGGTTTCCCACTGGAAGGCAACCACGCGATGGCTCTCATCGCGAAGATGCGTTGCGTTGCCGAACTGACGTGCCGCGGCAGTGTGGGCGGACGCGGGCGTCATGCCGTCGGCGATTAGATCTTTTTCGACCTGCTCGCGATGGAAGGCCATCTCCTCATCAAGATCGGAGCGGAAGCGATTGCGGCTTAAGAGCATTCCGGCTTTTCTGGCGATATAGGCGAACGGGTTCATTTTCCCTCCGGTTTCAACTCGGTCTCCGTGCCGCCCTGCAGACTACGCTTCGCTCAGCACGCGTCCAATTGCCGTGATCATCTGCTCGAACTGCGAAACTTCGAGGCCCAGCTGCTTGCGGCCAGCGGCGGTGAGTGTGTAAAAGCGCGCGCGCCGGTTGGTGTCGGTCATCTTCCACTCGGCCTTCACCCATCCCTGCAGAAGCAGCCGTTGCAGAGCCGGATAGAGCGAGCCCTCTTCCACCGTCAGCACGTCGTCTGACAAACGTTTGATCGATTGCGCGATTCCGTAACCATGCAAAGGGGCTCGGTTCAGCGTTTTAAGAATCAGCATGTCCAGGGTTCCGGGAAGCAGATCCGGTCGTTTCATGCGTCTATGTATAGGCTATCTATGGATAAGGAGTCAAAGCATCTGTGACGAACGGAAACATAGGAGCGAGGAGCAGAGTACCCAAACGCTCCCCGCTCCCTGTTCCCTGTTCCTGTTCCCTGTTCCCTGGCTTTTAGTGTTTCGCAAACATGTCCATCACGTCTTTGCGGAGCGCAAGCCGGCTATCGTTGCGGGTGTAGAACATGTGGCCGCCTGGGAATTCGTGGACTGAAACACGCGTCGGATCGCCCATGACTGGCATCTGGTCGACGGTGAGAACCGATCCCATGAACGGACAGGAAAGATCATTCCAACCGTGGACGATCATGATGCGCAGTTTGGGATCGGCCGCCACGGCCTCGCGCAAATCCGGAACCGACCCCCGCCGCAATTCCGCATCGCGATCCCATTGGCGGTTCACTTCATACGAGAGCGCATTGTAACGAGCGTCAACCTTCCACCCCACGGTCCGCGTTACAAAGTCGACCATCGAGGTCGTGAGCGGCGCGACGATGCTGGCAAGAATCGGATCCTGCGCGCGCTGTTCAGGCGCGAACGGAAACGGATCGAACGAGGTCACGTTCGAGTCGTAGACCGAACCCAGCTTGCCCTCTTCGCGATGAACCTCGCGCAGGTAGGCGCCGGTCTCGATGCGACCGCCTGAAAATTTAACGAACGATGGATCAAGGCCAGTCATCTGCGTCACCCTGGCGATCATCTTCTGTGTAGCAGCATCGTCTGAACGCCCTCTGAGGAGAGTAGTTGCATATTCTCCCTGGGTATAAGCAATCACGTCGGCCATCGTTTCCGGTGTCAGCTTCTTCTCGCGCTCAAGATGCGCGGCCGTGATCGAAGGCAGCGTCATCATCCAGGGCAGGGGCGAAAGATCGCCGTCGTTCTCAATGGTCGGATTGAGATAGGGCGAGACGAGAACTACGCCATTAAGCGCGACGCCGAGTTGCGACTGCAGGTAGTGCGTGATGCGGGGACCGCGGAAGCCTCCATAGCTTTCGCCCACGAGATATTTGCGCGAACTGAGACGATCGTTCTTGACGAGCCAGTCGTAAATGATGCGCGAGAGATATTCAATGTCGGGCTGAGTGGAGTAGAAAAGCTTCCTCGTCTCCGCCTCCGGCACCAGCGAGCGGCTGAACCCCGTACCAACCGGATCGATAAAGACAAGGTCAGTGAAGTCAAGCCACGTCCCTGGGTTGTCGACGAGATTGGTAGGGTCGGAGGGACTTGCACCTTCATTGCCGGCATCGAGGTGCTTGGGACCAATGGCGCCGAAGTTGAGATATACAGACGAGGCGCCGGGGCCGCCATTGAACGCGAAGGTGACAGGACGACTCTGGCCTTCAACGGTGTAAGCCGTCACCACAACTTCACCGGCGATCTTCCCATCTCCGTCGCGCACAGGAAGCGCGCCCACGGAAACGTTGTACTTCAGCGCTTTGCCATCGAGTTGGATTGTCTGCTGTACGTGAGCCTCGGGCGGGAGGGGCGGCAAAGCAGCCTTGTCAGCGGGCTTATCAGCAGGTTTGCTCTTGTCCGCGGCTGAGGCTGGCGCCTTGTCGTTTTGAGCCAACATGCCGGGTGCAATAAAGGCAAAGCAACAAAAAACACCGGCCACCAAGGCCCCTCGGATGGGGAAGAGTTTGGAAGAAGTCATGCGTTTAACATACATGCTCGATTGCACCGGCTGGCAAGGGGTACGCGGCATGGTTTAACCTCGAATTCGGTATGAGAATTAAGGGATTTTTGTTCACACCTTTAGCCATTGCCGCGCTTGCAGCCGTCGCAGTCGCACAGGAAAGCACCAAGCCTGCCGAGGCGCCGCTTCCTGACGCTCCGCAGGCAACGGCGGCCGCGCAGATCCGTCCTAACGGACCTACCGTGGTCATGGATACATCGATGGGACGCCTCACCTGTCAGTTCTTCGAGAAGGAGGCTCCGAAGACGGTCGCAAACTTCATTGCGCTGGCTGAGGGCAAGAAGGACTGGACCGATCCTAAAACGCAGCAGAAGATGCACAACAAGCCGCTCTATGATGGCACCACCTTCCATCGCGTCATGCCGGAGTTCATGATTCAGGGTGGCGATCCGACCGGTACCGGCATGGGCGATCCCGGCTACACCTTCGAGGATGAGTTCAACCCGGATCTGAACTTCGATGTTCCGGGGCGTCTGGCCATGGCCAACTCCGGACCGAACACGAACGGAAGCCAATTCTTCATCACCGAAGTTCCTACCGAGCATCTGAACCAGCACCACACGATCTTCGGGCAATGCGATGAGCCGAGCATCAATGTGGTCAAGTCGATTGCCCGAGTCGAGCGCGATCCAAATGACAAGCCGGTGACGGCGGTTGTGCTCCAGAAGGTGACGATCGTTCCCGAGGGCCAGGCTCCGCCGCCCGCTCCCGCTGCACCAGCGCAGCCATCTCCCGCGCCGCAGCAGTAATCAAAAAACCGTTGCCTCGAATCGACTGGTGATTCGACGCTTGACGTTTTCAGGATTTCCACCAACAGACAGGAGTATCTATGGCACTCGCACCCGGCACCTACGCCACCTTCAACACGAGCGAAGGTAAGATCGTCACGCGGCTCTTCGAAGCCGAAGCGCCCATCACGACACAGAATTTTATTGAACTGGCAGAGGGCAAGAAGGAGTGGACGCATCCGGGAACGCGTCAGAAGTCGACGGACAAGCTCTTCGACGGCACGATCTTTCACCGCATCATTCCCGACTTCATGATTCAGGGAGGCGATCCCATTGGTACGGGCACGGGCGGCCCCGGATACCGCTTCCAGGACGAGACCAAGGGCTCACCTCACCGCTTCGACAAGCCTGGCAAACTCGCGATGGCCAACTCCGGGCCGAACACAAACGGCTGCCAGTTCTTTATCACAGTGGCAGCAACGCCCTGGCTCACGGGCAATCACACCATCTTCGGCGAAGTGGTCGAAGGGCAGGATATCGCCGACAAGATCTCGAAATTGCCGCGCGGCGCTCAAGACAAGCCCGCCAAGCCCGTGGTGCTCGAGTCAGTCACGATTGAGCGCGTCGCTTAATTCACCCCTCAGTATTCGGTTATCAGTGTTTGGCTCCGCAGATCGCGAAGATTGCGGGGCCAAATTTTTCTGCTTTTGAGGGTCCGATACCGTCAAGCTCGAGGAGCTGGCGTGGATTGGTGGGACGAGCCAGAGCGACTGCGGTGAGAGTGCGGTCGTGGAGCACGCAATAGGGCGGCACGCGAAGACGTTTTGCCTCGGCGGTTCGCCACTCCTTGAGCCGTGCGGCGAGCGCTTCTGACTCGGCAGAGAGCGTAGCCGGGACACTTTGCTGCGACTGTTTCGGAGGCTTTACAGACTTACGTGAACCTTTATTTGCAGTGAGGGTCGCGAACTCTTCGGCAATGCCGTCGCTGATGAGAATGTCGTGAGATGAAGAGGATTGGCGGGAGCGGCTCAGGTCCGTTGCGGCGACCTTGCGATAGCGGCGAACTTCTCCGTCTTTCTCATATTCGGCATCTTCGATGGTGACGAAATGTGCACGCGCCATCGCGTCGAGAAGTGCTTCGAAGTCGTCACGAGTGATGCGGCCGGATGGGTCAATCGATTTCTGCAACGAACCTGCGCCTCTGTGATCCACGGAGCGGAGATCATCGAGGATGCGTTCGGCAACTGCACGCTCGGCATTCGTTGCCCGGCGAAACATTCGCAACACAGAGCCGGCAGGGTCGCAGATATCGCACCTGCCGCAGGGCTGCGCGGCATCCTCTTCGTCACCGAAATGCCGGACGAGCGCGCACATTCTGCAGTCACTCGACTCAGTGAAGCGCAGGACTTTGTCGAACTGCTCGGCTCGAAACTGCGCCTGGATCGAGTAAGTCTTCTTCCAGCCGGGCGTGCCGAGGGTGACGTTGCCGGCATAGTCGACGCGTGCGCCGCCGTGGATCTCCAATTTCTCAAGCGCTTTATCGAATTCTTCTTCGCTGAGTTTCGATGCCGCGCGCAGGTCGTCGATGGTCCGCGAAGACTCCGCCAGCATCCGAAAGACCTGGTGCAGATGGTCGGTGGGTGGATAATCCCGTGCGAGGAAGAAATCGTGCGTGCGCTGGTCGGCGTAGGAGTGCATCAGGAAGGTTCGGCTTGGAGCTCCATCGCGCCCCGCGCGGCCGATCTCCTGGTAGAACCCTTCGAGCGTGCCCGGCAAGCCAGCGTGGATGATGGTGCGGATATCGGGCTTGTCGATGCCCATGCCAAACGCAATGGTCGCGACAACCACTCCGAGTTGACCGGACAGGAAGGCGCGCTGCACCCGCTCGCGCGTCTCGCCATCGAGACCCGCGTGGTATGCAGCCGCAGGCATAAGCTGCGAGAGCTGCTCGGCAAGAGCCTCTGACTGCTTGCGCGATGTGGCGTATACGATTGCCGGACGATGCGCGCGCTTTGCGAGCAACTTACTGATGGCGAATGGGCGCTCGGGGATTGGAACCTCGACGACTTCGATGGCGAGGTTTTCGCGGCGGAATCCGTGAATAAAACGCGCTGGATTCGTCATTCCAAGTTGCGCGGTTATGTCGGCCTGGACCGTAGGCGTCGCCGTAGCCGTCAACGCAAGCACGGGAACAGTCGAACCGTTGCGCAGCGCCGGCAGGTATTGTCCGATCATGCGGTAGTCGGGGCGAAAGTCGTGTCCCCATTGCGAAATGCAGTGCGCCTCGTCGATGGCGATCAGCGCAGGCGGGCGTTTGGCAAGCATCTCCGGAAAGCCCGGCACGCGAAGCCGCTCGGGCGCGATAAACAGGAAGTCGAGGTTGCCACCAAGATACTCAACGCAGGCCTGGCGCGAGACACTTCGATCAAGACCCGAGTGAATGCGCGCCACACGGAGATTCAAGGCGGAGAGTTTCGCATATTGGTCCTCCATCAGCGCGATGAGAGGAGAGATGACAAGCGCTGTCCCGCCCAGAGCGATCGCAGGGAGTTGATAGCAGAGCGACTTCCCTGCTCCTGTGGGCATCACCAGCAGCAGGTCGAGACCGGCAATGGCGGCGCGACAGACGGCTTCCTGGTTGGCGCGGAACGCATTGAACCCGAAGGCCGAGCGCAGCAGTTGGTTCAGGTTGTCGGGATTGAGCTGGCTGGCCAAAGGATGCGGATTTCTCTTCCTCAACTTTACCGAAGCTGCGACCAAGACGTCTCAATGTCCGCTTGGACCAATGTAACGAGTCTGGTACAACAGAGGCGAACCGCACAATGCTGGAGATCACAATGCGCGAAGACAAAAGCGGACTCATTTCAATCCCGACAGTCCACACCGTTGATGAAACGGTGGAGAAACTCAGGCAAATTCTGCAGAACAAAGGCGTCACCCTCTTTGCACTCGTAGATCACAGCGGCGAGGCCGCCAAAGCAGGTCTAAGCATGCCAAACACCAAGCTGCTCATCTTCGGCAATCCAAATGCGGGAACGCCTGTCATGCTGGCACAGCCGAGCATTGCAATCGATCTGCCCTTGAAGATCTTGGTTGCCGAAGACGGCGCGGGCCAAACGTCAATCTCCTACAACAGCACACAGTCTCTTGCAGAACGGCATGGCGTGCCCCCACACCTGATCAAGAATCTCGCGGTAGTCGAAGGGCTGGCAGCAGCCGCATCAGCGTAGGCGGGCTCCGTCAGATGCATCGTTCAGATTCTGGCAATCCTTGTTCCCCTTGATTTAGCATTCGCGTGTCCATCACCTGCGACGAAAAGGATCGCGAACTCGATGTTTTGTCTTCGATCACACATCGCCTTTGCGCCGGCCATCCTGTTCGCTACGGTCATAGGCAGCCAATCCAACTCGCCATTCCTGACCCAGTACGAGGGCGCGCCTTTCCATGACAGCAACTACAACGGAGGCCCGCAGAAGATTCCTGGAACCGTGATGTGCGCTTACTACGATCTCGGGGGCGAGGGAGTGGCTTACCACGACGCCGACGCCAGGAACAACGGCAGCGGTGCGCTGAACCCGGCAAATGGAACCTACCTGAACGAGTTTCGAATGAAGGAAGGAGTGGACACCTCCTACACGAAGTTCAGCCTTGATCCAAAGATCGACGACAATCCCTTCAACAAAATGGTACCTCCGGCCGGACTGCTCTACGTCGGCTGGACAGAGCCCGGTGAGTGGTTCAATCTCACGATAGACGTGGTAGAGACGGGCGACTACTCCGTCGACCTTCTCCACACATCGAATCGCGGCGGAACGATCGCACTCGACGTTAATGGCAAATCGGCTACGGGCCCTCTGAAAG
>Ga0207671_10000157_pt1 | contig 105839 bp, 113 predicted proteins | sample KBSC24metaG_FD_184352 | JGI IMG/M metagenome (GOLD analysis project Ga0207671, IMG submission 184352) | Corn rhizosphere microbial communities from Kellogg Biological Station, Michigan, USA - KBS C2-4 metaG (SPAdes) (version 2) | ecosystem: Host-associated > Plants > Roots > Rhizosphere >...
ACAACACCGCCATTGGTAGCAGTCCACTGGAAGGTATAAGGGGCTTTACCGCCAAATGGGGTCATATCAATAGAACCCTTGCTTCCGAAGCAGGTAATATTGGTAACAATAAAGCTGCCATCTACACCGGCATTGACTTGTATGGAAGGCAATGTTCCGCATTTAGGATTAATGGTGGCGGGATTGAGGGGGCAGGTGCTGCCCGGAGAAGCGTCCGTCCATGCTAAAAATAAATTGGTAATCTTCATTGATTCGCCACATCCATAGGTGATGGTCCCAAAGTCTACAGAATTTATCTGGTTTTTAAGAATAGGACCGTTACACCCCGTTCTTGCTGTACTTGATTTTAGCGTGCCATCAGCGTTATAAATCTCTAAGGTTCCCCAAAAAGCAAAAGATGTTCTTGTTGAACCCGTTTTGTTGTTGATAGACAATGTCAATGTTCTCGATATGGTAGAGCCAGGCGTACAGGAGTTGCATATATCGCCACCCGTCAGCGTTGCGGCAACCAATTGCAAATCGTTGGATGTGCATGAACTGGCAGGAGGAAGGGTTTGCGCAAATGCGGTTCCGGAAAAAAGTAAAATAAAAAACAAAAAAGCATTGGTGATCACTTTAATACCTAATGGATAAAGGTTCCATATTCTTGCATGGAAAAAATGGAGGAAGGGTTTAGGGAAATTTATCATACGGCTTCGTTTTAAAATTTGTAAACAATGAGACTACGGATTGCGGGGAAGAATTGCCAGTGGCATATACAGGGCAGACTGGATAATGTATTGCAACGTGGGGGGTGACTTATCTAATAAAATAATGCCTGCAGAAAAATAAAAAATCTTTTCTAAAAGGCCCGTGCTACAAACAGGAGGCGCATATATCTTCATGGCGGTTCGAATTGGCGTAAAAATCTTTTTAAATGATGTTGAAAAAATCATTTAAATTTTTCATGGAGGAGAGGAGGTGAACAGAAAGCAAGGCCTGTCAAATGGTTCAATCAATGATAGCAGTCAATACTTCGCCGGGCAATATTTCCAAAGTAATTAAGGACTAGATTCGTATTTAATTTTAAAAGGAAGCGAATGGTTTGGTCTTATTTTTTGGGATATATGAATACATGTGCCGGTGCGTGTAAAAAATATACGCAGGAGTTAAAAGGCAGACCCAATGAAATCCCCGGAAAATCCTCGTGATTGGAGTTCTCATTATAAATTGAAAGTGGCTGAGAGGCAAAAAAAGCTGTGAAATTTAGATTAACAGGTTCGATCAGAAAGGGGATTGGATACAAAGTGAAACTAAATTTTTCACATATGCAAGTAAAGAAAAAACTATTTTTTAAAACAGGGTTGTACTTGCGTAAAAATATCTAACTGACAAATGAATAACAGGCAGTTTCTTGATCGTAAACATATAAGGGTGACATGTCAATATTGTTTCGCCCGATGGTAAACTTTCGGCACAAGTGGAAATTTGCCGGTAGCATTGTTACCGGGAGATGCGCTAAGTAGCTGCTTGTATTGCCCTCTGCCAGCTCGTTCAACACAGGTATGATGAAGACGGTCGCCCCGGGAAATGTCCAAAACACGGCCAATAGCATTGAACGGGAACTCCCACCCGTTGTATGATTTCTTTTGGCACAACGGGGCCGGTTCATTTATTTAATTACTAACTTTACAGTCTGCTGAATTATACGGTTCACTTTTAAATACTGTATTATGCTGGAATACATTAGCCCTGCTGCCCGGCCAACCAAAAAAGTGACAATGCTTGCCACTACACAAGGCAGTACAGACGGAAGCTTCTTCTTCGACAGTAAAATTTCCTTTCTTCCGTTTGTCAATTATTTAAAAGATAAATTAAACGGTAACTCGGTTACCACCTCAAAAATTTATAACTACCTGATTGAAAGACTGGAGGCCCAACCGGCCCTGCTACGGCCAGTAGAAGACATTAACCTGCTGGATGAAAACCAGGATCTCCTGGAATTGCTGGGCACGGCCCTTTTTCCTGTGGTAAGCGAACAGGGAAAAAACGTATTTGCCATGGCGGTTCCTTACCAGTTTGCGTTTTTCAACTATTCAACCCCTTTCAGAAAATTATTTACGGACGAGCGGGAAGAGCATTTTCTGCTGCCTGCAGACGCATCGGCAGAATATATGAAGCAGGTTCAGTGTTTTCTTATCTACGAGCATATACTCGAAAAATTTTATGGTATAAGACTGAATGGGGGCTCCGATTTTATATACCCGGTGACGGATACGGATACAGGGATGCGGAGATACTATAAGCTCCGTTACGACCGGAGGTTTATTGACATACACCTGAAAGGGGAATTGCCAATCATTCAGGACTGCCCGGTTTGTTTAAATACGTTTAGGATAATGGACCTTGAGCAGCAACTCAGGAAAATGCCATTGGACCTGTTTGCTGCAGAGGGCTTTGCCGTATGGATTGCGGAAGATGTTACTACGCAGGAGTCGCTGGATGCTATTAAGAAAATATTGCTGCGAAAGGAAAGCTGTGACACCGGAATTATTAATGATCTGAAAAAAAACGTGCATGCATTGGTTGGCCTCAATGAAGTGGAGATAGGGCTTACACCTTTGATAAAGCTCAACGGCCGTTTTATACCGGATGAAGCCTGTCTGCAACATAGTTTGATGGGAAAAAATTGGAAACTGACCGATGAAAAAAATATCGCTGCTTACCAGATGTGTGTCGGCTTTTTGTCCGAACATCCTGAGCCTATTCCTATTTCCTTACTGGATGAAAAGATGCTTGAAGTAGCTCCGTTTTTGAAGGGGTTGTGGATGGATGGAACGAGAAGTTATCTTACTTACCCCATCCAGGATAATGATGGTCTGCTGGGTGTATTGGAACTGGCATCTCCCATACCCAACCAGGTAGACCTGGAAGTGATGAGAAGAATTGAGCCTGCCATGCCATTGCTGTCGCTGGCGCTTTTAAAGAACAAGGATACTTTTAACAACAGGATTGAACAGTTTATTAAAGAAAAATTTACTGCCCTGCAGCCATCTGTAGAATGGAAGTTTGCAGAAGTAGCCTGGGAATTCATGCATAATAATAACAACGGTTGTTCGCAAACCCAGACGGGGAATGTTGCTTTTGACCAGGTGTATCCCTTATACGGGGCCATTGATATCCGAAATTCATCATCCGAAAGAAGCCGGGCTATTCAAAAAGACCTGAAGGCGCACCTGGACCTGGTGGATGCAACCCTGGATAAGTTGCAATTACAGGTACAGCTGCCGCTGCTGGAGGGACTGAAATTTAAAAACCTGAATTTCCGTCAGTCAATAGATAAAGGTCTGCCTGCCGAGGAGGAAATACGGATCAATGAGTTTTTTGAAAAAGAAGTAGTCCCGGTTTTTAACCGCCTGCAAAAAATCAATGCGCAGGCACAGCAAACCACAGAAGAATATTTTAACCATGTAAAAGATTGCAACGGGTACCTCTACCTGTTCCGGAATGAGTATGAAGCCACCATGGAAACCATCAATAATACGGTGCTTCGCTATATTGAACAGGAGGAAGACACCATGCAACAGTCATATCCGCATTATTTTGAAAAATACAAAACGGATGGGGTAGAATACACGATTTATATTGGTCAGTCCATTTCCCCCGGCAACCAGTTTGATCTCCTGTACCTGAAGAATATCCGGTTATGGCAATTAAAATCGATGGCTGAAATCGCGGGCCACACACATCGTTTATTGCCCTTATTGCCGGTGCCTTTGCAAACCACGCAGCTGATCCTGATTCACAGTCAACCCATTTGTATCAGTTTCCGGAGAGAAGAAAGGCGTTTTGATGTAGAAGGCTCTTATAATATACGTTATGAGGTCATGAAGAAACGGCTGGATAAAGTGCATATCCGGGGTACCATGGAAAGGCTTACACAACCGGGAAAAATAGCGATGGTATATTCCAATCCCAAAGAAGCGGAGGAATACCAGGAGTATATCATGTTTCTCCAGAGCAAAAATTTACTGATGCCCGGTATTGAATATCTTGAACTCGAAGAATTGCAGGGAGTGGTTGGATTAAAAGCATTACGGGTTGATATTAACCTGCAGGAGCAGGTTTGATATTCGCAGACCAATGCAATTTATGTTGCAGGAATTGATGTATATACCGCCGGGTACACAACTGGTGCAGGTGGTATATACACCACAGTTTATTGCGAAAACAAAACCAAATATAATTTAACCGGTTACTACAGATAACAGCATATACATGCGATAAATTCTTTCCATTTGTATATGTTGCACATGTTTTGGACACATGATACTTTAAAAGTTTTTTTTGATCTTCTTTCATAAAAATGCCTGTATTCCCCTGGGTAATAGCCCTTTTTTAATGTAAACAACTCCCTGGTAATAAACTTTCTTACTTCATTATTTGCCAGGCTTTTAACAGCCTTTTGTATAATGGCTGAGGTTTTTTAGTATCAGTATTCAAAAAAAATAACCTAAAAACAACTAATATTTATTGTTTATCAATAAATATTTATTATATTTGCACTGTCATTATTTTAAAACTGAACAATTATGAAAATTAATACAAAGCAAATGTTGAAAACCTTGCTTATCCTTTCATGGATAATATTTATCGGTGTATGTATTGAGGCCGGCGGCTCTATATTCAGCGCGTTTTATACTTTGGTGATAAACCCAATTAATGCCTCCCGATTTTGGGTGGAAAATGATTTATCGGGCCTTTATAATTACGACCCGGGGCATTTTTTTGCAGAGACATTACTGATAAGCATTGCCGCAGTAATGAAGGCGTGCATATTTTACCTGATCGTAAAAATTTTGCACGATAAAAAGCTGGATATGTCTCAACCCTTCAGCAGCGAAATAAGGCTTTTCATTATTAGAGTGTCATGCCTGGCTTTTGGGATAGGCTTGTTCACAGCCTGGGGTGTTCAATATACCGGGTGGCTGGTTGCGCAGGGGGTGAAAATGCCCGATACACAACATTTGCGACTGGGGGGAGCTGATGTTTGGCTGTTTATGAGCGTTATACTTTTTGTAATCGCGCAAATTTTTAAGAGAGGAATCGAAATTCAATCAGAAAACGAATTAACCGTATAAGTTATGCCGATTATTGTAAATCTTGACGTAATGATGGCTAAGCGGAAAATGTCGTTAAATGAACTTTCAGAAAAAGTTGGTTTGACATTATCCAATCTTTCCATACTCAAAACCGGCAAAGCAAAAGCTATACGGTTTAGCACGCTCGAAGCCATTTGTAAAGTGCTGGATTGCCAGCCTGCCGATATTTTGGAATACAAAGAAGACTAGCAGGAACATATGGGCAGCCCTGGATAAAGATAGTAACGAGAACAAATTTTTCATGGCATTTCAGGGCTATCCCGTTGTGGGTACAAAACAGCGAAGTTGAAAGAAGGTGTAAAGTGAAGCAGCAAAATATTTTAAAGAATACGCGGCTCCATTAAAAAACAGAATGCGGAACAGGCATATCTGCTTTGGCAAATGCTTTTGCCGCCCTTGCTTTTACTTTTATTGCCGCTTCGTTTTTAGCTTGTCCCGACAGGGCAATGGCCAGTCCTGTGAGCGACCATCCGTTATTGGGGTTAATTACCAAATCTTGCCGGTACACCTTTTCAGCCGCTGCAAATTTCTTTGCTTTGCAATAAACGTTGCCAAGGTATTGTCTTGCCGGGTGCACCCAGTCTTTTGGTTCATTGTATACCATAGAGTCTTCCAGTACAACTGCATGCTGCAGGGCGGCAATGGATTTGCTGTAATCGCTTTTTTCTTCTGCAATAACTCCTTCCAGTATGGTGGCGGCTACTTCAGCGCCTGCAATACCAGGGTTTGCATAAGAAGGGGCCGGCGCTTTCAATTGCTGATTGCTCATTTCGTTGTTAATGGTAGTTAACTCGTTCGCCGCATTGGAAAAATCGTGTTTTCTTGCATAAGCCAGCCCGGCGCCGTAATGCCATAAAAGGTTTGCATAAATATGTGCCGCAGGCGGCTGCGTGGTTTTTAAAATATCATCCCACCGGCCGAAACGTATTTGTGTTAATAACGGGGTCATATAAACGTATTGAATAAAAATCCCAATATAGTCAGGCGTATCCTGCATCGTACTGTCAAAACTGTTGCTGCAATCAGCAGCAATTTTCATGGAGTGTTTGTAACGTCCCTCCATATTGGCGCAGGTGGCCTGCATATGAAGATTATGGATTAAATACAGTGGCGAATTATTGACTACCGCGGGAAATTGATTTAAATAATCATAATAGCCTTTTACTGCATCATCGTTTACCTGTTCACCAATGCCATAATAACCCGAACGGATATAGATATGGGAAGGCATATGCACCAAATGCGCCACGCCCGGCATTAACCCGGGCAATATTTTGGAAACAGCCAATCCTTTTTCGGGATGGGCTGAGGCTTCCACGGCATGTATATAATAATGCGCTGCACCGGGATGCTGCGGATATTTTTGCAGCAGTTTTTCCAGCGTGTTTACAATCTCTGCTGTCCATGCTTTGGGCTGATAGTTTTTGTAATAAAGATCCCAGGGATGCTGCACCATTAATGCATCCACATATAAAGCCGCTGCATCAGCACTTTCACCAAAACGCAGGTATACTTTCTTCATGGCATCTGCATACAGCTGGTTAAGTGCAGAACGGGATTGTGTTGAATCTGCCGAATATCTTACCTGCATCGCTTCAATCAACGCTTTTTCAACCGGACTGCAACGATTGCTGAAAGCAATGGCTTTGTCTACTGCAGTTAATGCATCGGGGGATGCGCTATAGCCATAATCATTGATATTGGGCCCATAACTCAATGCCTTTCCCCAGTAACCCATGGCAAAACTTGTATCAAACTTTACTGCTTTTTCAAATGATGCCAGCGCTTCTATTACATGAAAGCCATAATACATGTTGATGCCCTGCTCAAAATAAATCTTTGCACTGTCATTACCGGTGGTTACCGGCATGCGGTATTTGCCCCAGCCTTTTAGCAAAGGGATAGCAGCACTGTCTGCAAAATTTATATTGTTGAGCTGGGGGCTGCACCTGATGGCGTTGCGGCTGATACGGGCGATGGATTTGTTTCTTTCTGCGGGAGATATCGTTGGCGCATGGTTTTTTTGAACAAAAGCTGCAATAAAAAATGATGCGGTTAAAATCAGTAGAAGGGTTCGCATTGGTTTGGTTTTTGGGCTGCCCAAAAGATACAAAAAATAAGAAAGAAAGCGCTTAAAAAAGTAGCATTGCTGATTTCGGAATTTTGTGATTGTGTGATTTGATTAGCGCAACATACCTGGCGGCCAACGGCAATAATTTTGTTATGGATATCATCACTACTGCCAACGGCGGTGGTTTGGGCCAATGCGATAGTTGGTATATTGGGGCACCTGGTTGTAACTAATCCTGCTGCGACGTTTCTGTTACAGGGCCGTCAACCGGGAAAACTTTGTAGAAAGATTGCGCGGGGCTTTGCATCAATGCCAGTTGCCTGCAAAAGTCAGTCACACTATTCTCCCTGTTTAACTTTTAACACATAGGCCGGAACCAGTCCATGCGCTTCTTTGTGGGTTTTAATAACTGGAGCTGCATCTTTTGCCTGTGACAGGCATATAACCGTACCGTCTTTTTCATCTACCCAATAGTTAATAAAATTCACCCCATATTTTTGTTGTACGGCAAGGTCTTTTTTGTGTGCTGCCGCAACATCCACTGCAGTTATTTGTCCCGCGCCCAGGAAATGAACATCCATGAATAAATTCTTTTGACGGGGTAAAGTTGCTTCTCTTCATCCGTTACCTGGTAAATATGTGCAGGCAACATTCCATGTGCCCCGGCATGTGCTTCCAGGATGGAGACAGTATTCTTTAAAGATGAGAGACAATATTCAAGCCCTTTTCCTTCGTAAACCCCGTATTTTTGCTGAACAGCAGGATCTTTTTTGTGTGCTTCTGCAACTGCCTCATATTTCACTTTACCCGGTTCCGGCCCGTTTGCATCTATATAAAGGGTTTTAATGAGGTTTCTATAGGCAGCCATTTCAGCAACATTTGTTTGTGCAGACAGATGAATGGAAAAAATGCTGAAGAAAGAAAATGCTGACAACCTCAAACCGAATTTCATAGTTGATTACTTTAATTGTATAAAAATTGATTTCGGATGCAAAGCAACCTTTTGTTTTGCTTTGACGTTTAAGGGGTTTTCCCTATTTTATGATAACAGTATACTCACCTTACAAATTTCAATATGGAGCTGATAGAAAGAGACGGGTTTTTGGCAATGCTGCAAACACACTTTAGAAATATTGAAGAAGGTGAGGGGCGTTGTGTACTTATAAGCGGTGAAGCCGGCATTGGTAAAACCTCTCTGATAAATGCTTTTTGTGCTGAACTAAAAAAGGAATATAAAATATATAAGGGAACCTGCGATGCCTTATACACACCACGTCCGCTGGCGCCGTTGTACGATATCGCCCTGCAAATGCGAAGTGATTTCATGCACGAGGCGGGGGGCATCGAAGACAGGGCCGGATTATTTACAAGGTTCTTTCATGAATTAAACAATCAGGCCAAACCCGGTATCATCGTATTTGAAGATATTCACTGGGCAGATGAAGCTACGCTTGATTTTATAAAATTCCTGGCCAGGCGCGTTACGCAGTTGCGGTGTCTGTTTATTCTTACTTTTCGTGATGAGGAGATCGATGCCAGCTACCGCCTCAGGAATGTGCTGGGCGATCTGTCTCCCGATACATTCACCCGCATCCGGTTAATCCCTTTGTCCAGGGAAGCGGTTTATAAAATGGCCAATGAAAAAGGATATGATGCAGAAAATGTTTACAACATTTCCGGGGGTAACCCATTTTATGTAAATGAAATTCTGGCCAGTTATAGCCCAGGTGTGCCTGACAATATTAAGGATGCTATATTGTCCGTTTATGATCGCCAGGAAGAAGGCACAAGAAATGCCTGGCAGATATGTTCGGTAATTCCGGAAGGCATAGAGATTAGCCGGTTTGCTAAAATTAAGGCTTCCTGGGATGAGGGGATGGATCATTGTTTTGCATTAAAAATCATCGTGGTAAAAAATGACAGAATTATTTTTAAACATGAATTGTACAGGAGGACAATTGAAGCATCCCTTTCACCTTTTAAACGAATTGCTCTTAATAAAAAATTACTGGAACTTTTTTTGGATTCCTTTGAGGAAAAAGGAGAGATTGAACGGATTGTGCACTACGCGAAAAATGCGAACGAGAATAAGCTGGTTGTTAAATATGCACCGCTGGCAGCAAAACAGGCAGCATCTGTAGGCGCGCACACAGAAGCAGCGAGGTTGTATCTGTTGGCCATTGAATACCACCAGGAAAATGATACAGCTATTCTCCCCGGATTGTGTGAAAGTTATGCTTATGAATGTTACCTGACCAACCAGGTAAAGGAAGCCATCATTTATACAACAAAATCGCTGAAGCTTTGGCAGGAAAAAAATGATTGGGAAAAAATCGGCCACTGCTACTGTTTTTTATCCAGGCTTTGGTGGATAGACGATAACCTTACAAATGCCGAAAACGCCGCCAGGCTGGCTATAGATGTATTGGAAAACCAGCCCGCATCGGTCACCAGGGCAAGGGCTTACAGCCTTATGTCGCAATTGAAAATGTTCTCAGACCTTGCAGATGAAAGCATATACTGGGGAGAGAAGGCTGTTGCGTTGGCAAAAGAATTATCCGATGATGCGATGCTGTCTTATGCTTTAGGCAATATTGGATCTGTTAAGATAAGGATACCGGCAGATCAGGAACAAGGCTTGGCAATGCTTCGGCAAAGTCTCGCAATTGCGCTGCAAAATTCTTACCAGGACTATGCAGGCATGGCATACACCAATCTCGGATACAATGGCGTTATCATTAAAAACTATGCATTGGCTAAAGAGGCGGTAGACAGGGGGCTGCCTTATTGCGAAGAAAATAACCTGGACCTGTGGCGATTGTACCTTCTTACCATCAAAGCAAAACTTAGGTTGGAAACAGGAGACTGGACAGCGGCCTGCGACATAGCAAGCAAACTGACCCGGGATGAAAAACCTGCAAAAATTATTAAAATCTTTGCCCTTACAACTTTAGCAACTATTGAGATGAGAAGGGGTGATAACGATCAGGTTCTTTCCCGTTTAATGGAAGCCAAAGAGAAGGCGTTTGAAACCATGGAGCCGCAAAGAATCATTCAGGCGTTGACGGCTTTTTTGGAGTACGAATGGATAACAGGCACAATTTTTATTGAAAAAGAAATTCTTGACAGCGCAATTGAATTGATAAAAGACAGGGGGAATATATATGGAAACAGCGAATTTGCCTTTTGGCTGCAAAAAGCAAGGGGTCGATCCCTGCCGCTGAAAGAAGTGTATGAAGGATATGATATAAGCGATTACGCAAAAGCAAAAAAAGCGGCGCTTTTGTGGAGGAAGACAGGAAGTCCTTACAACGAGGCACTGACTTTATTTGAAGGCAGGGATGAAGATAAAAAAGAAGCGTTGGCCATCATCCAGGGTTTGGGTGCAGGCGCCATACTTCAAAAAATGAAAGCAGCAATGCGCTCATCCGGTATTAAAAGCATTCCACGTGGCTTGCGAAAATCTACCCAATCAAACCCCGCGCTTTTAACTACCCGGGAACTGGATATACTACTGTTGCTGAAAGAAGGTCTGCAGAACAAAGAAATTGCGGGCAAGCTTTTTATATCTGCTAAAACAGTCGATCATCATATATCCTCCATTTTATTCAAATTGGATGTTAACTCACGTGTGAAGGCTGTAAATGAAGCAGTTCGCCAGGAAATTCTAAAATAGGGAATCGTCTGCAGTAATTAGGTAAGTATCTCTATATCATTTTGCTGTTATCAGGGTAGCTTTGTGTTTTAACCCCAAAAAATTATTCAATGAAACGGTTTATTATTGAAAGAAGCCTGCCGGGTGCAGGCAAAATGAGCACGGAAGAATTACAGGCCATTTCAAAAACTTCTGTTGCCGTTATATCAGTATTGGGAAAGCCCTATGTCTGGGTTGAATCGTTTGTTACCGACGACAAAATATATTGCATCCACGAAGCAGAAAATGAAGACGATATCCGCGAACATGCAAAGTGCGGTAACTTTCCCGTAGATACAATTGAAGAAATAAAAGCGGTGATTAACCCGGCCACCGGCGATGATTAGCAATAATGATTACAACCGGCAGGAAATTCACCAGTCATTTTTTTAGAATTATAACAGTCCCTCACATTTTATTGAAATAAGTTCCGGGCTTTTGTAACATATCCTTTTCCTGGTTGTCCAAATAATGATAACAATTGAGTTGTCATTAAAATCAGTAGTAAAATGGACAAATTACAAAACAAAGTAGCCGTGATAACAGGCGGCAGCAGCGGAATTGGTTTAGCAACAGCCAGGGAATTTGTAGCAAATGGGGCAAGCGTTGTAATTTTCGGCAGGGGTAAACAAGCCCTTGACGAAGCAGTGAGCGGCCTTGGTGCAAACTGCCACGCCGTACAAGGCGATGTTTGCAAATTGGCAGATGTGGAGAGATTGTTTGCCGAAACCAAGTCCAGGTTTGGTGGTGTTGACATATTATTTGTAAATGCAGCCCAGGCTAAACTGGCTCTCATTGCTGACACAACAGAAGCATTTTTTGACGGGATGATTGACGTAAATTTTAAAGGCGCTTATTTCACACTTCAAAAAGCCATTCCGTATTTAAACAACAATGCTTCAGTAATATTTACCACCTCCTGGTTAAACAGTATTGGTTTTGGCGGAAGCAGCCTGTTAAGTGCCAGTAAAGCCGCATTGCGTTCTCTTGTAAGAGTGGCATCAGCAGAACTGGCCGGCAAAGGAATCAGGGTGAATGCAGTAAGCCCGGGTGCCATTGAAACACCGCTTTGGGAGAAGATGGGTTTACCGGAAGATGTGCTGAAAGCAGCAGGCGAAACAATTACGAATCAAATTCCAGGTAAACGCTGGGGACGACCGGAGGAAATCGTAAAAACCGTTTTATTTCTTGCTTCTGACGACTCATCCTACATTGTTGGAAATGAATTGACAGTTGATGGTGGTTTAAGACAAATTTAATTGCTGATTTATTTATCGCAACCAATGCGGTTGCAGCAAGTTTTACAAAGTGTGTATGGACAATCCTTTTCAATTAAATTATCCCGACCAGGTTGATGCAGACCTGGTAAAACTGGCTATAGGCGGAGATAAAAAGGCATTGCAAAACCTGATAACCAGGCATCAGCCTTTCATTTACAACCTTGCTTTTAAAATGACTAAAAGTGTTGAAGATGCAGAAGACTTAATGCAGGAAGTATTTATAAAAGCAATCACAGCTTTGTCAAAATTTGAAGGAAAAAGCCAGTTCAGGACCTGGCTTTACAGAATAACCGTTAATCATTTTATAAATACAAAAAGAAGAAAAACGGAATTAAAAATTACAGATTTTGAAACCTACTTTAATTCAATAGACGACATGCCCGACTTTGAATTAAGCGACCAGGAAGAAAATGATTTAGCCGGCTCAATAGAGGAAATAAGAATTAGTTGCACAGCAGGCATGTTGCTGTGTCTGGACAGGGAGCAACGAATGGTATATATTCTGGGCGAAATGTTTGGCATTGATCATAACCTGGGTGCTGAAATAACCGGAATTACAGCAGGAAATTTTCGCATCCGGTTAATGAGGGCAAGGCAGGACCTTTACAATTGGATGAACCAAAGATGTGGTTTGGTAAATAAATCAAATCCGTGCCGGTGTGCAAAAAAGACAAAGGGATATATTGAAGCGGGTTTTGTTGATCCGGGCAACTTAAAGTTTACCAGCGGGCACCGAAAAAGAATCTTCGAATTATCAAACAGAGAAGCTGCCTCCATTTCCAACACCATTGAAGATTTACATAAAAATATTTTTCAGGACCATCCATTCCAGGAGTCACTGACAGCAACAAAAATAGTTGACGAAATATTTAATAACAATCTCATAAAAGCGATCCTCAACTTATAGGCTTATACATACCGGATAGGTCAGTAATGCCAATTGGTTGTGTTAGCTGCAAAGCTGCTATAAACGCTTCCCCCCAAAAAAAGCGCGGCTTGTTGTATAAGCCAGGTGCATTCGCCGGCAAATTATAAAATAGGGAATCTTTCATTCTTAAATAGGTGATACCTCTGTAGCCGGACTGCAAAACTCATTGCAATTTCGTGTTCATTATTAGCTAACCAGGAATGATAATGCAATCAAAACAGGGCGCCATGTTTATTGAAATAGTTGCCAATCACCTGGCCGGGAAATTTATTATGGCCTTGTTTTTATTCAGCCAGGAAAAAAACTATGCCGCCTATATAGAAGGTATGGATGAAATTCTTGATTGGGCAACCGAGTTTTATGATCAGTATTATGATGCGGTTGTTGACTGGGAAGGTGGAAAGCTCGATGGATTGATTACTGCTTTCGGGCATGATAGGATAAGAAAGTATTATGCGCAGAAAAGCAAACATGCCTGCGCACTTGTCTTTGCAATTATGAAATAGGTAGTCTTTTCCAATAAATAGGGAATAACCCTTGCATCAATGAAGGATTGCTTTTGCAATTTTGCTTTCTTTCATCATCGTTAACAAGTATTTAATCAATAAAAAAAATAAAAAAAAATGAAAATGTTATTCAGCACCAGTTTTAATTGTAAAAAGAATTATCCGGTGCAGTCGTTGTTTCACACGCAAAGGAGTGGAATATTCCTGGTTTTCACATTGATCCTGTTTCTTAGTATATCATTGCCGGGATGCAGTAAACAGCAATATGAAACGCCGGCAAAAGATGGCGTTGATTCAACAGAAAGTCAGGCGCTGAATTCGGATGAACAATTTCTTGCTTCGTACAGGGAAAATAGTCAAAGCCAGGATAAGATGAGGGGGACTGGAAATGGACTTTCATTTATTACACTGTCAGAACTTCTCCGGGCACGGGCAGCCACGGCAAAATATCGTGACTTTGAGCGGGCCAAAGCAGACAGTTTTGCTGATATAAATGTAGTAGTGCCAAACATGGGATACCATTTTATGAAATCTGCCATAGTAGATGCAAAATTTGAAATAACCAGGCCGGAGATCCTGGTGTACAATAAGCGGCTTAATGGAAAATTTGAGCTGGTGGCGGTAGAATATGCGGTGCCCATTAGCCTGAGTCCGGATAAAGCACCAGAGGGATTTACAGGTTCGGCCGATGTGTGGGAACGCAATACCGATTTTGGTTTGTGGCTTCAGCATGCCTGGATTTGGCAATTCAATCCTGATGGCGTTTTTCACGATACAAATCCTCTTGTGCAGGTTCATTAACGATACTGCCGATGCAATGCTGCGGGGTGAATATGGATGAATCCGGTTTTAGCCAGCTTTTTTAGCCAGCGTATTTTAATAGCAGTACAGCTGATTTCATCCAGCGCTGCAGCATTGCATTGTATAAAAGCAGCGTCAAAAAGCGGCGCATAAAATTTGTTACCTGCAATTTTTCAACTCACCAAACCATTAAACTTTTATCGTGAAATATATCATTACCATACTAACCTTATTCTTTTTTTCTTTTTCATTTTCCCAATGGACAGGCGTTCCGCAATTGCCTTCATCCAATATCTTTACGCTTTTCCATAAAGACAATGTTTTGTATGCTGGTGGAACAAATGTTATTTATGTAGGCACTAACAGGGGACAAACCTGGGATTCAACAACTGCCATCCCGCAACTTTCACCGGTTAGCTCAATCATTAACAACATAATCGTATACAAAAATGAATTGTATGCATCGGCTCCCACAAAAGGTGTTTTTAAAAGCCCGGATGGCGGCGCCACCTGGCAGGATATCAGTGCCGGTATATTTCCAAAAGTGACCGATTTCTGTGAATACAGGGGAGACCTGTATGCAGCTACAGAAGGAAGCTTTGGGAACCCTGTTTATAAATTAGATCCTGTCAGCAGGGCCAGCTGGCTATCCTTCAATGATGGACTGTCCAGTATAAGTACAGTTATCAATTCCATTATTGGTACCAGTTCTACCCTGGTAGCCGGAGCAAACAATAATGCACTGTATGATTACCTGCCACCTAATTCAACCACCTGGGAGGAGCGTTTTCTTACCAATCCACCAATTGTGAACGAAGGCGTATTTGATATTATCAGTGCGCATGATACCTTGTTTTGGCCGGGCAAAACCGGTTTTTTTTATATGAGTACAAATAATGGGCTTAGCTGGAATTTTTTTGGTAGCCGGCTGGTAACCGGTGCTACATTTATGGTAAATGCAAAGCAGGCAGTAATTTCATCAAGGTATATTTTTGACGGTGTTAATAACACCACCCTGTTTTATTATCTCAAGAAAGATTCTCTTCAGCACCCGTTTCGGAATTTTAGTGTTGTAGCCGATCATTTTACCTGGAAAATTGATATTCTTGGCGATAAACTCTGGGACGCCAGCGACAGGGGGCTGTTTTATATGCCCTTATCCGGTCTTCCGGGAATATCTGCTGCTGATGATAGTATAGCAGCTGTTGTATTACCGGTGCGTTTTATTTCATTGAATGCAAATTGTGAGAAGGGGAGGGTGTTGCTAACATGGAAAACAGCACAGGAGCAGAACAGCCATCGTTTCGATATAGAGGGAAGCATTGATGGCAGCCGCTGGACAGTTATTGGTAACCTGCCCGCAGCAGGCAACAGTAATAATGAAAAAGTCTATTCCTTTGCAGACAATACGCTCCTGCAAAATAATTTCTACCGGATTGGGGAATATGATCTGGATGGAAAAGTGCAGTATAGCAGCATCCTCCGGTCGTTCTGCAGTGCGCCAGATATATTCAGTGTTTGGCCCAACCCTGTACGGGACAGGTTATTTATAAACATTGTTTCCGGTAATGCATCTCAGGCTACGATAAACATTTTCGATAGTAAGGGCGCATTGGTAAAAACACAAACCGCCGGTCTTTTTGCAGGAAGCAACCAGCTTAGTGCAGATATGAAATTGATGGCTAATGGCATTTACCAGTTGGTTGTAGATTGGAACAAGGGACAGGTGAAAAAAACAATGCGGGTAGTGAAACAATAATTTCATATAAAAGAGGCGAAACTGCCGTTATAACTTCCCTGCCATGCCTATGCCTTGTCTTTTTTTTTGTCAACAGCCAGCAATGCAGGCAGAACGGGGCAATTTTGAACGTCCCATCATCAAAATGTGTAAAATCATTCCCATCCAGATGTTGAAAACGGACTTTAAATAATCCGGTAGTGCAACAAAAGTTATTGGAACCAATTTGAAAAAAGACACAGAAACAACTGCAGGAGCCTGCCGGACCTTAATGCCAAGGGAAAAACAATAGTTTGTTTAAACACTGATTACTCTTTTAATTAAAAGACGGTTAATGATACCCGCTATAACAATTTGTCTGCTACTTTGCAGTTTAAAAATACCATCGGCACGCGTATTGATTCTATAAGTTAGTTGGGTGGTTACCCATATAAATGGTTTATCAATGAAACATGTTTTACCGGCCCTTATTCTTTTTCTTTGTTACGGAATTAGTTACTCTCAATCCGCTGTTTTTAACCCCGCTGATCCTATCATCAACTATGATAGTACCCAACCAGCCGGTTCTGCAGCCCATCCAATAGTGCCATACAATAACCAGATTGTTAAATGGGTTAGAACACCCAAGACCGCTGGTTATCCATCCGGTACGCCGGCTATTACATGGAATACCGGCAATTACAAATGCTATATGGTCAATAACCTGCCTTTCCGTATGCGTTATCCCAACGGCTATGTGCCCGGCGCCAACGATGGAAAGAAATTTCCCATCGTCATTTTCTGGCATGGCGGCGGCGAATGTGAAGGTTATTACTCACTCGACAATAATGTATATACATACCACGCCTACGGAAACGGTGTATGGGACAATGAATACCAGCTCTACCAGGGGGCGCAGGCGCTTGAAACAAAAACGGCTACTGACCAGGATGCTTTTATACTTTTTCCGCAGTCGCCCATTATAGGGTGGGATGGCGGCCAGTTTGCTGCCATGAATGTGGCAATTGATGAGATTATAAAGAATTGCAAGGGCGATCCCGATCGCGTTATTTCAATGGGGCTTTCTGTGGGTGGTCTCGCCAGCATACAGTATGCATTGGCTTACCCGCAACGGGTTGCTTCTATTATAGCCAGTTCCGGCATCCAGGTTGGTAATTTAGCCAATTCAATGGGGCCCGCCATTCATATACCGCTGTGGTTTGGAGATGGGGGACAGGACACATCGCCGGATTCTGCTACCGTACAGGTTTTTGAAAATGGTTATAATGCGTCCGGTGGTATTATGTTGCGTAGCTACCTGCCGCTGCAGAGCCATGTTATGTGGGATTACCAATGGGCTGAAGAACCCAGTTTTGATTCTGCCTGGAGTACCGCGCATAAAGCCAATCCACTGGTGTATAACAACAACCGGTTTTTTTGCCCGGGTGCTACCAATATTTCTGCTACCATGGGTATAACACCGGGTTATTATGCTTACCGCTGGGATAAAGATGGTGTTATTATTCCCGGAGCCAATTCGAGCGACTATACAGCTACTGCATTTGGTACATACCGATGCAGTTTTATGCGTACCAGTACATCCGCCTGGTCCGACTGGTCATTGTCTCCTGCAAAAATCGTGGCGGTATGTCCACCAGTTACCGGAAACGGAACAGGGTTGGCGGCTACTTATTTTAACAGCAATAACCTTACAAATCCAGTGGTGTCCAGGCTGGATCCGTCAATGAATTTTTATATTGAGAACGGCGCATCACCCGCACCAGGCATCGCAACCAATACCAATTATTCGGTAAGGTGGACAGGAAAAATACAGGCAAAATTTACTGAGCCGTATACCATTTATACATTTAGCGATGATGGTGTAAGAATGTGGATCAACGGGCAACTGCTAATTGATAACTGGACAACCCATGGTGGAACCGAGAATTCGGCGACCATTTCAATGGTGGCGGGCCAGCAGTACGATATAAAAATTGAGTATTATAATAATTATAATTATCAAAATGTATACAATAGCATCAACAGCTATGTAACCGGTATATTTTCTTTGCGTTGGTCCAGTCCGTCTACAGTAAAAACAATGGTGCCTAAAACGCAGTTGTATCCAACCAGCGATAGTGCGGCGCCGCCGGCATGCGTTACCAATACATCGCCTGCCAATGGAAGCACCATTGGTACACCAACCACGGCAACACTTACCTGGCCATCGGCAGCTACTGCTACATCGTATGATGTATACCTGTGGACCGGTGCTACAGTACCCACCACACCAACAGCCAATACAACTGCATTGTCTTACAGTGCAAGTGGTTTAACAGCATCGACCACGTACAACTGGTATATAGCGCCAAGAAATGCAACGGGTGTGGCTACAAACTGTGTTAGCTCCAACAAAACAACGTTTACAACGGCTGCCACAGCGGCAACGGTATCCAATGCGGGCAGTGATGTGACGATTGTATTGCCGACCAGTTCGGTAACACTGGATGGCAGCGCTTCTACCGGCAATATTGTACAATATTATTGGTTCCAGGCACAAGGCCCCGTTCAGTCTGTGATAGGAGATAATTTCGCTGCAGTGACCACGGCTACCGGTCTTACAACAGCAGGCACCTATGTATTCGGTTTGCAGGTAAAAGACAACAACGGAACACCGGCGTATTCTTACAAAACAGTTACTGTAAAAGCAGCAGGCACACGGGTAGCAACTTTTGCTGCCGATACTGTGACAACTGCCGGCTTTACTACCACTACCCTGAGAACAGCTACCAGCTTGCCCGCATTGAGTTCAACCTTGCCTGGCCTGGGTTCAGGCCTGACCGGTTTGAGTTCAACGGTGAGTCCCAACCCTGTTGCCAGCGGACAAATGGCAAGACTGGTAATCAACAGTAATAAAGCGGGTACGGCAACAGTGGCTGTTGTAAACATCAACGGTAACATCGTGGCAATGCAAAGAGTAAACCTGGTTGCGGGAATAAATACTGCCATGGTTAGTACCTATGGGCTTGCACAGGGTTTACATGCCATACACATAACCGGGGGCGATAAACCACTTATCGTGAAATTGGTGGTTGAGTAAACGTAAGTCTGCCGACCATAAATAATTAAAAAGTAAAAAACACTGCCGATACAAAAGTTTTTTGAATTTTGAATTTTAACTTTTGAATACCGGTATAATGGTAAATATGTAGAACTGCCTTTACCGCTTCCTACATATGATTGATAGCTTCGCCTATTTTTAATATCGCTGGCCTGTCGGAATTTGCAGGTACAAAATCTGATAGCCATGCTGAATATCCTGATTGCCTGTGATCACAAAGCTTCCCGCGAAGCACTCATCCGTCTGTTGGAAACTCAACCCTTGTTTCATATAACAGCAGTTTGCGCCGATACACATGCGGCCATTACCATGACGGGCAGTGTGCAACCGGATATTGTTTTCATTGATGGCAGCACTGATCCGCTCGCAGCTATCGAAGCAACCAAAAAAATCAGAACAGTTTCAAGGGCTGGTGTCATCGCACTCTCGCGGCAGGCAGATGCGGGCTTCGCAGCACATATGCTGGCTGCCGGTGCACTCGGTTACCTGACCAGCCGGTCTTCCGATATTGAAGTAATTACCGCTGTGGAAGAAGTGGCGAAAGACAATTTGTACTGCTGCCTGGACACCAACCAGCTGCCCGTTCCAACACCGGCGCCTGCCTCATCGTTTAAAAAAACCATCGCTTCGCTGCGCAACAATACCCGCAAAAGAATGAATGAAATGGCGGAAAGCCACTGGCATGCGATTTTGAAGTTTACCAATTGAACCAGTCCGTCGGTTTGATGCTGCAATAAAATACGCCCGGTAATTCTTTTGCTGTACCTGCAGCAAGTTCGGCACTCAAATTTGTTACACTAAATTTTCATTAGCCGGCGTATTGCCCTATGAAGACAGGATTGCGGATCAAGCACCGTTTCTACTATTGAATAATGATTTAATCCCTCTATCTGTATTATTTCTACAGGGGTACTTTCTTTCCAACATGCGTATAATTCTTTGCTTTGATCCAGGAACTCATCAGTTTCATTGCTGCCCACAACGACAGACAGCGGACATTGTGTTGCCGGTACCAGATGAACCGGGCTGTTTCGAAACGCTGTTTCCGTATCCATTTTCAGTACATGGTTAATTTCAGAAAGCCCGACAGGAATTAAATTAAACAAACCGCTGATAGCGCATGCCCCTTTAATGGTATCTGGTATAATATTAAACGGCCTCCAGTCCGTTGCCAGCAACATGGCCGACAGGTGTCCTCCTGCGCTATACCCGGCAATATAAAGCTGCGCGGGATCACCATTGTAGGCTGATATGTTATGGTATAGCCAATGAATAGCCAGGCGGCAGGATGCTGCTATTTGATCAATAGCCACTACAGGGGCCAGCGGATAATTTATCAGAACGGTAGTAATACCATAACTGCTGAATGCAGCCGCAATGAACTGAAAACTGCTTTTATCTAATTTATGCCAATAGCCACCGTGAATAAAGATCAATGTTTTGGAGCAAGGTTGCAGCGAAGGATATATATCTAATTGTTCACGCGGTAAGGCACCGTAGGGAATATTTTTAACAACGGGCAATTCTTTTTCCGTTTGCCTGCTGAGCATTTCCCATCTATCCATATAAGTGGCATAATCCGGAACATGCAACCGGTTATTATACTGCCTGTCAAGCGCTGACTGATCGTATCCTTTGTATACCAGCATTAAAAATGGTTTGTCCGGAGAATGCCTTTGCTTGTCATTCTTTAATTGGGCATCACAGCTTTTTCCGGTTCTTTCAGGCAACTGAATACGATCTTATAAAATTCAGGATGAGATTGCCAGGTTTTCCCGGTAACAATTCTGCCATCTTTTACTGCTTCGTCTGGCGAAACATAAATGCCTCCGCAAGATTCCACTTCAAACTTAACATGCTCATAGCAGGCAATTTTTCTGTTGTTCACCAAACCGGCCGTTACCAGAATCTGCACACCATGACAAATAGCAAAAATATATTTGCCACTGTTATAAAATTCTTTCGTGATGCTGATTACCCTGGGATCGTTGCGCAAATATTCAGGTGCGCGTCCCCCGGGAAAAAGAACCGCCCTGTACTCATCGGCAACCATCTGGTCAAAGGAAATCTGGGCATCCACCAAATAACCTTTGCGCTCCACATAAGTGTCCCATCCGGGTTCAAAATCATGGATCACCAGGTTCATGGATTTAACAGCAGGGGCTGCAATTACAGGCTCATAACCTGCTTCCCGTAACCGGTGCATGGCATAGAGAATTTCAAAACTTTCACCTGCATCGCCGGTGATGATGAGTATTTTTTTATCAGGATTCATAGTAATAAAGTTAATACAAATCTTATTTGGAAAAGCTGCTTGTTTCGGGCAAGCTGCGTTTTGGCGCGGTGCCGCGCATTAATTCACAATTAATTTCCTGAAAACTACATTTCTTGCCCTCGTAACACTGATGGAGAGTGCTGATATTCTATCATTGGCGTTCCTGTTGAAAGCTATGTATGCGTCAAGGGCGTCGAATTTGAACCCATCTTTATAAGTAGGTGACAGCGGAAAGGATTCGCCAGGTTTGAGTTGAACCGTTAAACTGTCTTTATTCATTTGGATGGTCATCCATGAATTTGTTTCTGCAGAAAAATACTTGCCGGTATAGGCTTCAAGATCTTTTGGCAGCAGATGCGCCGGTTCCAATTTAATAAAAGGTATGGTATCGCGGGGTGAGAGCGGGATATACCAACCTTTGCTGCCATCGGGTTGTAAAAGAAAATTATTCGCTGTCAGTGTTTTTTCATCAATTGGTTGTAATGGCAGCTCATTGTCCAGCAGGATTTGCCCATTTTTTAAAGACAACCAGGAAGTGGAACCGTTCCTTTCATTTTTATACAGACCGGTGAAATGATTTAATGCGGTGTCAGAAAGATGGATGGTCTTTGTATTGCCGGGGAGATTTTTCGTATTGGGGTGCACGAAAATTTTGCGGATCATGGCGGCAACATTGCCGATATTAAACGCTGAAGTATTGCTTAATACCGCGAAGGACAGCCCTGGTTCATTGAATGTTTCCAGGTAGGCACGGTAGCCGGCAGTTGCGCCGCTGTGGCTGATATTGTGCCAGCCCATCACATCGTTAATGAAAAGACCGGCTGCGTAGGTGTTCATAGAGCCGTTGGTCAGTGGTTCTGTTTCCGTTTGTTTGCGGTAAAGGGAAGTGGTGCCCAGTTTTTGTTGCTGGTAAAATTGAGTCCATTTTAATAAGTCTTCTGTTGTGGTTAACAGCCCGCCATTGCCATAAACATATTCATTGGGCATATCGGTCTGGTAGCCGTTGACTGTTTTTGAATAAGCAATAGCCCGGTTGGGGACAACCCGATTGGGATCATTCCTCCAACTGGTATGGATCATGCCGGCTGGTTCAAAAATATATTGCTGCGTAAATGCGGCAAGGGTTTGTCCGCTTACTCTTTGCACAATGATGGCAAACAGGTTATAATTGGAATTGCTGTACAAAAATTCGGCACCTGGTGGATGGTTCAGGTGTTGCTGGCGGGCAATGATTTCCAGCGCATCCTCATTTGAATAAAACTTTGTTCCGCGCGGCCAACCGGCCAGCGCGGCAATGGCGCCCCAGTCCCTTAACCCGCTGGTATGGTGCATCATTTGCCGCAGGTAGATGGGTGTTCCGTAGTCCGGCAGTTCCGGGATGTATTTTCTTACATCGTCGTCCAGCGACAATTTTCCCTGCTGTTCCAGCAGCAGTATGGCCGTTGCCGTAAATTGTTTTGATACCGAACCTCCTTCGAGAATTGAATGCGTTGTAAGCGGTACACCGCGTTCCAGGTCTGCCATGCCCCAGGCTTTGGAAAAAATAATTTGCCCGTTTCTTGATACCGATACCTGGCAACCGGGGTTTTCTGGTTTGTACTGGCTGAATGTTTTGTCTATCAACAACAGGGTATCTGCCCATGATTGGGCAATACAAATTTGGCTTGTTAGTAATACAATGAAGATGATGGGCGGGCGGCGCATGAATATTTTGTTTGTTTTATTTATCTGGTGCTTCTTTGGATGGGTTCGTCGGTGGAAGAATTACAAAATTATTACGGTCTTGTCGCAACGACTTGAAAATGTTCTTAAATGAACGTTTTGATGATTGCAGGTCCGGCTAATTACATTTTATCAGCTTTCCTTTCCTGGTCCATGTGTGTCTCATTCACAGCATCCTCCGCATCGGGGTTCAGTAATTTTTTATCCTTCCGGTTTTTCCAGATCAGAAACACCACCAATGCTGCCAGAACAATAGCCGCAATAACAATGACAGGGATATTTTGTCTTCCCATATAGTGCAAGTAAGGAAACAAAGGTAGAGAATGTTATTGCAATCTTACTGAATCAGTAAGTATCACGGCAACCTAAAAATGCAACATTCACCGTCAGTAATGCGGGGCAAAAATACAGCAGCGAAGTATAAATAATTGAAGAATAACAGTTATCCCATTAGTTCGGTCAAAATCCATCATTCTCACTGTGGTGGATTTTTTTTGCCGCTGAGGCGTACAGGTTCATAAACAATTTGGCAAAAAAGAAGGGAATCGTTAACTTTCGTTACTGCCCATTATCTGCTACCTGTAATTGCTATTCAGTCACTTTAAAAAGAACAAACAATGCCTGTTCCACGCAACTTGCGGCAATTCATTGCTGTATTGAAAAAAATGTTTACGGGTAAGGTCACGCCTGTTGATCCCAGTTCTCTAAATACAAAGAGCCCCCCGCGCAAATTGCACATCCCGGGCAGCGATGAACAGCGCGGTCCTGCGCATTCCAAAACCACCAAAACTGATATGCTGGTGGATTGATGGACCTGCAGCACGTGTGGCTATTTATTGTATATGATGCATCGTGTTGGTTGTTACGCCCTGCCGGTCAACCACCGGATTTCTGTACACACCAGGTTGTCATGCAACGTATGTTTTGCACATTGGTGGTTTTGATGGGTTCGTACAATGCTCCCAGTTCATTGGTATACTGCAGGAGCTTTTGTTCATTCACCAAAAAACGTTCGGAACCGTCTGGCAATAAATAGCGGCCCTTGCCCAATGATTTTACCCGTGCCTCAATCCCTATATCCGATGCCAGGCGCGCAAAAAAATAACCACCCGGTCGCAGAACCCTGAACATCGACCGCAGCATGCTTTCAAAGTGCTGCTCATCCCTTGCAAAATGCAATACGGCGCTGCAAATAACCAGGTCAAAGCTTGCATCGGTATATGGCAAATTTTCTGCAGGGCAAACCACAAAATTTTCGGGGGGATTACCCGGTGCCAACGCGGTGGATAGTTCTTTTACCTTACGGACAGCCTGCGCATCGGGATCAATACCTGCTACCTGGTAACCATTGCGCAAAAAATAATACAGGTTTCGTCCATTGCCGCAACCCACATCCAGCAGTTTCTGAACATTATCATAACGGCCTTTTAATAATTGATCAAACAGGTAGATATCAATATTGCCATACAGTTCGGAGAGCCTATTTTGCATCGGGGAAGTTTAATACAACCAAATTAGGGATAAAAACAGAGTGTAAAAAAAAGCCTCCTGCTTAGGAGCAGGAGGCAAATTCTTTTAATCAGGCCGGTAATGGTTTGGATTTTCTACGGATATTGGGTCGTTTGTCTTTTTAAGGATATTGGATTTGTTACCAGCTTTGTTATCCAAAATTAATCCACACTGCCATTGTGGACAAGAGGACTTCTAATCGATCTTTAATCTGTGGTTTTCACGACGGAAATCGTACATGTACGAAACAAAGAAAGGGTTTCTACGTCTCGCGCTGGCATTGTCACTGCAATGTGCTGGTAATGATTTATTCAAAGCCGGTTGTATAAACAATATTGCCACGAAGGCTGAATTTACAAGTCCTTACCGGTATGCCTGCTATTTATTTTTCCGGGCAACTATTTTTTCAGTCCACTGCTTTGTGGCGTCAACCAATAGTGACATGGTATCTTTTTTTCCTGCTTTGAAGGAATGGTCAGCCCCTTCCAGTTTTACCAGGCTGGCTGAACGGAGTGGTTTGCATACCGCTTCAATCAGGTCCCAGGTTGCCAATGTATCTTTGGTGCCTTGTAAAAACAGCATCGGTATATGTATTTGTTTTAAATGTTCTGCCCGTTCGGTGGAAGGTTTGCCGGCTGGATGAAGCGGGAAACCATAAAAGATAATGCCTTTTACGGTATCATCATGGTTAGCCGACAAATACTGGGAACTCATTCTTCCGCCAAATGATTTGCCGGCAACAAATAGCGGGATATCCGGGAACAATTTCCGCGTCTTTGCAATAGCAGCTTTGATAGTCATATGGGCAACTGCCGGCGAATCGGGTCTTCCTTTTTTGTTTTCTGTAAAAGGGAAGTTGAAACGTACCGTGGCGATTCCTTGTTCTGCAAGCCGGGATGCCAATGTTTCCATAAACGAATGTTCCATTCCCGCACCTGCTCCATGTGCCATTACAAGAACACATGCTGGTGCAGGCGGGATAGCGCAAATACCTGAGACGTTTCCTATTTCTGCCGACACCTTTATTTGTATTGATTTCTTCTTCATAAAGCAAAGATCCAAAAAAAATATAATGGCCAGCCTGGCAAAGGCATGCAAAACGATGATTTGTCAGGATATTACTGCTTAAGCGACTTATGTAACGGGGGCAGGCGGCCCTGCCAGCTAACTGTTGCTGAACGATTCACCGCCGGGCGCTTCGCAGGGGTTTGCCGGGCACGCCGCCTACCCAGCAACAAACTGCAATGAATGTGGACGAAAAACCACGAACCGCTAATATTCATTTTGGATATTTAAAGCAGCATTAATTAATAATTGTGTAAACTTTTTTTAGGACGAGACGCACCAAAAAAATAATCCAAATAAAATGTCCGGAAACGTTCGCCCCTTACGTCTTAGTTATGAAGCGTGAATGGTTCACGTGTATTTAACGTTAAAAATAAAAACAATGAATGAATTGAAAGACAAAATTGCAGTGATCTATGGGGCAGGGGGCGAAATCGGCGGCGCTGTTGCACGTGCTTTTGCACGCGAAGGGGCCAGGCTTTTTCTTACCGGGCATCGTTTGGCACCGGTTGAAGCAGTTGCCAGGGACATTGTGTCTGCTGGTGGCGATGCAGCGGCAGCGGAGGTGGATGCGCTGGATGAGCAGGCCATAGATAAGCACCTGCAGTCGGTAGTAACTAAGGCAGGCCGTATCAATATTTCGTTCAACGCGGTGGGGAATTCGCCGGTTAAGTACCTGGGTGGATCGCTGGTCGATATGGAGCTTAAACAATTCTCCATGCCGATCACGAGCTATACCACCTCATACTTTCTGACTGCACGTTTGGCAGCAAGATACATGCTCCTGAATAAATCCGGGGTGATCATGACCGTTACCGCGCCTCCCGCAAGAATAGGCACGCCAAACGGAGGTTATGGTCCATCACAGGCTGCCAAGGAGGCGCTTACCCGGTACCTGTCGCTGGAACTCGCGCCCCAGGGCATCCGCGTGGTCGGTCTGCAGCCGCACGGCATGCCGGAGACAGGGACAATTAAGGAAATATTTGAATGGAGGGCCGGCACAGCGGGCATGACCTGGGAACAGTTCGCAGGGTATCTTGCAGGCATGAACCATCCCAAACGCTTTCTGACACTTGCAGAGATGGCTAATGTAGCTGCCTTTATGGCTTCCGACAAAGCAAGCGCGATGATGGGAACGACAGTCAATGTGACCATGGGAGCCCTGGACGATTAGCACCTGCTATACTTTACTCGTTCATCAACATTATGCACTATTGGGATTAGTGTACGTTCTGCATTGAATCCGGTAATTCAAAATATTTAGTAATTACTGCAGTACAGCAGCCAGAGCGGTAGACTGTCTTTGGAAACCCGTCCAATTTTCTGACACATACTTCTCAGCCAAAATCTATAATATGAAAATAGTAAAGGTCTTTAAAACCAATGTGAACGATCATCTGGATGCCAGTCATATCATTTACCTTTTGCAACAAGCTTTTAGTAATTGCAAAATTAATTTTGATCTTCTTGACTGCGACAAGATTCTCAGGGTGGAGAGTCCACGGGAGTTCATTAATGAAAGGGACATCCAGTTGCTAATTGCCGAATGTGGTTATCATTGCGAACCGTTGCCAGATTAGCTATAATCAACCCCGCTCTTTACAGGGCTATGTCTGCATTTAAAAGGATTTTAAAGGTCAACTAAAACCTGATTTCATAATAAACTAATTACTTGACCGACAATGGACTGGTTTTAAATTTGGACTGCAGGGATTTCATGGCGCGACTTATTTTTATCCACAATTTTTGCATAATACGGCCTACGCAGTTTAGCGCAAATACAAGTACGTTGATAGGAGGGGGAGCCTTTTGCCTATAAATGAATGCAGGTGATATAACATGTTGTGAACTTCCCACTGAGATTATTCTGTTTCTAATTGGTTATAAAATTCCCGAACCCTTTAATCTGATATCTCTGGATGAGCTTCCAATAATAAAGTCAAAACGCCACGGTCCATTTCCCATTTGTTTGTAACATCATTAAAATATTGAAAGGCTTCTTCGTTTAAGTTAAAGGTAATTTTCTTTTCTTCCCTTTCCCATTTGTTTGAAATAAAGTAACCATTACTCATTGCTGGCCAACCTTACTGCTATATACCTGCTGCGAATAGCGTTATTGCTGACCTCCTTTATGAATTGCAGGTATTTCTTGTCTGTTTATTGGTTTTTTAGGAGAGTCATTATGCTGCTTCTTCAACTGAAATCCGGATATATCTATAAAAACATCTCAGGCACTTGTGTCCGCTCTTCATTATTAACTCCACTGGTGTACCCGCTAAAAATTCATTGGTGCAAAGTGAGCGGCGACATTTATGGGATATACTACAACACTAATCGTTTACATTCCTCTTTAGGGGAGATCTACTGTATTTGTACAGGTTAAGGTCCTGGTTAAAATAGCTCCAGGAGAAATAAATTGGTAAGATAGAAAGTGCTTGTATATGCTAAAATGTGTGGGATTTAGTATTTCCTTATGGCTTTGAACGTTTCTTCCCGGTCGCGGTTTATTATGATAGTATCCACAACTCCCGCCGCATTTTTTACAAACCGGCCATTATAAGGAGCTTCGTAAATAAAGAATTCAGCTTCAGATGTAAAAAGTAAAGAATAAACGTCTTTGTGATTAACAATCAAAACAAGGTTTTCACCTTTCAAGCCGATGGTATAGGAAATACGATTATTGATCATATACTCACCCGTATACGTTTGTAAGAGTTCATTCGGGACACTAATCACTTTTTTAGTTTCAGGATGGTAGAAGTTTTTCCAGCCGTAAACCAGGGATACACTGCTGACGATTTCGTTAATCAAAGCAGTTCCGTTGGATGAGTTTACCATAATTACAACGCCTTCGCCATTCTCTATTCCCCCAAAATAATGGCTTAGAAATCCTTCATTTTGCCCCCCGTGTTCAAAATATTTATTGTCTCCTTTTTTGCTGATAAAAGTACCAAAGGCAATACTGCTATCGAGGTAAGGGCGCAGGCGTAAACGGGTGAATTCCGGAGTAAGAGTTTTGCGTGATTTGCCCTTGTAAGCTAATTGGGTTTCTACAATATACCGGCCGAGGTCAGACGGAGTAGTCCATAATCCGTCGGGTGCCATCTCCGGATAAATGCGAAATTTACCTTCAATTTCTCTGCCCTGTTTATCATAGGCAGTAGCAAGCAGCGGGTACATTTGTTTAGGAGGAGGCTGGGTAAAGAAACTATGCGTCATACCCATAGGCTTTAATACTTTTTTCCACATATATTGATCGTAAGACTGTCCGGATACATCTTCCAGCACTTTCCTGGAAAGCAATATCCCGCCACCGGAATAACTGGGATGCAGTCCCGGAGCAAAAAGGGTGTGCAGGCGCTCAGAGTTGGCGGGCGTTTGCCCTTCCAGCATCTGGTCGATCGTTGGCAGGGGTTTTCCTGTCTTGTATCCTTCAAATCCACCCACATTTAACCCAGCCTGGTGAGAAAGGAGCAAGGCGAGTGTAATTTTTTTATCCCCGGCTACCGAATCGTAAGGAAATGACCAGGTTTTGAGGTATTTGTTGATATCGGCATAGATGTCTACTTTTTTGTCCTGCGCAAGGGTTAATATACCGATTGCATTAATTGATTTGGAGATAGAAGCAGCCTGGAAAAGGGTGGATGTATTCACCAGACGGTGTTCGTTGGTATCGGCCCACCCATACCCACGGGCCCATTCGATTTTATAATTATGAATGACTGCTATACTCACTCCCGGAACGTGAAACCAGGCCATGCGATCTTTCAGGTTCCAAAGGGTAAGACTGTCTGCAGATGCCTGGTACCAGCCGGCAAGGCTGTTTTCGACCTGTTTTATTTTTGCTTCTGTTTCCCTGGAATAAACAGGGTTTTTATCCTGTGCTATGCTTTCTTCGGAAGGGAAAAACGCAATCAGCAAAGCATACATATAAAAGAGGCTTTTAAATAATGGCATAATGTTGATGTTTAATAAAATAGTATAAAAAGAAATATCATCCCCTTTCTTCCAGCCGGTAAATACTCCAAAAACCCAGCGAAACGGCTGCAATAAAACAGACGACCGAATTGATGGTAAGCGCAGACAAAGTGCCCATATGTCCAGGCGAATCAATAAAGTATAAAAGTGTAGCATACATATAGGGATAATAGATGATCTTATCCCAATCCATCAGCACAATGCCGGTCATCCACAGGCCTATGCCAACACCCAACGGCACGATAAAATTCTTATATCGCATACTTATCCAATATTGAATTGCTGTAACGCCGGATATGCCTATATAAACCCTGACTACGATCGCCAGCATACTGTCCCAGGGTATAGAATGAGCTGAAAATGCATACCCTTTTTGAAGAAGCCCGACGGCATACCCCGAAAAAATTATAAACAAGCTGAAAAGAATAAAAAAAGCAATTAAAAATATCTGGACAATGATAAATTTTGAAAAGAAAATATCTGCGTACCGCCGGGGTGATGCATACACCTGTTTCCATGTATTATTGCGGTATTCTACCTGGACAATTACATTGTTGATCAAAATGACAAACATGGGCAGAATAACGGAGGCCCCATTCTTCCAGTTCATATGCAGGAAAGAAAGCCAGGGGCTTGCCGAGACTTTGGATATAAAGATTTCGGGCCGTTCAATAAGAATGATGCCGTTAATAGCTGGTAAAAAGGCGGCTGCCAGCAATAGTAACCATAAAGCCGCCGTCCCGCGGGTTTTTAAAATCTCTGCTTTGGTATTAAATAGAAATGTGCCTGCCATAATTTAAGCGGATGTGATTTGAATAAATAAGTTTTCAAGATTAGTTTGAGGTGTGCCTTCGAAAACGATTTTGCCGTTATGAATGATGCCCACATGGGTCGCTACTTTTTCTACCTCGCTTAAAAGGTGGCTTGATATGATAATAGTCTTGCCTTCGCTATTTAATTTTTTTATAAGGTTCCTTACGTCAATAATGCCATTGGGGTCCAGCCCGTTGGTTGGTTCATCCAGTATCAGCAATTCAGGATCATGTAATAAGGCAATGGCAATAGCCAGTCTTTGCTTCATGCCCAATGAATAGGCTTTTATTTTCTTATCTGCCGCCACTGTAAGTCCCACTGTTTTTATTACCTCGTCTATTCTTTTCCTGCTGTACGGGTAAGCCAAACCGAAAACATGGAGGTTTTCTTTCCCGCTAAGATGCGAATACAAAGATGGCTGCTCAATTAAAGAGCCGATCTTTTTAAGCATCGAAATTCTATTCACCATCAGATCATTTTCAAATAGGGTAATCTTTCCCTTTTGCTTTTTTATCAGACCTAACAGTAATCGCAGGGTCGTGGTTTTTCCTGCGCCATTGGCGCCAAGAAAGCCATAAATGCTTCCTTTGGGTATGGCCAGGGAAATATTGTCAAGCGCCGTTTGGTGGCCAAACCGGTGGGTCAATCCTTCGATATGAACAATGAATGAAAGCATATTTTCTATTGAAAAGGCAAAATGGCTGCATTAAGCCGGGAAAAAAAATGAATTCAACCAACAGGATATTTTTCCCTGCCAACAGGTATTTATGGCCTGTCAGTATATTGGTACGATAAACCGGGGAGTTAATAGATAAAACCGGCCTGTTTGTTGAAGCAACTAAAACAATACAAAGCAATTGCTTAATTTCAGGTAATGAAAATGAAAAAGCTGATCGCCTTGCATGTTGCAGGTTGGGTATTAGCCTTATCTTTCTTTGTAATTCCGGTTTTTTTTGTGGGTTTCACGAATAAAGTGATTTATACCATTGCCAGTTTCCTGCTTTATATTGGCGTTTTTTATATCAATCTCCTGCTCATTCTTCCCAGTTGGATTAAGCAAAGAAACCTTGTATTACTTTTTACAAGCTGGTTTATCCTCGTCGTTTTATATACAATGATTTCGGTTTTGTTAGACCACCTCCTGCATGTATTTGAAAGAAATGGGCATACAGGCCTGGAGTGGTTAAATGCATTTCTGCGCAATTGTCTGTTTGTCGGAATATTTTTATTTATAAGCACGGCTTACCGGTCAATCACAGATTGGTTTAAGAATGAACGATTCAGGCATCAAATAGAAAACGAACGCCTGAAAACAGAGCTTCTTTTCCTGAAGTCGCAGATAAACCCCCACTTTCTCCTGAATACGCTGAACAATATTTATATCCTGGCTTACCAGGGTTCTCTTAAAACAGCGGATGCTGTAATGAAATTGTCCGAAATGATGCAGTATATGCTATATGAAAGCACGGATCAATATGTGCCGGTTTCCAGCGAATTGCATTATATCAGGCAGTTTATCGATTTGCAACAAATCAGGATGAAAGATACCATGTATCTTGATTTTTCTGTTTCGGGCAATATGGAGAAATATAAGATTGCCCCGTTGCTGTTAATTGCCTTCGTAGAAAATATATTCAAACACGGCGTATTAAATGATAAAGAGGAGCCAGCCACAGTCCGGCTGAAGATAGCGGATGGTAATTTTATTTTTTATAGCCGCAATAAGATCAATTATAATATAAAGGACATTGCGGGAGGTATAGGCTTATCCAATGTAAAACGGCGAATGGAACTATTGTATCCAAACAGGCACCATTTTGAAGTCATAAAAGGCGAAACACATTTTTCAATACATTTGGTAATACAATTTGAGTGATATGCATGTACTGAGTTGCATTATAGTGGATGATGAACCATTACAGCCAGCGTTACTGGGAGATTATATAAAAAAAACACCCTTCCTGCAATTAACCGGAATATATGCCAATCCTCTTAAAGCATTGGCTGCTGCGCAACAACAAAGCATTGACCTTATTTTTTTGGATATACAAATGCCTGAATTGAGCGGTATCCAATTCATGCAGATATTGAAGGGTAAAAGTAAAGTCGTCGTTATTTCAGCCTATCCTGGCTATGCCTTACTGGGATATGAATTGGATGTGGTGGATTATCTTATAAAACCTGTTTCTTTCGAACGTTTTTTAAAAGCTTCCGGCAAAGCGTTGAATATCATTCACCCACCGGAACAATTTCAGCTAAAGCCCAGGGCTGCTTTGCTTGCCGACCAGGTACTATTTGTAAAGACTGATTATAAAATTGTGAAAATATCATTGCCGGATATTCTATATATAGAAGGATTGAAAGAGTACATTGCCATACATACTAAACAGGAAAAGATTATTACATTACAAACGATGAAAAAAATGGAAGAAGTGTTGCCTGCTATTCATTTTACACGGGTGCATAAATCATTTATTGTAGCTGTTGCTGAAATTGATTCTATTGAACGCAGTCACATTCTTATTAAAAATAACCGGATTCCTATTGGAGATACGTATAAAGAAGCCTTTTTGTTATTTCTTAATGATAAAAATTTATTATGAACTGCTATAATTAACCCTGCATAATTGCAAGTTCGTCCAATTTATTTTTATTTTTAAATGGAGTGTATTGGCAAATGTTGGATGATCGGCTTTCAAATTCTCCCTTATGCCGGTGCCACTTTTCGGGCATGTTATTCTAATAGACAGCCAGGGAATGCAATCCTGTGAGTGTATATTGCTTAATTATCCTTCCCTTTTTGTCAGGGATGCTGATACGCTGCAAAAAAATGGCATGGGTAATAAGAAACTGATTATTGGGGATCATAACCGTGACCTGCTTTATCAGCGCGCCAGGACGGTTTTAGAAGACCCCGAAGCCGCAAAATATGTGTGGGAATAGGATTTCACTGGTATGAAACCTGGAGCAATGCGGCTTTCAATTTTTTCGGTGCTGTTTTATTGTTATAATAGCCGGCATTTGAAATTTCAGGAGGAAATAAAAATTTTTTTGGTAAATTGAACAATGTTCATTTTCTTTGTGCTACAATAAATGACAATGAGTACTGCAGAACGTAAGGCGAGGGAAAAGGAAGAACTGAAGGTCCTGATACTAAAAGCATCAATGAAATTATTTGTGGAAAAAGGTATAGATCAGACTACCATTCGCAACATCGCAGATGCCATTGATTACAGTATCGGTACTGTATATGTTTATTTTAAAGATAAGAATGCCATTCTTCATGCCCTGCACTCACAATGCTTCGCCGAGCTGGGTGGGCAATTCAGGGTGTTATTTAATGTTAAAGACCCAATGGAAAGGCTAAAGGCTATGGGCAAGGTGTATATCCAGTTTGCAATGGACAATCCTGATAAATATGACCTGATGTTTAATTTAAAGGCACCCATGGAATTTTTAAACGACATCCAGGCAAAAGAATGGGATGAAGGTGCCGCAGCCTTTGATGTATTAAGAACAACAGTTGATGAATGTATCAAAACGGGCCATTTCAAAGGACATAAGCTGGAGCCGCTTGCATATATGATATGGAGTTGTGTGCATGGCATGTGCAGTCTGGAAATAAGGGCAAGAACAAAGGGCGTTCTTTTGAAAAATCCGGATACAATTGTCCAGGATGCCTATGCCGAGTATTTAAAATTCATAGAAAAGAAATAAATTTTTTTTCTCCAGTATTGAACATTGTTCATTTAAATAGTAACGTTCAATTTAACATAAAAAATGAAAAAAATCTTTATCACATTATTACTTTTTGCTGTTATTGGGGCACACGCACAAACCAATTTAGATAACTATATCAGGACAGCATTAGACAATAATGAAACCGTCAAACAGCAGCAATTCCTTCTTACTAAAAGTTTGTATGCCTTAAAAGAGGCGAAGTCATTGTTTCTTCCGGCAGTTGGCTTTAATGCTGCCTATACTGTTGCGGATGGTGGAAGAAGGATCGACTTTCCTGTGGGGGATCTGTTAAACCCTGTTTACAAAACGCTTAATCAAATGACGGGAGCCAATAATTTTCCGCAGGTGCAAAATCAAAGCATATTGCTTAACCCTAACAATTTTTATGACGCTAAAATAAGAACAACATACCCCATTCTGAATGCGGAAATTGAATACAATCACAAAATAAAAAAACAGCAATACGATTTGCAGAAAATTGAGATTAATCTGTATAAAAGAGAACTGGTAAAGGAGGTGAAGGATGCCTATTACAAATATTTACAGGCCCGTGAAGCGGTTAATATTTACCAAACAGCCCTGTCTCTTGTAAAGGAAAACCTGCGGGTAAATACTTCTCTTTTCAATAATCAAAAAGTAAACCGGACTTCAGTTGTAAGAAGCGATAATGAAGTGAGCAAATACAATGCGCTGCTTGAATCTTCCATACAAACACAAAATAATGCGAAAGCCTATTTCAACTTTCTGTTGAACACTGATTTGAACACAGAGATAATTAAAGACAGCATTACCACCATTCCTGCTGATTTGTTTTTAACTGATACCACCGTTACAAAAAGAGAAGAACTTGAAAAATTGAAGGAAGCTCTTGCGATCAATCAAAACGTTACGGCGCTCGCTAAATCATACAGCCGTCCAAAACTGAATTCGTTTGTTGACCTTGGTTCACAGGCATTTGATTTTAAAGTGAACAACAAGTCATTCTACTACCTGGCGGGCATATCGCTTGAGTGGAATATTTTCTCAGGCAATAAAAATAAATACAAAATACACCAGGCTGAAGCCGATGGACAGGTACTGCAATCGCAAACAAGTTATGTGGAGCAGCAACTAAAATTGCAGCTAACCACCTCCAATAATTCATTTAAGGTTGGTATTGCAGATTACAATGCAGCACAATCACAGGTTGCTTCTTCCCAAAAATATTACAATGATATGTTCCGCCTGTATAAAGAGGGCCAGGCGCTTTTTATTGAACTATTAGATGCACAAAATCAACTCATAACTGCAAAACTGCAATTAAATATTTCGCTGTTTGACACATGGATCAAAGCAACAGAAATAGAACGTGCCAATGCCAGTTTCATCATTCAATAAACAAACAAAAAGACTATTATGAAAAAAATACAATTACTCAGCCTTGCCGCAGCAATATTGGTTTTATTTTCTTGCAAGGAAGAAAATAAAACACATAATCCATTGGCAGAAGCAGATGTTATCCCTGTAAAAATTTCTTCTGTATCTGCATTAGGATTACCGAAAAAAATAAATGCTACAGGCCTCGTAAGTACAGAAAATGAAGCTAAATATTCTTTTAAGATAGGCGGTGTCATTGACCACATATTTGTAGGCGAAGGCCAGTTCTTTAGAAAAGGCCAGTTGCTGGCAACACTCAATTCAACCGAAATTTCTGCAGGCTTAATGCAATCCAACTTAAGTGTTGAAAAGGCGCAGCGTGAGTATCAGCGGGCAGTTAATCTTTATAAAGACAGTGTTTATACGTTAGAGCAGTTGCAAAACACAAAGACCGCCCTCGACATTGCTCACAAAACAAAAGACGCCGTGGCCTTTAATGCACATTATTCAAAAATATATGCGGTTTCTGATGGTTTTGTAAGTCAGAAAGTCGCCAGTGAAGGGGAAGTAATAGGGCCCGGTATGCCAGTTCTTGCTATTAACGAAACACATCAAAACAATAACTATTTACTTAAAGTTGGTGTAACTGACCGTGAATGGGCAATCATTAACCTGGGGCAAACGGCAACAGTGACACTTGATGGATATGCTGATAAAAAAATTGAAGCTTTTGTGTTTCGTAAATCACAGGCGGCAGATCAATCACTTGGCTCGTTCCAGATAGAATTGAAGTTGAAATTAACGGATATAAAACCGGCGGTGGGGATGTTTGGCAAAGCGGAAATATCTGCAAACCAGGATGAAAATGTTAATGTCATCCCATATGGATCGTTAGTAGAAGCGGATGGTGATAAGGCATTCGTATTTACCCCTGATGGAGCGAATAAGGTTAGGAAAATTCCCGTAACTATTTCAAGGTTCGACAATCAACAGGTTTATCTAAAAGATGGACTTGTGGGAGTGAAAGAAATTGTGATATCCAATAGTGCCTACCTCAACGAAAAATCTACTATAAAAATCATCAGGTAATAATAACAGATATGAAGATTACAAATTTTGCCGTTAAAAATTATCAGTTCACCCTCATTATATTTCTGCTGTTTGCAGTAGTAGGTGTACTTACTTTGTTTACAATGCCCCGTTCGGAAGACCCAACTATACATCCACCTGAATATCTTATAACTGTGATTTATCCGGGCACAAGTCCTAAAGACATGGAAGAGCAGGTGGTAAAACCAATTGAAAATAAAATTTATGGCCTGGAGAACATTGACAAAATGCTTACTACAATTCAGGATGGTGTAGCGGCAATCCAGGTGAAATTCAAATATGGCGTTGATATAAACAATAAATATCAGGAGATATCAACAGAAATAAACGCTTTAAAAAATAGTGAGCTTCCTAAGGATATCTATCTTATCAAAACAGAAAAGATTTCTTCTTCCGATGTAAAGATTTTACAGGTTGCATTGGTTTCGGATAATGCGTCTGATAAATTGTTGAGAGACGAAGCTGATAAACTAAAAACACGCCTCGAGAAAATAACAAACCTTAAGGAAGTAAAATATTCCGGCATGCCGGAACAGGAAATCCGTGTTGATGTGCAATTGGATAAGCTGGCGCAAATGAAAATTCCGCTCAATGTAGTTGTAGGCAGTTTACAAAGTGAAGCGGCGGATATTCCCGGTGGCAGCGTCAACCTTGAGAGTAAAGTTTTTAATGTAAAGACCAGCGGCAAGTTTAAGAACATTGAGGATGTTGCTAATACCGTTATTTACAACGCCAATGGAAAGATTGTTTATTTGAAGGATGTGGCTGATGTAAGTTTTAAAAGCGAAATGGTCAACCATATTACACGGGTGAATGGACATCGTTGTGTACTGGTTACGGCAGCAATGAAAGACAATGTCAATATAGCCCAGGTGCAAAAAGAGTTCCATCCGATACTGGAGGAATTTTCTAAAGTATCACCTCCTAATATCCGGCTTATAAAAACTTTTGACCAGGCTACCATGGTCTCACAACGTTTGGGGCATCTCGGATTTGATTTTGGTTTAGCAATTCTTTTAGTAGTCATTACCTTATTGCCTTTAGGATTTAGAGCATCACTCATCGTAATGATTTCTATTCCGCTTTCTTTGGCATTAGGGCTTATAGCATTGAATTTATTTGGGTTTTCGTTGAACCAACTAAGTATTGTTGGGCTCGTTGTGGCTTTGGGATTATTGGTGGATGACAGTATAGTAGTGGTGGAAAATATAGAGCGATGGCTTAGGGAAGGGCATTCACGAATGGATGCTGTTTTGAAAGGCACTAAACAAATAGGTGTGGCAGTTGTAGGATGTACAGCCACCCTGGTAATTGCGTTTTTGCCCCTTGCCTTCCTGCCGGATTCAGCCGGTGAATTTATGCGCAGCCTGCCTATGGCCGTTATCACCAGTGTGCTGGCATCAATGATTGTAGCTTTAACGCTTGTTCCTTTCATGGGAAGCCGGATGTTGAAAACACACACACATGGGGAAGGCAATTTTTTTCTGAAGCAATTGCAAAGATTTCTCACCTACAGTTATCGCGGTATTATGCCACGAGCTTTAAAATATCCTAAAACAACCATTGGAATATCATTAATACTTAGTGCTTTCGCCTTTTTCTTATTTACAAAAGCAGGATTCAAACTTTTTCCCACTTCTGAAAAGCCAATGTTGCTTATCAATATCAAAATGCCGTTGCAGACCGATATTCCTGAAAGTGATCATGTGACTAAACTTGTAGAAAATGAATTAAAGCAACATAAAGAGATTGTGTATTATACCAGCAATGTTGGTAAAGGAAACCCTCAGATATATTACAACGTACACCAACAGGATGTTAAGCCCGACTTTGCCCAGGTTTTTGTACAGCTGGATGATGAGGCAAGTCCCCACTCTAAAATAGAGTTGATTAAGCAGCTAAGAGAAAAGTTTAAAGATTTTCCTTATGCCAAAATTGAAGTGAAAGATTTTGAACAGGGACCCCCGATAGAAGCCAACATAGTTGTAAGGGTGTTTGGTGAAGACCCGGACACACTGCGCAAGCTTTCCTTTGAAGTGGAGGATATTTTACGAAACAACCCAGGAACTGTTTACATCAATAACGAATTAAACACCTATAAGTCCGACGTTAAAATAGAAATAAACAAAGACAAAGCCCGCACATTGGGTGTGCTTACAGGCGATCTTGATAAGGTAATTCGAATGGCGGTAGCAGGATTAACTGTTGGTGATTATATAGATGACAGAGGAGATGCCCGCAATGTTGTCCTGACACTTCCCAAAGATAAATTTTCAAATTTAGATGCATTCAAAAATCTGTACGTAAACAACATGCAAGGTGTTCCTGTATTGGTTAATCAGATTGCAGCCATTTCTTTTGAAACATCGCCTACGGCCATCAATCATTTCAATAAATCGCGTTTCGCAAAGGTTACCTCTCTAAACAAAGAAGGTGTATATGCAAACGATGTACTAAAGGATATTGTTCCACAACTGGACAAACTTAAAATGCCGACTGGTTACTATTACAAGCTATCCGGTGAAGCGGAATCGGAAGGTGATACACTGGGTGGAAATTTTTTGTCAGTTATACTGCTAAGTACATTCCTTTTTATTGGAGTTCTGTTGCTGCAATTTAAAACGTTTAAAGGTATCATCATTGTACTATCTATTATTCCATTAGGAATTCTCGGAGGTGTGGTAATGCTATTGATCACCGGCCATCCGATGTCAATAGTTTCTATTATTGGTTTCATTGGTTTGTCCGGTATACAAGTCAAGAATTCGCTGTTACTCGTTGATTTTACCAGCCAGTTGCGGGCCGAAGGATATAGCATAGACGATGCAATTAAAAAGGCAGGAGAAACCCGTTTTTTACCGGTTGTGCTTACGTCCATAACAGCCATCTGCGGATTAATTCCTCTTGCCTTGAATCCCAATCCACTTATCGCTCCATTAGCGATTGTGTTGATTGGTGGATTAATCAGTTCAACCATTCTTTCAAGAATTGTAACGCCGGTAATGTATAAGCTTATACCACCTTCCATTGAAAGTATTTAATCATTCATAAAATGAAAACAACATGAAACAATACATCTTGATAACCGGGGCATCATCCGGAATTGGTTACGAAATGGCCCAACAGCTTGCGGCTTTAAAATACAATCTAATACTCACTGCCCGCAGTGAAGATAAATTGGCAGCCATGCAGGAGGAATTATCTTCCAAATATGGAATTGTCGTGCATTACATAGCTAAAGACCTAAGCAAAGCAGAGCAAGCGGCTCAGCTATTTGATGATATCAAGAGAGCCAACTATCAGGTATCTCATTTGGTTAATAATGCTGGATTTGGCGACTATGGCAGTTTTTTGGAAACCTCGCTGGAAAAGGAGTTGAACATGATTGATCTCAATATCAGCAGCCTGGTTATCCTTACCAAATTATTTGCTAAAGATATGGTAGCCCGAAAGTCGGGTAGAATCATGAACGTGTCTTCAGTGATTGCATATTTGCCTTTCCCTTACCAGTCGGTGTATTCAGCCACCAAGTCTTTTGTCTTAGCCTTTTCGCAAACCCTCGCTGCTGAACTGGAAGGAACTGGCGTAGTGATTACCACGCTTGCCCCTGGGGTTACAGAAACAGCATTTATTTCACCGGAAATGCGGGAAACCAATCTGCTGAAATCCAATAAGCCTACCCCCGTAAAAACGGTGGCTGCAAAAGGAGTAAAACTCTTGCTACATGGAAAAGGAAAGAAAATTATAGGCTTCCAAAACCGGTTCAATTCCATTTTAGCAGGAATGTTGCCTGACCAGGTGATGATGAAAATCAAGATGAAGCTGGCAAGTGTCCAATAATGCGTTTGGCCACTTCGATTTCGTTCAGGGCAAGTTCGGATGGAAACCTAAGGCCCTCACTTTTTGCCCGTTATATATAACTTTAAGAAACGACACACGTCTAAAAAACAAACGACTGAAACGAAAAAAATATCAAGACGAAAACTAATAAAACAAGGGGGAGTTGCTTTATCAGTTTTAGCTTTACCTTTTCCACTAACGACATTTTTAAATTTTAATGCAATGACAGATAACAAAACTTTTGACGTAATCATAGTTGGCGGAAGCTATGCAGGACTTTCGGCAGCAATGGCCTTGGGACGGGCATTAAGAAATGTTTTAGTCATCGACAGCGGTTTGCCTTGTAACCGGCAAACACCTCATTCACATAACTTCATTACGCAAGACGGAGAAAAACCTGGCGCTATTGCGGAAAAAGCAAAAAAGGAAGTGTTGAAATACGACACAGTAAAATTCTTAGCCGACCTTGCCGTTAATGGAACAAAAACCGATAAAGGATTTGAGATTTCGACTCAATCAGGAAAAATATTTACAGCTAAAAAACTCGTTTTTGCAACAGGCTTAAAAGACACAATGCTAAACATTAAAGGATTTTCTGAATGTTGGGGAACTACAGTAATTCATTGTCCATATTGCCACGGATATGAAGTAAAGAATCAAAGAACAGGGATTTTGGCAAATGGATATGCTGCATTCCACCTTGCCAGACTCATTCGTAACTGGACAAAGGATTTAACCATATTTACCAACGGAAAAGCGGAATTGACACAAGAGCAAACCGATAAAATCAAAGGACACAATATTTCAATAGTTGAAAAGGTAATTAGCTCATTGAAACATAAAAACGGAGTAATTGAAGAAATGGTTTTTTCAGACAATTCAACTTTTGAATTGAAAGCTATCTATTCAAGACCTTCTTTTGAACAGCACTGTAAAATCCCCGAATTATTGGGCTGTGAATTGACAGAACAGGGACTTATCAAAGTAGATGGATTTCAGAAAACAACGGTGGATGATATATTCGCTTGTGGAGACAGTAGCAATTCTATTCGTGCTGTATCATATTCTGTATCGACAGGGAATAATACAGGAGTATTTTTAAATAACGCAATGACAGAAGAAGAATTTTTAAAATGACAATAAAAGTTGCATAGAATATGCTTGGCGTTAACCGAACTAAAAAAACGAGTAAAAAATTCCAAAATAGTTGTTTACAAAGATGCTAACACAAGCTGAATTAAATGTTTTTTGCGATAAAAACACAAAAAATGAAACAAACAATCTTAGTAACCGGGGCTTCTTCTGGCTTCGGGTTTTTAATTGCCACTAAGCTTTACGAAAGTGGCCATACAGTAATTGGTACAAGCCGCAATCCGCAACAATATCAAACCCGGTTTCCGTTTAAATTATTAGCCCTGGATATCGCTGATGATAAATCGGTTGAATCTTTTGTCAGGGAGTTATTTTGTCAAATCCCGCAATTGGATGTGTTGATAAATAATGCGGGTTATTTACTCACCGGGCTTGCAGAGGAAACACCAGTTGATTTAGGCAAGCGGCAGTTTGACACAAATTTTTGGGGAACCGTACAACTCACAAAGGAACTATTGCCGCATTTCAGAAAACAAAAGCACGGAAAAATAATTACGACGGGTTCTTTTTTGGGCTTAATCGGCCATCCGAATGTTTCTTACTATTCAGCCTCAAAACATGCGTTGGAAGGATATTTCAAATCGCTAAGGTTTGAATTAAACCAATTCAATATTAAGATTAGTATGATAGAGCCTGTATATTTTAAAACAAATCTTGGTGAAAATGCAACAGTATCACATGAAGAAATCCCAGAGTACGATTCGTTCCGGCAAAAGTTAGATGTTTATACAAATAATGAAATTACAAATGCACCGGAACCCGGCCGGGTATTAGATACAGTGCTCAAAATTGTTAATGAGAGATCGCCTAAATTCAGTTACCCAATCGGCAAAGGCACGTCGCTTATCCTGATGTTACAACGGTTTGCATACAAGACGTTTGAAGGTTCGATTCTGAAAAATGTGAACAAAACGAAAATATAAGTGTGATAAACGAAAGGATGGGTATTAACCGGCTGCTCATTCTTAAATGGCATCTTCATAGGTGGTAATCATGTTCCATCTTAAGTAATGCGGGTTTAGTCCATTACCGCAATCAACATCCAGCACTTTTTTCAAATTATCGTAACGGCCTTTTAGTAATTGATCAAATAGGTAGATATCAATATTGCAGTACAATTCGGGGAGCGTATTTTGCATTGAGAGAATTTAACATAGCCAAATTAGGAATAAAAACAGATTGTAAAAAAGTCTTCGGGTCACGATTATTCCATTTCATGTACGGCGTTGGAATTTAATATCCAAAAATACAATGTTATTCTATCTGGACCACCACCGCACCGGTTCCTTGGCAGTATCAACAAAATGATAGGGTTCAGCCGGGGTGAGATAAAAAATATTAGCTTTTTCCCATTCTTCTTTTTGTTTTATATAGGCTTCGGCTGCTGCACGCAAATGCGCGTACGCCGGGCATGGGTTGTCAAGTACGGCTTGGCATAAGCCACTGCGGATATTGCTGCTGTCAACATTGGCAGGTACAATGGGTTTGCGCTGCAGCATGGACTGAAGCATAGCAGCGCTTTGGTTGTTTTTTTGAACCGCCACCGACTTTGCAAATGCAATGATCCTGTATCCGATCATATTATCTGCCGACTCTTTGTACAGTGTACGCAGCGCACTTTGATAGACCTCCATGTAAGTGGTATCCGGGAAATCCCTCATCAGACCAAAGGATGATTCGTTCATCCGCCAGGCATGGTGCAACAAGACCTGCTTAATCAGCGGAATGTCTTCTTTCTTTCTAAATGCGGCCAATGCATATAACGCTGATTCCCTTTCCTCGAACCTGATGCGGGTAAAACTAAGAGGGCGATCTTCTCCTTCATCATTCTGCCCGGTGAGGGCCATTTCACGGATGATGGTATACGCACCAGGTTTTTGTTTGATATAATATAACTTGCCGAAGGCCGCTTTTAGCCGCCGGTGATGCAGCACAACGGCTTCAATCGTCTTTCTCCTGGCGGCAGTATCCTTCCACCGCCCATTCTCCAGTAAGTCATCCGAAACTGTATTGTATTTGATCCCAAATTCGCCATTGTCCGTTGCCACTGTTGCGGTATCGTCCAGGTTGTTCATAATTACATCGAAATGATCAAAGGAGTTTCTTTTTAGCATGGCGCGTAATGCAACCGCTCTTAACACCGGGTGCTCGCATTTGCTTAGTTGAGAGAGTTCAGAATCGGTGGTCTGGTTTTCTATATACCACACTGAATTATCAAAACCAACGATACCCCTTGCAACAAGATCAGTCAGGTAGGGTTGTAAGGATTTGCGGAAATCACGAATAGCAACCGGGTTGTTTGGATGACCGGAGCAGGAGAGCAGCCATGATGCGGGTATGAGTATTAATAGGCGCCAGCGTCTCATAGTGATAATCATAGTTTGAAGAAGCGACTTCCGGCAATTTCCATAAACAATTCCCGGAATAAATCTGCCTGTGCTTTGCCGGCTCACAGCTTCTGCCGAAATGCAAATCGCCATTTCAGATGTCTTGGGTCATTATAGTTGTCTCATTGGCTGTGTTAAATATAATATTAATAGATGACCCAAAAAGGAAAGTATTTGACCCTTTTGCCTAAGATGTGCCAGGCATATAAGAATAAAGTTTTGAATTCTGGTGAGGAGCCGGTTTTAATTGCCTGAAAGTTAATAAGCGGCATCTGTAGCGTCTGTTCCTACCAACAAGCCAGGCGAATAATCTTTTGGATTCTCCTTTAATTCGAATGATGAGTGACATTGCCAACTGCCATTTCTAAGAGGCATTAAAAGGAGGTTCAAGTCGCCTCCTTTCCAAATTTTTACTTCCCAATTATAAGTGCCGCAAGTTATTATAAAACAAAAAACTTGCCCGGTGGCAATTTAGGTGGCAATTTTAATTAAGTAATTGGATTTTTCCACAGGCTCTGTATCTTTCAAAAAATAAAAAAGTTTTGTTATTCCATAGGAAAAATTGTAATTGACGATAACCACATTTTTTAGCGAAATCCACCACCAGCGGCCATTTCAATGGTGAACTTTGCGAAGTAATTATTTTCGTTATTATTATTTACTGAATGTCGAAACAATCTTACCCATTGCGATTTTGGCATTTTGCCTCCAGTAGGGCTCAGATTTCGAAAAGCAGTATTTTTTGATATCTGCTGCAGGATCAGCAGATGCAAACTCAAACCTGTTATTTAGAACCAGGACGGAAGAACTTGAAATAAAATAGCCGGCAATTGTTATGTTGGCTCCATTAGCCATTTTAATTTTGGTATATCGTAATGAGAAGGCAATGTTTCCATAATTGTCTATTATTTCAAGTCTGTCAGCGGCGGAACGGTAATTCAAGAGATTTTTTTGGTATAATGTCCAGTGATTGTAACTCATTTCGCCCATTTCATGCTCTGTTTCAAAATCAATGAACTTCGCCGAGGCGTATAATCTGTCATCTTTGACAATTAAATTAATGGTTTCGGTTTGGCAGCCGTTGAAAAGGTTTGTGAAAATCGTAATGCCGGTTTTGAAACTATCTGGTGGAATTATTTCTGAAGACTGTCCGGATTCAACTGTTATAAAAGGTTCTTTAAAAAAGTCATTCACAACGATGCCTGTTATTATTGGGTAATTGTAATGTGCAGTATCATACAAAAAAGAAGGCTTATTATGAATAGTTTTGTTTACAGGCTCTTCACTCCTCGGGGTACTGCTTATCTTGGGAGCTTCAAGGTCGCCACTAATTACATTTTTTTCTTCGAACGTTTTCTTATCAGATTTGAACCAAAAATTATAAATTCCAATTAGTGCCGTTATAAGTCCAGCTATAGCTCCAATTGTTTTCCAGCCGGTTTTTAAAAAGGAAATGATTTTTGATATCCAATTTCTCACCTTCGGTGTTTTCTCAGGAGACGGCACCATGAGTTCAGCAGATTTTTTTTTCTTTTTGGTCTTTTTATTTTGAGCGTTTTTCATTGTTTAATAGTATCGGGGATAGTTTGGTTAATGGTTATCTTTTTTAAATATTCCAATATTGCACAAAGGCCCCGGGTGGAAACCCAGGGCCGATTAGTTAAATGCCAACAAGTGGCTGGGTAAAGGTATTTAATTAAGGTATCATTTTATAGATTATGACCGTGTTGTATGAGATGCTGCGCCCCTTCCAAAATCTGCTTGAAAATAAATTTTATAGTTTCATCCTTTGCAATCTTGAATATTCCCTTGGCAACATCTGGGCCTTGCATTCTTATTTTTGCAGCAAGGTTAGATAACCTTTTCAAGACGTTGTTTTTGGTTAATCTTGGAATACTGTTCTTTAATTCTTTTGCTTCTGAACTGATCGCCTTTATTTCCTCCGTTTGTTCTGGGTATTCTAAGGCGCTCAACTCAATAAACTCAAGAAACTTAATATATAATTCCTGCTTCGTATCATCAAAAGCCGCTGTTTCTGCATCTTCATCAGGGATAGTTATTTTGAAATCGGCAAACATTTCCTCAGCATATTTATGCTGAATTTCGCTTTCCGGCTCCATTGAGAAATTATTATACTTTTTAATGACAATAAGCCACGATAGTATTGCAGCACTCATAAGTTCCATTGGACCGGTCCAATGGTACTCACCTAATTCAACCTCATTCTTTGGAATTCTTGTATAACTCGCAGATGGATCTTGATTTAGACCACCTGGTAAGAAAGGTTCGCCAATTGTAAAATGCCAGCCGGAATTAGGATCCCGATCATTTAATCTGATGAAAAAATTTTCTACAGAATAAGACAGCGCTATTAAGTCTGAATTTTCATCCGCAATTTTTTTGCATGAATTCAGTAATTCTTTGTAAGCGTATAAAGCGGATAAACTATATCTTTTGACAGATTTCATGTTATTTTTTGCCACCTTTTTTGCCACCAGAAAGGGGTAAAAATGATGAAAGCCCCGTTAATAGAGGCTTTCAAAAGGTACAGGGCGGAGAGAGAGGGATAGGTTTTTCTCCCCCTCCAATATGATAATCACTTTTTTAGACCCTGCTATATTTACTACTCTATTTGTTACTCAATGTCATTAATTAACAACATGAAATCGTAATGCGGTATAAAGATAATAAATGTTTTGTAAACATATATTCTTGGTGATAGAACTATTTATTTTTATTAAATAAGGGAAGGATATGTAAAGGCAATTAAATAGATAAATTTTCACAGAGTATTGACTCATCAAAAAAGGAATTCAATAAAGAACAAATTTTACAAAGTTGTACCTGTTTAAATGGAACTGACCACCATTTTCCGTTCAGCGATAAAATTAATAATATCTAATCTTACTCATCGTGGGTCAGAAAATAGTAATTTTATAAAAAAGGTAAAGTGATGAAAGACTCGGTGAAAAAGGCAGAATCCTTTATAACATTCCGCATGCCCCTGCAGGCAGAATATATCAGCATCCAATTTGCAAGCATCCACAATCAATATCAAAAGGAATTTTCAAAGTGGAGCGCCAATTCAACCAGGCAGCAATTAATCGGGATTTATTGGTGTAAATATGTTTTAAGACATTTTTTAATGCTTTTTACTGTTTCAGCTGTGCTTGTAATGATCTTCAATCCCAGGCTCTTGGAGGTTTCTTTGCCGGGATTTTTTCTTGGTGGATTGATTGTTCTGCCAGTGCTATTATTATGCCACTATTGGCCAAGCTATTATTTTGATTTTCTGCCTAAACTTGAGATGGTAAAGGAAAGTTTTGAAGAATTAGAAAATGATAATATGAAAAAATGCCGGCAGGCACAATTATCAAATTTTGCCTTAGCCCTGGTGTTTTATGTTATTGACAAAACTAGTGAAATAAATACGTTGCAATGTAACGATCACTCGGCAAGTTTGTTGATGAAATTATATGGGGTAGACAATGGAAGTTTAAAGAAAAACCTGGAACTAATATTTGGTAAGAAGCGTCATTTACCGCCCAGAAAATTTACTGAAATCCATAAGCGGTTTGATGAAGCATCGATATTTTTTGAAAATCTGCAATTCACCAAAGGAATACAAATTCTGAGAGAACTGGAGGTCAAGTTTCAGCACTGACAATTTGAGAAAGGCAGGCGCAGGGTTTCGTTAAAAGATATCGGGGAGATGAAGGTAAAGGGGTTTATGGCAACGGCATTCGCCTCAAAGGTGTTGTGGGCATGTATATCTATTTGCAGGAGTACCCTTTGGGGGAACTGTTGTAAGCAAGTGAAACGAAGTATCCAGAAAATAATATCTGAATGATGCAACAGTCTTTTTTACAACAGGGGATTTCGACTTTACGGTTCCTATTGAGTATATTGGAAAGGAAATCAAATGGCCAATCCTTGTGGAAGTTTACAACCGGCTATATAAAACCCCCATTAAATCATCAAGAAAATTCCACCATTGAAACAACATTTGGTGAAGGGAAAAACAAGACCACCGGCTAAAGCCCCAAGGCTCCGGTTTTAAATTTCAAACCATACAAAACCTGGCAGGAAATTTATTTTTCCTTCAGATTTAAGTATACTTAGCTTCTTTTATTTATCTTTTTGAACCAGATTTACATTCTAAAACGAAAAGTGATGAAAGAATTTGTGACCAATGGTAGCCCTGTTACCCCCATGCTGTTTCCGTACCACCCGGAACAGTATTGGCAATCTATTCGACAGATTATCCGCGAAGAAGTCAATAATGCCGAAAAGCAAAAGCCAGTGCTGCCTTCGCACGAAACACCCGGCCTTACGTACAAGCCGTTGTATAAAATCGCCGAGGTTTGTACAATGTTCCATATTACGAAACCCACCATTTACGATTGGGTAAAGCACGGTAAATTGAAACCTCTCAAAATCCGCTCCAGGGTTTATTTCTTGTGGCAGGATATCCAACAACTTTTACAGACTCAACAAGCCAGTTAAGAAAAGAGTGACTGTCTTTTTGCCCGGGGCATCCTTGGCAAATTGAGTATCCAGAATCCAAATGGAAGTCGAGTCCGCTAGGGACTTCAGAAGACGGGATTACGGAAGCGTAATCCTTTTTATTTTTACTCAATTTTACCTTTAATGAAGCCATGACAGCCATACTACGGTAGACTTTGACAGTTATTGACAGGAAATTAGCTGATTTTTATTGCTTTATCAGCGCCTTGTCGTTATATTTATTAATTGCCTTGTGACTGAGGGAGGCGAAGCCGTGCCTTAAAGCCTGGTTACAGTCGTTTGTAAGCGTTTACAAACGGCTATTATAAAAGTGAATTGTACTAATAGAAATACAAAATGTTGATCACTAACAACCTGGTTATCAAACAATTTTATTTTTAATTCGTACATCTAATAGCATAAATCGACGTGTTGCATACAATTTTTTAATGATAGTCACCATTCAATATAAAGAGCTGACAATTGAAGTTTTTGACGACCCGTCCTTTACTCAAAATCCTGACAGCCCGACTTCCTACGACAAAATATATCAATTAGAAAAACATAAAGTCTATAGACCAATTTCTCAACACGGTATTGTTGTTTATCGGGATAATATAAAAATAGCAAGTGCAATATTATTGGCATCAGCAGGTGGGACAAGTGTTTCTATAGATTCTATTGTTATTGACCAAGATGACTTAGTTACCACATGCTCTAATTGCGTTTTTAGTTTGTCTTTACCAAACTTAAAACTTAACTGGGCGACGGAGGTTGATTGGGCAACATGCTTTTCAGTTCGCCAATATAAGGACAGCTATATAACCCATGGAGAGATGACAATTTCAAGAATTGACAGAGAAGGAAAAATAACTTGGGAATATGGAGGAGCAGATATATTTGTTTGCCATAGTGAAGGAGAACCGTTTCAAATGTATGAGGACTATATAGCGTTGATCGACTTTAATGGAACTAAATACAAAATTGACTATAACGGTAGGACACTTTAATAAAAAGTTCGTGCTACAAAAAACTGCATGCAACATTCGGTTTGCTGCCAGGCTGGCGGGACGTTGTTGCAATCGACAGTAGTTCATTAATCAGCAGTAGTCAGGGTGCGACCGATCATTAAGATGTTTTTATTATAAATTAAGTTTAGTTTTATTAACCAAGCTCAGTGGCCGGGCCGACGGAACACAGAAGCCAGCCCGGCAGCAAGCCGTCTACGTTGTGTGCAATATTTTTCGACATCCATAACTTATGAGTACAATCGGACAACATAACCCCGACTGGCTATCCAATGCCGCATTCAATGACACTTTTGATTGGACAAAGGGCTTCAAAACCGACTTTTCGACTTTTTTGAATTATGTGACTCTACACGATTCTTATTGGCAAACAATAAACTTAAATGTCACTAATGAAACTATTCTCTCAATTAAACTTGATGCATTTTGGAATAAAGATTATTGTTTAAAGTCTGACAATACAGACAACTGGCCCTTTTTGATTATTAAAATACCAAATGTTCTTAATCTATCTTACAATACAATTGACTTTGCAACCACGATTAGTGACACATCTTGCATACTAATAAAAGAGGAAGAAATAGAAAAACTTATTGAGACATTAACTACATCAAATTTATTTCCTAAAGGATTTTATAAAAGGCTTATTGACTGCAAAGAAGTGAATAAAACAAGATTTGATGACATCTATGGTGGAAATATTGAGATATTGCATAGTTCTGAAATTCTACTTCTGCTGATTGATGAAAACGGAAATTACATGGATCCAACCTTTAAAAAAATAATCCCCTTCGACAAACGTGCAGACAAAAATAACCATGAGGACAAAGGATTTCTATCAAAGTTGTGGGACAAACTCAAATGACAACAAAATACTGCACACAACATTCGGTTTGCTGCCAGGCTGGCGGGACGTTGTTGCAATCAGCAGCAGTTCATTAATCAGCAGTAGTCATGGGGTGACCGATCATTAAGATGTTCTTATTATAAATTAAGTTCAGTTTTATTAACCAAGCTCAGTGGCCGGGCGGACGTAACACAGAAGCCAGCCCGGCAGCAAGCCGTCTACGTTACATGCCATTTTACCGATCGCCAAACCTATGACACTTTCCGACAGGGCTCAGACATATGTCAGCACTCTAATACGCGACAAGGACTGGACAATATCAGATCCACAAGAAATTGCAGACTACTTGTCTCGGCAGACGATTCCCGCTTTTGAGGGCGTGATTGAGTTTCAAAAATATTATTCGGGGCTCCAATTAACTGTGACTAGCAAGCCCGGACAAGCGTTCAAGGCCTCACTATTCTCAAATGCTGACTTTGTTGCCAACAAGCAAATCACTTATAATATAATAAATGGACAATACTATTTCGACTGCGGGGATCATGAAACAGCCCAATTTTGGTTTGTAGTTAGGCAAGACGGCAAAATCGGTACTAGGGACAATGCGGCTAATGCAACCAATATTATACATTCTTCTTTTGACAAATTTATAGAGACATATTCTCTTAATGATTTGTTAAGCAGGAAGAAGGTATATGAATACCCTGCCTTTTTTGAAGTTAAGAATGAAGAACTCTTCAATTTGTTAACCGCGGACTTTCACGCAGACAAAGCCGCAAGTGACGAATACAACAAGTGGCTTTTTAATGATGACTTGACTATCCATCAAGGAACCTGGTATGACAGGCCGTCTGCATATATTCATGTCTCTGGGCTTGACAAAGGTCAGTGTAATGATTTTGTCAACTTGCTTATTGACAAACAAATTGTCTCGACGTAAAACGGCATGTAACGTGCGTTTGCAGCAAGTGGGCTTGACGGAAGAGCAATGGTCAGCGGGGCATCATTCAGCAGCAGCTATGGTGCGACCGTTTTTTAGGCAGATTAGTTTAAAATAAAGTTTTTTCAATAAACCAAGTTCAGTGGCTGGTCGGACGGAATGCTATTTCCCCACCTGCTGCAAGCCCTGAACGTAAGCGGCTATTTTAAACCGACATTCCGTTATGAAACAAAATTTTCTACTTCTTGCTTTGACCTTTTTTTCTTTCACAGCGACATCTCAAAATAAAATGCGTTCAGTTGACGAATTAATTAACAAGACTGAACCAGGTTGGACACTTGTTCAGCAATGGATTGACTCTGCAAAAAATAAAGTTGAAGTTCTTTCGTGTGACACAGCAAAAGCAAAAGACGCATTATACAAAACGCAAGTAACGACACGTTCACCGATGGGTGCAATAATTTATTCAACTGGCGGGATATTAATTGACAACGGGTGGATAAGAATTTTAGGTTCGGGAAATAGCAAACTTAGCAGGACACTTCCTGATTGGAATAAAGGCAAATCGTTTAAAGAGTTTGGCGACAGACCACCATTCCTTTTAGTTGCAGACGATGTTGTTGGCGGCTTCTTTGCAGTTAATGGTGGACAGTTTGGAAAAGACGCAGGCAAGATTTATTATCTGGCACCCGACAATTTAGAGTGGGAGGCATTGGATATAACTTACACTGAATTCTTAAACTTTTGTTTTAGTGGTGACATCGCAAAGTTTTATGAAAACCTACGTTGGACAAATTGGAAAGGTGAGGTTTCAAAACTTGACGGAGATAAGGTTTATAATTTCTATCCATTTTTATGGACAAAAGAAGGAAAAGACATAAATAAAGTCTCCAGAAAACCAGTACCAGTTGAAGAGCAATATAGCTTCAACTTAAGTTCACGAAAACAACTTGGGCTTGACAAATAAAAACAGCCGCTTACATTGGGTTTGCTGCAAGGCTGGCAGGACATTGGAGCAATGGTCCTTTTACCGCTGTTGTGCTTCATCTGGGCTGGACAAACATTGCTGGGCTTTTGTTTGTTAACCTGTACTTTTATATCTTTAATCAGCAGCGATCCCGGGCGGGCGAGCAACGAATTCCAGCCCTGCAGCAAGCCCTGCCCGTTGGGCGCAAGCATTAACCTTTAATTCAACAAACTTCCTATGAAACAAATGGCTTTCATTCTAATAGTGTTGGGACTGTTTATTTCATGCAACAATATTCATAGTAATGAAAACTTCTCTGACTCGCTATCTGTTAGACAAAACCCAGGTGTCTCAACAAAAGCTTCTGAGCGACAATTATTAATAAAGTTGCTAAAAAATATACAAGCGGTCTTTGCTTCCAACGACAAAGAAAAAATAGCACAGACCTTTAAATTTCCGCTTGCTGACACAACATTTAGTTTTTATATTGATGACTCTACGTTCCAGACTGAATATAAAAGAAATGACAACAGGACGACTAAAGCAATGTTTATTAAATATTTCTCTAAAATTTCTCACAACATAGAATTTGATCAATTAAACCAACTTTTTAAACAGGTCAATCTTGACAAATTGACTCAAAAAGACACGCTGGAAAAAGAATTACGAAATAACAAAGAGAAGTGCTATAAATTCTATCATGTTTTTGTTGACAAAGACCTTGTAACGCTAGAATTTGGGTCTAACACTAATAATAACTTTGCCGACAACTCAAAGAAACCAAAAGATGATGAAAGCTTTGGTGACGAATGCGAATTTTCTTCAATTTGGTTATTTCACTTCGATGGGAAACAACTTCAATTTATAAAACAAATGGCAGCGGGTTGACAAATGCCAGCGCCCAACATTCGGTTTGCTGCCAGGCTGGCGGGACATTGTTGCAATCGGCAGTAGTTCATTAATCAGCGGTAGTCATGGGGCAACCGATCATTAAGATGTTTTTGTTATAAATTAAGTTCAGTTTTATTAACCGGGCTTAGTGGCCTGGCGGACGTAACACAGAAGCCAGCCCGGCAGCAAGCCATCAACGTTGGCTGCTACTCTCGATGAGATTTCGTTAACTAATAAAAGCACAATTGAAGCTCTTTCCATTTTTTAAAAAGAAGGACGATAAAATAAGCTACAAATGCTCATGCTGTGGACAAGTTTATGATACAGTACCATTGTCTTTTGGCGCCGACTATCCCGACTATTATTTTTCTGTGCCGGCAGAAGAAAGAGATGCAAGAATAGAATTGCAACAAAGTCTTTGTGTAGTAGACAAAAAACATTTCTTTCATCGTGGCAGGTTGACAATTCCAATTGTAGACCACACTAAAAACCTAATTTTCAATGTCTGGACTTCTATAAGTGAAGACAATTATGGCAACAGAATGGAATTTTGGAACAACCCAAAACGTATTGACCAAGAACCATACTTTGGTTGGTTGCAGACTATTGTTCCAACTTACGGTGACACGATAAATATCAAATCCATTGCAATTGAACAAGAAGTTGGACTAATTCCAGAAATTAAAATAGTAGAAGAAAACCACTCATTAAAAATTGACCAGGACAACGGCATTACTTTTAAAAAAGCTTTGCAAATAGTCGACAAAATATTAAGGGAACAACATCACAATAACTAACTCGACAGACGAGAGCAGCAGCCAACATTCGGCTTGCAGCCAGGCTGGCTCGACATTGTTGCAATGAGCAGTAGTTATAAATCACCAGCAGTTATGGGGTGACCGTTCATTAAGATGTTACTGCTATAAATTAAGTTCAATTTTATAAACCAGATTCAGTGGCTGGGCGGACGGAACACAGAATCCAGCCCGGCAGCAAGCCGTCTACGTTGTGTGTAATGCAATGAAATTACTTCTTAAACTATGTTTACTTTATTTAAGTGGATTGCTATTTAGCTATTTACTTTTTAAGTTATTTACAGCAGGGGACAATTATTTTATAAAATCTTCAGGATTTTGGCTTGGGCCCGTGATATTCATTGGACTTGGGCTACTAGTTGGACTTCTTCTGTCTATAAGAAGTAAAAATAGGACTAAGCAAAATTATGTCTTGTTAACTGCGACAATAAGCTGTATTTTATTCTGTCTTATTATAGGATCAATCCGTTTCTACGACTGGTATTACAAAAGAAGTATGTTAAACATAGAGGCTAATGAAGATTTACTAAATAACGCAGCTTCTTACTCACGACAACAACGAATAGCCTTTGACATGTTAACAAAAGACTATCCAAATAGTAATGATTTTAGGCTTTTACAGATATCAACGACAAAAGATGACACCGTTATCGACAAAAGTAAAATTGACAAATATGTCATTGAATTCACATACACGAAGAGAAACATGGTTGGCAAATTATTTAAATCAAAGTATCAGGTTATCGACAAAATAGGCTATGTGCAATCCTTTGACATACAGTTAACTAATATTGAGCAATTTAAGATCGATAGCTTGTTAAAAACAAGTCAACAGCAAATTTTACGATCGACAAAAAACTATACGGACACCATACAACAATAAGCACTACACACAACATAGGTATTTATAAAATTTGGGGCGACGGAAGTGCAATCGGCATTTGTACATAATCAGGCAGCAGCTATGGGGCGACGGCTCCAATTGATGTTTTAGGTAAGAAGGAAAATTAGTTTTCAAAATAAGTTCAGTAACCGGGCCGACGTTTTCAAAGCCCAAACTTCATAAATACCCGGTCGTTAGCGGTAATTTTATGACAACTTCCCAATATATTAGAACGACATTAAAAGATTTTCGCCCGACAAGTCAAAAAATAAATTTGACTGATGCTAACATTGGTATTTCGACAAGACTTTTCAAGGCCAAGGACCATGATGGCAATAAATTTAAAGCATATGAATTTTCGGACAGAATTATGCTTGAGGTAGCAGCAAAAACATCGCTATTATTTGCTATTAATTTGCCCAACTATACATTTTCAGCCAATAATCTTCAAGAGCCGAATATCTATGTTAAACATCCAAACGATAAAGATGCTCTCTCTTGTGTTGACTTAATTAAGCAAGAAATTAAAGACATAAATCTAAAATACAATGAGGCCATTTTTGTTTATGCGAATAAAATTAAGTTACTACTTGACAAACAAAGGGGACTTATAAGAGAAATCAATTCGCTTCAACAAATAAAATTAATTATTGAAAATAATTTCCCTGGCCCGACAGATGTAATTGATGTTTCGAAAATTCCTGAAGACTTTAAAACTTTACTGCCATATATTAAAGAATGGGCCATTTCAGACGACCAGGAACGGAGTGACAAAGTAAAAAAAACATCAAAAGCAAAGCTTCAAAAACTGCTTGACACAATTGGGCCTAAGTTGGGTTTAATTGATAAATACCTCGATACTTTTAGAAATACACCCATGCCCTATGAAGCAACATTGATTGGAAACTTAGGTGAGCTTGCTGCTGAATTAAATCTAAATGAAAAATTACACTCTAAAAACTACCGCTAACATTCGGTTTGCTGCCAGGCTGGCGGACGAATAAATTTTGTGATCACTAGTTCTTTGTTCAGCATTTGTTGGTGCGACGTTTCATTAAGAATGTTTTTACAAAAAATATTGTTTAGTTTTATTAACCAAGCTTAGTGGCCGGGCGGACGGAACACAGAATTCCAGCCCGGCAGCAAGCCGTCTACGTTAAGCGCAAACCTTATTTGTGTAAGCTCGCTAAGTGGTTGGACAAATACTGATTTTCAAATCTGCCTTTGCTAGATTTGGACACATTCATAATAGTTCGATACTTCAAAATTATTTTTGGCTTTGGCAAGCATACTTTAGGTCTAAAAGAAAGGCTGCGCTTAACATGGGGTTTTATGCAAGTTGGGCCGACGGAACTGCAATCAGCTTTTCTGCAAAACCAGGCAGTATCAAAGTGCGACCGATCCAATTAATGTTTACAAATAGAAAAATTAATTAGTTTTCAAAACGTGTTTAGTGGCTGGGCTGACGGAATTCTAATCCCAACCTGCATAAAGCCCGCGACGTTGGGCGCTATTAACATATCATGACAAAATCATTACTGTATTTAACAGTCATACTAGCGACCATTTCCGAAAGCTGTAAACAACACTCTCCGGCAACAGCAAAAGAAAATCAGTTACGCGACAAGTACTCGGAAGCATGGAGTGCTATAGTCGTAAATTTAGGTAACGAAAAAATTACAATTTATCGTTCTGACAATTCCGCAGAGTTAAGAAAATGGGATTATACAGATTCGCTAACAAAAAATGGGAAAATCAGTACACCAACAACTATTAAGATTGAAAATGTCAAACTTAAATCTGAAGAAATTGACAGCATTTATGTTTGGACAAAAAAAATGATAGCTGGTTTTACTCTTCCTGAGAACTTCTGTACTGAATACGTTGGACATTTGAGATTGACTATTGCATACGGTGAACAAGTAAATCAATCCTGTGAATACAAATCAATTTGCGACTGGACAATTTTAGCTCCAGAAACAGCAAAGTTGAGCCTTTTACTTAAACACAAATTCGCACTGTTCGACTAACAACGCCCAACATGGGGTTTTATGCTAGTTGGGCCGACGGAACTGCAATCCGCATTTCTGCAAAACCAGGCAGCATCAAAGTGCGACCGATCCAATTCATGTTTACAAATAGAAAAATTAATTAGTTTTCAAAATGCGTTTAGTGGCTGGGCTGACGGAATTCTAATCCCAACCTGCATAAAGCCCGCGACGTTGTAGGTAATTTTATGCTTTCGCTACCCAAACTCCCATTGCGACAAAAGATCTATCTGTCACTTACAATATTGACCGGACTCTTTATTCTTATAGCGTCATACTGGGAATTTATTGGGTGGGAAAGTCTTCACACTTTAATTCTTTTCTATGGCATTTGCATTCCAACTTTTCTTTTAGCAGACGAGACAATTATTGATCTCAACGATAAACAAATATTTAAGATATGGTCGACAATTGCATTAATTTTCTTTACTATTTACGTCTTGACACAAAACAAATATTTTGTGTCGACTAAAGCACCAAATATTAAAAGTGCGACTAAATCATTTAAGGCATTACCATTATTTCTTATGTTCTATTGGATTTTAAACGAGGCCGTAAAAAAAAGAACAGGTCATTTTATAATAAACACTTTTTCACAAAACACTTGGTATAATTATGCGGCCAAGAGAAATATTCGTTGGTTTGACATTTTGACCAACATTTTATTGCTCATAGTAATTGTTCTGGCAGGAGTAATTGACTTTTAAATTCAGTTCTAGTTCGACATAAAACTACCTACAACATTCGGTTTGCTGCCAGGCTGGCGGACGAATAAATTTTCTGATCAGTAGTTCGCTAATCAGCATTTGTTGGTGCGACGTTTTATTAAGATGTTTTTGTTTAAAATAATTTAGTTTTATTAACCAAGCTTAATGGCCCGGCGGACGGAACACAGAAACCAGCCCGGCAGCAAGCCGTGGACGTTAGGTGCCATTTCCGTTTGCTTAGCCACTCAAATCAGAGAGCAAACAATCGACAACTTAAAAAACGACGATAGTTTATTATAAATCAAACAACTTCAATGGACCTTGTCGCAAAATATTTTAGCGCCGATATGACTTCAACAGAGAGCAATAGGGCAAATACTTTCTATCCACCGGCCGACTTGGAGATGATCAATCAAACAGAACGCATTCTTTCGACTAAGTTGCCTAAAGACTATGTGGACTTTCTACTTCAAACAAATGGATATGAAGGACAAGTTGGACAGTCTTATTCTATATTTACTCCAGTTGACAAAATCGAGGAATTCACACAACTTTACGGGACACAGTTTTTTCCTTGGATCATTTTTATCGGGACAGACGGAGGTGGTGACATGTATGTAATTGACAAAAGGACCAACCCTTTGCAATTTGGACTACTCCCATTCATTAGCAGTGATGAAGACTTTATACCATTAGGCGACACTTTTGAAGAATTTATTAAGCATCTATACGACAATGATTTCTGGACAACAACGGATGAAAGCAACGTTGTCGACTAAAACGTCACCTAACATTCGGTTTGCTGCCAGGCTGGCGGGACATTGTTGCAATGGGCAGCAGATTATCAATCAGCAGCAGCTATGGTGCGACCGTTCATTAAGATGTTTTTATTATAAATTAAGTTCAGTTTTATTAACCAGGTTCAGTGGCCGGGCGGACGGAACACAGAAGCCAGCCCGGCAGCAAGCCGTCTACGTTGTAGGCAAGCGTTTTGCAACTCCCTAATTACGCATGGACAGACAAACATTCATTGGAAATTTCAAACTCTTACTTGTTCATTTAAAAGACTGGACTTCACAGAACTGCTTCAATGAGCTTTCCGACAATTATAAATTTATTCTTGAACCAAGTGAGCGGACAACAAGCGACCATTTAACAGACAAAGAAAACGATTATTTAAAAATCTGGAATAGTCTTCGTGACAAACAACTGTCGTTTGACCAAGTCGTCGATCTATTCTATCGAGATGGCAAAACACCCAAATGGGTGGACTCCTACATTATTTCTTCAACTAAAGATTTAACTGTTGTGCGACTACTTTTTAGCAGAGAATTCAGAACAGAAAATAAGATATATTATTTAGATTGGGGCACGGGACCATTCAAAGCAGTGGTTCAAATTCCACCGGACCATTTGAAAATTATTAAAGGCGACAAGTTCGACCTCAATTGGAAAAGAATTAAATGAGTATTCAATATAATTTGGGCAACATCCGTCCGACAAAAAACGCCTGCCTACAACATTCGGTTTGCTGCCAGGCTGGCGGGACATTGGTGCAATCGGCAGTAGTTCATTAATCAGCAGTAGTCATGGGGCGACCGATCATTAAGATGTTTTTGTAATGAATTAAATTCAATTTTATTAACCAGGCTTAGTGGCTGGGCGGACGGAACACAGAAGCCAGCCCGGCAGCAAGCCGTCTACGTTACCTGCAAGCTTTGAAGACCCTTCTAATCATATCGACATTTCTAATCTGTACGAGTTCTTATAGTCAACTTGACAGACTTAAAGGCATTTGGATTACACCAGCACAGGAACTTATACAAATGGCTGATACCGGAGAATTGAAAAACGACAACTACCTTTCCAACTCAAAGCTAAGCGACGAAAATTTCGAATTATACATTTATGGTGACACATTCAGTTTTCAGAAGAGATATTATTCTTCTGCAACTAATTATGAAAAGCTGTACGTTGACAGGTACGACTTGAAAGTTATAAAATCAAGTGATACATCATTTGTAGCTATACCTGTATCTTCTTTTTCAAGGAAGTTCTTTCAGGACAAACCTGAGTTGACATTTACAAAGCAGGAATTTGCGATTGACACTGCTATAAAATTTGACAAAATCATTTTTCATACTACTGAATGCTTTAGGACTTGCCCAGTTTATCATTTACAAGTTGACAAATCAAAGAAAGTGAAATTATACACCGAAGTAGTTTACAAACCAAGAAATGGGTTCCAGACCGACACCGCTTCACAAGGTTATTTTATCGGGCAGCTTAGTGACACTATTTTTGAAAAACTTATCAAGGCTATACAGACTTGCAATCTAAGAACGCTTAAAATGAATAATGCTCTTTGTTGCGATGGTTCTATAAGCACAATTATTGTTTATTTCAATGGACAGAGGAAGTATTTTAAAACAATGTTTCCGCCGACAATAGCTAATGAGTTAATCAAGACTTTATATGACATTTGTGAAGAAGGTGGTTTGACAAAGACATTCGACAAATTTAAAATTGAGGAATAAGCCAGCAGGTAACATTGCATTGGCAATATGGCGGGGCGACGAATATATTCTCAGCTTTTTGTTCGCTACTCGGCTTCAGTTTCTGCTGACGAATAAAGCCGGGCAGCAGAATCAACAGTGAGCTTTTGTATCATTATCGGCATCGGCTCCGGGCAGAAGGAACACAGAATACCGCCACATCGCCAATGCTTCAACGTTATAGGGCATTTTAAACGACATTCCGTCAACTAGCAAGATATGGGAACTTGGAGCACCAAAATAAACAGCAACGACACCTTTCAGGACATTTACCAAAACTTCTTTGACGCATACAATCAAGGACAAGAACCTGCTGATATTTCTAAGCAAATTCAAGACGACTATGCAGAAATGTTTGGGGATTCTGATGACCGCAACAATAGCTTATTCGGACTTGCTTTAGCCCAATGGGAGACAAAGTCTCTTGACCAGACAATTTACAAACAAGTAAAAGAAATTATAGAAAGTGGTAATGACCTTGAGGTTTGGAAAGGGCTTGGAGCCGACGAAAAATCTATAAAACAAAGAAAGGTTGTTTTGGACAAATTCTTAACTCAAATCTCTACAGAAAAAGAAAAACCAAAACGTAGGGTAAGACCAAAGTTTGAATTTGAAATGATTAATCTTGTCGAGGAAATTGCGCCAGACAATTTGAAAACGTTTAGCGTCAATGAAGAGTATACAAACAAGAATTATATTCATACAAGCGGGCTTATGAATTGGAAACAAGGTGGTGGTTCTATTTTGTATTTTACAGGGCAAGGAAAAAAGATTTCTGCAAAGTGGCTTGACAGTAATACATTGGAAGTAACTCATGATAATGACATAGTTTTTACGATACAAAATGACAGTTCATATTTTTTTGGTGACGCCGTCAAAGTAATTTATAAATCAAATCTATGACCTTACACAAAACGCCCTATAACATCAGGTTTTGTGCAATTGGGGCAGGACGTTGAAACAATCATCGGCAATACATATCCAGGCTTTGGTTTCGGCGGACGGAATTCTGTTGGGCAGTAGTTCTAAACTTCGGATTTTAGTTGCTAATTTAGCTTCAGTTCCGGTCAGACAGTTGGTTAATTCCCCAACTGCACAAAGCCTTGAACGTTATATGGCATTTTTTATAAGCATTCGTTTATGATTAAGGATTTTATTTTGACATTACTTTTACTAGTTTTCCATTCAAACTCCGACAGTAACAGTTATAACAAAACACCTTTTCTTTCGGGCGCTGCGACAACTTTGAAAACAGATAATAAAGGTGCACAATTGCGAAAAACTGCAAGGCTTTTCTATAACTACCTACCGTTTAAAGTCGTCTCATTTGCAAATACCTTAAATAAACATACGACTGACACTGACACATTAAAATGTAGTAACTGGACACTTGGCAAACAAGACATTGAAAAAATAATAAAAAATTCAGAACCGATTAACGGAACAACTTGGGACTTAGGTTTTTCAGTCTCGGCTTGCACAAAGACCGTTAGTGTTGTTCAAGCTCGACAACAATTTAAAATTGAAATTAATGCGGCTTCATTTTTTTGGGTAAGTAATGGTGACACTTCTATCCTTTTTGGAGACTATAAGAGGTCTGACAGGAAATACTTCCTCGACCATCCCAACAGCGAGTAAAAAAACGCCATATAACATTCGGTTTGCTGCCAGGCTGGCTGACGAATAAATCTCGTTGATCATTGGTTCGCTAATCATCATTTGTTGGTGCGACGATCACAGAAATCCAGCTTGGCAGCAAGCTGTCTACGTTATGCGCAATATGAGGAAGCTTATCATAATAATTGGACTATTGTTTTTTTTGTCTAACAGTTCATTCTGTCAAACAATTCACAATACTAAATTATACGGCAAGTGGATTACTTGCAAAATGGTTGATTCGACTGACTTTGGAGTTATTAATCTCGAAAACGTTGATTCTTTTACTACAAGTGTCAGGCTAATATCTCAGAAAAAAGATTTTTTAAAAAAGATTAAGCTTGACACGATCGTGAATGAAGAAGAAAGATATAATAGTTTAAAAATATTTTTGATGCCACTCTATGACTTATTCCATGGGACTTGGATAGATTTTCATAATGATTCAACGGCCATTGAGCATATTAAAGGCACAAGCGACAATTTCACTAATCTCAATAGGACATTTGAATTTAACACAAAAACAAATCATTTAATTTTTGACAAGCATAGTCGTCCGGAAGAGTTAGAAATAAAAATGTTATCAGACGACACATTGATTTTACGCTTTTATTCGGAGGGTCTTAATTTGCTAGTTAAGAAAGAGAGATGAAACGAATGCGCATAACATGCGGTTTGTTGGCAGGCTGGCGAGACGTTGTTGCAATCAGCAGTTGTTATAAATCAGCAGTAGTCATGGAGCGACCGATCAGTAAGATGTTTTTGTTATAAATTGAGTTCAGTTTTATTAACCGGGCTTAGTAGCCAGGCGGACGAATCACAGAAGCCAGCCCGGCAGCAAGCCGTCAACGTTATAAGCAACCTTTGAAATGCCTCGTACAAAAATAGGTTGCATAAATTTTCAATAAGATTTTAATCAAAAACTACTTTCCTTTAAACTTTAATAAAACTATGTTTCAATGCAAATGAAAATAATATCCTTTGTTATTGCAATAATCTTATCATTTGCTTTTTTATTAGTAAATGCTCAGAATAAAGTATCCGCAGACAGGATTGCTGTAACCGCAAAGCGAATGATTGATGTTCGTTCGGGCAAAGAAATTCCTGATGTGGTTATACTAATAGAAAAAAATAAAATTGTAGCAGTAGGTTCTAATCTTAAAATTCCTGATAGTTTACATATTATTGCACTTGGTGATGTAACCATTTTGCCTGGGCTTATTGATGCCCATACTCATTTATTACATCAATATTATGCAAGATATGGAGATGATAACTCAAACAGGATTTTAGAAATGGTCCAACTCGGCCCTGCTAAAAGAGCATTACTGGGCGCGAAGTTAGCCCGTGAAATGCTGGAAGCTGGTTTCACATCCGTTCGTGACTTAGGCAATTCCGGCATCAATGCCGATATTGCGTTAAGAGATGCGATTAATAATGGAGATGTTAGTGGCCCACGTATGTTTGTTTCCACCCGGGCGCTTTCTCCAGTCGGTGGTCAGTTTCAATCATTGACACCAGAGGCACAACAGCTAATAAACCAAGAGTATGTTCAGATAAATGGTGTGGATGAAGCACGGAAAGCTGTCCGTCAGGCAATATATGATGGTGCCGATTGCATAAAAATTATTGCCAATACTGGTAACCGTCGATTGTCTTTTGAAGAAATGAAAGTTATTGTAGAAGAAGCAAAACGGGCTAACCTGCCGGTAGCTGCACATGCAACCGATGGAGACGGGCCTTCTATGAGCGCCGCTGAGGCAGGGGTGAATTCAATTGAACACGCCTATACCATTTCTGATACAGTGCTTAACTTGATGGCCAAAAAGAATATTTTTTTGGTACCTACAGATGCTTCCGGAGTTGTAAGGTACCAAGAAAGAATCAAAAGGGCTTTAAAAGCAGGTGTGCGGATAGCAATAGGTTCAGATATTTATTATGAATTTCCAGGAAAAACCCGAGGTCAGGTCTGCGCTGGAATGTATAAAACGTATGTAACATCCGGAATGACCAACATTGAAGTATTGCGTGCTGCAACAATTAATCCAGCGGATTTAATCGGGAACAATTCAATAGGCGCAATAGAAGTTGGAAAATTTGCGGATATAATAGCGGTTAAGGGAAGCCCAATGACTGATATCAGTGTTTTAGAACAAGTGTTTTTTGTAATGAAGAATGGGAAGGTTTATAAGTAGCAATTACAACATACATTCATATTTACAACTTTTATGACTATTAAGTCCATATTTAGATTCTAATTACAAATTAAGGCTGCTTATAACATTGGTATTGCAGCAAGTGGGGCTGGACGTTGAAACTTCGGCTGTTTGTTTTCAATCAGCAGCCGTTCCGGGCAGATGGAATTCTAATTCCCAACCTGCATAAAGCCCTACTCATTGTGTGCTATCGTATGAACCCCAAACGACTATTCATCTTACTATTAATAATGGGACTCTTTTCATTCTTCAGTTGTGGTGACAAGTCACAAAAAGGCAAAACCGACAAACCCAATCGTAAAATGCATCAATATTTTGGGTATTTCTATGACTAAGAAGTGGAGCTAAAGTATTTGAGTCGAATGTGGTAACACTATCCCTTTCTTTCTGATAGTCTTTCATGAGAGCATTCAGCGATTTTATCATCTCGTCTAATGAGAGCATATTTTTTTCAAGACAACCATAATCCTTGTGGCGCAAACACTGATATACCTGTTTTGAAAGTTCAGTAAAAGGTGGGATGCTGTCCTGCGCAAGAACCCTTGTGCTCAATATCATCAATATTGCTGATAAAAAAGATTTCATTTTATTCTTTGACTGTAACAAATCATCTATCAAACTTACTTATTATTACGTTAAACGAAAAGATTTATAATAGTTAAAAAGTATGATATGCGCATGTGACTTTACAAAAAATAACAGTGAGCCTGAAAATGGCTCACTGTTGACAATGTTAGATACTCGCAATGAACGGTGACTTCCTAATAAATGTTTCATCCGACAATTGTTCTATTAGAAACTGGGCTAAGTCAGTTGCGCTTATTTTATCGCCTGGACAATCTTCCAAACTGGCACTTATTTCATTTCTTGAATCAGTTTGTTCAATCAACGGAAGACGGACCAAAGTCCAATCAACTTTGCTTTGAAACAAAATATTATATTCCTCTTGCTTATCTGAAGTTGTTTCAGGATAATTTGTTTTCATCCATTCAGTTGCGAATTTTGCTTTAAGGCTTTTGTTGTCAAACTGTGTGTCAACGTTTAGACCTGTTGTCAAAATATAGCGTTTCACATCAAATTCATTCATCGACTGAATTACATTCCTCGTTGCATGACTAAATATGGAACTTTCTCCTTTGGGCTGGCCTAAAGTACTGATGACAGCTTGACAACCACTAATCAAAGAACGTACAGAATTATAATCTCTTGCATCACCTTTGACAACTTCTACAAGTGGGCTATTGATTGGAAACTTTTCGGGATTTCTTAGAAGAATTTTAAAGCTAAAACCTTGGCTTATCAATTGCTTAACAAGATATTTGCCCGATTTGCCTGTGCCGCCAATGACAGCGACTTTTGATATTATTTTCATTTTTGTTCTTTATAAAATTTGAAAATGCACTTTACTTTCGTATTTATCTATACGGACAAAACGAACCAGCAAAGCTATCCTGCTTTTGAAAAATGCTGAATCACTATTTTATAAAGAGATTTTAATGCTGCAAACTTATACGATTATCAAATTACAAACAAGTATTCTGATAGAAAACACTACTGCCAACGCCACAACGGAGATTTTTGAAAACATTCTCCTGAAAAAAATAAAAATTATAGACTCCGTGCAATTTAAAAACTGTCAATCAAAGTCGCGATTTCGATAATTGATCATTTTTCTCAACCGGGCAGCATCTGGTACGACCAATCCAAATTGTAATTTCGTAAACCGACAGAATAATTTTCAAAAGCAAGTTGGGGTGGCCAGGCAGACGGATCACAGGAGCCAGGCCGGCACTATTATCGTCTCCCGGATATCCTCCCGCAGCCGCAAACGAAACTATCCCAAATCTTCCTTCGTCACAATATCCAGGCGCATATAAATTCATTTGATTGGTTAATTGATAAATCAAGTTCATTTTATTCGCGCGTCATTTTATGCGCAGTTCCGGCCTCCCGGAAATACACCAGGCTCCCCAAAAAATGATTGTACGAAGCAATGTAATGAATATAGCCATAGTCATGCAGTTCCCGGATAGAGCGGACATAAGTAGCACGTCCACTGATTTTACAGAGCGGCATAATTTCGCGGCTGAATACGGACATTGGGTGCTCGAATTTTTTTTCATGCCAGTAACTAATAAGTGCAGTATATAAGCTGATGTGGGCGGGACTAATGCGGGGATCATCCCGGATTTGATCGAGGAAGGCACTCAATAATTTAACTTGTTCGGAAGAGTTGATTTTTATTGCCATAACACGGAAGTCAATCTTCAAGGTTTTATTGCTTGGGAGGGCGCGTTTTTTCGTTGTTGCTTTTGTACCTGGACTTGCGGGAGCGATACAACCGCAGCCTTTTCTTTCTTTTCTCCGAGTGCTTCGGTAAGTCCTACCTTTTTTCCATTGGCATTGTATAGTTCAAGGGCTTTTAGTTGAGGGTTGGTCTCTAATGACACCGGTATTTCTATTCCCTCTTTCAATAAATGAACCGCTACCCGTTCGCCGTTGCGCAATCCGTGTAACAGCTTTTCCATTTCATGGTAATAAGCCTTCTCTTTTATTGGCAATGCCTGCATTTCTTTTTCCAGATCCATTGTGGTATGGAATTCCCGCCGCCTAAAATTCCCGTGGCTATCCTTATCATTAAAATCCAGCTTGAACCAGCAGGATTGCCGGCCGCCCAGCGCATTGAGATATTCCTTTTGAACGGCCCGACCCTCCAATAAATGAAATGCCTGCCAGGCAGTGGTATGTTGAGCACCCTCTGCTGAAAAAAATTGTTGCCTGTTTTGTTCTGGGTGCGTATCCGATTTGAGCGCTGCCTGGTACCGTTCGAATTGGTAGCGTCCCCGCGCATCCCTGAAAAACAACAATTCATATTCCATGTGTTTTTCTTTGCTGACATGCTGCGAATGCCTGACAGAAAAAGACGGCTCACCCTGCTGCAGGCATTTATCCACCTGCCGCCAGTCGATACTACCAAACCCAGCTTTCCCCAGCGCCTCCCGGATCGACGCTTCATTGCTGTTCCGCTGATCCACTTCCCGCTTCATGGCTGCATTTTTCGTTAAAGGCAGTACCAGCTGGCGCAGGAAGCGCAGCCAGATTTTGGGATACAATTGCTTTTCCAGCTTTTTGCGTTCAATATTCAGCATCCGCAACATGAGCCTTTCATCATGTCCACCTTTGGCTAGTCCCACCGCATGCTTATAATAAATGGTATCCAGCTGAGTCAGCTTTTCAAGTTGGAAGGCCCGGCTGTTTACAACCGAAGTTGGGAACAGCCGGGAGATTTCTTCTTCCTGTTTTCTCCAGGCCGAAAGTTCACGTGCTATATTTTGACCAATTAACATATGGGTAAATGTCTAATCAGGAAATACCCTGTCCCTGTCTTTTACTTTTTTTTTGGGAGGATTTGCTACCGGGGCCTTCCTCGTCTGACCCGGCCCCATTCTCTTGTTTCACGGATTGCTTTTTATCTTCCTGTTTTTTCTCTCTCTGCCCCTCACCCTTGTTTTCGTACAGCGTAGAAGCACTGACACGCGCCATATTGCTGTCATAAAAATTGAGTCCCTTTTCCTTATACTGCGGTGCAGCCTCAATAAATGCTTTTTTCTCTGTTCCGTTTATTATCAGGGTGATTGATTGACGGTTTCCCTTCCCGAGTGATTCTAGCAATCGTTGTTTTTGTGTTTCATCCGTCAATTCCTTTATAGGATGTTGGGCGAGTGTTTTATCCAGTTCATAGCCGTAATTCGTATGATAAGTATGCAGTTTGAAATTGCCATTCTTATCGCTCTCTTTAAAATCCAGTTGTAACCAGGCATTGTAGGTAATTCCTTCCTTATTGACCAGGTTTTTATTCACCGCGCGGCCGCTTAAGAGGTTGTACCCTTCTTTCAGCGTGATATCTTCCTGTTCCTTTCGCCTCATATCATTGTTCAGGTAAAAGGTCTGCCTGATGGGGTCAGCCTGTTGCTGGTTTTTTAATACGAGCTGGTAACTGTTAAAAAAATACATGTCCGCTTCATTAGATTTTCTGAACTGCAGGGTGGCCACGGTATTATCCTTGCCAAAATCCTGCTGGTGGGAAATCTCAAATGCTGGCTTTCCTTCCATCATTTTTTCTTTTAATGTACCACTATGCCCCTCTCCAAAACCGGTGTAAAAGATTTGTTTGTCCAGGTAATCAAAGTTTTTCTGATTCATAATATTTGTTTTATTTGAAAGAATAAATTGTCGTTGAACACACGTGTCGTGTTAGTTGATGACTTGGATTATTTTTGCCCGCAGGATTTCCCGGTTGCTGATTTTTAAGCGCAGGTGACGCCCGCCATTTTTTTCCATCACCTGGATATAGAAATGTTTCTTATCCGGTATGGTAAACTTTGCCAGTGCGACGACCATGATTTGTTTTGACTGGCTCCCAACCATTCCCCGGTTGCCATAAACAAAGAGGGGTGGCTGATCCAGTTCCTGGGAAGCCGTGCGCCGGCTTTGCCTGTTGTCTTTGATATAGAAACGCAGCATGTCGATATCGTACGAAATATTAGAGAGGTTCTCCAGTTCCAGTTGATAATAAAGGATGCCTTTTTCGATGAACAGCCCTTTTAGCCGGAGAATCATTTCATAGTTGTGGTCACGGACACCATAAATGGTTCTTCTCGCCCCTGCAACTTTTTCAAATACAGAAACTGAACTATCTACCTGTAGATTTAAATAGGAAGGATCAGTGGCATAGCGAACAATAAATACGTAGAGTTTGCCATCCGCGGTGACCACTGTCAGGCTTGTCTCTGTAAAGTTTTCTTTGACACCCTTTATCTGCAGTATATTTTCAGCTCCGCTGACTTTTTGAACCAACAGATCTTTACTGCCGCGATCAATGCTTTTAATAATTTGAGGAAAAACCAGGCTGGTGGTTTTGTTATAGGATACCTGTAACGGGATATTACTGCTGCCTGTTTGGCTGAATGCCAGGCAGCGGAAAAATAGGGTGAATAATAATAAGAAGAATGGCGATATTCTTTTTGCCGCACAAACCCATTTCATCACAGTAAATTTTAATTTGGTTAACTATTGTTTATTGTTATTGTCTTTCAGCAAAACATGATAGCCTGCCTTCACCGTTACCCTGATCAGTTTTACTTTTTTACTGATTAAGGTTTTCGCGGTTTCTATGCCAGCAGTGGCGGCTTGTGCCCCAATGGAAGGATCCAATGAATTGAGGGCTACCGATTGAAGGGCATTGTCTGTCGATTGTTTGGCCACATCGCGGGTAATAGCACCAGGAATATAAATGCCAGCCTGGCCATCCATATCATACACGGACTGGGCAACCGGGTACAAACCATTCTGATAACGAACGCAGTTTATGGTGACTATCAATCGTTCTCCAGCCAGCGATACAGTGCCATATATAAAATTGTCTTTTGGAATCAGGTTGCCATTTATTGTGACGTCACCTAACAGGCGCAGCTTTACAGTGCCGCCATTCACGAGTGTTTGGGTTTCGTGAACAACGGCCTCAATGCCGTTAAAGCGTTGATTGTTCATAGCAAGGCTATCAGCATCAATAGAATTGCTTTCAGAATAGAAGCCTGTATTGTTATGATTATTAACGGTCACTGCATAAACAGATCCTTTTCTTTGCATAGCGGAATTCTGCCTGTACTTTTCATTGAGGCGTTCCGGGTGCTGTATGTCCATCACTTTTTCCAGCATGGCATTGATTTGGGTCATTTCCGAATCACTACCTTCAGCAGGTTCTTTTATCGATTGCATCATCTTTTCAAGGCGATCTACATTTTGATTACTGACGGCAGATTGTTTTCCGTTTAGATCTTTGGATAAATCATCGCCGGTATATTTATGCTGATTGCCATTTGCTTCTGCTGAAAGCGGGGAAGCAGCTTTTGCATTGTCCAGTGCCGCATTTATTTGCCGCAATTTGTCATACACCTGCTTTTCATTGGCGTTTACTTTTCCATTATTATTATAAGGCGAAACCTTTAATCCTTCCTGGACTACACCGTCAGAGGAATCAATAGGAGGCGCTTCTTCGGTTTCTGCAATCGTCTCACCAGGCACACTGCCTTTTAACTTAAAGTAAGGGTCACTCCGCATCCTTTCTTTTAGTTTTGCCGAATCTGCTTCTGCTAATTCATAATAGCTCATTTTGTCCAGGTCCTTATCCGACTTTAAATGGGCATTCGGGACCTGCAGGTTAAGCCCTTTCTCATTACTAGTTTGTTTTCCCTTGACAGCTGAAGCCCCGCCACCTCCGAGCGCCCAGAAGACCATGGTTACAAAGGGCAATGCCAATAGTGGCAGGATTATCATCATTTTTCGTTTGCGTAAAAAAGCCTGTGAATATTTTGCTGTTTCCATCTTATTTGGTGTTATTATTTTCCTGTAGCCGCTTTTTTAATCGTTCGGACTTTTGTTGTCCGTAAATCCTTTCAATCAATTCCAGGCTGTCATTGTGCATTGGCTCCTGAATGAATAATTGTTTATATGTTTTATGGGTTGGTGCCGGCAAGTGTTTTTCAAATACTGTTGAAATAGTATAAAGGCTGAATGCCCCCCATGCAACAGCGAAAACAACAATCAGGAACTTCCACCTAGCAGCGGAAAAATGTTTTGTTTTTTTGTTCATCGCTGCTGCAAAACCGTTTTGCAAATGGTTGATCAGGGTTGCTATTTTGACGGCCGCCTGGTCTGTCAACTGCCCGCCCGTCATGCCTGGTTTTGTCTTTTTCCTGAACATATCTTTAGCGTTGTTCTGTTTTAATATCCTTGTTCTCCAGGGTTCGCCATTTTTCGATTAAGAATCCGTGCGGATTGTTATCTGAGCGTGCGACATTACGCAACCAGCCTTCAGTAACTAAACTGCGTGTGACTATTGTGGTGGCACGGATGATTTTTTCCCTTGCCTGGCACCGGAAATAAAAAGGATATTGGCTGATATTAATGTCAATACTGTCAATAGTGATTTCCTGGCTGATATTTCCGCTAATGATATTGGCGTAATAACTGTTCTCCTTCAGGTCATTGTATTGTTGTTTGGCGGAGGCATCAGCCAGATACAGTGCTTTACTAATGTTGGACTCAATCACTTTGTCATCCGGGTCTAATGAAAAAAAATAATGATGAAACATTTTTACGTGATCTCGCGCCTCCACGGGAATATTGTCCTTTCGCTCGGCCGCATAGGCTTCCAGCGCCTTGCCGTTGGCCAGGATAAAGATCTTTTGTTGTGACTGGCGGACATTTGCCGCACCCAGATGCAATGCATACGTAGTAATACACACACAGGCAATGATCATGATGATGGAAAATAACCGCGTGTATCTGAATGCTGTATCAATATTTTTTGCTTGCCGGAACATGGTTTCTTTTATAATATTTAATTTATTTTAAGCATCAGTTGTTTTTATTGTCCGAATTACCTTTTAACCGACCCATCATAAACCCGCCTGATGATTTACTTCCATCGCTGGAACTGCTTTCATACCTGAAGGGGGTAGAAGAGGGGCCGCCACTGGCGCCCGGGTTATTTGTTTGACCCGCGGAAATACCGCTGCCACCAAAACTGCTTCCGGCATTCATGACTGTTCTGCCGGTACTGCTCATCAAATTGGTAACTTTATGCAGTATTCCATTTCCACCACCGGCATGCACAATATAATTGGCCACGGAAGGCACCGTGAAATAGCCAATAATGCCGATAATTAGAAAAATGAGATAAGCTGTATCTGTAGAAGAAAAGAACGTGTCTCCCGCATCCTGTACCTGTTGAATATCGAGCGCAATCATTTTTTCCTGGATCCTGCCAATGATGGAACCGAATATATTCGCTACCGGCAGCCAGAGGAAGATGTTGATATACCGGGCGAGCCAGGCTGTGAGCGTATGTTGCAAACCATCGAATACCGCGATGCCAAATACCAGCGGTCCCAGGATAGCCAGCACTATTAAATTAAAGGTTCGAATTGTATCGATACATAGCGATGCTGCTTCATATAATAGTTTTAATACCTCGCTCATCCACTCTTTAATCGAATTGCGGAAATTGTAGGAAGCTTTCGACATCGCAAATTTGATATCATTGCCCACACTTTCGAGCATACCCTCATTATCCCCACTGGGGTCGTCCGGGTGGGTATACTTGTACCATTTGTCCCGGTCGCCGCTGCCGTTATCCCCCACATACAGTTGCCAGACGGTTGTTTTTTTGATGGCTTCTTCTTTTGCCTGCAGCAAAACAGCAATGGCTTTATTGGAGTCTGTTACCATATCCGCTGTGGAAACTACGGTGGGTGTAAGGACGCCGTTGATCATACCAATCACAGAAGGGAAGATCAAAATCGCAAAACCAAGTACAAAGGGCCGGAACAAAGGATAAAAATCTACGGGTTCGGCGTTCGCAATATGCCGCCATATCCTTGCGGCGATATACCAGAGTGCGGCGAACCCTGCAATCAGTCGTGCAACTCCAATTAATTTACTGCATAGCGGCATCATTTCTTCATAGAGCTGGGCAAGCACAGCATGCAACCCGTTCATTTCAGTAACAATGCCCTGTGCATTACCTGCAAATGGAAACAACACCATAACAAATACTATCAGCATCCAACCGCTTACTATCTTCTTCACCATACCGCGTTTTTTTATTCATTTTCACCCATCCAACACACATAAAAAAAGCTCTAACAAGTTATTGGCGCACTCCGTGTAACAACCTGCTGCTGTTCAAATCATTTTTTTCTTTTGCCCTTTGCAAAGACAACACGGTTGTAGTATTATTAAAAAATCTTAAAAAAGACAACTGGTCCTGCATCTCCTCATCAATGAGATCAATAGCCCTCAGCCGCTCGTCATCTGACATCCTCAACCTGTTAGCGGTTATGACATTGAGGAGCCGCTCTAAGTTTTTACCACTTTCATCCACGAGATGGCTATAAACTTTGCCCATGTATGCCAGTTCGTCCCCGTTGAAATTCCCACCAGCTTTAAACCGTTGATTGGCGTTCTTATATTCTTTAATAAGTTGCAACTGATTATCTGTAATGGTCACAATCTTTTTATATTTCGCTACGGCCGGGCTCACGGTCAGCAATCCGTCCAGGAACGCTTTGTGCAAACTGAAACTGCCTTGCGAAATGCGCTTAATGCTGTTGTAGCCACCTTCTAAAATCTCATAGCCTTTTTTCAGGTCGCTTAATATTTGCTTAAACTGCGCGAGTTTTTCTATATCCAGTGCCAATTCTTCGAGTTCCTGTGCCTGGGCAGACGCCCTGTCGGCCGTAAACAATCCAATCGCACAAATCAACAGCGCTGCCATGTTTTTTTTCATATTCAGGGGTTTTTAACATTATTCAACAGACGGCTTGTTCCGATTTCATTTTTTTCCTTCAATTGTTGCAGTGATAAAATGCCGGCGTCACTTGCGAAGCTTTTAGCAAATGCGTACTTCTCTGTCATGTCTGCATACAGCTTGTCCACTTGCTTTATTCTTTCATCGTCCGTCATGGAATAATTGTCTGTCGTTAACAAAATATGTAATTGATCAACATTGGAGACAGCCTCCTCCATCAAATGGTTGAACACGGAATTGATATAAGCATTTGCTGTCTTGGGATATAGTTTTTTGATGGCTGATGGCAACAATAAAATTTCAACCATCCTGGAATATTTCCTGATATCCGGGTTAACAGCCATCAATGCACCAAAATGATCCACGTGCAATTGGAAATCACCACGCTTAATGTCATCAATAGCATTCAATCCAGTTTTTGCAATATTGTATCCTTTTTCCACATCTTTAATATATATTTCCCAGAGGGCGATTTGCTTCAGCTGGTTTTTTATCCAGGCGCCATTTTGATTAAAGAAACCTTGTGCATTCGTCTTTATTCCGGCTAACAAAAGCAATGAGAACAATACAAGATATACCGACTTGTTCATTTCAAATTGTATAAGGCTTTAATAGAATTAATATCATGCTGATCCCTGGTCCTTTGCAGGCTTAATACAATATTCTGATTGTTGAAAAGCTTAAGGTCATTATAAACAGCAGTCATCAAAACAGCAGCGGCATTAATAATTTCCAACCTTTTGGCATCAGTCATTTGTGTAACAAAAGAGTTGGTGACGAGAGATAACTGTTCAAGGCTTTTGGCCGATGCGCTGAGCATGCCGTCATATACCTGGCCCATGTAAATAATTTCCTGCGGACTGAAGTGATCATCCTGCTTAAACAGGTGAAATGTTTTTTTATAGTCACGGATGATATGTTCCTGCATGGTGGTGATTTGTTTAATTCGATCATACCAGGCAATGATGTCCTTCACTTTTTGCAGCTCCTCAAAATAATCCTTATACAGGGTGCGTTGCTTTTCTACCCAATCTGAAATTTCATCGAGTTTCAATTTTGCCATGACATTCTCCAGCTCCTTTTGTGCATTCTGCAGCCAGATAACTTTGTTTTGCTGCTGCTGAATGGCCAGGTCAATGGCCTTGATGGCTTTTGTAAGTGCCGCTTTGACTACTACCCAGATAACGGCATGGGACTTTTTAGTAGGTGCTATGGTGAATGTTAAGCACAGCAGCAACATAGAGGCAAGTTTTTTCATATTATAATTTTTTATAGGTTGTCGCGCCCATTTTCATTTCTTTATTTGCCGGATCAAAGGAAAGTATGCGACCATTGTTATTGATGATAATACTTTTAGTTCCGCTATTATATATTCCCGTCCAGTGCACCAGTTTGTATTGCGGCTTTTGTTGATAGAGCATATAGGTTCGCCGGGTGATCAGGTAGGTGCCGCTGCCTTCCCTAACAGACAGTTCAATGAGTATAGTATCCCTGGCTTCTGTAAACGCTGTTGTCCATTTAGCGATGTAGGTGCCGGGTATAAAATCAAGCACCGGTTCCCTGGAAGAAAGCAGGCTACAACCAAAAAACAAGAGACAATAAGAAACAACGGATAAAAGAACAATTTTCATAATAGCCCTTTTTAGTTTTTGGGTGGTTTAAGTCCCTCAGTTTTGGGAGGAGATTTAGGAGGAGGCCCGCATTTCTGCTGCCAGCACTGCAATCCCTTTTTGAATGCTTCCGTACTTTTTTGCATATTGCATCATTTTAATTTTTTCGGTTTCTTCAGTAGTATAGGCGAGGTATTCTTCGGGAGAAACTTCGGTCCGGTAGACCCGGGATAATACGCCGCCAAGAGAAATAAACACTTCTTTGTATTTTCTCAATGGATCGTTGGCCTTATTAACGGAAAGCACCAATGCTTTTTCTTTTTCAGTTAGTCCTAATAATTCCTGTATCTGGTCAAACTTATTCTGGTATTTCGATTGGTCGAGCAATATCTTGCAGTCGGAATTATTAATGATCGCCTGTTTCACCACCGGTGAGGAGATGATGTCCTCCACTTCCTGCGTCACCACAATGGCTTCCCCAAAGAACTTACGTACTGTTTTGAAGAGGTATTTAATGTATTCCGCCATACCTTCTTTTGCGATGGCTTTCCAGGCTTCTTCGATGAGTATCATTTTCCGGACCCCCTTTAATTTGCGCATCTTGGAAATAAATACTTCCATGATGATAAGGGTCACTACCGGGAATAGAATGGGATGATCCTTGATATTGTCCAGTTCAAAAACAATAAACCGTTTTTGCAGCAAGTCCAGGTTCTGGTCTGCATTCAGCAGGTAATCAAATTCGCCACCTTTGTAGTAAGGCCGGAGAACATAAAGAAAATTCGAAACGTCAAATTCTTTGTCTTTGACCTTGTCCGTTTTTAATAACGTGACAAAATCGGTCTGCAGGAATTCAAAAAAAGTATCGAAACAGGGAAACAATTGCGGGTTTTTGCCGAGCTTCTCAAAATACAATTGCAGTGCATTGCTAAGGGCAACATATTCACTTCTGCCAAAGGTTTCATTGTCCTTTTTCCACAGCGCCAGCAGCAATGTTTTGATGCTTTCTTTCTTTTCCGTATCCAGCACACCGTCTTCGCCGATATAAAAGGGATTGAACTTAATGGGGTCCTTTTCGGAATAGGTGAAATAATACCCGTTCACCATGTCGCATAATCCTTTATAGCTATGCCCCACATCTACTAACACCACGTGCGTACCCTGTTCATAATAAGAGCGCACCATATGGTTGGTAAAAAAACTTTTGCCGCTGCCAGATGGGCCAAGTATGAATTTGTTACGATTGGTGCAAATTCCTTTCTTCACCGGCTCGTCGCTGATATCGACGTGCACCGGCATTCCTGTTAAACGATCACCTAACCGGAGCCCGATCTGGCTTAAGGAACTGCGGTAATTGGTTTCCAAATTCAGGAAGCAGGTGGCCTGTTCGGCAAAAGTGTCAAACGAATCATTCATCGGGAAGTCAGCTGCATTTCCCGGTATGCCTGCCCAATGGATCTGCGGCGCTCCCGCCAGCTCTTGCTTCGGGGCCGCATCCATTTGGGCAAGGGCGCTTGATACCAGGTTTTTTACATCTTTTGGTTTTTCTTTGTCATCAGTCCAGGTGAGCAGGTTGAAGTGCGCCTTCACTGGCAGCCTTTGCTGTCCAATGGCTTCATTTAAAAAATCATTGACCGCATCGCGGGAAACCGCATTTTCCCTCGAATAGGCACTGAGCGATTGCAACCTCAACCGCTTGCTTTCCAATTTGGCCATGGTCTTCTGTGCATCATCCAAAAAAATATATTGGTTATAGATATGGTTACAGGGCAACAGTTGACCTAAACTGGAAGCAAAACCGATACTGAATTTTGTTTTATCCGTGGAATATTTATCATAATTGATTCTTGAACCGCATAGAGCCGGCAGATCAGTCGCATCAGATAAAGTGTACAACTGGCAGTATTGACTACCTATCCGGATTCCATCCTTGTAGGTGATATCCCTGATAATTCGTTCATCATGGCTTTCAGACAAAAAGCAATACCGCTCTATCAAACCTGCTTTGCCTGCCTGGCTCTGCAGTTCATCATTTACCAACCTTTTTAATTGCACAAATCCACTGTCCTCCAATATTCTTTTAAATTGTCCGCAGGCATCCAGAAAATCCTGCAACAAATCCGGCTTCAAAATTTCTTCAGGTACGATGGACGATCGCAAGAGTGTCGAAAACAATGAACTGGATGCTTTTCTGTTCAGGGGTTTCTTTGTCAATAAAATGTAGCACTTGTGATCAAGGAATGGCCGTTCGTTGAAAAATCTTTCACTGCTGCGTGACAAAAAACTGGTATCAGCCTTATTGAAATCAGGCTGGTATTTGGTTTCCACAAACCAATCCTGCTTGTGAAATACCAGTTGCCTGGGCAGGATCTTAAGGGCTTTGATCCAGGCCTGGTGAAATGATTCGTATTCCTGATCGGATAAAGTAAATATCTCCGGCAGCGTCACTTCATACACCGCCGTCACATCACCCATTTTTGACAATATACAATCGTGTTCTACCCCCTGAATGGGTAAAAGATCTTTTAGCCGCTTTTCCATTTTCACATATTTTACCCGTTCACGGAATCCCTGAAATTCACCGGCTTTGTTTACCCCTCCTTTTGTCGCAGAGGGAGGTGTGATGCCGCCATAAAGACTCTCCGGCTATTTGATCGTATCGTATCCGGTATACTTCGTTTAGCCAACTTCTTCATCATTCCATATTCACCGTATGTATTACTCAGTTTATAGATATACATGAACAAAATTGTTCCGGTAATCAGTATCACGAACAGGCAGACAAAAGTGTTGAATCCAATGAAATACATCCCTGCGAAAAGCACCAATAGTCCAATCAAACCGCCACCCAAATACCAGATGTATTGAGCTTTCAGGCCCCGGAACTCTATACTCTTATTGATGCCTTTATTGATTTGATAAACACTGTTTGTCATAATAGATTAATTACAAGGCCCATGACTGTTACCAATGTACACGGGACCACCAACGTAAATGTTAGCGGCTTCGGGATCGCCATATTGTTTCATATCTGACAGCATTTCGTAAAAGCGTTCACCGGTGCTAACAACATCCCAGGTACTTCCGGTATTATACATTTTTGGTAATGTCAGGGGATTATTGCGGCGTATACTGTTGAATACCGCCAGATCAAAATCGAGGCAATCAAACCTTGTAATACTATAAGCGGGATTTGCTGACAATAATTTCATTTCTTCCAGCGCTATATTGAATGCGGATGCGTTGATGTTCATGGTGATCGATGCATCGTACTTGTGGCCCGCATTGTCTACCAACTTGCCCGGCACAAATTCGTCCCCGTGAATAATGGCTGCTAAAGGATCCTGTGCGGTGAAGCCAATCACTTGTGTGATAGACTGCGCACCATTGGTTTTTTTCAATTCCATAAAACAATGACCTGTGGCGCCGGAGTAGAAGTTGACGTTGGCTGTAGGATCATTGTCCACCGGCAGATCAGCGCAAATGGTAATAGAGCAGGTGGCGCCGTCATCTGGGATATCTGTAAAACATTTCAGCCAGGCATCCAGGTCAATCCCCGGTTTGCCCGGGCTATTTTCAATATTGGCATAATAATCTGCATGACCATCGGCGAGTGAAGAAGACGGGTTGGTACTTGTTGCGGTGGAACCAGCTCCATAGTCAGTGACATCCACATGGGAATACAAGGAGGCATCCGGATACATAGCTGATCCGTTGCCGCCTGAAAACATCGATTGCAGCGCCAGGTAGGTATCAAATATGTAATTACTGCTTTGGGAAGGGTAATAGGCATATACAATTACTTCCGGCAACTCATAGCTTGGCCCCGGAATTACCGCCGACTTTGTGTTATTCGCAAACATGGCTGGGTGCCAGCTTTCCACATAGCCATTGGTAATGACCGAGTTCATGGTTGATTTCCTGTCCAGTGAAACCAGTTGAATAGTGCCATTGATGAGATATTTATCAGTTATCCTGGTTTCAATGTGAATAATTTTACCAGTCAGCGGACGGCCTGGTGTATCCTGCAATAACAGTATGAAATCAGTTGACAGCGGTTTGTTTTTGAACGCCACCCGCAGGTAGCTGCAGCCTGTATCTTTACTTACATGATATTGACCAAAATCGATACCGGTATAGTCAATGGGATTCATTTGTTGTTTCAGGTAGACCTGTGCTGCTGTCAAATAGGGTGGGGGCGATGATAAATGAATAGCTGAATCAACGGCTTGTTTTTTGCAGGCTGAAAAAATAATTGCCCATAAATAAGAGATATATACTATTTTTTTCATGATGATTTTTGTTTGAGACTGAACAATAGAATGCTGAGACGCGTGAAAGCGTTTTGAAAATAGAATGCTCCCCTGCAGTGAAGCATTCACTTATACCCCGAAAAATGACTTGATTACAGTGGCTACGATAACCAGGAAGACACAGGATCCAAACCAGGCGGCCGCTACTTTGCCGGTGTCCGGGTCTCCCGCATTCCATTTTTGATAAACTTTGACGGCGCCAATCAGCCCGAGGATCGCTCCGACCGCATACATTAGATTGGTGCCTGAATCAAAATAACCGCGCACTTTGGTGTTGGCTTCGTTGATTCCCGCGTTGCCGTCCTGCGCCTGGCTGTTCAGGCACATAAATAAAAGAATTACGCCTGCGGATGCACATAGCATCCTCCTTTTGCTTTGTAAGCAATTCACACTGCACATTTTCATACCCCTTGTTGCTTTATCTGTTATTAATCCATTTTAACCTCAATCATTCACTGCATAAGCAATCCATTGCCTGTGTATTTGTTGTGATCCCCAAAAGGCATTCATTAAATTGGCATCACTTTCTACTCTGATATTTATTGGTTAAGCCGATAGCTGCAATAGATACTTTACTCACTATTTTGATACACCCATTTTTTTCTTTGATTTCCTGCAGCCGCTGTCCCCGCTGCCCGTATTTATCAGCGGGGACAGGCATGCATGCAGGTTCTCTTCCAATCCAACTGTTACTCCATCGCACTTGTGTCTCCTTCACTTCACTCAAACCGGAACAATCTTTTTTTATGCGCCCTTATCGGAAGAATCATAGAAGTCCTGCCATAATTGTTTTATTTCCATATCATCCAGTGATATTTTACAATGCAATTGTGCCTGTTGTGACAGGTGATTGTTGACGGCTACCTGGAAGGCTGTACCTTTCAATTGCTGGTAGTGCCTCAATTTGACCTGCAGCGCCATCAGTAATTCTTCTTTTTGAAATTGTTTGTCCGCCGCGGACTGAAAAACGGCTTTTAATTCATCCATGAGTTCGTGCACGGAAGAAAATAAAAGGTCATTGTTTTCGCGTGTATCGTTCGTTGGCTGGCCTGCAGCCCCGGTTTGATCAGTGGTGCTTTTTTGGAATACTTGCCGCTGGTAGGAAGTAAATTTTAATTGAATATCCCTCCGGTAATAGATCAAAATGACTCCTGCGTAATAAGAAAGGACGACAAGTAACATACATTCAAAATAAGCTGACCAGGAAATAGTACTGAACATGTGAAAGCGATTTTGTGATAACAATAATGCCAATCATTGTCTGCACAAATATCTGACAGGGGAACAGCAGGGATTTTATGAAACGAGGATTCGTTTGTATGAATTTGGGAAAAGCTGATAAGTTGTAATGCCGTAAATACGAATGGAAAATTACCCGATATATGTTTAATCAACCTAAGTAGTTTGACGAAGATCTGACGATAGACAAGGGATCTCCGAAATGGAAGCTGAAGAATAATGTTCGTCGGCTTTTATTTTGTGTTTCAAGGGCAGCCTAATGCACCTTGCTCCACTCAACAATTCTGAAAGGATTCTGAAAGGATTCTGAAAGGCAATTTCAGGAATACGACCAAATCAATGACGGCTCCTCTGAAAGGCGAAGAAATCAGCTGTAAAATACATCATAGTAAGAAAGCAGTCACGATATTAATTCGTAACTGCTTTTTTTCCAACTCTCCTTCTGGACTATTATTGAACCAAATCACCCAAGATTTACTGGATATTGCCGACCTGCCGGAGTAAGGAGCTGATACCTATCAAACAAAGACCACAATTTAAGTTCGGTGATGGTTTTCTCTCCTCGTGTTGGAGAGTCGTAAGTATGGTTGATTTGCTGCTATATGGGACTAATTTGTCCCTATATGAATCGTAACTCCGTACTTGTTTAAACCTCTTTTACGCTTCAATTTTGTCCCATTATCAATTTTTAAAACAAGGCAAAAAAATGGAACAGTTTAATTACAACAATGAACTATCAGGCAAAATTGCCCTGGTAAAAGGTGGTACTAAGGGAGCAGGAAAAGCTATTGCAGAACGGCTTTTACTAGCTGGCGCTACGGTCATTATCACAGCAAGAAATCCACCGGAAAAAGAAAACAATCAATTGCATTTTATTGCTGCTGATTTAAGTAAAGCTGAAGGACCACAAAAAGTTACAAGCGAAGTACTTTCCAAATATGGAAGGCTGGACATCCTTGTAAACAATCTTGGCCCTTTCGGGACACCCGCTGGCGGTTTTGCAGCGTTAACAGATAAAGATTGGGAATCAACCCTACAGGCAAACCTGTTGGCACCCGTTCGGCTGGACAGGGGATTTCTTCCGCAAATGATCGAACAAAAAAACGGTGTCATTATTCACATTGCTTCCATTCAGGGCATATTGCCGCTATACGATTCCATTTTGCCTTATGCAGCTGCAAAGGCGGGATTGAGAAATTACAGCAAAAGCTTATCGAACGAAGTAACGCCTAAAGGTATTCGGGTGCTGACCGTGTCGCCAGGATGGATAAATACAACAGCATCGATAGCCTGGTTGGGTGAGATTGCAAGAAATGCAAATAGTACCCTAGAAGAAGCTAGGCAAGGTGTCATGGATGCATTGGGTGGAATACCTTACGGCAGGCCCGCCGAACCGGAAGAAGTAGCAGAACTCGTGGGCTTCCTTGTTTCACACAGAGCAAAATATTTAACAGGAGCTGAGTTCGTAATTGACGGCGGCACCGTTCCATCAATTTAATCATCTTATAAACGAAAAAAATGCACTTGCCGAAAGTAATAGCCGATTTAGTTTTAGCACAAAACAACTTTGATAGCGTTGCCTATGCCAAATGTTTTTCCGAAACAGCCGTCGTGTTTGATGAAGGCAAAACGCACAAAGGAAGAAAACAAATAGAGCAATGGATTGCTGATGCCAATGAACGATGCAAGGCTGTCATGAATAGGTGATGGATATGGTATTAAACGACGAAACCAAACAGCATTTGCAGGTGAGGAAAAACTAAACAAAAAAAATACGGGTTGAGTGCTTAAATTAACCTGTATTTCTGCAATCGAAATTAGTTCCATTCCATTTCGCTCTATTTTTTAAATAGCGGAACAGAACAGAAAATAGAACCAAACGCTGAATTTTTTTGGTTTCATAATTTTACTTTTAAAAGTTAACAATGCAATCCCAAATACAGTTGTAATTCATTTAGGAGGCTAATACAGAAATATTTTTTGTTGCGATAATTTTTTTTAAGACGTAGTTGTGCATCGGCCACCAATGTTGGTGGCAGTTAATGCTTGCGGGTAAATACGTCGACTGTGGATACTTTTAAAAAGGGACGATTTAAAAAATCTAATAATACCAAATTAAATAATTCGGGTTTTTCAATGGACCCATAATGAGTAGCTCCCGGCATAACAAAAAGATTAGAGTTCGCTATATTGTTAAATATTTTAATTGAATGCTCAAGCCTTATAGCATCTCTGTCGCCCGACATAAGTAATACGGGGCATTTAATCTTTTTCAAGTCCTTTTCGGTGATATTAGGATGATAAGCTAATAATGAATAAAGTCTTCTTGTATTAAAGTTCTTCGTGACTTTTAATGTATCTATTATTAAATTGGCAATTTCATCAAATATTGCTTTTTTCCCAGGAAATAAATTAGCCCCATATGCTGCAAGTTTGGATATTTTTTTTGGGTAATTTATTGCTAATAATAATCCTAAAACGCCACCATCACTTTGCCCTGAAACATAAGCACTATCAATGTTGAGAGAATCAAGTAGCACTTTAATGTCGTATGCCATTTGTTCGTAAGTCAGGTCTTTTGTTGTTGAGTCAATAGATTTTCCGTGTGCCCTGCTGTCAATAGCAATTACTTTAAAATATTGTTTAAAGTAATCGATCTTTGGCCTCGCATTTCTGATAGAGCCTCCACTTCCATGTAATAAAACTAATGGCTTCCCGCTACCATAAATTTCATAGTACATTTTAATACCATTGACTTCTTTATAGCCTCCCGCTTCTTTATTGTCCCCATAGTTTATAATTGTTTGCTGCTGTGCATTTGTGCAAAGTGTCAGGGAAGTAAAAATTATATTTAAAATTAGTTTTTTCATTTTGGGGTTCTGAGTGATAAGGACTACTTATATTTCATTGCAATAACTTTTGGAAACAGGAGTTTGCACTGAAGTTAAATATGCAATTCAAAATCTTCCCGAAAATCCTTAAGTAAATCAAACAATGCTTCATGTATCCTGCAAGTACCTTCAAAAGGCTCAAGATTATGCTTTAATTGAGCAATTAATTTCAAACGCTGGCTTTCTATTTTGAGTTCATTATTCAATGACTGAATAACCACTTCTATTTTATCAAAAAGCTTCCGGTTCTTTCTCCGGTGTATTTCCCTGGCATGTATAATTTCGCGAACAAGAGGAAAAAACGCTTCTTCTTTTTTTTTCATATGTGCCAAGAGCCCCGTTACCGATTCATTAAACAGCATCTCAAATTGGAGTAAACCGGAATTGAAGCTTCCATGTATACTGTAAATCAAACCCAGTTTGTGCCTTATGGCTTTTGTTGTTTCTATAATACTGCGCCGTTGTTTTTTTTCAATATAATTTGTCAGCCAGTCAATTGGCCAGCTATCGTATGCAATTTTGTATGGATTGGATACCAGGAACATCGGACATACAAGGTAGCAAGATTAAAAAGCGGTCCGGACGGGTTTTTCCAAACGGTTCCGGTTTTCTTTCCTTCGGCGAATATGAAGTTCCCTGCTTCCTTTTTTATTGGAGTATTGTTATTTAATTCAAATATTGTCACAAGTATTTCTCCATTCTTGTTCTCTGCGATCTATGAAAGCAACATTCTAATAATCGATAAAAAAATATGTGTCACCGTTAATTGCCCGGGCATTGCCGTTTGGTAGTTTATGATTTGGATAGAATTATTTTTTATTTACTTGCGTCCTCTTCACTGTCCGGATGCATTCGAGTGTTGAGCCAAAACTCCTGCATCAGAAAATAACCTTTTCGAAAAATAAGAACCGTCAAGAAATAAAATTTGACATTATAAAGCGCATGGATCACATTACTTAATCAAGAAAAAGCACTGGATGCTGTAAATAATTTTGCATACAGTGTTTGAGAAATGAAGTTTGTGATATTAATCATTTAAAACATAAAAATTGTGGATAACGAAAAGCACCTTAAAAAAGATGAAAACAATGATGGAATTGACCGGGCCGGTTTTTTAAAATGTATGGCCTGGGCAGGAACCGGGGTTTTGTGGATGATGTCAGGGGGAATCATGAAATCTTATGGCATGAGTCAATTGGTTGACAAATCTACCGGTGATCTGATAAAGGGTTTAATACTCCCTAAATCAGATTTCAGTTTCGTCCAAATCAGCGATAGCCATATCGGTTTTAGTAAACCTGCAAATACTGATGTTACAGGAACATTACAGGCAGCAATCGCAAAGATCAACGCAATGGGAGCACCGCCATCTTTTATTTTACATACCGGAGACCTTACGCATCTTGCCCAAGCTGATGAATTTGATACACTGGAGCAAACTTTGAAAAGTGCAAAGACCGAAAAAATATTTTATGTGCCGGGTGAACATGATGTAACCGATAATGGAAAGTTATATATGGAGCGTTATGGAAAAGGCACTCATGGAGATGGCTGGTACAGTTTCGATTCACACGGAGTACATTTTATCGCATTGGTGAATGTCTTAACCCAGGGAGATGGCAGTTTTGGTGTACTTGGTCCTGATCAACTCGCATGGCTGGAGAAAGATGTGAAAGGACTTTCAAGCAGTACACCTATTGTAGTTTTTGCGCATGTTCCTCTTTGGACTGTTTATCCTCAATGGGGTTGGGGAACAAAAGACAGCGAACAAGCCCTTTCTTATCTCAGACGCTTTGGATCGGTGTCTGTACTAAACGGTCACATACATCAAACGATACAAAAAATTGAAGGTAATATTAGTTTTCATACCGCGATGTCAACTGCATTTCCACAACCAGCTCCAGGCGGTGCTCCATCACCCGGCCCGATGAAAGTGCCGGCAGAAAAACTTAGAAGTGTATTAGGATTGACAAGTGTGAACTATGTTGAGCATAACCATACGCTTGCTATTACTGATACTCCTTTAGTGGAAGCAGTAGAAAAAGTTGCCGGTCAATAACAGAATAAGAAGATAAGCGGTAAGAAAAATTAGCAATACCAATTTAATAAATAAAAAGCGATGAAGAAAAGTGTTTTTTTGTCCATAATTGTAATAACCTGTAACCTCTCGATAGCGCAATATAAACCCGTTGATAATGGCTCCTCCATCAAATTCATAATAAAAGATTTTGGCATTAGTACAGGAGGCTCATTTACCGGGTTACAGGGCAATATTATTTTTGATATCAATCACCTGAATGACGCAAACTTTGATGTAAGCATTGATGCCTACACCATAAATACGGGCAGTGACATGCGGGACAATCATTTGCGGAATGATTCTTATTTTGATGTTAAAAATTATCCTCGTATCCGCTTTGTTTCTACCAAAGTGACGCCCTTACCTAAAGCCGGGGTGCTGTTTATTTTCGGAAAACTTACGATTAAGAACCAGACAAAAGATATTTCATTTCCCTTTACGGCAACAAAAAATAATGATGGATATCTTTTTAATGGTGTATATAATATTAACAGGAGAGACTTTGGTGTCGGAGGTTCAAGCATTATTTCAGATGACCTGGAAGTAGAGTTAAATGTACTGGCAAAGAAATAAAATCTCTTTTGCAGAACTACAATGCTAATCATTATCTAATAATCCCAATCATAATCTCCAATCTATGTTAATCAATAAAATCATTTCAACAAGTGTTTTACTGGCTATAGTAATAATTGTCGTTGGTGCAATTGAACCTCCTTATCAAAAAGATGGGTTCAAAAACCTGAAAGTGTTGCCAAAGGACATCAGCTCAAAAGCTTTACAAAAAATTATGGTAGATGAATTCCAGGATGGATTAGGAGTCAGTTGTAATTATTGTCATGCACCTGAAAAAGGATCGCTTCATCTTGATTATGCAAGTGATGAAAAACCGGAAAAAGAAATTGCCCGCGCTATGATGCTCATGACTATGGACGTCAATAAGAAATATTTTGGGGTGGAGCATCCGTTAATAGGCGACAGCGTATTGACTATATCCTGTAACAGCTGTCATCATGGAACTCCTCATCCGGATAAATCAGATTAGAGTCATAAACACCCAGCAGGGGTAATTCATTGTTTTATAATTACTATCACCCATGATTTTTATTAGCAAACATTTTATACAACTTCATTCACATTAAAACATTAAACATGTACAAGAAAAAGATTTTTAAACTAATTGGACTTATTGCAATTACCGGGCTGATAGCATTTGCCTGTAACAAGGGTAATTCATATACTGCCCCTGCGCCGCCGCCCGATGGCACTTCACCGGTTAAAATTGCCATGCGTGATATGAGCTTTGTTCCGGCAACTGTGACAGTGACTAAAGGAACTGTAGTAAGATGGCAAAATGATGATGCTTATGCACACACCGTTAACTCAAATGATGGCACTACTTTCAGCAGCGGCAATATCAACGGAGGCGGATCATTTAGCTACACCACAACGGTTACGGGCACGTTTAATTATCATTGTTTAATACACGGGCTTCCAATGTCTGGCATCCTTATAGTTAACCCATAATTTTCCGGGTAAAACAAATTAGCATTGCAAACATTGACAGAATTAATTTATTTGTTTATAATGTGATTCTGCCAAGTGATTTTTATAAACGTATAGTTTCTGTCAGCTATTTATAACAAAAATAAAAATTAAAAAAGTTATCTATTGGTTTCTCAATCCGACTGTAACTGGGTCATCTTCTATTTTAATCATTCGTCTGATGGTTGGAAGTGTCCTTTTTTGGGAATGCATTTTAAAATTTGTATATGTGAATCGAGATGTCGGACGTTTTGCAAAATTAGGTCTTCCCTTTCCTGAAACTACTGGACATATAATAGCAACAGGCGAAATTATTGGGGGTCTGCTTTTGATTTTTGAGTTATTTACAAGGATAACAGCTTTTTATTTTATTATCCAAATGATAGTTGCCGTGCTTAATAAAAAGATATATGAGGCCGTTAATTAACCGGGCATTGCCGTTTGGTAGTTTATGATTTGAATGCAATTATTTTTTATTTACTTGCTTTCCTTCGCTGTCCGTGTGCACTCCAATGTTGAGCCAAAACTCCAGCCTTAGAAAGTTACTTTTTCTATAAACAAGAACTGACATGTAATCAAAGGGTAAGTGAATATTTTATGCCGTAGATAGGGATGAATAGTTAATTATTAACAATACCGGCGGGACTAAAGACAACAACCGCTAAAAGGAGGAAGCCGAAAATCCTGATGCAGAGTAGGCGAAAAAATTAAATATTGAAAATGAAAAAAACAATCAGTAAAAACATCTATGGCTTCATGCTCATAGCCAGTTTTGTGCTTGTAATGACAAGCTGCCAGAAAGAACAGAACAACTTTTCTAAAACCACTGGCGAAGTGCAGCGTAAAATCAACTCAAATGGGAGTGCGGTGCAGGAGCCTTCTATCTGTAGTCCCATACCCGACAGTTTGCAGCCGCCTGCAGGAAACAGGTTTTTCCTGCAAACTTTCGCCAGGGGATTTCAGATCTACGAGCTTCAGCGCAGTGTAGCTGATCCAAACACTCTTATATGGGTGAATATTGCCCCCCTGGCAGAATTATATGTGCAGCCAAATTTTGCCGACCACATTATTCATCATTTTGCAGGTCCGAGCTGGCAATTTCTAAATGGTCCATTTAAAGATGAAAAGGTAGTTGCAAAAAAATTGAAGGGAAGTACACAGGATCCAACCGCCATCCAGTGGTTGTTGTTACAGGCCGTTGATAGTCTCAGTACGCCTGGTAATCCTGTTTCTTTCGTTCAGCGGATATGCACACATGCAGGGTTGGCCCCAACCAACATCCCTGCCGGCGCGCAGCCTGGTCTGCTGGACAGCATACCTTATACCGCTTCTTATCTTTTTTATACAAGGAATTGAGCATTTAAGAAGTTACTTAGGGGATTGCAAGCGTTGCCAGTGTTTTACGTTCACTGGCAACTTTGCTTATCAGCAGCAGGAGATCCCGGCCTGCCACATACAAAACACTACTAATGCCGGTTTAATTTATCAATGGCAAAATCAATGGGTGGTATTGTTTTCCAAAACCATTATAAGATTATTTTTTTAATTCTATTTATTGAATTATCAGATCATCGTTGATAGTAGAAGACCAGGCTTGCTTTTGCAACGGTGTTGTTCCCAAAAGAATAACCTACTAATGCCGGATTGCTGTTTGCGTCCAGTCCTAACTTGTCAGTTTTTAAAGCATGCACCGGTACCATATACTGATGTAAACCGTGTTTTTCCGGAGGACAAGGACCACCATAACCAGGAACTCCGAAGTTAGAAATACTTTGTATGGCTCCCTTAGGTGCAAGGTTCAGAGATACATTTCCGGCATTGGTTACTAACTCGTTTGCGTTAGCAGGAATATTAAACACAACCCAATGCCACCATTCACTTCCTGTTGGAGCATCGGGGCCATAAACTGTAATAGCGTAACTTTTAGTACCTTCTGGTGCATTAGCTCAGCTCAATTGGGGTGATTGATTTTTACCCGTGCAACCAAATCCATTAAATTCTTCTGTTTTGCTTGCTTGTCCACCAATGTCTTTGCTGAAAAGTGTAAACGTTTTTTGAGCAAGACTTAAAGTGGCCGCAAACATTAACATGGTTGATAAATTCGACTTTTTCATTTTTATTTGATTTTTAATTTATACAAGCAAAATTCGCTTAAGAGACTAATCGGTATAATCCCCAAAAGGGCTTAAAATGTTGCCCCTGGTTTGATGCGAAAGGCGGCATTGCAGTTAACTCATAACCTGCAGATAGCCGTTAAAAAGATTAAAACCACACCTGGTTAATTGCGAATAGCCGGAGGGTGGTTTTAGGCCTCGCAAGCAGTTTCTTTGCATTTACTTGCCTTGTTTGCTGTACTTATTACAGCCTTTTTTTAGTAAAAACAAAAAGTATGATCACATCATAAAAAATGATAATGACCAGATTTGTGATATAGATCCGATCGGTTTAATCGCAGATTGTTTAACAAACAGGTTTGCACAACCGCTATTCAATTTCTATGCTAAAAAAACTTATTCTGTTTACGTCGAATGCTTGGTAGAGATTCTCAGTTCGTCATTTGAATTTTATAACCAGTATTACAACAATGAAACCGACTGGAAAGAGTTTGAAAACATCAGGCACACCCTTTTTAATAATAATGATGATGTTCACACGGATTATTTTTTCATTGCATGGGGTGAAAAAAGAATCCGCCAATTCTTTGCTCAAAATTTAAATGGAACGAGGAGAAAGCAATTTTTTTCATCCTCCTGTTTTACCAGGGATGCCGATGGGAGAAAATAGGTGGCCGATAGGGAAAGTTCAAATTTATGAGCTGCTGTTGTTGTTATCTTGCTTTCCATAATTCTTTTTTACAGATTTCACAGATTTAATCATGCAAGATAATTCACATTTGTTATCACCGGAGGAGCTGACTTATCATCTCCGCGTTTGCGCTCTGAACGGCAGGAAGAGCCAGAAGATAATTTATAACTCTTTTTATGGATACGCCATGGCTATCTGCAACCGCTACACCAACAACTATGAAGATGCAGTAGAAATTCTAAATGACGGCTTTTTAAAATTTTTCAAACAAATTAATCATTATGAACCGGATTATACCGATGTGGTTTCTTCATTCAAAGGCTGGTTGAGGAAAATAATGATTTATACCGCCATTGATCATTACAGGAAAATTCGCAGGCACCGGATTGTAACCGGCCTGAATAGTAGAGTGCATCAGCATTCTTTGGCCCATGAAGATGCCGTTGAAAAGCTGACTTATAAAGAAATAATCGGGGCCATACAGGAGCTTACACCGGTTTATAAAAATGTATTCAATTTATTCGTGATGGGGGGATTAAGCCATGAAGAAGTCGCAGAGCAATTATATATCTCAGTCGGTACTTCAAAGTCTGATCTTTCAAAAGCAAGAAAACAATTACAGAAAATATTATTTAAACAAAATAACATTTCCCCGGGGATTGGCAAAGAGCCGAATCAAAGGTAAACAAGTTTCATCAGCCTTGCTAGATAAAAAACAATTATTCGAATAATAAAATGGACAAAAGACTTGAACAAATTCGTGAACGGCAAAAAGAATCATGGAACAGGTTTTCCTTCGGTTGGAAAAAATGGAATGACCTTGTTATGGATTTTCTAAATCCAATGAGTAATGAAATTATTCATTTGCTGAAACTAAAGGGTAATGAACTGGTACTGGATGTAGCATGCGGCACCGGTGAGCCCGGTTTAACGATTGCATCAAAATTGAGAGGCGGAAAAGTCTTTATCACTGACCTTGCAGAAGACATGCTTGCAATAGCGGCGGAAAATGCAGTGCATAGAGGGATTTTAAATGTCCAAACCCGTGTCTGTGATGGTTGTGAGTTACCGTTCGCTGCCAATACTTTTGATGCAATCAGTTGCCGCCTGGGTTTTATGTTCTTCCCCGATATGTTATTAGCAGCTAAGGAAATGATCCGTGTTCTGAAACCAGGAGGGAAAATGGCGGTCTCGGTTTGGAATGTTGCTGAAAAAAATTTCTGGATTACGGCAATGATGGGAGCAATTAACAAAAACATGGAATTGCCTGCATCTATCCCTGGTGCACCGGGAATGTTTCGTTGTGCTAAAGAGGGTCTGATGTCCGGTTTATTTCTACAGGCCGGGTTAAGAAATGTTTCAGTAACAGAGGTTTCAGGGAGATTAGATTGTAAAACATCTGATGTTTACTGGAACCTGATGACCGATGTTGCCCCTGCTGTTGTTGAAGCACTCAGCAACGCGAATGACGCAATTAAAGAAAAAATAAGAAGACAAGTTTACCAGGCTGTCAATCAAAAATACCCTGATGGAAATATTCTGATTGACTCAAGTGCCCTTGTTATTTATGGACAGAAATGATTTTAATGAATCATATCTCTATATTGATAAACAATTCTTATTAACAAAATGAGCGCTATTCCATTTCTTACGATTGACTGGTCATCTGTTGAAAAAACAGAGCACAAAGCTGAATCAGGCACTTCATTTTGGCAAACGCTGCAATTTGGAGGGCTTAGGGTGAGGCTGGTTGAATATTCAAAAGGGTATTTAGCGGATCACTGGTGTCATCGGGGACATATTGTGCACTGCCTGGAAGGATCATTTATAAGCGAACTTGAAAATGGCGATAAATTTATTTTGAATAGAGGGATGAGCTATGTTGTTTCAGACGGACTCAGTTCACATCGTTCCGTTTCGCAGGACGGTGCAAAATTGTTAATCATTGACGGAGATTTTTTAAAAATAAAACTAAAAACTTAAAAGATTGAGTTGACATTCAAAAAAAAAGCCGGACAAATGCAAAAGTTTGTTTACAGGCTGTTTACGCCGGCGTATTATGATGAATATAAAAGGATATGGCTCGACTGCTAAAAACAACATCCCGATAATTTTTGGACAACTTATGAAGAAAGACTTGATTCAAAATCACTGAAGCAGGCCAATGTCATAAACGCAGCCGATGAATATAATTTCGCATTCGTAGCATTTATTACCGGGCCAAAACTTATTGGACTATGCGGTTTAATAACAGATCCACGAATCAAAGCGAGACACCGCGCCGAAATAGTCCAGCTGTTTGTAGACTCCGCTTACAAGGGACAGGGCGTAGGAAGAAATTACTGCAATTATCAATTGATATAGCATTTTCCAATGAACAAACAGAAGAAATGGTTCTTAGTGTTGCACCTGCAAATGAAGATGCAATAGGATTATATCAGCGATTTGGTTTTGCAGAGTATGGCGGGCTTGAGAATTTCTTTAAGGCATGTACTGGATACTTGGGTCAATCTTTTTTTATTTAATGAAAAAGATTGACACTTGCACAACGTACAGCGTGCAGAATGATTTTTACAACAATATTTTTTAAAAGCAAATAAAAATGAAAGAAACCCAATCTATTAACATAATGCACCATTTTTCTTTATTTGAAAAATTGTGGACGCCACATATTATTGGAGAGCTAAATGGTCAATATGTTAAACTTTGCAAGCTCAAAGGCGATTTCGTCTGGCATAATCACGAACAGGAAGATGAACTCTTTATGGTATTTAAGGGCACGCTTCTGATGGATTTCAGAGATGGCAGAACGGGTGAAGTAAAAGAAGGAGAAATTTTAATTGTTCCCAAAGGTGTAGAGCATCGCCCACACACCAATGGTGAAATTGTTTTTAATCTACTTTTTGAGCCCAAAGGCACCTTACATACAGGAAATGTGGAAAGCGAAATGACCGTTAAGGAGCTGGGCTGGATTTAATCCATAAAATTTATCAGCATGATGACTTCCCCTGTAAGCCTTCTTGAAAATAGCGTTTTTTCAAAAAACGAAGTTTTGCAATTCAGAGCAGAGACGCTGGGTACGAAAAATGTAGTTCACTTAAACAACGCGGGCAGCGGGCTGATGCCTGACATTGTCACTAAAGCTCAACTTGACCACAGTAGTCTTGAATCCGAAATCGGGGGATATGAAGCGTCGGACCTCAGAGCTGATATAATAAATGATTTTTACACCCAGGCGGCATTACTGTTCAATTGCAAAGCATCTAATATTGCTTTTACGGCAAGTGCAACAGATTCTTACGCCAGGGCATTGTCTTCTATTCGTTTTAAAAGCGGTGATGTCATTTTAACTGACAAAGATGATTTTGTTTCAAATCAAATTCAGTTTCTATTGCTGGTAAAAAGACTGAACGTAAATATCATTCATATCAACAATGCTCTTATTGGTGGCGTGGACTTAAATGATCTGAGAGAGAAGTTGTATAGATACCAACCAAAATTATTGGCAATTACACATATTCCTACTAATTCGGGATTGGTTCAACCGGTAAATGAAATTGCAAAGATTTATGGTGAATATTCAGAAAAATACTCCGATAAAACCTGGTATATTTTAGATCCATATCAATCCGCAGGGCAAATGAAATTAGATATCCAGAAAATGAAATGTGATTTTCTGAGTGTGACCTGCCGGAAATTTTTAAGAGGACCAAGAGGTACGGGAGCATTATTTGTGTCAGACAGAGCCTTGGAAAATGGACTGGAGCCTATGTTTATTGATATGAGAGGGGCGAAGTGGAAAGAAAAAGACCAGTACGAACAGCAAACAACTGCCTTGCGATATGAAGACTGGGAATTTGCCTATTCCACTGTTGTAGGCTCAAGAGAAGCGATCAAATACTGCCTTGCTGTTGGCGAAGAAAAGATCTGGCAACAAGTGAAACTACTTTCCTCTTTCATGCGGTCAAAATTAGAAGGCGGTGATGGAATAAGAATTCTGGACAGAGGTCCTGAACTTAGCAGCTCAGTTAGTTTTTATATTAAAGACAAACAACCTGGATATATTGTAAATGAAATGCTGAAAAGAAAAATCAATGTAGTGGCAGGCTATAGATCGTACGGTCTGATAGATTTTGATGAGAAAGGTGTGAACTGGGTAATAAGGTCATCGCCCCACTATTATAATAGCATGAATGAGATTGATCATTTTATTGACGCCGTAAAAGAAATTATTTAGAAAAATGAAAATGGCAAACGGTTTCCACAGTGCTATTTGAAGTCAGGTCTCCCGTTATTTATTTATTGCAACCTGTTTTTTGTTGATTATTTAGTTATCAGCACTCAAAAATTCAAGACCTGTTATAAATGGAGATTCCACAATATGAAACTAACCGGAAGGTCTGGTAAAAAATAGTCTTCATGTTTTTGTTTTATCGTTCTATCAATATAGTCAATAATACTTTGTTGCAAAACATGCGGGCTGATTGCAAAAGAAACAAAACCGTTCATTCTTTAAATTGTGCTGATCGGAAAATAGAAACAGTCATTAGGAAGATGGTGCCTTGAAGGCAGGCAATGCGTTTTAGTTTTATAGAAAATATTTTATTATGAAACTATCAGTTAAACTAATCCTGGCATCGGTGTTTGCTGCATCATTTGTCAGTTGTTCCAAGGGTCCTTCTTACATGAAAGGTCAATCAGAAAGCAGATCATTATCATCGGCAGGTGAAAATTTCCAGCCGGAAACTAAACCTGTGGTAATTGTTATTAAGGCTTCGGGCGCTATTGACTCAGCCTTGAATAAATTCCGCGGTTTACTTGGCCCCTTAAATACTGCACCCGGTGCACAAGGTGGCCGCAGAGAAATAAACTGGGATGCGGTGCCAGCCGCACTAACCAATAACAATCTATTTCCCGGTAATTTTTTCGGAAGTTCTGATCCGCTTTTACCCAATGGAAGGAAAAGAGGACTTATTAATACCACTCCCGGAACAGGTTTCAGTGTGAGTGATAGTGATTTTTCATTTATTAACTCAGCGTACGGCGCCCAGTTCAATGCCTTTAGTCCGCCAAAGACATTTACGGCTATTGGTAGCACCGTTACGGACAATTTTTTTAAAGTGCCCGGCACCAACACAGATGCGTCGGTACAGGGTTTTGGTGTCGTATTCAGCGATGTAAACAATGCATCTTCGACTTCCATGGAATTTTATGATGGCGACAGATTGCTTGGTTCATTTAAAGTCCCTAACAATGGCAATAATAATCCTGGTGGCTTTTCATTCCTTGGTGTTTATTTCCCCAATGAAAAAGTAACACGTGTACGCATTTTTAGCGGTAGCGCTCCTCTTTCTTCAACACAGGATGATCTTTCTGATGGCGGCGGTGAAGACCTTGTAGTCATGGATGATTTTATTTACAGTGAGCCACGAAATTAATTGTACTGATTCTGTGTTGAAAAAATGGACTTCTTAAGTAATAACGATTCGTAAACAAAGAGTAGCCAGGTAGCAACTAGTTGCTATCTGGCATTTTACCGGCAACAAAGATGTTGCCAATAAATTATTTTATTAATTAATCAACAAAACAAAGGAGCAAAACGTTTTATGAAGAAACTATTAATAACATTATCCATTTTATTTAGTATTTCTTATTGTTCATTTTCACAAGGCGTGGGTATTGGAACAACTACACCCGATGCCTCAGCAGCGTTAGATATTACTGCTTCCAACAAAGGGTTACTTATACCAAGAATGAATATAACATCCCTCAATGCTATTGCTAATCCCGGCAGGGGATTGCTGGTGTATGATTCAGTGGGCAATCAACTAATGGTGAATATAGGAACACCTGCTGTACCCAACTGGCAACCAATTGCAGGAAACAACAGTGGTAGCGGATGGAACCTGACCGGCAACAGTAACGTCAATGCCGCCAATCAATTTATCGGGACTATTGATAACCAGCCACTACGTTTCAGAATAAATAACATACTGGCAGGTGAGTTACATCCTGCCACGGGAAATATTTTCTTCGGGTTGCGTACAGGCCAGTCTAACACGACAGGCTTTAACAATATTGCCATAGGAAAGGATGCTTTAAAATCAAATATTAATATCGGTAGCTTAGTAGCCATAGGCGACTCAGCATTATTTAATAATAAGGAGAATGCTCCTGGTTCGGATGAAGCCGCTTTTAATACTGCAATAGGATCAAAAGCCTTATTTTCTAATACTATTGGTACTGATAATACAGCTACCGGGTTTAAATCACTTTTTTCCAACATTGATGGCAGTGACAATACTGCATATGGAGTTGGTTCACTTTTATCAAATACTGCAGGATTTTCAAATACTGCTATCGGAGTGAGTGCACTTTTTGCAAACACCACCGGTAATGATAATACAGCTACAGGTTGGCATTCGCTTAATTCCAACACTACGGGTTTTTTTAATTCCGCATTCGGAACCCTTTCACTTAATGACAACACTACCGGCAAAAATAATACGGCTATCGGTTTTGCATCTCTTACTTCAAATACTATTGGAGAGAATAATACAGCTACAGGTATAAGATCACTTTTTTCCAACACAGCAGGTGTCAATAATACAGCTGTTGGGGTAAACGCGCTTTTTAGCAATACTACGGGTAGCTTAAATACAGCTGTAGGTAATTCATCATTAGGTAGCAACACAACGGGCTTTAATAATACAGCTACCGGTAATGCATCACTTGCTAACAATACTACTGGTACCAGTAATACTGCCAATGGAACTTCTTCACTTTTTACAAATACTGAAGGCAATTTTAATACAGCTACAGGCTTTCAATCGCTTTTTTTAAATACCACAGGTCTTAATAACACTGCCATTGGCAGCACATCACTTTTAAGAAATATAACTGGCAACGACAACACTGCTACTGGCAATGCATCTCTTACAAACAATACCGAAGGTATTAACAATACAACAATCGGTTCCAACTCACTTTTTAATAACACTGTAGGCAATGGCAATACAGCTGCCGGATTTAAATCCCTCTTTTCTAACGAAGGTGGCAATAACAATACCGCCACCGGATCTCAATCTCTTTTTACTAACAAAGGGGGTATTAACAACACGGCTGCAGGGTTTCAATCACTTTTTGCAAATACAAATGGTATAAATAATACAGCTGCGGGTACATCATCTCTTTCTGCAAACACTACAGGATTTCAAAATACAGCCGTTGGCGTTTTTTCATCATTATCAAATGTTACAGGAAATTCCATTACAACAATCGGGTTTGGTGCAGATGTCAGTGCGGAAAATCTTACTAATGCCACAGCCATTGGTGAAGGGGCAATAGTAAATGCTTCCAATAAAGTACGCATTGGAAATAGCGCGGTTACTGTTATAGAAGGCCAAGTGCCGTTCACTACTCCTTCTGATGGTCGTTTCAAATTCAATATAAAAGAAGATGTAAGCGGATTGGATTTCATTATGAAGCTTCGTCCTGTTACCTACCAGTTTGATGTAAAACGTTTTGATGGTCAATGGAACAATAAGTCAACTGCTTTTTCTGATAATATTGTGCTGGTTTCTTACAATGAAGCAACTTCTATACGACGGACCGGTTTTATTGCACAGGAAGTAGAAAAAGCAGCCAATGCTTCCGGATATAATTTCAGTGGTATCATTAAACCAAAAACACAGCAGGACCATTACAGTTTGAGCTATGAGTGTTTTGTAGTACCACTGGTAAAAGCAGTACAGGAACAACAGCAAATACTAAATGACCTGGAAAAACAAAATGAGGAGTTGAAAAAAATCAATTCCGGTCAAAAAAGGTTAAATGAGGACCTGTTGAAACGAATCGAACAATTGGAATCTTCTTTTAATGTAAAGAAATAAACCTCATTTTCAGAGTAATTCTATTTATACCTATCATCCATGATTACTATTTTATTAATTATTAAAATAACCCAATGGCTTATGAAGGGAATGAGAGATCATCAATGGCTCCAAAAAATATTTTTCTCATGAGGTCAAAATTATTATTACTGCTGCTGTTATGGACTTATATGCTTTCGGCGCAGCTTACGATCACACCCGGGACACAATTTTCAGTTTTCAGCGATACAAGGCTGACGCTGCAAAATACCGACCTGATTAATAATGGAAACCTTGCGCTGGCGGCAACCAGTCCGGTTTCTTTTACAGGGGATGGTTCTTCTTTTATCGGCGGTGATGAAGCTGTTCGGTTTTTCAAACTGGAGATAAATAAAACCGGGAATCAATCAGTTTCTTTACAAAAAACAATTAGTATTGGAAGCAGCGTTTTTTTTATGTCGGGTTTTCTTGACCTCAATGGTTTTGATCTTGAACTTGAAACCACTGCTCGCCTGGATGGCGAACGCGAAAATAGCCGCGTTACAGGAATCAATGGAGGACAGGTATTGTTCAGCACTGTACTGAATGCCCCTGCCGGCGCCAACCCGGGCAACCTTGGAGCAATTATTACTTCCCCTCAAAACCTGGGAAATGTGATCATTAAAAGAGGACACCAGCCGCAGGTAAATGGTTCGGGTTTGAGCAATAGCATATTGCGCTATTATGATATTGTGCCGGTAAATAATACAGACCTCAACGCCAGTTTGCGATTTAATTATTTTGATGGAGAATTAAACAGCATCAATGAAAATTCACTGGTACTTTTCAAAAGCGATAATGCAATCAACTGGTTGGCCGAGGGAGTCACTTCAAGAGATACAACCGCCAATTTTGTAGAAAAGACCGGTATCGGTTCTTTTTCACAATGGACCTTATCCAGTATTGATAATCCATTACCGGTCCGATTTATTTTATTCAATGCAAACTGTGAAGGGAATAAGATCATATTAACCTGGAAAACTGCTCAGGAACAAAACAGTAGTCATTTTGATATTGAAAGAAGCGTTGATGGCATCAGGTGGACGGTGATCGGCAATCTCCCCGCAGCAGGGAACAGTAATGCTGAAAGAAGTTATTCCTTTACGTACAATAATCCTTTGCAAAATGGTTACTATCGTATTGCGCAATATGATCTGGATGGAAGAGTGCAATTTACCAGCATATTGCGGTCCTCATGTAATGCGACAGATGTGTTGAACCTATGGCCCAACCCGACACACGACATGTTATTTATCAATGTTGTTGCCGCCAACGAATCGAAGGCTATGATAAAACTGTTTGACAGCAAGGGAGCACTGGTAAAAATTCAAAAAGCAATTTTTTTACAAGGCAGCAACCGGGTTAGTCTAGATATAAAATCCCTGGCAAATGGCGTTTATCATTTATCAGCAGATTGGAACAACGGGCAAATAAAAAGAACAGTACAGGTATTGAAACAATAATGTAAAACTGTCCTACCTGCCGGGAGTTCAGTAGGAAATTTAATTTAACCCGCAATGCAAGCAGAAATTTTAATAGGACTATTTTTCTGTCATTTATTAGCAGATTACACACACTTATCAACGGTCCGGATGCTTAATGCAAAGCGTTTAGGTGAACCCTTATATCCAATATTTTGCCATGCAGAAGTGCATGCAATATTAATGGGTTTGTTCATCAAAATTATAGGGTTCAGTTGGGGAGCGGTCATAATACTTTACGCGTTTCAATTGGTCACACATTTTTTAATTGATGTGTTGAAAGGCAGAATGAGCGGATGGTTTCCTTCACTTCAAAATCCTGCTAATAAATGGCATTGGATAGCGTTTGGAACCTACCAATTCCTGCACACAATTGTCTTAAGACTAATGTCATTTTCTGCGGTCTTGTAATCTTGCAGGTAATAATATTCTACGTAAACATTCAATAACTCTAAAATTTAAACATAGACTATGAGACTGATAAAACTTATTTTGAGAATGTTTGTAAAAAGTAAAACCCGCCCCTCGCTTTTTTCCTCCGCGTTTTCGGAAGCAATGAAAGATGTAAACATGGAAATGGGGAACCGGCGGTGATCGTGACAACAGAGGCTGAGTTTCAGTAATAACATATAAATACAACGCTTCGCAGAGTTTTCTACCGGTTTTTTTAATGAATTTTAAAGACATGATTAATAATTCAAGAAATTATAGCGATCCGATCCTGAATGCAGATCCCGTAAACCTGATTGCTGCTCATTTAGCAGGGAAGTTTGTTAAGCCGCTGTTCAATTCGTATAAGAAACATAACTACCAGATCTACGTCAGATGCCTGGCAGAAATTCTCAACTGGTCACAGGAATTTTATGATTTATATTACAATAATAAGAATGAACATTATTTTAAAAATAACAAAGAATTGATATATCATAATGGTATTCACCGCAGCGATTTTCTCAGCTCCTGGGGCGATAAAAGAATCAAGCAATTCCTCGCTAAGCATAAGCAGGCATTTTCAGGCGCGGTTACCAATGATACCGAAGGGAAAAAAGAAGTACCCGGTGGGAAACAGGTTAATTGTTGAGACCCCGACAGATTTAATTTGCAGGCTTAAAAAATGAATTCACAATCATCGGCAACCAAAGAATATTTTATAATTTATCCAAAATGAAATTTATTAAAAGCGGATTGGTAATTATGTCAATCCTTTTTCTTGTGACGTCACTAATTTATAAAACAATAATTTTAAAATAATGCTTGAGATCAGACCTAGTTGTGAAAATTGTGACAAACCACTGGCTAATGATTCCCCGGAAGCTATGATCTGCACATTTGAATGCACATACTGTAAAGACTGTGTGGAGAATGTATTAAAAAATGTTTGTCCAAACTGTGGCGGGGGTTTTGAAAAAAGACCGACCCGTCCAACAAATTGCCTGACGAAATTCTGTGTAACAAATTATCCGGTGGGTACCGTGAGCAAATTCAGGGCTGTCAATTGGGAGAGATTCAGATTGATACAAAATACTTTTGTGGGCATTGATCCCAGGAAAAGGTGAATCATCAGTATTTGAAAAATTCTTTGATCTTAACCAGGAACTGTTCTTTCTTACGCCGGCTAACTTCTATTTCCATGTCATTACTCATTATAACGGTGCCGCCTTCACCACGTGTATATTCTTTTACATGCATGAGATTGATGAGAAAAGATTTATGGATGCGTAGAAAAACTGTATCACTTAATAATCTGTCGTAATCAAATAAAGGCTTTGATACAATCGTTGATTTCTTATTGATAAGACGGAATAAAGTGTAACTCCGTTGTGCTTCACAATAAATAATCTCTTCCAGTTTTACAATAGTAAATCCTTTTTGAGTGGGCAGGCAAAGCCTCATTTCCATTGGGAACCCGGTTTTATTAATATTATGGAGTAAGGCTTCCGCCGGCGCGGTGTTTTTTTTCAGGGTTAATTGTTTTGCGACACGTTGAACTGCTTCTACCAGCCTGTCTTCATCCACTGGTTTCATCAGATAATCAACGGCGCTGAATTGCAATGCCTGCAGCAAGTATTCGTTATGTGCCGTAACAAAGATCACTTCAAAGTCCGGAACCGATAATTCTGCTAACAAGTCGAGGCCGCTCTTGCCGGGCATTCTTACATCAAGAAATACGACATCGGGATGAATCTCTTCCAGTTTTTGCCTTGCATCCATTGCATTGGAGCAGGCAGCTTCTACTTTTACTTCCGGGCAATTCAGCTCCAGCATTTTTTTTAATGTCGCGATGCCATCCGGTTCATCATCAACAAGGATTGCTCTCATATACTAGGTTTATTAGTGATTATATTAAATTGCAAAACAACACAGGTACCTGTTTTATTCTCATCATCCGAAAGGTCTTTTATTTCCAGCGTGCAGCCAGTGTTATATTTTTCATTCAATATCTTAATGCGGTTGCGAAGGTTGCTCAGGCCTACTGACTGGTGCTGCGACTTGTTTAACAATTTCAATTCTTCTGAGCGTTTTATGCCGATACCATTATCCCTGATGGTGCACGAAATAGTTTCTCCCGAGAGTGAAAAACGGATTAGCAATCTTTTTTCGCCTTGCCTGCGCATTAACCCGTGCCAGATTGCATTTTCAGCAAGGGGTTGTATCATTAAGGTTGGTACAAGAACTTCCTCCCGATCAATCTGATCATCCACCACGATCTGAAAAGTAAATGAATCATCAAAACGGAGTTTCTCCATCAACAGGTAGCTTTCCAGGTACTCGAGGTTTTCATACAGGGTAATAAAAATTTCCCGGGATTGATTAAGAGTTATGCGGATCATTTGTGCAAACTTGCTTAAATACCTGGAAGCCTTCTGTTGTTCATTGCTCAATATCATCCTTTTGATACTGTTCAGAGAATTAAAAATAAAATGCGGATTCATCTGCGTTTGTAAAGCGGATAACTGGGCCTCTGCCAGTTGTTGGTTGATAAAGGCAATTTCATTTTGTTTTATTTCCAATGATCGCAGCGACTCTATTTGTTTTATCTTATTGCCTACCAGTGTTGCAACCGTAGTTAGTATTTTAATATCTCTTTCTTTAAAATGATTTTCATCAGCGTGTTCTGAATCAATAATGCCAATCAATTCATCATCATGAATAATGGGCACACACAATTCACTCAGCCGACTAATATCATCTACCCTATAACGATCGTCCTTTCGTGTATCCCCAATCAGTATGGGCTCTTTGGTCAGCATCACCTGGCCAACCACACCCTGACCGGGTAATACATCAAATACTTTAGCAGAAATGGCTTCCGGATATCCTTTGGGACCAAAAGATGCTTTTTGAATCATCCTTGTCTTGTCTTCATCCCATAGATAGATCATACAGTCTGAATAATTCATTTTGCCGATCAGGTTTCCTGCCAAATCCCATAATACTTCATCTACATCTCTTTTATCTGCAAGAGAAGAAGAAAAATAGTTACTGATTTGCTCTAACTCATACTGATTTTTATATTCCTGGGCTTTTAATTCCTGGATATTCGTTTTTGCTCTCTCCTGCTTCCGGATAAGGCCCGTTCTCCATTTGTATAATAAATAAACGAAGAACACAATCATGATCAGTGATATAACGACGAACCATTTTTGTTTCCAAAAGGGCGGTAATATATTGATATCAATTTCAGAGATCTGTTCCGGCCAGCGGTTGCCCTGGGAAAATAATTTTACCTGCATACGATGATGACCAGGAGATAGATTGGAAATGCTAAAAGTATTTTGCTCACCCAATTGTTGCCATTGGCTGTAGCTATCATTTAGTAAATGGTATGCAAAGCGTTGGGAGCCACTTGTAAAAAAATCAATACTGCCTATAGTCACGGTAATCTCGTTGTTTCGCCACGAGGTAGTAAATTTTTCCCCGGGTAAATTGATTTTTTTCTGATCGCCTGCCGTAAGACTCTCAATAAAAAGTTTCGGAGCAGGACTTTTTTTAAGAATAATTTCCGGATCAAATTGCACTATAGTATTCGTAAATCCGATGTATAATTTGTTTGATTTGTGATCATAAGAAAAATTGACGCCAATTGAAATGGGTATATCAGGAAATCCATCCTCTTTTCCAAAGCTGCTGATATGGAAAGTTTTAAGATCCAAACAGGCAATGCCTGAAAAACCGGCAATCCAAAGATTGTTGCCGATAATGATCATCGCTGCAATATTATTATCCGGCAGGCCATCGTCACGGGTGAAATGGCGGAATGTGCCTTTATCTATATTATAACAGCTTAACCCATTGTTATTGCTGTTGATCCAAAGATTGTTTTGTTGATCGATGATAAATGAATTGACTTGCTTGTCAGGAATTTTGATAAATGGAAATGAATCAACCAGCTTGTCGAAGTTCTTTGAAGTAACATTGTATCTTAACAACCCATGTCCTGCCATCCATATATTTCCCGAAGCATCTTCCTGGATTCGCTGCGCTCTCTGTATTTTTTCAAGGAGTGTTTCGCCGGTTAACACAACAGAAAATTTCTGTGTTGTGTTATCGTACTTATAAACATTGTCGGCAGCTATCCATATATTATTTTTTTGATCCTTATATAAATCAGAAGTCCAGTAAGTATCTCTATGCCACTTATCCAATATTAATTCTGAAATATGACCCGTCTCTGTGTTCAAACGGCAGAGAGGCCCATTTAAACCTACCAATAAAGTTTTGTTATCAATGGGACAAATGGACTGAATACTGGCAGGATCATTCCAGAATTTTTCAAACCCGATGCGCCGGATAAATTTCATTTGTTGTTTATCAAAAATCAATAATCCTCCGCCTCCGTGTGTAGCTGCATATAGTTTATTGCCGGCAGCATAAACATCATCTATTACAGTATTGGGAAATGCGGTTTGCAACGATAGGGGAATAGGAATCTGACGGACATAAGACAGGCTATTATCCTGACTGAATATCCCCTTATTAGTAGCAATCCATATATTATGATTCTGATCCTCCATAAGCGTCCGGCAGTAATAGGCCGGAAAATATTTCGTGGGATAAAATTTAATCTTTCCTGATTCAGGATAAAACCGCATTTTATAAAACCCGGAATGATTTCCTGTTATATATAATAATGTATCATCGATGGCGAACAGGTCGGAGCGATAATCAAATTGGTCTTTTAGTAAATTAAAAGGCAGGCGATTAACTGTTCTTTTATTTTCCCTTAAATTGAGATAAACGAGACTATCAGAATAGGAACTCAGTATAAAAAGACTGCCCCGCCTTGGTTGAAAAAATAAATAAGCCGTTGGGGGATAATCCAGGAATTCCTGTAATAATGGGAAATCGGCAGCATTCATTTTTTTAAACTGCCTTTTTGCGACATTATAATAATAGATGCCGGCCCCCGAAGTAATGGCGAGTCGTTGCTCATCTAACCAGAATATTTTCCTCCCAAAAGCAAAAAAAGTTGTCGCAATTTTTTCTTTGTAGTAATCAAACCTGAACAGGAGACGATAATTTTTATCAAAGTGATAGAAGCCCGAATAGGTAAGCAGAAAAATATCACCTGCCGCATTGCTGCTTACCGATCTTATCGTATTGAATTTATACTGGTATTGTCTGTCAGCATAAGGAACAAACAGGTTCCTGGTTTCACCGGTTCGTGTATTGATAATATGCAGGCCATTGCTATAAGCGGCCAATCTTTGCTTGTCCAGCCATACTAGTCCTGTGAGATTTTCCTGTGGCAGTGACAAACTATCGTCATTGCTGTGAAATTGTACAAAGTTGCGGCCATTAAAACGGTTAAGGCCGGCAGTAGTTGCAATCCACATATAACCGGTAGAATCCTGCGCCAGACCGGTAACGTTATTGTGGGATAGCCCCTGCAGGTTTGTATAATTGGTAAAATGAATCTCATCAATATTCTGCGCTACTAAATCATAGCCGCCAGCCAATGAAATAACGATGAACAATAATGCTCCGAAAAATTGTTTAGCCGAACTCATCAGATGATACCCGTTTATTTCTTGTTTAAAGATACTCAGCCTGTCCATATAATTATATGATCACAGAAGGGGCTTAGTCCATGAATACCGATAGAAAACCAATCTTATCCTTTTATGCTCAGAAAGATACCGTTGGGAAAAGTTAACTCCAAATTTTTTTTTTCAAAAGCTGATAGGATAATACAGTAGACAAAACTTATTTCAATTATTACGCGCATGCAAGATATGATGGTATGGGTTATTATTTTTATAAACAAGATGTCATTCAAAATATTGTTATTGATACACGTACTGGAGCAAAAGTGATAGCGAAAAGTG